>ERZ772885.525-NODE-525-length-27543-cov-12.765534_pt1 | contig 27543 bp, 23 predicted proteins | sample MGYA00580580_ERZ772885 | MGnify/ENA primary metagenome ERZ772885 (study PRJEB29015, sample SAMEA2737673) | human gut metagenome | biome: human gut; feature: human-associated habitat; material: faeces | place: China | collected 2012 ...
CAGGACAAAAAATGGTTAATGTTTTAAATGAATTATTGATTGCTCATGAAAAATATTTACCACAATTTGCAGATAAGATTGCCGAATTAAAAGCAGCAGGTGTTACAATCAAAGATGATGTGGCACGTGAATTAACTGAAAAAGGTTTATAAAAAAGGCGGAAGCCTTTTTTATTTTATGGTATGATGTTACAGGTGATTATAATGGAAGAATTTTCAAGAACTGAATTATTAATAAAAAAAGAAGGAATAGAAACTTTACAAAGCAGTACGGTTGCGGTTTTTGGTGTTGGTGGTGTTGGTGGTTTTGTTGTTGAAGCACTCGCACGTGCTGGTATAGGTACGATTCATATTATTGACCACGATACTGTGTCTATTTCAAATCTTAATCGACAAATTATTGCAACGCATCAAACAATTAATCGAAAAAAAGTTGAAGTCATGAAGGAACGCATTTTATCAATCAATCCTCGTTGCAATGTTCAAACATATGATGATTTCTTTTTACCTGAAACAGTGAATCGTTTTCCTTTTGATGAATTTGATTACATTGTAGATGCTGTTGATACCGTAACAGCTAAAATTAAACTCGTTGAAATTGCTCAAGAAAAAAAGATTAAAATTATTTCTTCAATGGGAACAGGAAATAAATTAGATCCCACAAAGTTGGAAGTAACAGATATTTATAAAACCTCTATATGTCCTTTAGCACGTGTGATGCGTAGAGAACTTAAAAAAAGGAAAATTCCAGCATTAAAGGTTGTTTATTCAACTGAAAAGCCAGTTGAAACAAATGCGCCTGTTGATTCAGAAACACATAAAAAAACGCCAGGAAGTATTTCTTTTGTACCAAGTTGTGCAGGACTTATTATTGCAAGTGTCGTTGTTAGAGATTTATTAAAGATTATTTATTAAGAAAGAAGGTGATTCTCATGAAAAAAGTAACTTTTGCGATTTTAGCTCATGTTGATGCAGGAAAAACAACTTTATCTGAAGCAATGTTATATCATGCTGGGGTTATCAAAAAAATAGGACGTGTGGATAAAGCTGATTCTTTTTTAGATTATGATCAACAAGAAAGAAAAAGAGGAATTACTATTTTTTCTAAAGAAATTTCATTTTCTTATCAAAATAGTCAAATGACTTTTCTTGATACACCAGGACATAATGATTTTAGTTGTGAAATGGAAAGAACTTTGCAAGTGTTAGATTATGCAGTTTTAGTGATATCTGCTAAAGATGGTATTCAAGGACATACGAAAACCATTTGGAAGTTACTCCAAACATATCAAATTCCAACTTTTATTTTTGTTAATAAGATGGATTGTACTTATTCAACTAAAGAACAATTAATCAAAGATATTCAAAACGAATTAAATGAAAATTGTTTTTTATTAGATGATCATTTTTTAGAAAACGTTTCTTTAGTAAATGATGAACTTTTAGAAAAATATTTAGAACGAACAATAACGAAGAAAGATATTCAAGAAGTCATCGCGACAAGAAAAATATATCCTGTTTGTTTAGGCTCTGCTTTAAAAGATGAAGGTATTGAAGATTTTATGAATGTATTGGATCAGTACACTTATCAAAAAGAACCGTTAGATATTTTAAGTGGCATCATTTTTAAAAAATCTTTTCATAAACAAAAATATTTAACGCATTTAAAAGTTACGGGTGGAACTTTACATACAAAAGATCTCATTGGAGATTGTAAAGTTGATGAATTAAGAATTTATACAGGACAAGGTTATCAAAGTGTACAAGTTGCTTATCCAGGAGATATCGTTGCTTGTCAAGGGTTGGAAAATCTGCCAATTGGCTATACTTTTGGACATCAAAAACAAAGACAGCAAACGATTTTAAAACCTTTTATGTCTTATCAAATTCAACTTCCTGATGATATTGAAAAAAGTAAAGCTATTCAACAAATTTTAAGTATTAATAAGGAAGATCCGAGTTTACAATTTGAATATAATCAACAATTAGAAATTTTATCCGTAAAAATCATGGGTGAAATTCAGTTAGATACATTACAAAATCTTATTTTAGAACGTTATGGCTTTTTAATTTCTTATGATGAGGGTAGAATTAGTTATTTAGAAACTATTTCTCAAAAAGTTGAAGGGGTTGGCCACTTTGAACCGTTGCGTCATTATGCAGAAGTTCATGTCTTACTTGAGCCACTAGAAAGAGGGAGTGGACTTGTTTTTGAAAATAAATGTCAAAGAAATACTTTACCAATTAATTTTCAAAATCTTGTGATGACACACTTACAAGAAATTCAACATCGTGGGGTTTTAACAGGGTCACCAATTACTGATATGAAATTGACATTAGTTACTGGAAAAGCGCATCTCAAGCACACAGAAGGTGGCGATTTTAGAGAAGCCACCTATCGTGCGATTCGTCAAGGTTTAAAAAGAACAAAGTCAGTTTTATTAGAACCTTATTATCAATTTGAAATGATTGTTGATACGGATGTTTCAAGTAAAGTCATCTTTGATTTGGATACTTTTCATGGAGATTATCAAATAAGCTATGAAAATACGCTAACTATCATAAAAGGAAAAGCTCCGGTAAGATATTTAATGAATTATCAAAAAGATTTTCTTTCCACTACAAAAGGAAATGGGAAACTCTTTTATCAATTGGATGGATACTATGAATGTCTTGATCAAGAACAAATCGTGCAGGAAATAAATTATAATAGTGAAGATGATCTCTTGTTCCCAACAGGTTCTATTTTTTGTAAACATGGGGCAGGTTTTTTTGTTACTTATGATGAAGTTGAAGATTATATGCATCTTCCTTATGTTTACCAAAAAAGTAAACCAAAAGTAACACGCAATAATTACAAAGTTGACGATAAAGAGTTAGAAGAAATTTTTATTCGTACGTATGGGCCTATCAAAAGAAGACTTTCTAAAGAAATGAATCGAAAAATTGAAGAACAAAAAGAAGAAAAAAGAACGATTTTACCAGAATGTCTTTTAGTTGATGGCTATAATATTATTTTTTCATGGGATGAATTAAATGAACTCTCGAAAACGAATTTAGACCATGCTCGTACACGATTAATGGAAATGTTAAATAATTATCAAGGCTATCGTAAATGCCTTCTTATCGTTGTTTTTGATGCGTATAAGATAAAAAAGAATGTGGGTTCTTTTGAAAAAAATGATAATATCTATGTCGTTTACACCAAAGAAGCGCAAACTGCCGATAATTATATAGAAAAAGTAACCCATGATTTAGCACAAAATTACCGTGTTTATGTGGCTACATCTGATGCTCTAGAACAAACAATTGTTTCTTCAAGAGGAGCAATGCGTATTTCGGCAAGAGAATTTGAGTTACTTGTTAAAGAAACGCATGAAAATGAACTAAAAGAATTTAATCGTAAAAATAAACAGATGAAGAATTATTTATTAGAAGATCTTCAAAAATATAAAGATTAAAGGCTAATTTTGAACATGATGATGAACGTAAAAACTTTCATCATTAATGGCTTGAAATGAATAGCCTTTTTTTTGATAAAAAGAAATAATAGAGGGTAGTGCTTCAACTGTTGTATTTTTAGCGTTAGTATCATGAGCAAGTATCATAATATTTTGATGGTTTTCGTTAGTTGCTGAAGAAATAATTTCATGAACACTAACATTGTTGGAAGAAGCATCGTTGGTATCACCGTTCCAATCATAATACTGATAGCCTTGTTTGATAACTTCTTTTGTAAGAATGCTCATTAATCCTGTACAATAATTTTTAGATACTTTATTGGAACTACCACCAGGAAAACGGATATAATGGGGAGTAAAACCAATAATTTCTTTAACCATTTTGCCAATTTTATCAAGATCATTGAAATAAGCCTTTTTTGATTGGTAAATATCAGGATATTCATGTTGGTAACTGTGTAAGCCAATGGTATGTCCTTTTTGATAAGCTTTTTTTATCAGGTAATTATATTCTTGATGGCAACCTGTGACAAAAAAAGTGGCTTTAGCTTGATATTGATCCAAAATTGTTAGAATTTTATCTGTATTTCCACTTGGACCATCGTCAAATGTTAAATAAACAATTTTTTCGTTTGATTCGATAGAAGTACCAATTTCTAACTTTTCTAATACTTCTACTTGACGTTTAAAAAGCGTTTGATTATTTGATAAGTCAGTAACTTTGTATATGACTGTATATGTTCCAGTTTTATGGGGATTGAAATTTTGTGGATCAATTGTAAGATTGTATTGATGTGAATTATCTTTAATGGATAATCCTTGTTTTAAATCGTAGCTTTTTCCTTTTTCTATTTTTAAAGGTCTTATCTCTTTGATTTGAGGTTTCTTTGAATCTATCACTTTTATTTTTAAATGATATTCTTTTCCTTTAAAAAAATAAGTCACTTGATAATGACCTAAGGCATGTATGTTTAAATCCTTTGCATTATAAGTGACTTCTTTAATAGAACCTTTTTTAATTTTATAAATATATTCTTGATAATGGAATACACTATTAATTTCTAATGTTGGATGTTCAATAAAAATAATCTTTCTTTGAAAAGAAAAGTATCCCCAAATACATAAACTCATTATTATCGAAATAAATAAAAAATATTTGTATTTCATGAATCCTCCTCATCTCAAAGATATGTAAGAATTATAAATGTTGAACAAGTATTTCAGCAATTTCTTCAAAAATAATTTGATCTTCTTTACTAAAACGACCAAATGATGTTGAATCTAAATCTAAAACACCATATAATTGATTATTTTTGATTAATGGGACAACGATTTCACTATTACTTTCACTGTCACAGGCAATATGTCCTTCAAATTGATGAACATCTTCAACAAGAACAGTTTCTTTTGATGATGCAGCTTTACCACATACACCTTTAGTAAGTGGAATATTTGTGCAGGCAATTTTCCCTTGGAAGGGACCTAAAATAAGTTCTTCATTTTTTAATAAATAAAATCCAGCCCAAGAAATATCATCAAAATTTTGCATAATAAAGGCGCTTGTATTTGCGAGAATTGATATTTCTTCGTTATTGCATTCGATTAATCCAATATATTGTTGTTTTAATAAATTATTCATATTATACCTCACTTTATGCTATAGTATAAAATAGAAAAAGAGGTGAGGTCAAGAATGTTAGATATAAATAAAGCAAAAGATTGTTTTATGAACTATGTTCAACAATTTGATTTAACAAATGACAAGATTCATTTAAAACTTATTCATACATTAGAAGTGATACATACAACAGAATATTTATGTTTACATGAAAATATAACAGGAATTGAAAAAGATTTAGCATATTTAATTGCCTTATTGCATGATATTGGACGTTTCGAACAGATAAAACGTTTTAATAGTTTTGATGATCGTAATGTTGATCATGCGACATTAGGAGTACAGGTTTTATTTGATGAAGGAATGATTCGTCAATTTATTGAAGATGATCAATATGATGAAGTAATTAGAAAAGCGATAGCATATCATTCTTTATATAAAGTACCAAAAGGGTTAGATTCTTTTTTATTGAAACAAGTTTTACTTATTCGAGATAGTGATAAACTTGATAATTTTAGAGTGAAAAATATTGAATCGATTCAAACATTATTTAGTATTAGTGATGAAATTTTTTATAGTCAAAGAGTATCAAAAAATATTTTGAATGACATAGAAAATCATCGGTTGATTTTAAAAGAAAATCGTCATAATGAAGTGGATATGTGGGTTTCTTATTTTGCCTTTGTGTTTGATTTGAATTTTAAATCCAGCTATCAATTCATTAAAGAAAATGATTATATCCACAGAAATATGAAACGATTAGAATTTAAAGAGGGACTCAAAGAAGATATGCTGTTTGTAGAAAAAACATGTCAAAGTTTTATTGAAGAAAAATGTTGTAACTAAAAAGAGAAAATTTCTTTTTGAAAAATTCTCTTTTTTTAATGATGTTATTTATATCGCTTTTGTAAAAATAAATAAACATAATCAAATAATTCAAAATTGAATAAATAAATAACTTTTGAAAAAGTAACAAGAAACATTAAAGTAATAGCACCAATATAATCAATATTACCAAGTCCTAAGAATTGATGACCGACAATTAATGAAATATAAAGAACGATTTGCATAATATAAATAACAAAAATACGATAATGACTTAGTGGCGCATAAATATGTCTTAAACCACTATAATAACACCAACTTGTAAGTAAAACACAAATTGTAGAAAGCATTTCTTTTTCAAAACCTAATACTCGTCCACCATTAACAATGATCGTTGAACAAATTGCTATCATAAAGGCAAAAGGAAAGGCATTTTTAAAAACGGTTTTTAGAAAGTTTCCAGATACTCTTTTAAAGTTGGGTTCATAAGTTAAAAAGAAAGTAGGGATACCAACACAGCATGCTGAAATCACAGTAAGCTGAATAGGTTTAAATGGATAACCATGACCAAATAAAATCATCCCAATTGATAAAACAACAGAGAAAATTGTTTTAATTAAATACATCGAAGCTGAAGCAGTAATATTATTAATAACACGTCGCCCTTCATTAACGATGTGGGGCATTGCATTAAAATTGTTTTCTAATAAAACAATGTGTGAAGCGCTTTTGGCGGCATCACTACCAGAAGCCATTGCAATTGAACAATCGGCAGCTTTTAAAGCAAGTACATCATTGACACCATCACCTGTCATAGCCACAGTATGGTCGTTTTCTTGAAGGGTTGTTATCATCAATTTTTTTTGTTGTGGAGAAACACGTCCAAAAATCGTATATTTTTCTACAGCTTCTTTGATTTCTTCATCTGACAAAGAAGAAACATCAATATATTTTTCATAATCTAAAAGATGACAACGTCTAGCAATGGCAGAAACTGTAGAAGGATCATCTCCCGAAATGATTTTTATTTGCACATCTTGTTTTCTAAAATAATCTAAAGTTTCTTTAGCGTCTTTACGAATAACATCTGATAAAATAAGAAAACCAATACATTTTAAATCATCCACTAGTCTATTTTCATTAATGATTGTTGGTGTATAACCAACGCAAAGGACACGATAACCTCTGGATGTATAGAATTGAATTTTATCTTTTATTTTTTGATCAAGTTTAGAAAAAATAAATTGACTGGCACCTAAATAAATTGTACCAAAATCACAAAATGAAACGGCACTATATTTCCTTTGTGATGAAAAAGGAATGACAAAAAATGGTTGATAATTCTTTTCTTTAGAAAACCGTTGATGAAGTGCTTGTGATGTCATATTCGCATCTTCTAAACAATAATTTAAATTTTTGATAATTTTTACTAAATCAAAAGAATCATCTAGACAAATAGCATCATCTACTTTAAGTTTTCCTTCAGTAAGTGTACCGGTCTTATCTAAGCAAATAGTATCAACACGGGCGAGTGTTTCGATACAAAAAAGATTTTGAACAAGGGTACTTTTTTTGGCTAGCCGAACAATACTTAAAGATAAAGCAATTGTAGTAAGTAAGACAAGACCAGAAGGAATCATTCCTAAAACAGCAGCTACAACTGAAACGACAGTATCACTAAATGGGTAATGTCCAATGAAAAATTCTTTACAAAATAGTAGAAATGCGATCGGGATAAGAATAATGGAAATAATTTTTAATATTTGATCAAGGGCTTGAGAAAGTTCTGATTTTTTACTATCAAACTCTTTAGCTTGAGTGGTCAATTTATGAATATAACTTTCTTTTCCAACGTGGGTAACTTTACAAATGGCACGTCCTGAAGTAACAAAACTTCCTGAAAGAAGGGAATCACCATTTACTTTTAAAATAGCATCACTTTCTCCAGTAAGAAGGGATTCATTTGCTTCAACATGACCTTCTAATAGTGTACAGTCGACAGGTATTTGCATACCTGTATTTAAAATAATAAAATCGTCTTGAACAATTTCTTCAACATTGATTTTAGTGAGTTGATTATCTCTTAATACTTCAATTTTCTGTTTTGTAAGTATGCTCAATTTATCAAGTGTTTTTTTAGCTTTTATCTCTTGATAAATACCTGTAAGGGTATTAAAAAAGACAACAGAAATAAAGAGAGTATTACGATAAGACCCGACAAAAATAATACATGCAAAGAGTATGATATTAATAAAATTGAAAAAGGTAAAAATATTGTTTATAATTATTTCTTGATATGTTTTTGTTGATTTGCTTTCCACAAAATGAGTTTTCCCATCTTGGATTCTTTTTAAAACTTCGTTTTGAGATAAACCTTTAAATTCTTGATCAAATATTTTCATTTTCTATCACCTACATTCTATTTTAGAATACTTTTTCTTATTTGACAATGTCTAACAAAGTAAGACAAATAAATAATTGTATACAATTATACAAATTTGTGATATGATATTCCTAACACTATGATAAGGGGGCTTAAATATGAGTGAATTTATTGATTATGTTTTTCAAAGAAGTACATCATTAAATAAAATTGATAATTCTTTATACTCTAAATACAATGTTAAAAATGGTTTAAGAAATGAAGATGGAACTGGAGTTCTCGTTGGTCTTACGCGTATTTCGGATGTTGTTGGATATAAAAAGGAAAATGGTAAAAAAATTGATACAGAAGGGGAACTTTTTTATAGGGGAGTTAAAGTTTCTGATTTTATAAAAGGGCATGACGCTAAAAATCGTTTTTTATTTGAAGAAGCTTGCTTTTTAATTCTTTTTGGTTATTTACCAAATAAAGATGAATTAGAAGCTTTCAAAAAAGAACTTGCTTCACGTTACGAATTGCCGTTAAATTATTTACAAGCACGCATTTTAGGATTTCCAATGCAAAATATGATGAATAAATTGCAGCAAGAAGTATTAATGCTTTATACTTATGATGAAACACCTGATGATATTTCGCCAGAAGCAACGCTAAATAAAGGTTTGGATTTAATCGCTAAGATTCCAGAAATTGTTTGTTATGCTTATCGTTGTAAAGTACATTATTTTGATAGTGACAGTTTGTTTATTCATCCAGTAAATACTGAATATTCAATTGCTGAAAATATCCTCCAAATGTTAAGGATTGATCGTTCTTTTACAAAAACAGAAGCGAGTGTTTTAGATATGTGTTTAGTTTTACATGCTGATCATGGTGGAGGAAACAACTCGACTTTTACAAATGTTGTTATGTCTTCAACAGGAACAGACATATATTCTTGTTTTGCAGGAGCTATTGGTTCATTAAAAGGTCCTAAGCATGGGGGTGCTAACTTAGCGGTTGCTAAACAAATGGAACTTGTTATTGATAAAGTAGGACTTAATGCAACGGATGAACAATTAAAACAGGTCATTAAGGATATTTTAGATAAGAAGTTTAATGATCAATCAGGTCTTATTTATGGAATTGGACATGCAGTCTATACATTGAGCGATCCACGTTGTCAAATACTTTCTAAACAATGTAAACAATTAGCTATCGAAAAAAATCGTTTGAAAGAATATGAACTATACCATCGTTTTGAAGAACTTGCTATTGCTGAAATTAAAGCAAGAAAGGGAATAAACGTATGTGCCAATATTGATTTTTATAGTGGTCTCGTTTATGACATGCTAGGGCTTTCTAAAGATCTTTATACTTTGATGTTTGTTATTGGAAGATCTGTTGGATGGGTTGCACATAATATTGAAAACAAACTTTATTCAGGAAAAATTATTCGTCCAGCAGGGAAATACGTTGGTGAAAAGAAAGAATATATTAAACTGGAAAATCGTTAAAAGCATTGATTTATCAATGCTTTTTTGCTTTTAAGCAAAGAAAAAGCTTGTCATTAATTGACAAGCTTTAAAATTGTTATTCTTCAATGACTTTGATCCAACGTTCAGGTGCTTCAATTGTACCCATTTGAATACCTGTTAAAGTTTCATAAAGTTTTTTAAGAACAGGTCCGATTTCATCCATACCACTTGGAAAACAAATTTCTTTACCGTGATCATTAATTTTACCGACTGGTGAGATAACTGCAGCAGTACCACAAAGACCGCATTCAGCGAAATCTTTTACTTCATCGAGATAAACTTCTCTTTCTTCAACTTCTAATCCTAAATATTCTTTGGCAACATACATTAAAGAACGACGAGTGATAGAAGGTAAGATACTGTCAGATTTAGGAGTAACGATTTTATTATCCTTTGTAACGAAAATAAAGTTTGCTCCACCAGTTTCTTCAACTTTAGTTCTAGTAGCTGCATCTAAATACATGTTTTCATCAAATCCTTGTTTATGAGCATCAACGATTGCATGTAAACTCATAGCATAGTTTAATCCAGCTTTGATGTGTCCTGTACCATGAGGTGCAGCACGGTCGAAGTCAGTGACACGAATTGTAATTGGTTTAACTCCACCTTTGAAATAAGGTCCTACTGGAGTAACGAGTACTCTGAATTGATATTCGTCTGCTGGTTTAACACCGATAACTGGGTTAGAACCAAACATATATGGACGAACATATAAAGTAGCTCCTGATCCATAAGGTGGTACATAATCAATATTAGCTTTTACAACTTTTTCAATGGCTTCAACCCATTTATCTTCAGGATAAACTGGCATTTCTAATCTTCTACAAGAATCAGCCATACGACTTGCGTTTAAATCAGGTCTAAAGCAAACAACTTTCCCATCTTTTGTTCTATAAGCTTTTAATCCTTCAAAACAAGTTTGTGCATATTGTAAAACACCTGCACATTCGCTAATAACAACTTTGTCATCAGCAGTAAGCACGCCTTCATCCCAAGCTCCATCTTTATAATTTGATACGAATCTTGCTTCTGTTGGCATATATCCAAAACCGATATTTGACCAATCAATATCTTTTTTTGACATTTTTTAATACTTCCTTTCCTATATATATCTTTAGGCAAATTTTACGCCTCAACATCTTGAGTGTCAATAACTTATTTTAATAAGAATTTATTAATTGTATATCATTCGTTAACAATGTGAAAATGTAAGCTCTTTAATAAATCAATTGCTTTCTTTTCGAGTGAAACATCACTGCTTGCAATACCTTTTAAGTCAATACAAATAGGGGTTTCAGGCAAAGCACTTTTAACGATAATTGCGTTTGATAAAACACAAATATTAGAAACAACACCTACTAATGTGATTTCTTGGTAAGATTTTTCTTTTAAATAATTACCTAATTTTAAAGAACCAAAGGTAGGTTTTTCAATACAGACATCCTCTTTTCGTTTTGCATCATTTACTTTTCCATAAAGCTGCCATCCATCATTTCCTTTAATACAATGAGGGACAGGTAAATTTCTACCTTCTTGACTTTCTAAGTAATTTTCTTGATGTGTGTCAAAAGTAAAAATGACATCATCTTTATTTTTGTGATATTGATTAATTAAAGAAGTAATATAATCATCTAAATCTTGGGCTTCTTTAAAGCCTAAACTTCCATCTACAAAATCTTTTTGATAATCAATGACAATCAATAATTTTTTCATAAAATTTCTCCAATCATTTTTATTTAATCTTATCATATATATTGACTTTGTAAATAAATATCATATAATATTCATATGAACATATATTCATATGAAAGGAGCAACCATGGATAAAATCGTTAACAGTGAAACTGTAGAAAAAGTAAAAGAAACAATGCCTAATGAAGAATTACTATATGATGTTGCAGAACTTTTTAAGGTGTTTGGTGATTCAACAAGAATCCGCATTATTTGTGCTTTATTTGATCAAGAAATGTGTGTTTATGATTTAGCTGCTTGTTTAGATATGACACAATCAGCTATATCACATCAACTAAGAATTTTAAAAGCAAATAAATTAGTAAAAAACCGCAGAGAAGGTAAGATGATGTATTATTCATTAGATGATGAACACGTCAAACTTATCTTTGAAGCTGGATATCGTCATATCATGGAGGATAAATAATATGAAATACAAATATAAAGTCAACGGACTTGATTGTGCCAATTGCACGCAAAAACTTGAAGATAGTTTAAATAAAAAAGAGGAGATTAATGATTGTGTCATTTCTTTTGCTACAGGAATGATGACATTTGAAAGTGAATATGATATCGATGATCACGAGTTGCTTTCTTTTATGCAATCTATTGAAGATGAAGTAACAATTGAAAACTTATTATCAAATATAACGCATCATGAACACTTTGAAGAACATAAACATGATCACGAATATCACCATGACCATGAATGCGGTTGTCATCACGAACATAAACATCATGATGAATGTGGTTGTCATCATGAACATGATCATAATTGTTGTGGCCATTATCATGAACATGTAGAAGATCATCGAGAACTTGCAAATGCGATTAAATATAATATTGTTGGTCTTGATTGTGCAAACTGTGCAAGTAAAGTAGAAACGGAAATAAAAAAACAATCATATATTGAAGATGCCGTTGTTAATTTTTCAACACAAAAATTAATGGTTAGAGCAAAGAATGATCCTCAATTGTTGGATAAATTACAAGCAATTGTTGATTCTGTAGAAGAAGGCGTTACTTTATCTAAAGAAGATGATAAAAAAGAATATAGTAAACCTAAATTATTTAATTTAAAAGAAAATATTGAATTGGTTGAAGGTATTATTATTTTTATCGGAGCCCATTTATTTACAGGTGGTTTTTCTACATTCTTATATTTATTTGCTTATTTATTAATTGGCTATAAGGTTATTTTAAAGGCAATTAAAAATATTGGACGTAAAGATTTTTTAGATGAAAACTTCTTAATGTGTTTAGCTACATTTGGTGCGATTGCCTTAGGAGATTATAACGAAGCAATTGCCGTTATGTTATTTTATGCTATTGGTGAAATTTTCCAAGGGTATGCGGTTAACAAAACACGTTCATCTATTTCTTCTTTAATGGATATTAAAAGTGAATATGCAACAATTGTAAAAGATGAACAAATGATTCAAGTTACACCTGAAGAAGTAAATGTAGGTGATACGATTGTTGTTAAAGTGGGAGAAAAAGTACCACTTGATGGAAAAGTTATTAAAGGAAACAGTATGTTAGATACTGCAAGTTTAACAGGTGAATCTGTTCCTCGCTGCGTTGAAGTAGGAGATGAAGTTTTATCTGGTGTTGTTAACTTAAATGATATTCTATATATAGAAGTTACAAAACATTATGCTGATAGTACAGTAAGTCGTATTATTGATTTGGTTGAAAATTCAGCAAGTAAGAAAGCTAAAATTGAAAAATTTATTACACGTTTTGCAAAAGTTTATACGCCAACAGTTGTTGGCCTAGCAATATTATTATTAATCGTGCCAATGATTATTTTACCAAATCAAAGTTTCTATATTTGGCTTTATCGTGCATGTACCTTCTTAGTTGTATCATGTCCATGTGCTCTTGTTATTTCTGTTCCATTAGGCTTATATGCTGGTATTGGTAAAGCGAGTGCATTAGGGGTTTTAGTTAAAGGTGGAAATTATTTAGAATTGCTTAAAGATATTGATACAGTTGTTTTTGATAAAACAGGAACTCTTACAAAAGGAGAGTTTGAAGTGGTTGAAACTTCAAATGATGATTTATTAGAAATTGGTGCTTATGGAGAATATATGTCAAATCATCCAATTGCACGTAGTATTGTTAAAGCTTATGGTAAAGAAATTGATAGTTCACGTATCGAAGATTTCAAAGAAATTGCAGGTAAAGGGTTAGCAGTTGTTATTGATCATCAACACTATTATTTAGGTAATGAAAAATATTTTAAAGAATTGAATTTGTCTGTTTTACAACCTAAAAAAATTGGAACAATTGTTCATATCGCTTGTGGTGATCAATATCTTGGTTATATTGTGGTAGCAGATGTCATTAAAGAATCAACAATTCCTGGAATCCAAGATTTGAAAAAAGCACATGTTAAACAAACAGTGATGCTTACAGGGGATCATTCTATTGTAGCAAATGATATTGCTAAGAGAACAGGAATCGATCAAGTTTATAGTGATTTACTCCCTCAAGACAAAGTTTCACAATTAGAAAATCTTATGTCAGATGAACATGTTGTGGCTTTCGTTGGAGATGGCATTAATGATGCACCTGTTCTTGCAAGAAGTGATATTGGTATTGCTATGGGTGGTGTTGGAAGTGATGTTGCAATTGAAGCAGCCGATGTTGTTTTGATGAGTGATGATATTACTGCAATCGCTAAAGCAATTGACATATCTCATTATACAAACTTTATTTTAAAAGAAAACGTAACATTTACCTTAATTATTAAAATTGGTGTTCTTATCTTAACACTCTTTGGTCTTACAAATATGTGGATGGGTGTTTTTGCAGATGTTGGTGTTACTCTTATTGCTATTTGTAATTCAATGAGAATTTTATATAAGAAGTCATAATTTTGACTTCTTTTTTTATTATTTGGATATACTTTAATGGGTGAAGAAAATGAATCTATTAGAATATATCCTATTACCGTTGATTTCTTTAATTGTTTTATTTTTTTTAACAAAACTTATGGGTTATCGACAAGTGACAGAACTTTCTTTATATGATTATATTATTGGAATTACAATTGGATCAATTGCTTCAGAACTGATTATGTGTGACTTTGAGGAAATATTAAAACCACTTCTAGGAATGATTGTTTATGCAGTTTTTACTTGGTTGATTTCAATTTTAACAAAGAATTACATGAAGTTTCGTTTTTTTGTAGAAGGAAAACCTTTGATTTTATATGAAAATGATAAACTTTATTCAAAAGCGTTGGATAAAGCAAAGATTGATTTAAATGAGTTATTGATGAATTGTCGCATGAATGGTTATTTTGATTTAAATGAACTTGATAAAATTATTTTAGAAACAAATGGAAAGTTTTCATTTTATCCTAAGACATTATCAAGACCACTTAAGTTGAGTGATTTAAATCATCAAGTACAAAAGGAAAAGATACCTGTTTTATTGATGTTGCAAGGAAATGTGATTAAAGAAAATTTAGTGTTCGTCAATCGTAACGAAGAATGGCTAAAGCATATTTTGAAGGTACATGGTTTAGAAGAAAAAAACATAGAAATCCTTTATTTGGATAGTCAAGATCAAATTCAATTCTATACAAAAAATAATTTAAAAAGGGATTTTGTTTAATCCCTTTTTTGCATATCATAAATAATTTTTAAACCTTTAAAAGTAAGATCTTTATCATAAGCATCAATTAAATCTGTTTCATGATAAATCATACGTCCTAAACCACCTGTAGAAATTACTTTAAGAGGTTCAGAATATTGTTTTTTAATTTCTTTGATCAGCTTTTCTGTTAAACCAATATAACCATAAACAACACCAGCTTGCATACCTTCAACCGTATTTTTACCAATGGTATGCTGTGGCTTTTTTATAGCAACTTCAGGAAGTTGAGCTGCTCGGTTTGATAACATTTCAGCAGATATGCCAATACCAGGAGCAATGGCCCCTCCCATAAATTCTCCGTTAGAAGAGATAACATCAAAGGTTGTTGCTGTACCAAAATCAATAACAAGGCAAGCACAATGATGACTATAATAAGCACCAACGGCGTCTACTATACGGTCACTTCCTAAAGAACGTGGGTTATCATATTTGATTGAAATTCCAGTTTTGACACCCGGACCAACAATAATGGGTTCTTTATGGAAATATTTACGAATAGAATTTGTAAAAGAATACATGATTTTAGGGACAACGCTTGAAATAATGACATCTTTAATATCTTCAACTGTCACTTGATAAGCTTGTAAAAAGGATAAAATCATAAATCCATATTCATCTGAAGTTCTTTGTAATTTTGTTGTTAAACGATAATTTCCAATTAATGTATCTTCTTTATATAATCCCATGGTAATATTTGTATTACCCATATCTACAACGACTAACATTTCTATTCTCCTTTAACTTTGATAAGCTTATCTAAAATAAGATTAGATAGATCATCTTTACTCATTAAATCTAAATAATCAACAAAATTTTTTGTGATTAGAGCAACTTTATTTGTATTGGTTTTAAAACCAGCACCTTCTTCAAATAAATCATTAACAACTAATAAATCACAGTTTTTCTTTAAAAATTTATTTTTAGCGTTTTCAATGACATTTTCCGTTTCCATAGCAAAACCACATATTGTTTGTTTTGTTTTGTGATGACCAAGATAATTTAAAATATCTTCGTTTTTGACAAGTTCTAAATCAAAACGTTCATTTTTCTTTTTGATTTTTTGATCGTTGATTTCTTTAGGACGATAATCACCTACAGCAGCAGCCATAATAACATAATCTTGGAAATCAAAATAACTTAAAACTTGTTTAAACATTCCTTGCGCACTTTGGATTTTGATTATATCTACTTCATAAGGCGCTCTTAATTGACTTGGTCCACTAATTAAAGTCACATGTGCACCTAACTTTCGAGCGGCGCGGGCAAGTGCATAGCCCATTTTCCCACTTGAATGATTTGAAATAAAACGAACAGGGTCTAATGATTCTTGTGTAGGACCAGCGGTAATCAATACATGTTTTCCTTGTAAAGGATGTGGAGAAATCATGTATTCAATAGCATCTAAAAGATCTTCAATATCGCTTAAGTGTCCTTTTCCTTGATAGCCGCATGCTAAATCACCAATCTCTGGTTCCACTATTTTAATACCATAGGATCTACATAAATCTAAATTCTTTTGTGTGGCGGTATTTTCATACATGTGCACATTCATAGCGGGTGCAATGATTTTAGGACATGTTGCTGCCAAAAATGAAGAAGTTAAAGCATCATCTGCGATACCGTTAGCAATTTTAGCGATAACGTTTGCAGTAGCAGGTACAACAATAAAACAATCGGCTTCTTTAACAATATTAATATGTTTTATTTGATAACCTGTTTCATCAAAATCATCAACAAGAACCGGTTTATGGATCAGTGCACCAAAAGTAAGTGGAGTAATGAATTTAGTTGCATTTTCTGTCATGATGACTTCAATATCATAATTTTTCTTTTTTAAACGTGAAATAATTTCACATGTTTTATAAATGGCAATACTTCCAGTAATGCCAATAACGACTTTTTTCATAGAACCTCCAAAAAGGATAAATTTTTATAATGTTTACTGCATGTAATTATAATATATTTTGAAACGGCATACAACTAATAAGATTTATTTCAAATATTTTCTTTTTGTGGTACTATTTTATAACAAAAGGGGGTTTTTATATGAAAAAAATTGCTGTTTTATGTAAAGAAGGATTTGAAGAAATTGAAGCTTTAACACCAGTTGATATTTTAAGACGTGCTGGTGTTCATGTTGATTTAGTAGGAATGGATCAAAAAGAGGTAACAAGTTCTCATCAAATTACGATTAAAATGGATTGTTTGTTTAATGAAAATCTTTACCAATACGATGGGATTGTCATTCCAGGCGGACTTCCAGGAGCTACAAATTTAAGGGATGATGATCGTGTCATTCAAATCGTAAAAGATTTTTATGAAAAAGGAAAACTTGTGAGTGCTATTTGTGCAGGACCAATTGTTCTTGCTAAAGCAGATATTTTAAACGGAAAAGTATGTACGTGTTCACCAGGTTTTGAAGATCAATTAAATGGAGCAAATTATCAAGAAGCCATCGTTCAACGTGATGGTAATGTTATTACGGGAAAAGGACCAGCTGCTGCTTTAGAATTTGGTTATACTATTTTAGAAACGTTAGGTTATGATGCAAGTAACCTAAGACAAGGAATGCAATATAATTATTTAATTAATGTTGTAGCAAAGAAAGCATTAAAAAGATAAAGGTTAGGGTCAAAATTTCTACAATACCATTGATTTGTCCAAAGAAAATAAGGGACAATGCAATGATGGAAAGCCCATAAAAATACCATTGATTTAATAAATGAGCTTTAAAGGGCTCATTTTTTTGCTTTTCTTTAATGATAAAAGCAATTAAAAGAATAGAAAGAATGATTGTAACCATTGGTAAACTTACATGTAAAAAAGGATGATTTTTATAAGGAATCAATGAACCTATGATAAAGCAGAGTGTTAAAGAATAGATTGTTTTTTTATATGTTGTTATTTTTAAAAATTGATGACAAAGGGTATAACTTAAATAAAGTATCCAAAGATCATAAAGAAAGGCATAGGACGTAGACATTAAACTTGTATAGTTATTGTATAAAGGATGAAAGAATAAAAATAAGATAATTGATAATAGAAATGCAAGAATCATTATAAAATCTCCTAAAAATTAAAATAAAAAAAGAAAAAAATAAAAAAAGAGCCAATATACATAATGAAGGAGGAAAAGTATGAAATGTGATATTCGTAAAGTACAATTGTTATCCGTTCATTTAAGTGCACAAAAAGATGTTTTTGTTTGTAACTTTGAAAATGTAAGGGCCATTATGTCAGTATCATATCAAATATCTGATAAAGATAAAATAAATCTTTTATTTTTATCAAAAGTGGAAGAAGAAAATAATCTAATTTTTCGTGTAAAATGTGAATACGAATTTATATGTGATGACTATGATGATGAAAAACAAATGGTTATGCAAGCTGTGAGTTTAATTGGCCCAAAGGTTGAAGAAATTGTTGCGTTGATGACAGAACAAGTAACAAATAATGTAAACTGATTGCACGGATAGCACACCCTTTCATATACTATATTGAGGTGGCATATGAAAGGGTATATTTATGTATATGATCAAAGAAGTGCTTATTTAAAGAAATTATTTTTAGAAAATGGTGTTGAGATTGTGGATTCTATAGAAGATGAAGCAGATTTTTATTTTGTGAAAGATCAAAAGTTAAGTAGAAAGAATGTTTTTTCACTTGTCTCACTTAATCAAAATTATCATTTTCGTCATTTAAATAACATGCTTACAGCAATAGGAATGTATTTATTGGTAAGTCAAAAACAAGATACGCATTCTATTTTAATTTTAGGTTATGGTGATTTAGGAAAGCAACTTGCAAATCTTTTAAAAAAACAGTATGATGTTACAATATGTAATAGAAATTATAAAGATTATGATCAAATTATACAAAATTATAAACATATTGATTTTATAAATCTAAAAGGTACGTATGATTTGATTATTAATACAATACCGTGTGCTGTCATTAATTATCAAAATGTTTCTTATCAAAAAATTATTGATTTAGCACAAACTCTGCATTTAAAAAATTATGAATCGATACGTAATGTTCCTGAACGCTCTTTTCCTTATGAAGCAGCACTTATAATGTATTTTGCGATTCAAGAAGTGATGAACCGTGTTTGAGGGATTGAAAATCGGAATAGGAATTACAGGATCGTTTTGTTCACTTAAATCTTGTCTTTTGTTTTTAAAAGAATTAAAGTCTTACCCTGTGGATCTTTATGTTTTTGTAAGTGAAAAAGTCTTTAAAGAAGATACACGTTTTTTTAAAGCAAATCAATTTATTGAACAAGTTGAAAAAATCATTGACAAAAAAGTGATTACAGATGTGGTTGAAGCAGAAGTGTTTGGACCTAAACTTCCGTTAGATATGATGGTTGTTTATCCATGTAGTGCCAATACACTTGCTAAATTAGCGCATGGCATTAATGATAATGCAGTAACGATGGCAGTTAAGTCGACACTTCGTAATCAAAAAAATATTGTTTTAGGTCTATGTAGTAATGACTTACTTTCAACGAGTGGTATGAATATGATGAAAATATTAAATACAAAACATTTTTATCTTGTTCCTATGTTTCAAGATGATATTTTTAAAAAGCCAAATAGTTTGATTGCAAAGAATGATTTAATCATTCAAACAATGATCAATGCACTTGTTGATAAACAATTGCAACCGTTGTTTCTTTTAAAGAAAGAGAAATGAGACTTTTTCTTTTATGAATTATTTGTTAGAATAGAAACAAAGAAAACGAAATAAGAAATAAATTTAAAGGAGGAAATAATGAATAAAAGTGTAGTAAAGCTTACTCCTATTGGGGGTCAAGCAGAAAATGGCAAAAGTATGTATTGCCTGGAGATAGATGATCAATGGTTTATTATTGATGCTGGATATAGATTTCCAGAAGTAGATAAATTAGGGGTGGATGTTATTATTCCTAACTTTGATTATTTAAAAGAAAATAAAGATAAAATTAAAGCTATTTTTATTACTCATGGTCATGATGATGTTATGGGGGCTCTTCCTTATTTGTTACAAGAAGTGAACGTTCCTATTTACACAACTGATTTGACAGCAGATCTTATTGATCAACTTTTACAAAGATACATGCGACATTCTCATGTTTCTTATAAATATAAAATAAAAAGAGTTAATATGAATGCAACAATAAAAGTAGCAGGTGTTACTGTTGAATTTTTCCCAATAACTCATTCAATTCCAGGAAGCGTTGGACTTGCATTTCTAACACCAAATGGTTATGTTGTCTATAGTAGTGAATTTATAATAGATTTCGGAGCACCTGAAAGATTTAGATGTAATATTCAAAAGATGATGGAAATTGGCAAAAAAGGGGTCTTAGCTCTTCTATGTGAATCATCTTATTCAAAAAATGATGGTTATACGTCACCAAAACATAAATTAACAGATAAGATTGAAAGTATTTTTGAAGATGCAACAGGAAGAATTATTATTTCAAGTTACGCTCAAAATGCTTTTAGAACACAAGAAATTGCCCAACTTGCTAAGAAATATAATCGCAAAATTTGTTTTTATGGACGTGATAAATATGATAATACCAATACAATAATGCGAATTGCCCGTCATACAAAAAGACCAATTTTAGATATTCATCCGTCATATATAGCTGATAGTAAGGCTATTAGTGATAAAAAGAATATGGATAAACTCGTTGTCTTATTAAGTGGTAGTCCACGTCGTATATATCATGATATTTTAGATATTATTGATGGAGGGGATGAAAAATTAAAATTACAAGAGAATGATACATTTATTGTCGCTTCTCCTGTACTTCCTGGTACAGAAAAAATCGCAAATCGTGCAATAAATGAATTATATAAAACAGACACACAAATTCATGTGTTAAAAAATAAAGAACTTCAATCAATGCATGCAAGTGAAGAAGATATTAAAGTTTTAATTCAAATTTTAAATCCAAAATACTTTATTCCTATTAAAGGAGAATATCAACACTTTGTGGCAGTAAGTGATGTTGCCAAAAAAATGAGTATTAAAGATGATAATATTATTATTGTAGATAATGGCGAAATCATTACATTTAATGATGGTAAACTTCAAGATTATCGTGATTCGATTACAATTGAAGATGTAATGATTGATGGATTAGGTATTGGTGACGTCGGTGTTAAAGTTATTGATGATCGTAATCAACTTCAAAATGATGGTGTCGTTATTATTGGGATGACAATTGATGGTAAAACAAAAGAAATTGTCGCAAATACGGATGTTCAAACAAGAGGATTTATTTATTTAAAAGACTCTGAAAACATTGTTAGAGCTATTATTGAAATGGCTGAAAAAGAATTAGAAGCTTATAAAAAAGATGATAATGGTGATATTCGTGATGTTCGTCAAACAATCAAAGATAAGGCAAATCGTTATATTATCAAAGAAACAGGGAAAAGGCCTGTGATTTTACCAGTTATTATTGAATTATAAAAGCAAGTTTAAGCTTGCTTTTGTTTTCTTTTTAAAATAAGATAGGGAAGAAGGTGAAGTTATGGCAAAGACAAGTAGAAAAAGAAAAAGTAAACAAGATCAAATAAGTGAAGAATTAAAATTAAGAATTGTTTGTCTATTCGTTATTTTTCTTCTTATTATTTCATCGATGCAGCTCGGTTTTATTGGTGAACATTTAGGTTATATCTTTAGTTATCTTTTTGGTAATTTAAATGGCATTGTCTATTTATTGTTGATAGGTGTTTTCAGTTATATTGTTTTTAAAGCAAGTTATCCAAAATTTAATGGTCCTAAAGCAGTTGGTATTTATTTTTTACTCGTAGGAGTAACGATTTTTATTTCAGCAACACCAACACTTAAAGGAATGAAAGTGATTCAAAGTTATATTTCACAAATACCCTTAAATCGTGGTGGGTTTATTGGGGCACTTCTTTATGGATGCTTGTCGGCATTGTTTGATTATGTGGGTTCAATCATTGCTGCGGTATTTATTATTATTGTAGGAATTATATTATTAGGAAGTAAGTTCTATTTTGAACATAAAAAAGAAATTCAAAAGAAGGCAAAGATGAATTTTGATAAAACAAAAACATCTCTAAAAAATAGCTCCACATATTTCAGCGATTTCTTTAGGAAAAAACAAAGTAAAACTGCTTTTTTTGATGATGATATTTTTGAAGATGAAGAAGATATCACACCAACATATTTTGAAGAAATAGAAAAAGAAGATGCTTCTCTTTCACAAAGATTAGCTTATAATCAAGAAAATCAACAAATTGATATTGTTGATAAAAAGCCAAAAATAGAGATAAAAGAAATGAAAGAATTAGAAGATCCGATTGTTGAAGATACTGGTTTTGATCAAGAAAAAACTGCTGATTTAGAAACGGTTCTACCCGAAAAAAATGATCATTATCAATTACCACCCGTTTCTTTATTACATAATGTTGTCAATAAGAAACAAGGTGAAAATAAAAATCATGCAGTGGAAAGTGCTGAAAGATTAACGGCAGTTTTAAATGAATTTGGTGTCCATGCTTCTATTAATAATATTTCTATAGGACCTTCTATAACAAAATATGAATTAAAATTAGAAACAGGAACAAGAGTCAATAAAATCATGTCATTACAAGATGATATCAAACTTGCACTGGCTGCTAAAGATATTCGTATTGAAGCACCGATTCCTGGAAAACCAGCAGTAGGTGTTGAAATTCCTAATCTAGTTTCATCAATGGTTTCTTTTAAAGAAGTATTTAAAAATATTCCAGAAAAATATAAAGATAATAAACTCGTTGTTCCTTTAGGAAAAGATGTTAACGGACAAGTTATTTATGCAGAACTTAATAAGATGCCGCATTTACTTATTGCTGGAGCAACTGGTTCAGGTAAATCTGTTTGTGTTAATACTATTATTAGTAGTATTTTAATGCGTGCGAAACCTGATGAAGTCAAACTTATTTTAGTCGATCCTAAAAAAGTTGAATTGTCTAATTATAATGGGGTTCCTCATTTATTAGCACCTGTTGTTACGGATCCTAAAAAGGCTGCTGCCACACTTCGCGAAACAGTTGCTGAAATGGAAAGACGTTATGATTTATTTGCGGGGGCAAATGTTCGTAAAATAGAAACTTATAATCAATATATAGAAAAGAAAAATCAAGAAAATGATAAGGATCATCAACTTGTAAAATTACCATATATTGTTGTTATTCTTGATGAAGTTGCTGATTTAATGATGGTTGCTAGTAAAGATGTGGAAGATTGCATTATGCGTATTGCCCAATTAGCACGTGCGGCTGGTATCCATTTGATTGTGGCAACTCAACGTCCATCGACTGATATTATTACTGGGGTTATTAAGGCAAATATTCCTTCAAGAATTGCTTTTGCTGTTTCTTCAAGTATTGATTCTAGAACAATTCTTGATTGTACAGGAGCAGAAAAGCTTTTAGGAAAAGGAGATATGCTCTTTTTACCGATGGGTTCTAACTCTCCAATTCGTGTCCAAGGGGCATACGTGGATGATAGTGAAGTTGAAGCAATCACTTATTTTACAACAAAACAACAAGAAGCTTCTTACGATGAACGCTATACAAATGTTAAACCAATTTCGTCTGGTGTTGCCTCTAAAGAAGAACAAGAAGATGAAGAATATGAAATGTGCCGTGCTTTTGTTATTCAAGCACAAAAAGCAAGCACATCATTACTTCAAAGACAATTTAGAATTGGTTATAATAAGGCGGCAAGAATAATTGATCAGTTAGAATCAGATGGAGTTATTGGTCCACAAATTGGTTCAAAACCAAGAGAAGTTTATATTCGTGGCTATAGTGAAGAAGAAATCTAAACGGCATTTGCCGTTTTTATTGTGTTTATTATTTTCAAATGTTTTTTTTAATGTTACAATAATAAAGGAAAAAATAAATGGAGGAAGAAGAATATGAAAAAATTTTTCGCAAGTATTTTATGCTTAGGAATGATTTTTGGTGCTACTGGATGTACTAGTGGTGGCGATGATACTTATGAAATCGCAATGATTACTGACTCTGGATCGGTTACTGATAAATCATTCAACCAATCTGCTTATGAAGGTGTTAAAGAATTTGGTGAAAAAAATGATATTACATATAAATATTATGCACCAAAAGACACTGACCAAGCTGGATTATTATCTACAATTGATGATGCCGTAGATAATGGTGCTAAAGTTGTTGTAACTCCAGGATTTAACTTCTCAGGTGCTTTATATCAAGCTCAAGAAAAATATCCTGATGTAAAATTCGTTACAATCGACTTTGAACCACAAAAAGATGGTAGTGGAGAAACAAAAGTTGGAGATAACACAGTAAGTTATTTATTCTCTGAACAAGAATCTGGATATGTTGCAGGATATGCTGCAGTTAAAGAAGGGTATACTAAATTAGGATTCATGGGTGGTATGGCTTTACCAGCTGTAGAAAACTATGGAGTTGGTTACCTTCAAGGAGCAAGTGATGCTGCTAAAGAAATGAACGTTAATGTTGTTGTTAACTATACATATACTGGTACGTTCTCTGAATCACCAGATATCAAATCTAAAGCTTCATCATGGTATGCAGGTGGAACTGAAGTCATCTTCTCATGTGGTGGACAAATTTGTAACTCAATTTTCGCTGCTGGACAAGAAGCTGGTAAATACACTATTGGTGTAGATACTGACCAAAGTGGTGATTCTGATACTGTTATTACTTCTGCATTAAAAGATGTAAAAGGTGCTACTATTGAAGCATTAAATGCTTATAAGAAAGATAAATTCCAAGGTGGAAAAACAATTACATTAAAAAATACTGGTGGAATTGTTTATCCAGGATTATTAAAGAACTTCTCTAAAGAAGACCATGATGCTGTTGATAAAAAAATCAAAGATGGTTCTTTAGAATTAAAATCTTCTGCTGATGTTAATGAAAAAACTGGAGATCCTTCAGGTATTTCATTCGATAATTTAACAGTTAATTTTGAATAAGGTAAATTGCGTCAGAGTAATCTGGCGCTTTTTATTATGAAAAAACTTTTCTACAGAAACAAATTCATGTATAATTGTATCGAAAAGGGGGAAGCTTAATGTCATATGCAATAGAAATGCTTAATATAACGAAAGAGTTTCCTGGTATCAAAGCAAATGATAATGTTACCTTACAAGTAGAACAAGGTGAAATACATGCATTGTTAGGAGAAAATGGTGCCGGAAAATCGACGCTGATGTCTATTTTGTTTGGTTTATATCAACCAGATGAAGGGCAAATAAAAATAAATGGAGAACCTGTTGAAATTAATGATCCAAATGATGCCAATAAATATAATATTGGTATGGTGCATCAACATTTCAAACTTGTACATAACTTTACAGTGTTAGAAAACATTATTTTAGGGATAGAAGAAACAAAACATACTTTTATTCAAAAAGATACAGCACGTAAAAAAGTTGTTGAATTATCTGAAAAATATAAATTAAATGTTGATCCAGATGCTTTAATTTCGGATATTACTGTAGGAATGCAACAAAGAGTAGAAATTTTAAAAATGTTATTTAGAGATAATAATGTTTTAATTTTTGATGAACCTACTGCTGTTTTAACACCACAAGAAATTGAAGAACTTATGCTTATTATGAAGGATTTGGTTAAAGAAGGGAAATCAATTATTTTCATTACGCATAAGTTAAATGAAATCAAAGCAGTTGCGAATCGTTGTACAATCTTAAGAAAAGGTAAATATATTGATACAGTTGATGTTGCTTCAACTCCTGTAGAAAAGTTATCTGAATTAATGGTTGGACGTAAAGTCAATTTCATCGTTGAAAAAGATGAACCAAAATTAGGAGATACTGTTCTAGAAGTAAAAGACTTGTGCTATAAACCTGCACATTCTTCTAAAAATGTTTTAAATAATGTATCTTTTGATGTTCGCCGTGGTGAAATTGTTTGTATTGCGGGTATTGATGGAAACGGACAAACAGAGCTTGTTTATGCTTTATCAGGATTAATTAAACATAATAGTGGACAAATTTTATTAAATGGTGAAGATTTATCACATGATAGTATTCGTTCACGTTCATTAAAAGGAATGGCTCATATTCCAGAAGATCGTCATAAACATGGATTAGTCTTAGAGTATTCATTAGAAGATAACTTCATTTTACAAACATACTATCAACAACCATTCAGTAAAGGTGGAGTTTTAAACCGTAAGGCGATTCGTGAGCAATCAGAAACATTAATCGAACGTTTTGATGTTCGCAGTGGTCAAGGAAGTATCACTACAACACGTAGTATGTCTGGTGGTAATCAACAAAAGGCGATTATCGGTCGTGAAGTTGTTCGTTCACCAAAATTATTAATTGCTGCTCAACCAACACGTGGACTTGATGTTGGTGCGATTGAATATGTTCATCGTGAATTAATTGCAGAACGCGATAAAGGTCGTGGAGTCTTATTAATTTCCTTAGAATTAGATGAGATTTTAAATGTTTCAGACCGTATTGCTGTTATTTATGAAGGAGAGATTGTTGGAATCCTTGAAACAGCTAAAACGAATGAACAAGAAATTGGATTGTTAATGGCTGGTGCCGGTCGCGAAAGAGGTGAGCAGTAATGAAGAAATTTAAGTTTAATTTATCAGATGATGCTGTTCAAAAGAAATTATCACCTTTTGCTTCAGTAGTTCTTGGATTTATGGTTGGATTTGTTGTTTTATTCCTATTAGGATATAATCCAGTTGAAGGATTCACTTATTTATTCCAAGGTGGATTTAAAGGGATTTTATCAGGAAACTTTAAACAATTTGGTAATGGGTTATTACAAATGACACCATTGGTTTTAACAGGTCTTTCTGTAGCATTTGCCTTTAGAACAGGCTTATTTAATATCGGGGTCACAGGTCAAATGTTAGTCGGTGGATTTATGGCGGTCTATTTAGGGGCAACTCTTGATTTACCACGTTTTATTCACTTACCGGTCGCGGTGATTGGTGCGATGATTGCTGGTGGGGTTTGGGCGATTGTTCCAGGTCTTTTAAAAGCAAAGTTTAAAATTCATGAGGTTGTTACTTCAATCATGATGAACTATATTGCGCTTTGGGGTGTACAATACGCGGTTAAAGTATTAATTCCTGGTAAGTATTCAACTGAGTCAGCGACTATTTTAGAAACGGCGTCATTAAAAACAGAATGGATGACTTCATTCTTTAGTGGGTCAGCGGTTAACTTAGGGTTAATTCTTGCCATTATTGCATGTTTTGTTGTTTGGTTTATTTTAGAGAAAACAACATTTGGTTATGAGCTAAAAGCCGTTGGATATAATCAAGATGCCGC
>ERZ772885.551-NODE-551-length-26753-cov-4.042700_pt1 | contig 26753 bp, 30 predicted proteins | sample MGYA00580580_ERZ772885 | MGnify/ENA primary metagenome ERZ772885 (study PRJEB29015, sample SAMEA2737673) | human gut metagenome | biome: human gut; feature: human-associated habitat; material: faeces | place: China | collected 2012 ...
AACAAATCTAATCAAAACCAAAATTTATTAATTATATTCAATTTCTAAATCTTAATCTGATATCTTAAGAATCTTTTATCTATATGCATGCATATACATTTAAATTGCATTATCTAAATTAAGCTTCTTATTTCATCTATAATCTTTGCCTTATAGCTTTACAAATTCATCTAACTATCCCTTAAATAAATCATACATTTCACTATTTAAGGGATAGTTGAAATGAATGTTTATATGTGTTATTTTATAAATATGAAAAATTTTAGGAGATAATTTATATGGATGATAAAAAAATTATAAAAATACATAATAAATCAGATAAACCAGATAACATAGTATTTAAAGAGAATGTCTTAATAGAAAGATGTATAAAAGTAGAAAATAAACTGCCTAAGTTTATGAAAGATTATTTTATCTATCTAAAAGGATCTGTAGCAACCTCTACTCGACTTGCTTATTTAGAGGATATTCATTTCTTTTGTGTTTATCTAACAGAAACAAAAGATATAACAAGTGCAGATAAACCTTTTGATATTACATTAGAAGATTTTAAAAAAATAAAGGCTAGAGATGTTAATTTATTTTTAGGTGATTATTGTAGTAGATATTATAAACATACCGAGAAAAGTACTTTAATATTTGAGAATAATAGTCGTGCATTAGCTAGAAAAAAATCATCACTATCTACTCTATTTAAATTTTTATATAGGAATGATCAACTAGATAACAACATAACAGATGGGTTTAACCCTATTAAGCTTCCTAAGCCTCAACCAGACGCTATAAAGCGACTTGAGATTGATGAAGTTGCAAAAATGTTAGATGCTGTTGATACTGGTTACGGTTTAACAGACAAAGAAAAAGTTTATTGGAGAAAAACTAGGCTTCGTGATAAAGCTATCTTAGCATTATTTGTTACCTATGGTCTTAGATTAAATGAGCTTCGAGAATTGAATATTTCATCTTTTAATTTTTCTAGAGGTGAATTTAAAATTTATAGAAAAAGAGGTAAAGAAGTTTTAATGCCAATTAACCATACCTGTGAATCTGTTGTAAAAGATTACATATTAAATGAAAGGCCTCAAAGTGAACTTTTAGAAGAAGAATATAAGGATACCCTATTTTTATCTCTTCAACGTAAGAGAATGGATCCTAAGGCTATCAGACAACTTGTAAAGAAATATACCTCTATTTCCATGGAAACATCAAGAGAAAGCGGTTATAGCCCTCATAAATTAAGAGCTACTGCAGCAACTTCTCTAATTCAAAGTGGCTTTTCTATATATGATGTTCAAAATTTACTAGATCATGATAATGTAACAACAACACAGCTTTATGCAGCACATAAAAAGCATGTTAAAAGAGATATTGTTAATAATTTTGAATGGATTGATGAAGATAAAGAAGATGAAAATAAAGATTTAAAGATTTAAATATTTAAAAAATGTTATTTTATACATTCAAGAACAAATGTTTGTATAAATATATTCATTGTGTTACAATATAATTATAAATTAAAATTAGAAAGGATAGCTTTTATGTATTTAGATTTAAGCCCAAAGCAAATATTGATACTAGAGTTTATCAAGGAACAAATTGCACTTAAAGGATATCCACCTTCAGTTAGAGAAACATGTGAAGCTGTTGGTTTAAAGTCTACATCTACCGTACACTCACATTTAAATAAACTTGAAAAATATGGATATATAAGAAGAGATGCAACAAAGCCTAGAGCTATTGAAGTCTTAGATGGAAACAAAACAACATTTAATCATGAAGTACTTAACCTACCATTAGTTGGTCAAGTAACTGCTGGACAACCAATATTAGCTGAAGAAAATGTTGAAGAATATATCCCATTCCCTGCTAATTTTATAAAGGGTAATGATAACTTTGTATTAAAAATTAAAGGTGACAGTATGATGAATGCAGGTATTTTAAACGGAGATTACGTAATAGTAGATAGAAAAAATACTTCATCTAATGGACAAATAGTTGTTGCCCTTATCCATAAAGAATATGCTACTGTAAAAAGATTTTTTAGTGAAGATAATAATATGATACGACTTCAACCAGAAAATGATTTTATGGATCCCATAATGTTAAATTGCAAAGATGTTGAGGTTATAGGAATAGTTACTGGGGTATTTAGAGTTATAAAATAAAAAAGATAAGGTTTCATTTCCTTATCTTTTTTTATTTCTATATGTTTTATAAAGTGATTTAATTAAGCTAATTCTAAAGCTATCTCCATCATTTTAGTAAATGCTACTTGTCTTTCATGCGATGTTGTTTCTTCTCCAGTTAGAGGACAATCTGAAATAGTAAGTATCGTTAAAGCATTAACCCCAGCTCTAGCTGCATTCATATACAGAGCTGCTGCTTCCATTTCAACACAAAGAACACCCATCTTTTGCCATTTAGCTAAATTATCTAATCCTGCATCACTATAGAATACATCACTTGAAAGAATATTCCCAACTGCTACCTTTGTTCCTTGTTCTTTTGCAACTTCAACAGCTTTTTGCATTAATTCATAACTAGCTATTGGAGCAAAAGTTCCAGGTAAATTATATTGTGAAGCATAGTTTGAATCTGTACATGCTCCCATACCTATAACTATATCGTGTAGTTTTAAATCTTTGTTTATAGCTCCAGCTGAACCTACTCTTATTAAGTTCTTAACATTATAAAAATGTATAAGCTCATAAGAGTATATTCCTATAGATGGTATACCCATACCTGATCCTTGAACAGATATTCTTTTTCCTTTATAGTATCCTGTATATCCAAACATCCCTCTTACAGTGTTATATTGCACTACATCTTCTAAAAAAGTTTCCGCTATAAATTTAGCTCTTAATGGGTCTCCTGGTAATAAAACCGTTTCTGCTATATCACCTAATTTTGCATTGTTGTGTGGTGTTGGTGTGCTCATTTATTCTGCCTCCTAATTTTGTTATTGTATGTACATATAATTAATGTATTCCCAAATAAATGATTATTAATTCATTTTTTGGTACCTATAGTAGTATACTATAAGTAAGATTATATTTTCTATACTATAAATGGAAATTTTTTATATGGAGGGATATTTTATCAAAAATAATCAGAAGCTTTCTATATTAATACTAATACCCATGTTAATCCTATCATTTATACTCACTTTCAAGTCTAAACCTATTGATAACAATGCAAAATCTACTATTTATAATTATATAGAATGCATTAATAAAAAAGATCTAGCTTCAATTTCAAAATTAGTTACAAAAGATAAAATTTCAGATTTAAAATTACAAATTGATAATATAAAAAGTATACATTTAATAAAAATTGAAGAAGAAACAGATATGAATTTAGTAAGTGATTACCTAAAAGATAACCCTCTACATGATAAAAACTTAAAAATCTTTAAAATAAACTATAGTGTTAATTATGAAAATGAAACAGATAGCAAAACTTATGAAAGTTTATGTTCATTAATTACTGACCAATCCGGTGAGTGGTTAATTAATGATTTTAATATAGAATTATCTAAAAAGTAGCTTAATTAGTTTAAGCTGCTTTTAAATTTATATATACGTTGTACTTATCATATTTATAATACTAATCTCATACATTTATTTATAGTTAATTTATAATGAATAAAAAATTTTACAATTGGTTGGTGAATTTAATTGAGATTATTGCGTACTTATAAAAAAAGTATAAAGATTGAAGCTCTTACTAGTATCTTTTTACTGATTGCAACTATATTTGCTTTATTTATTTATAACACTCCTCTAAAAAATATGTACGACTATATATTAAATGACATATACATAGTAAATGAATTTTCAATACATATGTTTATAAATGAATTTTTAATGTCTATATTCTTTTTAGTTGCAGGTTTAGAAATAAAGTCTGAAATATTATATGGTAATCTATCATCATTAAAAAAAGCTTCTTTTCCAGTCTTTGCATCTATAGGAGGTGTAATTGTTCCTGCATTAATATTTATATTAATAAATAAAAATAGCCAATTTTTAAGCGGATTTTGCATTCCTATATCTACAGATATTGCATTTGCAGTAGGTATATTTATTTTATTTTCTAATAAGTTCAATCCTGCTCTTAAAGTATTTTTATTATCTTTAGCTGTTGTTGATGACCTAATATCTATAGCTTTTATAGCCATCGTATATTCTTTAGATATAAATTTTACATATTTGATAATTTCCTTTGCGATTTTTATAACTTTAATTATAGCTAATAAATTATTTAAAATAGAAAGTATTATCTATTATCTTATATGTGGACTTTGTTTATGGTATTTTGTACATTTAAGTGGATTACATTCTACAATAAGTGGAATCATATTAGCTATTACTATCCCATCAAAATCTTATACGTGTAGAAAAAGTACATTAGATAGATTACAATGTATATTAGTACCTATAAATAGTCTATTTATTATACCGTTATTTGCTTTTGTAAACACTGGAATATCACTTACATATAATATTGATTTAAGTAGTGCTAAACCACTTTATATGGGAATAATATTAGGACTTAGTGTAGGTAAACCTCTAGGTATTATGCTATTTTGTTATTTAGGAGATTTATTTAAGTTTACAGAAAAACCTAAAAACATAAGTTGGTTAGCTATATTTTTTGTATCACTTATTGCTGGAATTGGATTTACCATGTCTATATTCATATCAGAACTAGCATTTATTCATAACCTAACACTTGTAAATATAGCTAAAATGGCAATACTTATTTCTGCATCTATATCTATAGTAGCAAGCTTCTTAACAATAAGTATTTACATATATGTGTGTAAGTTAAAAAATAAAACTACAAGATTAACTAATAAATATTTAATATCTTAAAAAGTATTCTTTATAAATAATTCTAATTTATAATTCCATGTAATTAAGTATTTTACTTTATAAAATAAAGTTTTTATTATTTTGATTTTATTTTATAAAGTAAAATGCCATTTCTCCATATGGGCTGAGTTAAAAAAATAAAGTTGCTAGTACTAAAATAAGTAACCAAGTTTTACATATTATTACCTTGGCTACTTATTTACTATAAATATAATTTAGTCTCTATTCTTCTATCATAATCTGACCAAGTATCTTCTTTAGTATTTTCTTTAATTTGTTCTATTTTATTCATTGTAGCGTCTACAGTGTCTGCATAATTTAATATAAATGATTCTTCCATATTACAAGCTCTAGGAGATCCATACTCTAATTTACCATGATGTTGAGTTATACACCCTTTAATACGTCTTATAAAGTCCTCACTAAATGGATAATCTATTTCATTTAAAGCTTTATCGATCATCTGAACTCCAATTACAATATGACCTTCTAACTCACCTTGAAGTGTATACTTAAATGGTCCTTTATAATCTAATTCATAAAGCTTTCCAATATCATGAAGTTTTGCACTTAAAACAGCCACTTCTCTTCTTTTACAGTTATATCTATCACAAAGTACTTTTGTTAAATACATTACATTTAAAGTATGTTCAGCAAGTCCTCCTATATAATTATGATGCATTGAAACTCCACCGATACCATGTTTAAATTCCTCTAAGAATTTTTCATCATTAAAAAAGTAATCATTTAGAATCTTTCCTTCTTCAGAAATTATGCACTCCTTTGTTATTTCTTCAATATCAGACATAATATCATTTATAGGTCTTTTTACAGATGGTAGGTAGTCCTCTAAATTAAAATCTTTTATGTATTCAAAATCTGAAATATCAATTGTACCCTCTATACTATCCTCTACTTCTATAACTTCTCCCATATTAAGATTGTGTTTAACAGACAACTTACCTTTTTTATATCCATTTTTATTGCTTAATAGATATACTTGTTTATTTCCGTCTTTATATAGCTTTTTCATAATCATAAACTTTGTATATGAATTTTTATTTTCAGACATAATGCTGCACTCCGTTTCTTTTTTATTTAGCTAATGTATTGAATTTATTATATGCTGAATTTGTACTTATCATAAGTTAATATTAATATTAAAAATAAAGAAGCTATCCCTTAAAGAGATAACTTCTTTATTTTTAATATTAATTAAATTATAATAGCTTTTCTTTCCATTCATCTACTTTAAATCCTATAACTACATTTTTACCATCATAAGCTATAGGTCTTTTTATAAGCATTCCGTCACTTGATAATATATCTAAAAGCTTTTCATCTGATTCAGTTTTTACGATATCTTTTAAACCAAGTTCTCTATATTTTACACCACTAGTATTAAAAAACTTTTTAAGCTCATATCCACTTATTTCATACATTTCTTTTAACTCTTCTTTACTTGGTGGATTTTTAACTATTTCTATATTTTCAAATTCTAAATTATTTTCCTCAAGCCAAGCCTTGGCCTTTCTTACACTAGATCATTTTGAATATCCATAAAATTTTATCATCTTTATCATCCTTTCTATTATATATCTATATACCCTCAAATAAATAATCTAATCTAATTTATTCCAAGGTACAACTTCGACTTCTCCAAACCATCTTTCTTTAAGTCTATTCGAGTACTCACCTTTATAGCCTATAAAAGAAAGAACTATAAGCTCAATATACTTTGTACCTATTTGGATTATATTCCACATATCTTCTACTGTTAAATTAGCTCTATTATCTTTTCTAACTGGGTGAACTATCTTATTTCTAAAATATATTACAAGGTCTACTCCATCATCAAACTTACCTCTTATCCAATCATCAAATAATTCAAGCTCATCACTTCCATGAGGTATATTACAAGCATTTAAAACCAATTTAATATTTTTAGAAGCATTATTTTGATCAAATTGCTCATCGTCTAATAAACCTTCTTTTTCTACAAGAATTATATATGAAAGAGCTTCTAAGGCAATTTGAATCGATATTATATTATTTTCTAAGGTTATATCTCCCAGTGATTCTATATACCAATCTATAACATGTTTTATAGCTGGTCCATAATAACCATCCTCTAATTTATTACACATAAGTGACAAATACTTTTCTATGTTATGATGATTTGAAATAGTGTCTGTCCAAGTTGGAACAAATCTAAAAGGTGTAACTATATTTTCTATCCATAGTCTATATGTATTATTATTATTTTTATATCCCTTAGCAAGACATATGCCTATATACCTACCACACATAAAACTAAGTGCTGTAGATATTCTATCTAAGAAATTTATAATACTATTAGTTTTAAAAGGTCTATTATCTTTTCGCCTAATGCGACCTATATGAGTTATCAAGAAACCTGATTTAGATTTTAGTTCATCATTAAGCTCTCTTCTATAATCATATCTTTTATCTATAGTAATATGAAAATCACCTATATCAAACTCTATTCTGCCTGCAAATAATTTATCAACATGCTTTATCAAATCACCTGGAAACTTATCTAAATTAACTATATTAAAATCAACATAATCTACAAAAGAATTTTTCGATTTTATATGATTATCATTTATATAACCCTCCATATTAAAATCATTTCTAGCATTTATAGTTATTGAGATTGGTTTATATCCATACATCTCAAGTATTGCATTGTCATAATCTAATTCTAAATCAACATCCTCGTCTTCAACGAATAGTATTTGTGCTTTAAAATTTATAGATATGGGAGGAGTCATTTTGTAATAGATTATACCACTACATCTATATTTTCTGTCTAAGTAAATACAGAAACGTCCTTCATAAATGCTTATATCTTCATCTATTTTGTACCTTAAATATTCAGAAGATATTGCATTTTTAATTACTTTAGCCATTTACCCACCCCTGTAATATTATAGTATATATTATTATATCATAATAAGTAGTTTAATATATAGATTTAAATTTTTAATATTATGGTATATAATTAATAAAATATGAAAATAAGAGGTGAATGACTTGATAACTATAATATCTCCTGCAACTACTATGAATTTTGATAAAGATAGTAATTTAGAAAACTCTTCTAATCCAGTATTTAAAGAAGACGTAAATTATCTTATAAGTATACTAAAAAAACTAAATATAAAAGAAATAAGTAATTTAATGAATTTAAGTGAAGATTTATCTAAATTAAATTATGATAGATATCAAAACTTATTAGATTCTAATAATAAAAAGCTTCAAAGTATACTTGCTTTTGACGGAGAAGTATTTAATTCTATGAATACTTCAGATTTTAATGAATATGATTTTAACTTTGCAAATGACCATCTAAGGATTTTATCTGGTTTATATGGAATATTATCCCCTTTAGATTTAATAGAGCCTTACAGGCTTGAAATGAAAGCTAAACTTGAAAATAAAAATGGAAAGGATTTATATAAGTTCTGGAAAAATAAAATAACAGATTACATCATTAAGGAATTAGAAACCCATGAAAGTAAAGTACTATTAAACTTAGCTTCATCAGAATATCTAAAGTGTATAGACTTAAAACCTATAAAAAAAGATTTTAAGTTTATAGATGTAGTATTTAAAGATTATGATTTAAAAACAAATACATATAAAGTAAAAGGACTTTATGCTAAAAAAGCTCGTGGATATATGTGTAGATTCATAATAAAAAATAAAGTAGATTCTGTTGATGATTTATTAAAGTTTAATATTGAAGGTTACACTTATAATGATGAACTATCGAACGGGGAAGTAATAACATTTACAAGAAAAAATATATAAATAAAAAGAGTGTCTATTATTATATTAACCATATTTAGACACTCCCTTTTTGTCTTTTTAGTTTTCTAAAGTATAATCGTACGTTTACTTCTAATCCTATTAATATAGACCAACTACTTAAATAAAGCCATGTTATTAAAACTATAATTCCACCAATACTTCCATAGATAACTTCATAATTTGAATAATTGTTAGTATAGTAAGAATAGAAAAAAGATATTAAAAACCATGCTAATGTAGCTATTATAGACCCAGGTATTACATCCTTTGTTTTTATATTCTTATTTGGTGTATATTTATATAAATTAATCATTATTATTACAAGTGTAGATACACCTACTACATATCTAAGAATATTCCAAAGATATATAAATATCTTATCTAATCCTATAAGATTAAATATAAAGTATCCTATAGATTCTCCAAAAACTAATAGTATTATAGATGAAAAAATAAGAACAAAAATACTTATAGTAAAAATAAAACTAATTATAAATACTTTTATAAATGATCTTGTTTCTTTAACATTATAAGATTTATTCATCCATCGAATTAATGATCTAATACCCCTTGACGATGTCCATAAGGTAAAAATAAAACTTAATATTAAAAATCCTACACTTTTATTCTCAATTGCTGAATTTATTATAGACAATATTATATAAAATGCACTTTCTGGAATAACATTTTTTATTATTAAGATAGACTTATTTAAATGAAACGTTGGTATATAAACTATAATACTTATAGTAAATATTAAAAATGGAAACATAGATAATAATAAATAAAAAGACAGTTCAGCAGCTTTGGAATTTATTTCACTATAATTAAATTTTCTAGAAACACTCCTAATATATTCTGCATTTAATTTTTTCATATATTACCCCTATAAAATTTGTATCTATATTATACATAGTATTTTAGATTGTATATATTAATTACTTATATCTTAAATTAAATTAATTTATCTTATAAACTAAATTCTCTATTTACTTATATATCATTTAAAATAAAAGAGTTCTATTTAGTGAAAAGTAACACTATATAGAACTCTTACTACATATTATTATATTAAACTATTAACAGTAAAGCTTACTAGCAGCTTCTTTGTTTTCTATAACTAGACTATTAACAGTAGCATCTATGTATTTATTTATATTATTAAGCTTATTAGTAGCTTCATTTTCATCTATACCCTTTACAGCTATATAGAATTTAAGCTTAGGTTCAGTTCCAGATGGTCTTATAGCAACCCAAGAGCCATCCTCTAAGAAGAACTTTAATACATCAGCTTTTGGAAGACCATCTACACCCTTTGAGTAATCTTTCATATCAATCACTTTAAAGTCTCCCATAGAACTTACTTCATTTTCTCTAAAGTAGCTTATAATATCTTTTATTTTAGCTAAACCTTCTATACCTTTTAATGTTATTGATATAGTTTTTTCTTTAAAGAATCCATATTTTTCATATAAAGATATTAAACCTTCATATAAGCTCATACCTTTTGAGTAGTAGTAAGCAGCCATTTCAGATATTAAAACTGAAGCAACTACACCATCTTTATCTCTAGCATGAGTTCCAACTAAGTATCCATAACTTTCTTCATATCCGAATAAGTATGTTTTTTTATTATTATTTTCTTCAAATGACTTAATCTTTTCACCTATAAATTTAAATCCAGTTAAAACATTTAATACTTCTACATTATTAGCTTTAGCAATATCAGCACCAAATTCAGATGTAACTATAGTTTTTATAAGTGTAGAGTTTTCTTTTAACTCACCTTTTTCTTTTAATCCTTCTATTATATAGTCAGTTAAAAGTCCTCCTATTTGGTTTCCAGTTAAAAGTGCATAATCTCCAGTAGTAGTCTTAACAGCTACACCAACTCTATCACAATCAGGATCAGTTGCTATAACTAAATCAGCACCATTTTCTTTAGCTAATTCTATACCTCTAGTTAAAGCTTTTTGCTCTTCTGGGTTAGGATATTCTATACCAGCAAAGTTAGGGTCTGGATTTTCCTCTTCTTTAACAACTAATATATTTTCAAATCCAACCTCTGATAAAGCACGTCTTATTGGTTTATTACCAGTACCGCAAAGTGGAGTAAACACTATTTTAAATTCTTTTCCTACTTTTTCTATTAACTCTTTTCTTATAACTTGTTTTTTAACAGCTTCAATAAATTCAGTATCTGCTTTTTCATCTAATGTCACAACTAAATTTTTATTTTCTTCTGTTAAAGTAGGTATTGTACTATAATCATGTATGCTGTTTATTTCTTCTGTTATAGCATTTGCAATATGTGGCATAACTTGAGCTCCATCTTCCCAGTATACTTTGTATCCATTATATTCTGGTGGATTGTGACTAGCAGTTATAACTATACCAGCTATAGTATTTAAGTTTCTAACTGCAAAAGATAACTCAGGAGTAGTTCTTAAAGAGTCAAATATATATGCTTTTATACCACAAGCCGCTAATGTATTTGCTGCTTCTATACAAAACTCTCTAGACATATGTCTATTATCGTGAGCTATTACAACACCTCTATTTTTTTCTTCTTCAGTAGTGTTCTTTATTATGTAATTAGCAAGACCAAAAGTAGCTCTTCTTACTGTATATATATTAATTCTATTAGTTCCAGCAGCTATAACACCTCTTAATCCTGCTGTACCAAATTCTAAATCCTTGTAAAATCTATCTTCAATTTCTTTTTCATTACCTTCTAAATTTAATAGTTCTTCCTTAGTTTCTTTGTCAAAGTATGGATTGTTTCTCCATTCATTATACTTATCCATATAGTTCATTATAAAAATGCCCCCCTTAAATTACTTATATTTTGATGTTATCTATTTATGTATATTTTATACTGTTTTAATATTTTAGTAAAGATTTACTTATATAGTCAATAACTGGTACTTACTTTTAATTTAATATGTATATGTCAATTGTTCGTCTTCCCCAGCTATATGCATCTGTTTCACTTCCCATAAAGATATCTATTTTATTTCCTTTTATAGCTCCACCACAATCTTCTGCAGTAAACGTCATATTAAATTTTGGAATATATACCTTAGTTCCATAAGGAATTACTTTTGGATCAACAGCTATTGTTCCCCATTTAGGTTTTGTACCTGTTGCAGTTATTGTGCCTGTTGCATAAGCTGTTGAAACAACACTCATTTGCCTCGAGTTACTTCCCCTTGAAGCTACCATAATCTCTTCTTTTATTCCCTTTTTTATAACTTTATTAGTTGGACTCTTTACTACTTTTTCTGATACTAGATTTTTATCAACTAATTTACCATCTTCATAAATTAGTTCATATATCATTTCTTTTTCTCCATCTTTTCCTTCTTGATCTATTTTAGTTTCTCCTTTTGATAAATTATCATCTTCATTTATAGTTATTTCAAACGGTATTTTTTCATACTCTTTTTTCTCTTTTATATCAACATTTACTATATTTATTTCCATATAGTCTTTTAGCTCATCATTTAAATTAGGTGTTATCTTGTCATTATTATCGTATTTTATACCTTTTTCATCTAATAAGTCCTTTATATTTTTTTTAAATGATGATGTGATTATAACTTTATCATTTACAATTATTTTGATTTGTTCTTTTTTTAGTGTCCAATATGAAAACAATGATATTATCAGTATTAAAACAGAAAATAAAAATACAACTATTTTATGTTTCTCCTTAATCTTCATATTATCCTCCTTAAAATTCATATTATTTTCAAATTTATCCGTGCTATAGCTTGTTTTTAAATATATATTAATAAATTAAAAAAATATGTAACAAATTTGTAACGCATATAAAAAAATAAAGAGAATAGAATTACCTATTCTCTTTAAAACTATTTTTAAAATATATTCGTCATAACTACATTTCTAAGAATGTATTTAAGTTTATAACATTTTAGTATACCACTTTATAGTATCTAGTATCCCTTTTTCAAAACTATATACAGGCTTCCAATTAAGAGATGTTTTTATTTTTGTTGAATCTATAGCATATCTTAAATCATGACCTGGTCTATCATTCACATATTTTATAAGTTTTTCTGATTTTCCAAGTTCCTTTAAAATTATTTTTACAACATCTATATTTGATTTTTCATTATTCCCACCTATATTATATATTTCTCCTATTTTCCCTTCGTGTATTATTAAATCAATAGCCGTACAATGATCATATACATGTAACCAATCCCTTACATTGAGTCCATTACCATATACAGGAAGATTATCATTATTTATAGCTTTAGATATCATTAATGGAATTAACTTTTCTAAGTGCTGGTAAGGTCCATAGTTATTAGAGCATCTGGATATGGTTATAGGTAAGCTATATGTTCTATAGTAAGATTTTACTAGCATATCAGCTGATGCTTTTGAAGCCGAATATGGTGAACTTGGATTTAATGGAGTCTTCTCAGTAAATAGTATATTTTTATCATCTAGTGGTAATTCTCCATAAACTTCATCTGTAGATACTTGATGAAATCTTTTTATATTGTATTTTCTACAAGCATCTAATAATACTTGAGTACCCAATATATTGGTTATAGTAAAAATTTGTGGGTTTAATATTGAATTATCTACATGAGATTCAGCTGCAAAATTTATTACTATATCAAATTTTTCGTTTTCAAATAATTTAAATATAAATTCTTGGTCTGCTATATCTCCATGTATGAATCTATAGTTTTTATTATCTTCAATATCTTTTAAGTTATCTAAATTAGCAGCATATGTTAGCTTATCTAAATTGATAACTTGATAATCATTGTACTTTGATAATATATAATGTATGAAGTTAGAACCTATAAAACCAGCTCCACCAGTTATCAACATCTTTTTCATATTAATAAATCCCTTCTTCGTATTAAATAGTCTTTTAATGCATCTTCCCAATGAGGCAAAGGTTTAAATCCATACTCAATTAATTTATCTTTACTTAATTTACTATTCAGTGGTCTTTTAGCTCTAGATGCATATTCATTACTGTTTATTGCCTTTATATCAATATTTATATTAGCTAATTTAAATATAGTATCTGCAAACTCATACCAACTACAATATCCTTCATTAGTCGCATGATATAATCCATATTTACTAGTTTCAAGCATATCTACTAGAAGCCTTGATAAATCTTTTGTATATGTTGGAGATCCTATTTGATCATTTACTATACTCAATTGATTATTGGCTTTAGAAAGGCGTAACATAGTTTCTATAAAGTTCTTTCCATTAATATTAAATACCCAAGATGTTCTAACTATATAGTATTTATCTAGTATCTCCTGCACATATTTCTCACCAGCTAGCTTACTTTCTCCATATATATTGATAGGGTTTGTTTCATCATTTTCTGTATATTCACCATCCTTTGTTCCATCAAATACATAATCTGTACTTATATAAATCATTGGGATATCTAATATTTTAGCGCATTTAACTATATGTTTCGTTGCAGTTGCATTTATTTTTATACATAAGTCTTTTTCATCTTCAGCTTTGTCTACTTGTGTGTATGCAGCACAATGTACTATAGCTTCACAGTTGCTATTTAATATATAATTTCTAATATTATCTTCACTACATAAATTCAATTCAGAGCGATTTGGTGATAGTGTAGAATAACCTCTTTTTAATAATTCTTTTACAACATCACTTCCTAATTGACCAGTAGATCCTGTAACTAATATATTATTCATTATAATAAATCTCCTTTATATTTAAATGGACTATTGAATTCTTTAAAGGTAGGATGAAGTTTATCTTTATCTGATAGTATTATTTTATTTATATCCTTTATTGGCCAATTTATATTTAATGTAGGGTCATTCCAAAGTATTCCACCTTCAGCATTATGATTATAGAAATCAGTACATTTATATACAAAGGTTGCCGTATCAGATAATACTAAAAATCCATGAGCAAACCCTTCTGGTATATAAAGCTGTCTTTTATTTTCTTCTGATAGTACTACACCCTCATATTGACCATATGTGGGTGAGCCTTTTCTTAGGTCTACTGCTACGTCATATACCTCTCCTTGTGTTACTCTTACTAGTTTTCCTTGAGTATTTTGTATTTGAAAGTGTAGTCCTCTTAGGACCCCTTTTTTAGATTTAGATTCATTATCTTGGACAAAATTCATTGTTAGACCTGCTTCAAAAAAATCTTTTCAATAAAAAGGCTTCAAAAGCGCATTGATTTTTTGTTGTAAATATGGGAAAAAATGAGATTCAGAATAGGAAAAGCGAAAAGGAAGGAGATGAAAACGACGGAATTTTCCTAGTGATACGACGGAAGACGGGGACGTTTTGATGGACTAATAGAGTGCAGAAAGAGGTTTAAAATTGAAATAAGCATAAAAAGAAATGGTTAAAATAACCAAAAATAAATAAAAAATTAAAAAAAAAATGTATGAAAATATATGGAAAAAACAAAAAACGTAGAAAAATGTCGAGAAAAGTAGTATAATAGGTCGATAGGAAATTTAAAATTTAAATAAAATATTATAAAAAGATTTTGTAGGAGATGGACTATGGATATATATGGATTAATGAAAATGGGGTTAGATGCTACAGAACTAAGAAATAGAACTATAGCAAACAACATTGTAAATATAAATACCCCGAATTATAAAAGAAAGTATGTTACTTTTGAGGACAGTTTAAAAAATGAAATGGATAATGCAAAAATTGAGGTAAAAGTTGATAAAGATTCCGTAGTAAGGGAAGACGGAAATAATGTTGACTTAGAAAGTGAAAAGGTAAATCAAGCTGCTGCAAGCCTTCAATATAATGCAATTGTAAGTTTGACAAATACTAAATTATCTATGACAAAAAGTGTAATATCAGGGAGGTAATTAAATGAGTGTTTTTAATGGAATGAGAATAAGCGCTAGTGGTTTATCTGCCGAAAGATTAAGAATAGATGTTATATCTTCGAATGTTGCTAATGTAAAAACTACTAGAACTGAAAATGGAGGGGCCTACGTTCGTAAGATAGCAAGTTTTCAAGAAAACTATGATGAAAAATTAGGTATGTTAGGAGTTAAAGCTGTTTCTATAGAAGAAGATAAATCTCCTCTTAGAAAGGTATATGAACCAAATAATCCTGATGCAGATGAAGAGGGATATGTAGAATATCCAAATGTTGATTTGCTAGTAGAAATGTCAGATTTAATATCTGCATCTAGAGCATATGAATCAAATATTGATACTTTGAATGCTCAAAAAGATATGATTTCAAAAGCTCTTGAAATAGGAAAGTAATATATGGAGGTGCAAATAATGAGTTTGATAAATATGTCAAGTGTTAATTTTGATTCAAAGATGTTTTTAAATCAGATTCAAAATAACACTATAGATAATACAAATAAGAATTTAAATGAAAGTGATAAGGTTAATTTTACAGATGTATTAAACAATGCAGTAAATAAAGTTAATGATAGTCAAGTTAAAGCTAATAATGACATTGAAGCTCTTATAAAAGGTGATGATATAACAATGCATGAGGTTATGTTATCTACTCAAGAAGCTCAAATTTCTATGCAGCTCATGTTAGAAATGAGAAATAAATTATATGATGCATACAAAGAGTTAAGCTCAGTTCAACTATAGTTTTATTTTATAAAGGAGTGAGCAAATGAATGTAAAGGATATTATAAATAAGATTAAAGAGTTTATAAGTAAAAAAATATTGGACTTTAAAGCCTTAAGTAAAACTAAAAAGCTAGCTTTAGTAATAGCTTCTGTAGCAGTAATCTTATCTATTGTATTTGGTGTAAAGTACATGAATAACAACAAGTACAAAGTTCTTTTTTCAGGTTTGAATTCTACTGATGCAGCAAGCATAACTAAAGAACTTGAAAGTGAAAATATAGATATGAAAATACAAGGTGATAGTATACTTGTTCCAAAGGATAAGGTCGATGAATTAAGATTAAAACTATCAGAAAATATATCTAATGGTTCTAAAGGTTATGAGCTTATGGACGAAGGTTCATCATTTGGTATGACAGATGAAGAGTTTAAGATAAAGAAACAAAGAATGCTACAAGGCGAGATTGAAAAGACTATAAAGACATTTTCTCAAGTGGCAGATGCAAGAGTTCAGATTATAAATGGTGAAGAATCTGTGTTTGCTAAGGAAACTCAACCAGGGTCTGCTGCAGTAACTATAACTCTAAACCCAGGAGAAAGTTTAGATATAAGTCAAGTAAGGTCTATTATGTCTTTAGTTTCTGCAAGTTGTGAAAATATACCCAAACAAAATGTAGAAGTAGTTGATCAAAATATGAATCTTTTATCTGAAGGTTTATATGATGAAAATGGAAAAGAGCAAGCTACCAACTCAAGTGGACTATACATCGCTAGAAAAGCAGAAAAAGAATTAAATTCAGATTTAGAAAGAGCTATATCTTCAGTACTTGAGTCTATGTTTGGGTCAGGTAAAGTTGTAGTAAAAGTAAATTCAGATTTAAACTTTGATACTAATGAAATTACTGAAATAAAAATTGATCCAAATAAAGTAGCAATAAAAGAGAATAAGAAAGAAAATACAACATCACAAGATGATGCTGCTGGTGGTAATATTGATAACAATATGAACACTGTGGGTGGCAATGATACAAACTTAAATACAAGTAGAGAAGAAAGTATTGAATATGAAACAGGAAGAACAGAGTCTAAAACTATAAAGGCACAGGGCGAAATTAACAAGATTACAGCATCAGTTGCTATTAATGGAAATTTAAATAATAAGACTCTGCAACAAGTAGAGGATATAGTATCTAATATTATTGGTGTTGATGAAAATAGAGGAGATAGTATATCTGTTGTTGGAATGCCATTTGATACATTAGCTAATGAAGATGACAATTTAGCAGTTAAGGATGATATAAATAAGGTGATGAAAATAGTGGCAGTTGTAGTAGGAATATTATTGTTATTAATAGTAGGAATAGTAGTTTATATGTACATGAAGAAGAAAAATTCAGATATTGTTGAAGAAGATTTCGACGACAGTGAACATCTTGATATTATAAATCAAAAAATACAAGAAATGGAAAAAACTAGATCTACTGAGGATGAAGAAGAAGAAAGTATATCTTTAGAAGAAGAAGTAAGACAATACGCATCAGAAAATAAAGAGCAAGTTACAGACTTAATTAGAAATTGGTTAAGTGAGTAATACAAAGGGAGGTGCTTATAATTGGAAAAAGAAAGTGTTAATTTAGGAAATGCATTTGACTTGGGGGATATACCAAAGGTTAGAAAAGTTACAGGTGCTAGAAAGGCAGCTATTTTATTAATTACACTAGGTGCAGATGTAGCAGCTGATATAGTAAAAAACTTGCCTGATCAATATATACAAAAGATAGGTGTAGAGATATCAAATATTCATAAAGTAGGAACAAGAGAGAGAAGAGAGATTCTACAAGAATTTATAGAAGTTAATAAGGGACAAGATATTGTTCTTCAAGGTGGTATGGACTTTGCAAAATCTCTTCTTAACGGAGCTCTTGGCAATCAAAGGGCTAATAAAATATTAGAAGGTATAAAGTATGATACGTGTACAAAATTATTTATGGCTGCTAGAAAGGCAGAACCAGAGCAAATTTTATCTTGCATACAAGGTGAAAGTACGCAAACGATAGCAATTATACTTTCGCATCTTCAACCAGATAAAGCAGCAGTGGTTTTAAGTGAAATACCAGATGATATAAAACATGAAGTTTCTCTGAAAATAGGGGGAACTTCATCTATATCTCCTAATATTATAAAGGCTATAGATGAAGCTGTAACAAATAAGCTATCTAAATTAGGTCAAAGAGACCTTGAAAAATCAGGTGGAGTTGACAGCTTAATAGATATATTAAGTAATGTTGATAGAAAAACTGAAAAGAGCATTATTAAATATATTGAAGAAAATAACATAGAATTAGCAGAAGAAATTAAAGCTAGCATGTTCGTATTTGATGATATCGTAAGACTTGAAGACACAGCTATACAAAGAATTCTTAAAGAAGTTAATGTTAAAGATATTGCATACGCACTTAAAGGAGCATCAAATGATGTTTCAAATGCTATATATAGAAACCAATCACAAAGGGCTGCTGCTGCATTAAAAGAAGAGATAGAATTACTTGGAAAAACTAAGGTTTCTCAAGTTGAAGAATCTCAACAAAACATAGTAAACATAATCAGAAAGCTTGAAGAAATAGGAGAAATTACATTAACTAGAGGTTCAGATGAAGAATTCGTCTTATAGTAATAATATAATTAAGTCTGATTATGTAAAGGTTAAGGGTACAGTTTCTTTAAACTATTTTAACTTCAAGGAAAAAGAAGAGTTACCTGTTAATGAAGAAGTTGAGGATCATAATGAAAAGAGATTAGAGCTATTAAGATTAGAAGAGAAAATAAATCAAAAGCTTATAGATGCTCAAATTAAATATGATGAAATTTTAAATCAAGCTAATACTGAAAGTGAAAAAATATTAGCTGAAACGAATCAGAAAGCTGTGGAAATAGAGAAAAGAGCATATCATGAAGGTTACGAACAAGGTACACAAAATGGATATGAAGATGGCTACAAAGAAGCTTATGAAGACAACATAGAAAAAGCTAAAAATGAATCATCTGAAATAATTGATAAGGCAAATAAAATAATGCTTGAAGCTAATAATCAAGTTGCATCTTATATAAAAAATAATAAAAAAAATATTTTAGCTATGGGAATATCTATTGCGGAAAAGGTGCTAAGAAGAAATTTTGAAGATGAAGAATCTATGGATTTATTAATTTTAGATGTAATAAAGGAATATGAGTTAAAAGAAAACTTTGTAATACGAGTTAATCCTATTTATAAAGAAAGTTTAGATAAACAAATTTTAGAATTAAAAGAAAATAATCTTATTAATAAAGACGTTTTTATTTTATCTGATGAATCAGTTGATAAAGGCAATGCACTAATAGAAAGCTTGAATGGAAAATTAGTCATTGGCATTGATGATGTTATTGGAAAAATAAAAGAGGAGTTGCTATGATTGATATAGATTTCGAAAATGTAATAAATAAAATTAATTCTATACCTAAAATAACATTTGAAGGAAAGGTATCAAAGGTTATAGGTCTTACAGTAGAGGTTGAAGGTATAAAGGCATTTGTGGGAGAGCTTTGTATAATCCATAACAATATGGGAGCTGAAATCCAATGTGAGGTAGTTGGATTTAAGGAAGACTGTGTAATACTTATGCCGCTAGGAGAACTTGTAGGAGTTAGTCCTGGATGTAAGGTTATTGGTAAAGGAGTTCCGCTAAATGTTAGATGTAGTGATGAACTTTTAGGAAAGATATTAGATGGTCTTGGACATCCAATTGATGGAGAAGCAATATTAGATGGAGAAAATTACAGTTTATCTAATGAGCCACCAGACCCTATGAAAAGACCAAGAATAACTAATATAATGCCGACTGGAGTACGAGCAATAGATGGATTTTTAACTTGTGGAGAAGGTCAACGTATTGGGATATTTGCAGGAAGTGGAGTTGGAAAAAGTACAACTCTTGGTATGATGGCTAGAACAGCAGAAGCAGATGTTAACGTAATAGCTTTAATAGGTGAACGTGGTAGAGAAGTTTTAGACTTTATAGAACGAGATTTAGGTGAAGAAGGTATGAAAAAGTCAGTTGTAGTATGTGCTACATCTGATAAATCACCTTTAGTAAGACTAAAAGGAGCACTTACTGCAACATCTATAGCAGAATATTTTAGAGATAAAGGTAAAAAAGTACTTCTTATGATGGACTCAGTAACTCGTTTTGCTATGGCTCAAAGGGAAGTTGGTTTAGCAATAGGAGAGCCTCCAGCACAAAAAGGTTATACTCCATCGGTGTTTGCGATGTTGCCAAAATTAATGGAAAGAACGGGTATGTCAGATAAGGGGTCTATAACGGCATTTTATACAGTACTTGTTGATGGTGATGATTTTAATGAACCTATTGCAGACACAGTAAGGGGGATACTTGATGGGCATATAGTTTTATCTAGACAATTAGCACATAAAAATCATTATCCGGCTATAGATATTCTTAATAGTGTAAGTAGGCTTATGAAAGAAATTGCAACAGAAGAACAAAATAAGGCAGCTTCAAAGGCAAGAGACATATTAGCAACTTATAAAGAAGCTGAGGATTTAATAAATATTGGTGCTTATGAAGAAGGATCAAATAAAGAAATAGACTTAGCTATTAAATATATAGGTAATGTTAATTCATACTTAAAACAAGGTGTTAATGAAGTATCTCAATTCGAAGTAAGTAAAAGTAAATTAATTAATATGCTTGACTAAAGAGGAGATTATAGATGAGCAATTTTAAGTTTAAATTACAGAAGCTATTAGATATAAGAGTTAATGAAGAAGAAGAGAGTAAGTTATTTTATTCTAAGGCTCAAAATCAAAAAAATATAGTAGAAAATAAGCTGCATGAATTAGAAAACAATTATAAAAAGTATTCTGATATAAGTAGGGCAAAAGACACTATAAGTCAAAAGATTACTATGAACTATTTATCTTATCTTAACACTACTATAAAAGACACAGAAAAAGAACTTGAAGCTAAAGAAATTGAACTTGAAAAAGCAAAAAAAGATTTCATAGATAAAAGAATAAAAAGACGATCTTTAGAAGTGCTTAAAGAAAATAAAATTTTAGAAATAAAAAAAGAAGAAGAACGATTAGAGCAGATTTCTAATGATGAATTTGCTTTATATGGATATATAAGAAAAACTTCAAACTTATAATAGAAAGGTGAATGTATGATTAATATAAACTTAAGTAATATGGTGGGGGATAGTAGTTTATCACAAAGTAAATCGGTAAGTTCTGACAGTTTATCTACATTCAAGGATTTTATTAGTGAATTTAAGTTAGAAGATGAAAATAGTGGAACAAATACCAACAATAAAGAGGATGTTGATGAAAGCTTAATATTGTATAATTTAATTTATACCTTATATGAAAAGTTTAATATAGCAGAAAAAATAGATAGTTTAACAGATTTAGAAAATATAAAATCATCATTAAATTCTAAACTAAACGAAGTTGAAAATACAAAAAATATTTTAGATGCTATTGAAAACTTACATACAAGTTCAGAAAGCAATTATTCATTAGAGTTAAATAATAATGATATGAAAGAAATTATAAACAATATTAACTATCTTATCAATGAAGGCAGAAATAATTCAAATAAAATCAATGAAAGCTTAAATTCACTAATAGATAAAATAAAAAATCAGATAAAGGATTTAGACAAATCAAGCCAAGAAGACAGTATGTATGAAAACTTAGATACAGTAGGAATTTTAAATCAATCTAAAATAGATGAATATAAAAGTTCTAAAGGTACAAGTAATGATATTGAATATTTAGAAAATATTGTATCAGCTGATGATAATTCATATATAAATTCCTTTGTAGGAATTAATGAATTTAATACTGTATATAGAAATAGCACAAGTAACGATATACCCCAACCAGTTACAGAAATTAGGCAAGAGTTTATAACAGAAGATATTATTAAATCTGTAAAGTATATGAAAAATAGTGATTTAGAAGAGCTAAATGTAAAACTTAATCCAAGAAATTTGGGAGAAATAAGCATAAAGTTATCTAAGAATAAAGAACATTCAAATTTATTAATAACAGTTGATGATAATAACATATTAGACCTTGTAAATAAAAATATAGAAGATATAAAAAAGCATCTTAATGATACAGATATCAATATAAAAGACATTGTTATAAATGTAAAGTCAGAAAATGAAAATTTATTTTCTGATAACTTAAATAAAGAGTTTAATCAAGACAGAAGGTTTAATCAAAACAATAGTAATAAGAATAAAAAAAATAATAATCAAATAATAGAAGAATTACACAATAGTGAACATAACAAAGATGACGATAATTTAAACATATTAATTTAATGAAAGTGAGGACTAATAAAAATGACAAGCATAAATACAGGTACCTCAATGAATGATACTAGTAGTTTAAGGTCAAGAACTGTTAATAAAACTGAAAATGGAACGACTATAGTTTCAGGTAATGACAATTCAGATAAAGATTTATTTCTTAAACTTCTTGTAGCTCAAATGAAAAATCAAGATCCATTTAACTCACAAGATCCTACGCAATATATTACTCAGTTAGCACAGTTTAATATGCTTGAGCAATCAATGGCTTTAAATGAAAATATAGAGTATTTAATAGGAATGACTAATGGGATTTTAGCAAACTCGGCAGTAGGAAGTGCAACTAATCTTATTGGAAAAGAAGTTGAAGTATATGCACCAATTGAGAGTGGACAAAGGGTAGATGAAGACGTAAAAACAATATCTGGAAAGGTAGAAAGTATACACATTAAAGATGGAGTTGTATATATGAATGTTAAAGATTCTCAAAGTGAAAATATAATCGAAGTTGAGTATGGAGCTCTTATAAAAGTAAATGGTTAATAAATATAATTTTAAATATATAAACGGAGGAGAAGTAGTATGTTAAGATCGATGTATTCAGGAATAAGTGCTATGAAATCAAATCAGACGAAAATGGACGTTGTAGGTAACAATGTAGCAAACGTAGGAACAACAGCATATAAAAAGACAAGCACAAGATTTGCAGATGCACTATATCAAAGTTCAATATACCCAAGTGCACCAACAGCTACAAGTGGAGGGGTTAACCCAGGGCAAGTTGGTATAGGTGTTAAAGTAAGTGGTATATTAAAGAACATGGTACAAGGTTCATTACAAACAACAGGAAGAGATACAGACTTAGCTATTGATGGAGATGGATTCTTCACTGTTGAAATAGGTCCAAATCAAAAGGGATATACAAGAGATGGATCTTTTAGTTTAGATATGAATGGAAACCTTGTAACATCACAAGGTTATAAGGTTTTAGGTGAAGGTGATAATCCTATATTAATACCAGAAGAAGTTGAAAATGCTAATGGTGTTAATCAAAAAGTAGTATCATTTAACATTGCTAGTGATGGTTCTATTTCATATTTGTTAGCTGATGGTACAAAAATGCCTCAATTAGATGTTGATGGAGCTGTAATAAAGGGAGATAAACAAGTTTTACAAATATCAGTATTCCAAAATGATGAAGGTTTAGAGCAACTTGGAGGAAATATATATGGAGAAACTGCAAACTCAGGCGAACCAATAAAGAACCCTGTATTTGGAAAGATAACTCAAGGTGCTATAGAAATGTCTAACGTTGACTTATCAGAAGAATTTACAGAAATGATAGTTACAACTAGAGCATTCCAAGCAGCAAGTAAAGTAATAACTACTAGTGATGAACTACTTCAAGAAATTGTAAATCTTAAGAGATAATAAGAGGTGGTAGAGAATGAAGAAGAATGATATTCTAACACCAATAGGATTAGTATTAGCAATAGGATTTATATTCTTTGCTATAGCACAGGGTAAAGGTGGAGTTGGTATGTTTATCGATATACCATCATTCCTTATAACTGTAGGAGGTTCATTTGCAGCAGTATTAATAACTTTTGATTTAGATACTGTAAAGAGAATTCCTAGTGCATTAAAAATGAGTATAGTTTCACCAAGCGTTAATAAAGTTGATTTAGTTGATCAATTCAAAGAACTTTCAAAAACAATTAGAAAAGATGGAATACTTGCAATAGAACAACAAGTAGCTGAAATTGAAGAACCATTCTTAAAAAAAGGTCTTGAATTAATTGTTGATGGTGTAGATGCAGAATCGGTAAAAGAAATATTAGAAATAGAGTTAAATGAAAAAGAAAAAGTATACGGAAGTAGTTCTAAGATATTCAAACTTTGGGGATCTTATGCACCTGCCTTTGGTATGGTTGGTACACTTATAGGTCTTATACAAATGCTATCTGATATGGGTTCACCAGATGATATAGCCTCGGGTATGAGTACTGCACTTATAACTACACTTTATGGAGCATTATTTACTAATATGATATTTAACCCAATTGGATTTAACATTGAATCTAAAGGTGAAAAAGAAATAGAGTATTTAGAAATGGTAGTTTGTGGATTACAAAGTATACAAAATGGTGACAGTGTAAGAGCAATGGAAGAAAAATTAATAACACACTTAAATGAAAAAGATAGAAAAGCATATTATGAAAATTCATCAAGTGAGGTTGCTTAATCATGGCTCGTAAGAAAAAAAAGGATGATGAAATAAGAACCGATGGATGGATGGATACCTTTGCAGACACCATGACATTGCTACTAACATTTTTTATACTACTATATTCGATATCAGCAGTAGACAGTGAAAAACTAAAAAAATTATCAGAGGCATTACAATATTCTTTAACAGGTGATTCATCTATTGAAGAAGTTCAAAGTATAGATGATTTAAAGGTTGAGCTTGAAAAAGGTACTAAGTACGAAGATTTAGCTGCAAAGTTAAATGAAATAATAGAAAAAAATTCTCTTACAGACGAAATTAAAATAAGAGAAGAAGAAAGAGGAATAGTACTTCAAGTTGATGAGTCAATACTATTTGATTCGGGAAAAGCAGAAATAAAAGATAGTAGTATACATGTTCTTGATACGATAGCAAAAATAATACAAGAAACAGATAATGAAATTGTAGCAGAAGGAAATACAGATAATGTTCCTATAAATAGTGCAGCATATAGGTCTAACTGGGAGCTTTCTACAGAAAGAGCATTAAGTATAGTAAGGTATTTAATTGAAAATAAGAATATAAATCCCAATAGAATTTCGCTTAAAGGGTATGGAGAATTTAATCCTATTGTTCCTAATGATACACCTGAAAATAAAGCTAAAAACAGAAGGGTTGATATTTTAGTAGTTGAAGAAAGAGAATCAAAAACTGAAAATAAAAACAATAATGTAGAAAATAAGTAATAAAATTTGAGGAGAAAGTTAAGAAATAGGAAGGGAAAATAAATTATGTTGCATTATATAATAAACTTAATAATATTTATACCTATTACTATTATTTTAATAATAGCTTCAATAAAGTTAACTAAATTTAACTCAGATAATATTAATAAGCATAAGTATGTTAAAGTCCTAGAAAGAACTAACTTAAATAAAGATACAAGTATATTTGTTTTAGAAATGGGTGATGAAGGATGTGTACTAGCTTCATCACCTTCTAAAACTGAAAAAATAAAAGTATTAAGTAAAGAAGAAATAGCTCAAATATATGATATGAAAGAAAGCTATGGGATAGATTTATCACAAATAGATGTTGATAAATTTAATATATCTAACTTTGGATTAAAGAACAAAAAAAATAAAAAGAATATGTTTTCAAAAAAGAATAAGTCAAAATTTTCAAACTTTAATAATTCGGATAGACTTTTATTTAATAAAAAATAGAAATTACTAGAAAAAGGGGGACGTATGTATGAATGATTTAGTTGGATTAGTATCAAATCATCAGCAAGAATTTACTCCTTTAATAAAGTTATTTATAGTAATGACATTTATGATGTTTTTACCGACTATCATCTTTATGATGACAAGTTTTGTAAGAATAATCATTACATTCTCATTTTTAAAATCAGCTTTAGGAGCTCAACAATCTATACCTAATCAAATACTAGTAGGTATAGCATTAGTATTGACAATATTTATTATGTCACCAGTAGTAGATAAGATTAATAAAGAGGCTATACAGCCATATAGAGAAGAAAAAATAACTTTTCAAGAGGGAATAGAAAAAGCTCAAATTCCTATGAAAGAATTTTTATTAAAACAAACTAGAGATGAAGACATAAAATTATTTTTAGATAGTGCTCGTATTGATAAAAATGATGTAGCAAGAGAAAATTTACCATTACAAGTACTAGTACCAGCGTTTGCAATAAGTGAATTAAAAACTGCGTTTCAAATTGGATTTTTAATATATTTACCATTCTTATTAATAGATTTGGTAGTATCAAGT
>ERZ772885.560-NODE-560-length-26393-cov-3.629585_pt1 | contig 26393 bp, 19 predicted proteins | sample MGYA00580580_ERZ772885 | MGnify/ENA primary metagenome ERZ772885 (study PRJEB29015, sample SAMEA2737673) | human gut metagenome | biome: human gut; feature: human-associated habitat; material: faeces | place: China | collected 2012 ...
CGTTTTTGGCCTGGCAATGCGGTTTTCTCGATGGTAGGGCCTCCGGGACTTGAACCCGGGACCAACGGCTTATAAGGCCGCTGCTCTAACCGACTGAGCTATGGGTCCCGCACGGCGCATGAGCGCTTTTTGCGTTGCAAAGATAAAAAAACAATTCAGATTGCGCAACCATTCGGGGCGCTGTGTGCGAAAAAAATGGTGTGCCCTGTGTCCGATTCCGGCCGGGCGGCGGTGTCCGGGCGGTCGATCCCCGTAAAAAAATATGGACGGGATGTTGTTTGTTGGAAATAAATTAGTACCTTTGTCCCGCTTAAGCATCAATTAAAAAACAAAAACAGCGAAATGAAAAAGGGTATTCATCCGGAGAATTATCGTTTAGTGGCGTTCAAGGACATGTCCAACGACCACGTGTTTTTGTGTCGGTCCGCCGTTTCGACAAAAGAAACCATCGAAGTGAACGGCGAAACCTATCCCGTGTATAAGATGGAAATTTCCAACACCTCGCACCCGTTCTACACTGGTAAGATGAAGTTGGTTGACACCGCTGGTCGCGTCGATAAGTTTATGAGCCGTTACGCAAAACGCTACGATAAGAAGGGCGTGAAGTAAGACTTCCCTCCCTGCATGAAAAGGCCGTACCGGAAGGTGCGGCCTTTGTTTTTGCCGTCTTCGAGCCCTTCATGCCGGAGTGTCACGTTGCCGATAATGCAGATTTCCCGCGTGTCGTGAAGATTTTTGAACAGGGTATTGTTTTTATATTTATATTTGCCTCCCGAGAAGCAAACAATAACTTAAATCTTAGAAAGTTATGAAGTACGTTACAGCCATGGCGCTGGGCGCGGCGTTCGCCCTCGCATCCTGCGTGAGCAAAGGGACGGTCGTCAGGGTGGAAGACCAGCGGGATTCGCTCGTTTCGGTCGTCAGTGCCAAGGATTCGCTTATAAATGCCGTTTTCGAGGACATCAACGCCATCTCCGAAAACTTGGTGCTGATAAAGACCCGTGAAAACCTGATTTCGGTGGCGGGTGGTAGCGAGGGCGGCCGCCGTCCCGTCGAGGAGATCAACAACGATATCGCGGCGATCGACCGCCTGTTGCAGGAGAACAAGGACAAGATCGCCTCGTTGCAGCGTGCTGCAGTCCAGCTGCGCAAGGCGAACCTGCGTATCGACGGGCTGGAGAAGATGATCGCAGACCTGAATAAACAGCTTGCCGGGAAGAAGGACGAAATCGCCCGCCTGCGGGAGAGCCTGGACAAGATGGGTGTCGAGGTGGAGATCCTGACAGAACAAGTCGCCGAGCAGAATGCCCGGGCGGAAAACCTGAGTAGCGAAAAGGTCGAACTGGAGAACCAGCTCCACACGGTCTACTATATCGTCGGTGCGGAAAAAGAACTCCGCGACGCGCAGATCATCGACAAGCAGGGCTTTATCGGGCGTACGCTGACGGTGAACAACACCAATAACCTGGAGAGTTTTACGAAGGCCGATTCCCGGCTGCTGTCCGAGATCCCCGTCGGCCGGAAAAAGGTGACCGTCGTCACGGCGCAGCCCGAGGATTCCTATCAACTGGTGACGGGGGACGAGAAGGATAAAATAGTTACGAAATTGCTTATTACTGATCCCGTGCGTTTTTGGGAGTCGTCGAAGATTTTGATTATCAGTTATAAATAATATCATCGCTGCCGGCATTCGTTTGCTGTGCAGTACCTGTGGGGTGCCGCAATTATCGCGGCACCCCGTTTTTTATACGTCCGGCTGTGTTGCGGATCGTTTCCCGTCCGGGTGTGCGGGTGCTTTTCGTGGGATGGACTGTTTTGTGTGGAAAGGCAGTATTTGGCCGTTTGAGGCTACTGTGACATGGGACTGGGATTTCGGGCCGATATGCCTTGCCGGCAAGGTTTACGCACTTTTTTTGCATGTTGGAAATTTTGCGGCCTTCTGTGTAGAAGCGGAAATTTACGGCAGCGAGGTGCTTTTGTATGCAAAAAGGGTGGACGAAAGTGTTTGTTTTTTGTCGGTTATGATTTTTTTGTGTAACTTTGAACAATTAAACAATCAATCGAATATATGGATCAGACCAAACCGCAGTTTGTGGAGCTGGCATTAAAGGAGAATTGTCCTGCGGATTGTAGTAGTTGTCCTACGTTTCCTGCGCCGTTCCGCCGCATCGGCGATTCGAATTATTGCCGTTTTGCACAGATGACCCTCACACCCGGCGAGGGCGTGACTTTTCCTGCCGACCGTATGGTGCGTATCCTTTTCGTCATGTCGGGGTCGCTTATGATAGAGCATGGCGAGACGATGCGCCTGGTGACTTCGAGGCAGTATGTGTGCCTGGCACGCGGCGAAAGATTCGTTGCGACGGCCCAGGACGAGGCCAATATTGTCGTGCTGTCGCTGATCCACAGGATCGAATTCTGCGAACAGGACATTTTCGACAAGGTGATGCCCTATGATACGGTCATTCCCAATGAGGACGTGCCCAAGCTGGCGATGCATCCGTCGATCGAGCGGTTGCTCGAAGGGCTATTCATGATCCCGGAGATGAGCGGTTGTTCCCGCTACCACAAGATGAAGGCTACGGAGCTTTTCATGATGATCAAGGTGCTTTATACGCCGACCGAGCATGCCTATTTCTTCCAGTCGATGATTCAGCCGCAGGACAATTTCCGTGTCTTCGTGTGCAACAACTACGACAAGGCACAGGGCGTAGCCGAGCTGGCTGCCCTTGCGGGCATGAGCCTTTCGGTGTTCAAGCGTCGTTTTGCCGAGCATTTCAACGACAGCGTTTACCATTGGATGATGCGCCAGAAGGCACTCAAGATTTTCTCGGACATACGCGACGGCGAAGACAGCACGAAGGCGCTGATGAACAAGTATGGGTTCCGCCACTATACGCAGTTCAGCCGTTTCTGCAAGAATTACCTGCAGGCGACGCCTGCCCAGCTGATCGCTTCGATCAAGGAAGGGTAGTCCCTGTATGTCGCCCCCGGCCTGGACTGGGACGAGGCTGTGCCGGCAGCGCGGGGGTGTTGTCGGAAGTTGGAACCGGGAGGAACCGCCTTCCCGGTTTTTTTTTGTTTCAGGGGCGCGGCAGCCGGTATACGTTGAGGTCGGTGAACTCCCCGTCGGCGAGCTGCTCGCCGCGTACTTCGATGCGGTCGAGCCTGAAGCCGAGGCGCAGCGGGATCCGGTTGCTCCGCAGGTTGCCTGCGGCGCATTTGATTTCGACATTCTCCATGCCCATTTGCCCGAAGGCCGTGCGGCAGAGCGCTTCCACGGCTGCGGTCATAAGTCCCCTTCCCTGATATTCGGAGCGGAGCCAGTAGCCGATCTCGATGGTGCGGGTGGTGCTGTCCGCCGATTTGAACCCGATAAGCCCCGCGAAGGCATCCCCGACGCGCAGCGTGAAGACCGGGTTGGCCGGGTCGGCCAGCATGGCGGCGACCACTTCGCGGGTCTGTTCCACGCGGTGCGTCGCGGCCACGAACGGGAGCCAGCGCCCGAGGTGTTCGCGCTGCGTGTCTATGGCCGTAAAGATGTCCGGGGCGTCGTCCGCACGGAGCGGGCGTAACCCGAAGTCCTCGGGCAGGGGGATCGCGTTCATGGCGTATTGTGTTTGTCCGGCCAAAGATAACGAATTTCCCGTGATTTATATTATTGTTAATATATAAATAGGTGCGGCGGCTTTTTGCCCGGGCTTGCGGTGCGGTGCGGAGCCGTTCCGGGCGGGAAGGTGGTAACCTTCGGCCGCCGGGGTGATATTTTTCGGATAAGCTGTTGTAAAATATAAAACTTTTCCTATCTTTGCACCCGATTTCATCCCTGAAATAACGGCGGCTGAATGACGTTCTTTGAGAAGAGTAAAAAAGTAGAAAATTTATCGGGATTTATTTGGCTGGTAAATTTTTTATGCCTACTTTTGCAATCCAAAACGGTTGATTTTGCCGATGTAGCTCAGTTGGCCAGAGCAGCTGATTTGTAATCAGCTGGTCGGGGGTTCGAATCCCTCCATCGGCTCGGAAAGCCGACGCGAGGAAGGGGAGAGATCTCCGCACAGCCCGGGCAGCGGCAGGACGAAAGCCTCAGAGGGGATTCGGTGCAATGCGGGATCCGTCCGTTCGGGGCAGACAATTTGGGAAGTTACCAGAGTGGCCAAATGGGGCAGACTGTAAATCTGCTGGCGTACGCCTTCGGTGGTTCGAATCCATCACTTCCCACTAAAAAAGTGCCGGTTGGAGTTGCAAGATTTCCAGTGGTGCCCGCCTGCGGGCATCGCGGATGGAGAGGGCTGACTCTGATACGGTATATTTTTGCGGAAGTAGCTCAGTTGATAGAGCATCAGCCTTCCAAGCTGAGGGTCGCGAGTTTGAGCCTCGTCTTCCGCTCCAGACGCAGACGCGTGTGATACGGATGACCCCAGCCGGCGTGGCGGGGGCGTTTGTGTCGCCCGCTTGTTCTGCGAAATGAATTTTAAAACTTTAAAGCAATTTTTAACAATACTTTAAATACTTAATACTATGGCAAAAGAAAAATTCGACCGTTCGAAACCGCATGTGAACATCGGTACCATCGGACACGTTGACCACGGTAAGACCACCCTTACCGCCGCAATCACGACCGTTCTGGCAAAGAAAGGTCTGTCGGAGCTCCGCTCGTTCGACTCCATCGACAACGCTCCCGAGGAGAAAGAGCGTGGTATCACGATCAACACCTCGCACGTCGAGTACCAGACGGCTAACCGTCACTATGCGCACGTGGACTGCCCGGGTCACGCCGACTATGTGAAGAACATGGTTACGGGTGCCGCCCAGATGGACGGTGCCATCCTGGTAGTCGCTGCAACGGACGGCCCGATGCCCCAGACCAACGAGCACGTGCTGCTCGCCCGTCAGGTGAACGTGCCGCGTATTGTAGTTTTCCTGAACAAGTGCGACATGGTCGACGATCCCGAAATGCTCGACCTGGTCGAGATGGAGGTTCGCGACCTGCTTTCGAAATACGAGTACGACGGTGACAACGCGCCCGTTATCCGTGGTTCCGCACTCGGCGGCCTGAACGGCGAGCCGCAGTGGGAGGACAAGATCATGGAGCTCATGGATGCTGTCGACACCTATATTCCGATCCCGCAGCGTGAGAACGAGAAGCCGTTCCTGATGCCTGTCGAGGACGTATTCTCGATCACCGGCCGTGGTACCGTCGTAACGGGCCGTATCGAGACCGGTATCATCCACGTAGGTGATCCCGTTGAGATCGTAGGTCTCGAGGAGAAGACCCTGACTTCGACCTGCACCGGTGTCGAGATGTTCCGCAAGCTGCTCGACGAGGGTGAGGCCGGCGACAACGTAGGTCTGCTGCTCCGCGGTATCGACAAGAAGGAGGTTAAGCGCGGTATGGTCGTTGCCAAACCGGGTTCGATCACTCCGCACACCGAGTTTGAGGCTGAGGTCTACATCCTGAAGAAAGAGGAAGGTGGCCGCCACACGCCGTTCCACAACAACTATCGTCCCCAGTTCTATCTGCGTACGATGGACGTAACGGGTGAGGTTCATCTGCCCGCAGGCGTTGACATGGTTATGCCGGGTGACCACGTAACCATCACCGTGAAACTGATCTACCCCGTAGCTATCAACGAAGGTCTGCGTTTCGCAATCCGCGAGGGTGGCCGTACGGTAGGTGCCGGTCAGATCCTGAAGATCGTGAAATAATTTTCACAACCATAGGGAAGCGGTGTTCCGCACCGCTTCCCGCTTTTAGGAGCATAGTTCAAGGGTAGAATAGCGGTCTCCAAAACCGTTGATGGGAGTTCGAATCTCTCTGCTCCTGCCAAAAGTAAAAGAAGAAGATATGTTCAATTACGTTAAAGAATCCTACAACGAGCTTGTAAACAAGGTGACGTGGCCTACGTTCCCGCAGCTCCAGAACTCTACGATCGTCGTGATGGTGGCTTCGGTCATCTTCGCTGTCGTCGTATTGGCGATGGACTTGTCGTTCGAGAACCTGATGGCTGTGATTTACAAGGTACTGGGTGGTTTTGGCCGTTAATTGTTGCTGAAACGATGAGCGAGATTAAAAAACAGTGGTATGTCGTCCGTGCCATCGGCGGTAAGGAGAACAAGGTCAAAGAGTACATCGAAGCCGAGATTCGCCACAACCACCTGGAGGATTACATATCTCAGGTACTGATTCCCACCGAAAAGGTCTATACCATCCGCAACGGAAAGAAAGTCTCCAAGGAGAAGGTTTCATATCCGGGCTATGTGTTGGTGGAAGCCGCGTTCGTAGGTCAGATTCCGATTATAATTCGTAATACTCCCAATGTGCTGGGTTTCCTCGGCGATACCAAGGAGGACAGCCGCAAGATGAATGCCACGCCCCTGCGTCCGCAGGAGGTGGCGCGAATCCTCGGCCGCGTCGACGAGATGAATGCCATGGAGGAGGAAAACGAAGTTCCATTCTTTGTCGGCGAGACCGTCAAGGTCACCGATGGCCCTTTCTCAAGCTTCCAGGGTACCATCGAGGCCGTCGACAACGAGCGCAAGAAACTCACGGTATCGGTGAAGATATTCGGGCGCAAAACTCCTATGGAGTTGGGTTTCACACAAGTAGAAAAAGAATAATTAACCAAGGAAAACTATGGCAAAAGAGGTTGCTGCATTTATTAAATTGCAGATCAAAGGTGGTGCCGCCAATCCTTCGCCCCCGGTTGGTCCCGCATTGGGTTCTAAGGGAGTCAACATCATGGACTTCTGCAAGCAGTTCAATGCGCGTACCCAGGACAAGGCAGGAAAAGTTCTTCCGGTCATCATCACGGTTTACAGCGACAAGTCGTTTGATTTCGTTGTAAAACAGCCGCCTGTAGCTATTCAGCTCAAGGAAGCAGCCAAGGTGCAGAAGGGTTCCGCACAGCCTAACCGCGACAAGGTCGGTCAGGTGACGTGGGATCAGGTGCGCGAGATTGCTCAGGACAAAATGCCTGACATGAACTGCTTTACCCTGGAAGCTGCTATGCGTATGATTGCTGGTACCGCTCGTAGCATGGGTATCAACGTCGTCGGTGAATTTCCTAATATGTAATCGAAGATGAGTAAGTTGACAAAAAATCAAAAGATCGCCTACGCTAAGGTGGAAGCCGCTAAGGCTTACAAGCTCTCGGAGGCCGCCGCTCTTCTGAAGGAAATTACGTTCACGAAATTCGACGCGTCCGTTGATATCGACGTCCGCCTGGGCGTTGACCCCCGCAAGGCCAACCAGATGGTGCGTGGCGTCGTGACGCTGCCCCACGGTACGGGTAAGCAGGTGCGTGTGCTCGTGCTGTGTACTCCCGAAAAGGAGGCCGAAGCACAGGCTGCCGGCGCTGATTACGTAGGCCTGGACGAGTATGTCGACAAGATCAAGTCCGGCTGGACTGACGTCGACGTCATCATCTGTACGCCGAACGTAATGGGTAAGGTCGGTGCACTGGGTCGTATCCTGGGCCCCCGCGGCCTGATGCCGAACCCCAAGACCGGTACGGTTACGATGGAAGTCGGCAAGGCCGTCCAGGAGGTGAAATCGGGTAAGATCGACTTCAAGGTCGACAAATTCGGTATCATCCACACTTCGGTAGGTAAGGTTTCATTCTCGGAAGACCAGATCGTGGAGAACGCGAAAGAGGTGCTGGGCATGATTCTCAAACTGAAACCGGCTGCTGCTAAAGGTTCTTATGTGAAGAGTATTTATCTCTCGACCACGATGAGTCCCGGCTTGCAGATTGATTCCAAATCAGTAGAAACCAAATAGAAGGAGGAGAGAAGAGATGACAAAGGAAGAAAAACTGGTCGTTATTAACGCCATCGCCGAGCAGCTCCAGGCTTATCCTCACTTCTACATCGCCGACATCGAGGCACTGAACGCCGAGCAGACCGCTGCCCTGCGCCGCAAGTGCTACGAGAGCGACATCAAACTGGTCGTAGTGAAGAACACACTGCTGGCCAAGGCGCTCGAGAAGGTTGAGAAGGCTGACGCTGATCTGGTAAAAGTATTGGAGGGTCCCACCTCGATTATGTTCGCGAACGTAGCAAAGGCTCCTGCGGTTCTGATCAAGGAATTCCGCAAGAAGTCCGAGAAACCCGTCCTGAAGGCAGCTTTCGCCGAAGGGTGCGTTTACGTGGGCGACAATCAGTTGGACGCTCTGTGCAACATCAAGTCGAAGGAAGAGCTTATCGGCGATATCATTGCCCTGCTCCAGTCCCCGGCGAAGAATGTTATTTCTGCATTGCAGGCTAATGCAGGCCAAAAGATCGCGGGCATCGTGAAGACGCTCGAATCGAGAAACAACTAATCACAATCAAGAATTAAAAACGAAATTTAATAAGCTTACAACTATGGCAGACGTAAAGAAACTTGCTGAAGAACTGGTAAACCTCAAGGTTACCGAGGTAAACGAATTGGCTACCATCCTCAAAGAGGAATATGGCATTGAACCGGCTGCTGCCGCTGTTGCCGTTGCAGCTCCCGCTGCTGGCGCAGGCGAGGCTGCTGTTGCCGAGAAGTCGACTTTCGACGTGATCCTGAAGACCGCCGGCCAGGCCAAGCTCCAGGTTATCAAGGTCGTTAAGGATATCGCCGGCCTGTCGCTGGGTGATGCGAAGGCTCTCGTCGACGGTGCTCCCAAGGCCGTCAAGGAGGGTGTCTCCAAGGAAGAGGCCGAGTCGATCAAGGCTCAGCTCGAGGAGGCTGGTGCTGAAGTTGAGCTTAAGTAGCATTGCTGCTTAAGTCTGCTCAGACGAATCAGGTATAGGGCTTACCGGCGTGTAAGCTCTATGCCTTTTCTTGGTCTAAAGACTGGAAGTGCCGAACAGGAGCTGTGTCCACTCTTTGGAAATGGATGCTCCCGAGGCGAATTGCGCCTGTAAACGGGGGCATTGGCGGGATAATCGGATGCCCAGCAACTCGGGGAGCGTAACCCACCAGAATTACACTTCAACATAATTTGGATTTTACGATGTCCACAGCAAAAACACAACAAAGAATTAGCTTTTCGACAGTCAAGAACCGGGTGCCCTATCCGGATCTGCTGGAGGTACAGCTTAAATCATTCCGGGACTTTTTCCAAATGGACACCACGGCCGAAAACCGCAAGAGCGAGGGGCTGTACAAGGTGTTTCAGGAGAATTTCCCCATTACGGATACCCGGAACAATTTCGTTCTGGAGTTCATCGACTACTATATCGACCCGCCGCGTTATTCGATCGAGGAGTGCCTCGAGCGCGGCCTTACGTACAGCGTCCCTCTGAAGGCGAAGCTCAAGCTTTACTGCACGGACGACGAGCACGAAGATTTCGGCGTCGTCGTTCAGGACGTGTACTTCGGTACGATTCCCTATATGACAGAACGCGGTACGTTCGTCATCAATGGTGCGGAGCGTGTCATCGTATCCCAGTTGCATCGTTCGCCGGGTGTGTTCTTCGGCCAGAGCATGCACACCAACGGCACGAAACTCTATTCGGCGCGTATCATCCCCTTCAAGGGGTCGTGGATAGAGTTCGCTACGGACATCAACAACGTGATGTATGCCTACATCGACCGTAAAAAGAAGTTGCCCGTCACTACGCTGCTGCGTGCCATCGGTTATGAGGCCGACCAGCAGATCCTCGAGATTTTCGACCTGGCAGACGAAGTGAAGGTCACGAAGGCCAACCTCAAGAAGGCCGTCGGCCGCAAACTCGCCGCACGCGTCCTTTCGACCTGGGTCGAGGACTTTGTGGATGAGGATACGGGCGAGGTGGTTTCCATCGAGCGTAACAACGTGATCGTAGACCGCGAGACCGTTCTCCAGGAAGAGCATGTGGAGCAGATCCTCGAAAGCGGTGCCAAGACGATCCTCCTGCATAAGGAAAACCTCTCGGGCATCGATTTTTCGATCATATACAATACCCTGCAGAAAGACCCCTGCAACTCCGAGAAGGAGGCTGTCGTATATATTTACAGGCAGCTGCGCGCTTCGGAGCCGCCCGATGAGGCTACGGCACGCGACGTCATCGAGAAGCTGTTCTTCTCGGACAAGCGTTACGACCTGGGCGACGTGGGCCGTTACCGTATCAACAAGAAGCTGGATCTGGATATCGACCCCGCTATCCGCACGCTGACGCGAGAGGACATCATCGCCATCATCAAATACCTGATCCAGCTGATCAACTCGAAGGCCGACGTCGACGATATCGACCACCTGTCGAACCGCCGTGTCCGCACCGTGGGCGAACAGTTGTCAAACCAGTTCTCGGTGGGCTTCGTGCGCATGGCGCGTACGATCCGCGAGCGCATGAACGTACGTGACAACGAGGTGTTCACTCCGGTCGATCTGATCAATGCCAAGACGCTGTCGTCGGTGATCAACTCGTTCTTCGGGACGTCGCAGCTCTCGCAGTTCATGGATCAGATCAACCCGCTGGCCGAAATTACGCACAAACGCCGTCTGTCGGCCCTCGGCCCCGGCGGCCTTTCGCGCGACCGTGCCGGTTTCGAGGTGCGAGACGTACACTACACGCACTACGGCCGCCTCTGCCCGATCGAATCGCCGGAAGGCCCCAACATCGGTCTGATCTCGTCGCTGTGCGTTTATGCGAAGATTTCACCGATGGGATTCATCGAGACGCCTTACCGCACGGTGGAGAACGGCCGGATCGACCTGGACAACTCGCACATCCACTACTACTCGGCCGAGGAGGAAGAGGGCAAGATCGTGGCGCAGTCGAACATGCCGATCGACGACGAGGGCAATTTCCTGCAACCCGAGCGTATCAAGGCGCGTCAGGGAGCCGATTTCCCCGTGGTTACGGCGGACGAGGTGAACCTGATGGACGTGGCTCCGAACCAGATCGCTTCGATTGCGGCCAGCCTCATCCCGTTCCTCGAGCACGACGACGCCAACCGTGCGTTGATGGGCTCGAACATGATGCGCCAGGCCGTGCCCCTGGTAACATCGGAAGCCCCGATCGTCGGCACGGGTATCGAGAAGGATATGATCTCCGACAGCCGCATCCAGATTGTGGCCGAGGGCGACGGCGAGGTCGTTTTCGCCGACGCTACCAAGATACAGATCAAATACGAGCGTACGGAAGACGAGGTATTGGCCTCGTTCGAACCGGAAGTCACGACCTACGAACTTCCGCGTTACCGCCGTACGAACCAGAATACCTCCATCACGCTCAAGCCCGCCGTACTGACGGGCGACAAGGTCGTGAAGGGGCAGATCCTGACCGAGGGTTACTCGACGCAACACGGCGAGCTGGCCCTGGGCCGCAACCTGAAAGTGGCGTTCATGCCCTGGAAGGGTTACAACTTCGAGGATGCCATCGTGATCTCGGAGCGTATCCAGCGTGAGGATATCTTCACGTCGGTGCACGTCGACGAGTATATCATGGAGGTGCGCGACACCAAGCGCGGTGTCGAGGAACTGACCTCGGATATTCCGAACGTAAGCGAGGACGCCACCAAAGACCTCGATGCGAACGGTATCATCCGCATCGGTGCCAACGTACATCCGGGCGACATCCTGATCGGTAAAATCACCCCCAAGGGCGAGAGCGACCCCTCGCCCGAGGAGAAACTGCTGCGCGCCATCTTCGGCGACAAGGCAGGCGACGTGAAGGACGCTTCGCTCAAGGCGCAGCCGTCGCTGCACGGCGTGGTCATCGACACGAGGCTTTACAGCCGTGCGAACAAGGAGGGTAAGAAGGGCAAGAGCGCTGAGAAGGCGCAGCTCGAGAAGCTCGACGAGAAGTTCGCAGCCGAGATTTCGGAGCTGACGAAGCGCCTGGTCGCCAAACTGTGGACGCTGCTCCAGGGCAAGGCCACGACGGGTATCACCGACTACTTCGGCGTGGAACTCTATCCCGCAGGCACGAAGTTCTCGCAGAAACTGCTCGAGGAGATCGCCCGCAAGTCGACCGACGAGAAGACGGGTGTGGTGATGGGTTACCTGAACCTCGGTTCGTGCAAGTGGACGGGCGATGCCCATACCGATGCGTTGATCGAGGCTACCATTAATAATTATACCATCGAGTGGAAGAAGGCCGATGCCGTCATCAAACGCGAGAAGTACAACATCACCAACGGTGACGAACTCCCGCAGACCGGCGTTATCCAGATGGCCAAGGTCTACATCGCCAAGAAGCGTAAGCTGAAGGTGGGTGACAAGATGGCCGGCCGCCACGGTAACAAGGGTATCGTCGCCCGTATCGTGCGCGACGAGGACATGCCGTTCCTCGAGGACGGTACGATCGTCGACATCTGCCTGAACCCGCTGGGTGTGCCTTCGCGAATGAACCTGGGACAGATCTACGAGACCGTGCTCGGATGGGCCGGCCGCGAGTTGGGCCTGAAGTTCGCAACGCCGATCTTCGACGGTGCCTCGCTCGACCAGATCAACGAGTACACCGCCAAGGCGAGTATCCCGCACAGCGGCCGTACGTACCTCTACGACGGCGGCACCGGCGAGAAGTTCGACCAGCCGGCTACGGTGGGCGTGATCTACATGCTCAAACTGGGCCATATGATCGACGACAAGATGCACGCCCGTTCGATCGGCCCCTACTCGCTCATCACGCAGCAGCCGCTCGGCGGTAAGGCCCAGTTCGGTGGACAGCGTTTCGGTGAGATGGAGGTTTGGGCGCTCGAAGGCTTCGGCGCCGCGAATATCCTGCAGGAGATTCTGACCATCAAGTCCGACGACGTGATGGGACGTGCCAAGGCTTACGAGGCGATCGTCAAGGGCGAGAACCTGCCCAAACCGGGTATTCCCGAGGCCATGAACGTGCTGCTGCACGAGTTGCGCGGCCTGGCCCTGTCGGTCAAACTCGAGTAAGGTGTATTTAGGATAAGAAAAACGAAGAACAAATATGTCAATTTCCAAAGACAATAAGACGAATAATGGTTACAGCCAGATTTCGATAGGCCTGGCCTCCCCCGAGGAGATCCTGGCACAGTCGAGCGGCGAGGTGCTCAAGCCCGAAACCATTAACTACCGTACCTACAAGCCCGAGCGCGACGGTCTGTTCTGCGAGCGTATCTTCGGCCCTGTCAAGGACTACGAATGCCATTGCGGCAAATACAAGCGCATCCGCTACAAGGGGATCGTCTGCGACCGCTGCGGTGTGGAGGTGACCGAGAAGAAGGTGCGCCGCGAACGCATGGGCCACATTTCGCTGGTCGTACCGGTGGTTCATATCTGGTATTTCCGTTCGCTGCCGTCGAAGATCGGCTACCTGCTGGGTATCCCGTCGAAGAAACTGGAGGCTATCATCTACTACGAGCGTTACGTCGTGATCAACGCCGGTGCCGCTGCCGAGCAGGGCATCGAACGTCTGGCAACGCTTTCGGAGAAGGAGTACCTCGACGTGCTGGCCGCCCTGCCGAAGGGCAACCAGGCGCTCGACGACAGCGACCCCAACAAGTTCGTCGCACAGATGGGCGCCGAGGCGGTCTATACGCTCCTGAAGCAGGTCGACCTCGACACGATGTCCTATGCACTGCGCCACAAGGCTTCGACCGAAACGTCGCAGCAGCGTAAGAGCGAAGCGCTCAAGTGCCTGAACGTCATCGAGTCGTTCCGTGCGTCGGAGGGCAAGAACAAGCCCGAATGGATGGTGCTGAACGTCATCCCGGTGATCCCGCCCGAGTTGCGCCCGCTGGTGCCGCTGGACGGCGGACGTTTCGCCACGTCCGACCTGAACGACCTCTACCGTCGTGTCATCATCCGTAACAACCGTCTGAAGCGCCTGATCGAGATCAAGGCGCCGGAGGTGATCCTGCGCAACGAGAAGCGTATGTTGCAGGAAGCCGTGGATTCGCTGTTCGACAACTCGCGCAAGAGCAATGCCGTGAAGAACGAGTCGAACCGTCCGCTCAAGTCGCTCTCCGACTCGCTGAAAGGCAAGCAGGGACGTTTCCGCCAGAACCTTTTGGGTAAGCGTGTCGACTACTCGGCGCGTTCGGTCATCGTCGTCGGCCCCGAGTTGAAGATGCACGAGATGGGTATTCCGAAGGACATGGCGGCCGAACTTTACAAGCCGTTCGTGATCCGCAAGCTCATCGAGCGCGGAATCGTGAAGACGGTGAAATCCGCAAAGAAGATCATCGACCGGAAAGACCCCGTGATCTGGGGCATTCTGGAGAATGTCATAAAGGGACACCCCGTGCTGATGAACCGTGCCCCGACGCTGCACCGCCTCGGTATCCAGGCCTTCCAGCCCAAGCTGATCGAGGGCAAGGCAATGCAGCTCCACCCGCTGGCATGTACGGCGTTCAACGCCGACTTCGATGGCGACCAGATGGCCGTGCACCTGCCCCTGGGCAATGCCGCCATCCTGGAGGCACAGCTGCTGATGCTCGGTTCGCACAACGTCCTTAACCCCGCCAACGGCGCACCCATCACCGTGCCGTCGCAGGACATGGTACTCGGCCTCTACTACATCACCAAACCCCGCAAGGGTGTCAAGGGCGAGGGCCGCGCATTCTATGGCCCCGAGGAGGCGATCATCGCCTACAACGAAGGCCAGGCCGACCTGCACGCCATTGTGAAGTGTATGGTAGACGACATCGACGCGGACGGCAACCCGGTACGCGAGCTGAAGGAGACGACCATCGGCCGAATCCTCTTCAACCAGGTGGTACCCAAGGAGGTGGGTTACATCAACGAGATCCTCACGAAGCGTTCGCTGCGCGACATCATCGCGGTGGTGATGAAGAAGGCCGGTGCCGACAAGGTGGCCGCGTTCCTCGACGACATCAAGGACATGGGTTACCGCATGGCATTCCGCGGCGGCCTGTCGTTCAACCTCGACGCCGTGATTATCCCCGACGCCAAGGAGAAACTCGTACAGGAAGGTTACGAGCGTTCGGACGCCATCATGGAGGACTACAACATGGGTCTTATCACCAACAACGAGCGTTACAACCAGATCATCGACGTCTGGACGAACATCAATACCAAGCTGACGAAGGTCGTGATCGATACGCTGATCAAGGACGACGACGGTTTCAACCCGGTATACATGATGCTTGACTCGGGCGCCCGCGGTTCGAAGGAGCAGATCCGTCAGCTGAGCGGTATGCGTGGCCTTATGGCCAAGCCGCAGAAGTCAGGTGTCGAGGGTGGCCAGCAGGTCATCGAGAACCCGATCCTCTCGAACTTCAAGGAGGGGCTTTCGGTGCTCGAGTATTTCATCTCGACGCACGGTGCCCGTAAGGGTCTTGCCGATACCGCACTGAAGACGGCCGACGCCGGTTATCTGACGCGCCGTCTGGTTGACGTCGCACAGGACGTGATCATCAACGAGGAGGACTGCGGTACGCTCCGCGGCCTGACTGCTACGGCCATCAAACGCAACGACGACGTCGTGCAGACCCTCTACGACCGTATTCTGGGCCGTGTCGCCCTGAACGACGTAATCCATCCGCTGACGGGCGAGGTCATCTGCAAGGCGGGCGAGGAGATCACCGAGGCGATTGCCGAGGCGATCGAGAAATCGCCGCTCGAATCGGTGGAGATCCGCTCGGTGCTGACCTGCGAGGCACGCCGGGGCGTATGCGCGAAGTGCTACGGCCGCAACCTTGCCACCGCACGCATGGTGCAGAAGGGCGAGGTCGTGGGTGTCATCGCGGCGCAGTCGATCGGCGAGCCGGGTACGCAGCTTACCCTCCGTACGTTCCACGTCGGTGGTGTGGCCGGAGGCTCGGCGGTCGAGACCAATGTCGTTTCGAAATACGAAGGCCGTCTGGAGATCGACGAGCTGCGCACCGTGAAGGGCAAGAATGCCGCCGGCGAGGCGATCAACATCGTCATTTCGCGCCAGTCGGAATTCCGCATCGTTGACCCGAAGACCGAGATCGTACTCTATACGCACAACCTGCCCTACGGCGCGACGCTTTTCATGGCGGACGGTGCCGAGGTCAAGAAGGGCGACCTGATCTGCGAATGGGATCCGTACAATGCCGTTATCATCTCCGAATACGAAGGTAAGGCCGTTTACGACAGCGTCGTCGAGGGTATTACCTACCGTGAGGAGCGTGACGAACAGACCGGCCTTTCGGAGAAGGTGGTCATCGAGTCGAAGGACAAGACCAAGAACCCCGTCATCAAGATCGTAAACAAGGAGGGCGAAGAGGTCAAGCAATACAACCTGCCCGTTTCGGCGCACGTCGTCGTGAAGGACAACGCCAGGATCAAGGCCGGCGATATCCTGATCAAGATTCCGCGTGCCGTCGGCAAGTCGGGCGGTGACATCACCGGTGGTCTGCCGCGTGTGACCGAGCTGTTCGAAGCCCGTAATCCGTCGAACCCGGCGATCGTGTCGGAAATCGACGGCGAGGTATCGTTCGGCAAGATCAAGCGCGGTAACCGCGAGATTATCATCACCTCGAAGCAGGGTGACGTGAAGCGTTACCTCGTGCCCCTGTCGCGTCAGATCATCGTGCAGGAGAACGACTACGTGAAGGCCGGCAGCCCGCTGTCCGACGGTGCGATCACCCCGAGCGACATCCTCAATATCCTCGGCCCGACGAAGGTGCAGGAGTACATCGTCAACGAGGTGCAGGAGGTATACCGCATGCAGGGTGTGAAGATCAACGACAAGCACTTCGAGGTCATCGTCCGCCAGATGATGAACAAGGTGAAGATCGAGGATCCGGGCGATACCCGGTTCTTCGAAGACCAGGTCGTCGACAAGTGGGAGTTCATGGATGTGAACGACGAACTCTACGACAAGGTGGTCGTCACCGATGCGGGCGATTCGACGTCGCTCCAGCCCGGGCAGATCGTTTCGCTGCGTAAGCTGCGCGACGAGAATTCGAGCCTCAAGCGCCGAGACCAGAAACCCGTGCAGGTGCGCGACATTGTGCCCGCTACTTCGACGCAGGTGTTGCAGGGTATTACCCGCGCCGCGTTGCAGACTTCGAGCTTCATCTCGGCGGCTTCGTTCCAGGAGACCACCAAGGTGCTCAACGAGGCTGCGATCCAGGCCAAGGTCGATCCGCTGGAAAACCTCAAGGAAAATGTCATCTGCGGTCACCTGATCCCCGGCGGTACGGGCCTGCGCGATTACGACAACCTTGTGGTCGGTTCGAAAGCCGAGCTGGAATCGCTCCAGCAGGCGCAGTAAATCCGAGGCTGCATATACGATTCGAAAGAAGCCGTTCCCTGGGGAACGGCTTCTTTTTATTTTGACCGGATTCTCGATTATCTTCAACCGTCATTGTCCCGATGGTTAGCTGGAGTCGAAATAGTTCGCACTCCCGGCGGCATTGCCAACCGTACTTTTTTCGGACGGATACGGTGTTTCTGTATGGAGGGGATGCGCAGGCAGGGAGGCCGGCATCGCTGACTTATGGTGCCGTAGCCCGGATTGCCGCGCAGGAACTCGAATACGAGGGTGATGCGGCAGGTGAGGCGGTCGACCGAATTTTTAGACGATGCCGCCGGACGGTTGGCTCGAACCGATGCGGTTCTACGGGAACCCGGAGTAGAAGCCGCCTGTGTCTACGATTCCGGGGGACGGCTTGTGGCACGCCGGGAGGAAGCCCACAATTACGATGGTGCTACGGAGCGGAGCTAAAGCTATGAATATGCGGATTCCGGCGCACGCGGCGACTGGACGGAGCGCAGGGCGACTGTGCAAAAGACAGCCGTGCAGCCGTTCAAAGGGCATGAACACGAGCGGTCGGAGGTCATTCGCTATCCGGATGCTTATCGGTCTGAGTTTTGGAAGATTCCCTGTTCCGAATTGCGAAAAATCCCGGAGCACAAAAAAACACGGTTCCCCGCCGTAAGAATCCTGTCCGGATTATTTCTTGCCGTTATAGCGCCTGGCGAGACCCCCTTCGGAGGTTTCCCGGTAGAGGCTCGGGAGGTTATGCCCGGTTTCGTTCATCACCTCCACGACCCGGTCGAAGCTCACCATGTGCGAGCCGTCGGAGAGCGTGGCGTAGGCGTTGGCATCGAAAGCCCGGGCTGCCGCAATCGCATTGCGTTCGATGCAGGGCACCTGCACCAATCCGCATACGGGGTCGCAGGTGAGCCCCAGGTGGTGTTCGAGCCCCATCTCCGCGGCGTATTCGATCTGCGAAGGGGTGCCGCCGAAAAGCTGGCATGCCGCGGCGGCGGCCATGGCACATGCCACGCCGACCTCGCCCTGGCAGCCGACCTCGGCGCCGGAGATCGAAGCGTTGGTTTTGGCCACGTTGCCGAACAGTCCCGCCGTAGCCAGGGCGCGCAGGATCCGGATGCGCAGGAAATCGCGCGAATTGGCCAGGTGGTAGAGCACTGCCGGAACCACGCCGCACGACCCGCATGTGGGGGCGGTTACGACGATGCCGCCGGATGCATTCTCTTCGGAGGTCGCCAGGGCGTAGGCGTAGATTTGGGCGCGGGATTTCAGCGAGTCGGTGTAGCTCTTCGACTTGACCCAGTAGGTGCTCGCCTTGCGGGCGACCTTGAGCCCTCCCGGCAGTACGCCGTCGTTGTTCAGGCCGCGCTGGATCGTTTCGCACATCACCGTCCATATCCGGTCGAGGTAATCCCATATTTCGGGGCCTTCGCAGTCGTTGACATATTCCCAATAGGTTTTTCCTTCGCGGTAGCACCAGTCCTTGATCTCCGAGATCGTCGTCAGCGGATAGATGCTGGCGGGTATCTCCAGGCGCGAACTCTCGTTCGCCAGGGCACCCCCGCCGATGCTGTATATCGTCCATCTGTCGACAACCTTGCCGGCTTTCAGCCCCTCGAACAACATGCCGTTGGGATGGAAGGGCAGCACGACCTTCGGCTCCCAGACGATCTGGGTCGGGGCGATGGGCTCCAGCACCGAAAGGATCGCCATGTCGGTGAGGTGTCCCTTGCCCGTGGCGGCAAGCGATCCGTAGAGTGTCACACGGTATGAATCGACGTCGCGACTACGTTCGGCAAAACGTTCGGCAGCCTTTTTTGGCCCCATCGTGTGGCTGCTCGACGGGCCGTTGCCGATCTTATATAATTCTTTGAGTGACTCCATAAACTGGCTTTATATGTGCGGCAAAGATAATGTAAATTGTCGGATGTTCCCTTTCCCGGCCGGAGATTTAAGCCGCTCCCGTCCGGGCGGAACGAAAAAAGGAAAAGGCCGGAACCTTTCCCTTTTCGTAGCCTCACCGCGACTCGAACGCGAATTTAGGGTTTAGGAAACCCTCGTTCTATCCCTTGAACTATGAGGCCGGATAAAAATTGCGGCGCACTTTTCTGCAAAGCGCAGCGCAAATATAATAATTTTTCCCGGTTTTAGAAACTGAACCCTACGCCGATCGAAAATGTGTGGGCACGGGCGGTGTAATTACCCGAAAAATCGGTGACCGGATTGGTGAGCTGGCTTTCGGGAACGCCTGCTGCCGCCAGTTTTTCGTTCACGATGCCCAGCACCGAATTGGTGTAGGGATAGGAGCCCGTACGTTCGGGATCGGCCGAATTGACATAGCCGTATGCGATGTCGATATTCATCCATTTGATCGGGCGGAAGGTGACGCCGGCCGTATAGGCGAGCTTGGTCATCGACGGGGTCTCGGGATTGAGGTAGTCGCTGCGCACGGGGCTTTCATCCACGTACATACCCATACGGGCGGTCAGCCAGTCGAGTGCGTGGTACTGGCCGCCGAAACGGAACGCCAGCGTGTTGGAGTATTTTTTATCGCTGACCGGGATGTTCAGTACGGGGGTGTTGCTGCTCGGTTCGAGAATCTTGACGTCGAGTTTGTCGTAGGCACTCCAGAGCACATATTGCAGGTCGACGGCGAACTCCCATTTCGGAACGGGACGGAAGCTGACACCCCACGTCAGCGATGCCGGCAGGGGCAGCTCGGTCTTCACGACGGCCGACGTGAGCTTGGCGGGGTCGAGACCCAACTGGGGCAGGAGCTGTCCGATGACCTGGGCGATTTGGGTATTGTCGATCATACGCAGGTCGATCGAACCCGAATCCACCTTCATTTTGAGTTTCGAACGGTAGGTAAAGCCCAGCGACCACTGTTCGTTGATGTCCCACATCACACCGAGGTTTACTCCGACGGCCATTTTGGCTTTGCCTTCGAGCCCCAGCGATATCAGGTTTTTGTCCCCGGCCATTTCGAAGAGGTCGGGCATTTGCGGGTTGAGCATTTGCAATGCGCCCATGAGCGCTTTGTTCTGCGGATTGTCGGCGCCGATAGGCAGCAGCGAGCGCGAAAGGTCGAACTTGCCCCAGGTCATCATCAGACCGCCGCCGATGGAGAGGTGTTCGCAGAGTTTGAACGAGACGGTAGGCTGGATATTGTAGGCCTTGAGGTTGATCGACTGGACGAGTTGCGCCCCCGGCCAGTTGTCGCCCCAGTCCATCGAGGAGCCGAACGGCGTATTGAAAGCCAGGCCGACCGACATCCAGTCGAGGGGTTTGTAGTTGAAATAGGCGTAGAGCGGGGTCGCTATGCTGTTGTCCGAGGTGTAGTGCTGCGGCTTGGTCTTGCCCGTATAGTCGGGGAGCGATGTATAGGTGGCCTTCGAAGCGATGCCGGTGATGCCGACCGAGATGTCGAACCGGGAGTTCTGAAACGAGGCGGCGGCGGGGTTGAACCAGATCGACTCGGAGTTGAGCTTCATGGCCGTACCCACGTGTCCCATACCGTTTTGCTTCGAAGAGAGGTTGTTCACTTGATATCCTTCGGCGTATGCTCCCGAGGTGACGGCAGCGGTGGCCAGAAGAAGGAAAAGTTTTTTCATAACGTATTGGTTTGGTTTATACTATACGCCCGTTGCGGCGTGTAAAAATCGAGGGCAAAAGTATGAAAACTATCTCTGCCGCCCAAACTTTTTGGCCTAAAATTCCTGAAAATTGACCTATATGGTATAGGATTGGCCGAAACGCCGGGTGGGGCCGGACACACCGGCTTCCAAGAAAAAGTGCGGCACAGATAGTGCCGCACTGCGTGTCCGAGATTGCCGGTCGGGCTATTTCCGGTTGTTATATGCTTCGAGCGCCTTGCCCAGTACGACCAACGCCCGTTCGAGGTCTTCCTTCTTGAGTACGTAGGCGATGCGGACTTCGTTGCGGCCGCACGCCGGATCGGAGTAGAAGCCCGATGCGGGGGCGAGCATTACGGTTTCGCCTTCGTAGTCGAAGTCGGAGAGACACCATGCGCAGAAATCGTCGCTGTCCTCTACCGGCAGCCGCGCCACGGTATAGAAGGCGCCCATCGGGATCGGCGAGTATACGCCTGGTAGGCGGTTCAGCCCGTCGATCAGGCATTTGCGTCGTTCGATATACTCCTCATAGACTTCGGTGCTGTAAGATCGCGGCGCGTCGATCGAAGCCTCGGCGACGATCTGTCCGATCAGCGGGGGCGAGAGGCGCGCCTGGCAGAATTTCATTACGGCGTTACGCAGCGTCCGGTTCTTGGTGATGAGCGCCCCGATACGGATTCCGCATTCCGAGTAGCGTTTCGACACCGAGTCGATCAGCACCACGTTTTGCTCGATGCCTTCGAGATGGCAGGCCGATATGTAGGGCGACCCGGTGTAGATGAATTCGCGGTAGACCTCGTCGGAGAAGAGGAACAGGTCGTATTTTTTGACCAGGTCGCGGATGCGGTTCATCTCCTTGCGTGTGTACAGGTACCCCGTGGGGTTGTTGGGATTGCAGATCAGGATGCCGCGCGTGCGGTCGTTGATGAGCTTTTCGAATTCCGCGACGTCGGGCAGTGCGAATCCCTGCTCGATCGACGATACCACGGGGCGTATCACGGCCCCCGCGGAGATGGCGAAGGCCATGTAATTGGCGTAGGCCGGCTCGGGGACGATGATCTCGTCGCCGGGGTTAAGGCACGACATGAAGGCGAACAACACGGCCTCGGAACCGCCCGTCGTGACGATGATGTCGTCGGGCGAGAGCTTGATCTGGAACTGTTCGTAGTAACCTACCAGTTTCTCGCGCAGCGAGCGGTACCCGTCGCTGGGGCTGTATTCGAGCACCGTACGGTCGATCTTTTTCAGGGCGTCGAGCCCGGTCTGCGGCGACGGCAGGTCGGGCTGGCCGATGTTCAGGTGGTAGATCTTGGTGCCGCGTGCCCGGGCGGCTTCGGCCAGCGGGACGAGTTTGCGTATGGGTGAAGCCGGCATCAGCTCGGCGCGTTGTGAGATTTCTGGCATGTGTGAAAAAAGTTAAAAAACGCAGTGGAAATTACTCGATCTCGGCCGTGGGGCGGAACTTGATGGCCTTGCGCGGCGGGATCTTCACCGGGGCGCCCGTGCGCGGATTGCGGCCCATACGTGCGGGTTTCTGCTGCACGCTGAATGTCCCGAGCCCGGTGAGGGTAAGGCGCTCACCCTGCCGGAGACTGTGTACGGTCACGCGGATGATGGCATCGACCGCTTTGCGCGCGTCGACTTTCGAGATGTTAGCGTCGAGGGCTACCGCCTCGACCAGCTGCGCTTTGTTCATGTTCTATAATGTGTGAAAAGTTGCGACCTTACCTAACTTGTTGACAAAGATATGGAATTTTCCTAAAAGTCAAAAATAATGTCCTTGATTTGAAGTCCCGCTCCGGCCGCCCCGGAAATAATCGGGGTAAAGATTTGGCAGAATGGAAAAACCGTGCTACTTTTGTCCCCGGAAAGATGGCAGAGTGGTCGATTGCGGCGGTCTTGAAAACCGTTGAGCTGCAAGGCTCCGGGGGTTCGAATCCCTCTCTTTCCGCCGAATGTATGAAGAATCGACAGCAAGAGGGGCTATCACAGCCCCTCTTGTCTTATTCAGGTGTCGGGGTGGCCTATTGCGTGCCCAGTTCTTTATAGAGTTCCAGCCGCAGTCCGCAGTAGTTTTCGATTATTTCGGCAGCCTTTTGAACACGCCCCATGTGCATTTCCAATTCCTGCGGAGCCATGTAGAATTCGGCGCTATACGGCGTTTTCATCAAAATTTGTTTCAGCCATGGCAGCGTGAAAATGTTTTCGATATGGTTGTCGTCGAATACCAGCATCAGCTTTGTCGAAAGCGTCCGCATCCGGTCGTGCATCACGACCGGATCATGGATGTCGAATTCCATACCGTGATAGACATAGTAGAGCGTGTGGTAGAAATAGACGATCGCCTGCGCCGAGAACTGTGCCGCCAGCCGCACGTTGCGGCCCCCGGCAAACGCATCCTGCGCCTGTTCGAGCAGGTCGTTGCCGAGCGTGCGGAACGTGTCGAAATGGAATTTGGCGTCGGCATGGGCTTTGGCAAAATCGATCGGGTGCTTCGGGCGGCGAAACCGATAGTGGTCGCTGCAATGCAATAGTTCACCCTCGGCATGGGCAAAGTAGAGGAACGGCGTCCGATGCGATTCGACATAGTTCAACGGCAGGATATAGGGATTGATGTAGGAGACCTTCCGGTAGCGGTACGGCATCCTGTACCGCAGGATGCGTTTTGCCCGAATCCAGTCGTATTCCGGCGTTTCGCGCACGACCATCAGCAGGTCGTAGGCCACGGCATCGCTGTGGGGCGTGCCGCCGGCCAGCTTTCCGAAAAGCAGGACGTATTCCGGGTCGAAATAGCCGTCCGTCAGGTGGCGGATCATCTGCGCCGCTTCGTTGGGGTCGTAGAGCAGTTCGTCGGGGCGCCCGGGTTGCGGTTGCGGTTGCGGTGCGGGTTGCGCGGCAGATTGCGCGGCGGGCTGTGCCGGTTCCATGGCGGGAGCGACGATCTGTTCGATGTCCGGCTGTTGCGCGGCCCGCGTGGTTTGGGGGACTATGGGTTGCACAGGCTGTTCCTGCGCGGGGTTTTGATTCGTTTCCATTTTGTTTGATTTTAAGATTGCAGACGAAGCCTGCGGGGTTTGAAAACATGCGCAGCGTGTTTGCAGACCTCCGCCGGGGGAGGCTTCGGCCTGCCGCTGCCTGTGGCAGCGGATACGATGGGCATAAAAAGGGCTGTCCTTATCGTGCAACGGGGCACAACAAAGAGAATAAAGGTTTGGTTAGCAGTCGTTTGCTAATCGGGCGGGTGGAAATGGAGACGGATCGGGAGGTTGCACGGCGGAAACCGCCTGCGGGACTGGGCCTGTTGGCCTGCACTGCCGGAGCGAGTGACTTGTGTAGTGTTTGTCATAAAACAAAAAATGATAGTGCAGGTGACAAACACTACACAGTTTCCCGCATACTATTTACCGTTCGCGGGTCGCTAAACTCCAACGGCGCTGCACTATCAAGCTCTAATATTTAGTGGCTTGTACGCGGGAATGAAAATATTATAGTGTTTGTCAAAGGCAAAGATAAGAAATTATTCTGACAATATCTAAACAAAGGAAATCCTAAATACAAATTATTTGACTATATTTACAACATACTAACCCCTAATACATAGGGTACTAATACTTCCAATAAAGACCATGGACACTATAATGCTTGACAGGGAAGATCTAATTCGTAGATCAGGAGTAAGAAACGTTTTTATCCCCAATAAACCTATTGATTCGATTGAATTGTTTAGCGGCAGACAGGAAGAAGTCAATAAGATTATCGAGTGTTTAGGGACAAGTGGATTACATGTTCTACTATATGGAGATAGAGGTGTTGGCAAAACATCGCTATCAAGTATTACTTGTAGTATCTTAACAATGGAACGTATTATTCCAAATTTTTATATCAAGCGTTGTGATAGTGGGGATACGTTCTCTTCTATAATTATGCATCTATTCGAAGAATTAAATATCGAATGTATTCTTAAGAAGAATAAATCGTGGGGATTATCCATTTTATGGAACCTACTTAGTTTCAGTAAAGGACATAATATAGAAGTTGTTACATACGACAATATAAATTCGCCCAGTTGGGTTGCAAAAAAAGTTGCTCATGAAAAAAGTGTTTTCTTAATAGATGAAATAGATGTCCTACTAAATCCAAATGATAAAAAAAAGATAGCTGAATTGATTAAGCAACTAAGTGACAATAATTCAAAGTTCACTATTTTCATTGTTGGTATATCTAAAACTGCATCTGAACTAACAGGAGGACACCCATCTATTCAACGTTGCCTCAAAGAAGTCCGATTAGATAGAATGTCAGATAATGAACTACGAGATATTCTAATAAAAGGAGAGGAACGTCTCAATATTAAATTCTCAAATGAAGTAAAAAGAGTTATTATTAAATCAAGTGCCGGATTTCCCTATTTCACGCAGCTACTTGCCCTAAAATCAGCAGAGGAAGCTATTGCAAAAGATTCATCAGAAGTTACAATGTCAGAATTTAAGATTGCCGTAAAAAGAGCTGTTGACGATATTGAGGGTGAATTAAGAGAAAAGTATCAATTGGCGGTTTATGGCCAAAAGACAGAAAGAAATAAAAATATACTACTTGCGGCTGCTATATGCGGTGAAGATATTTTTGAAGCCGCACAGTTGAAAAATAATTATAGTAAAGTTACTGGCGAAACTATCTCTCAACAAGAATTGAATAATTTTTTGTCTAATACGATTATATCTGACGGTTATTCTACAATATTAAGAAGAGTGGGTAAAGGTATCTATATTTTCAATGATCCGAGAATGCCTAGTCTAATAAAGTTGATAAATAACTATGTTGAGTAATCACCATAGTGATTGTGAAATCTATAAAAAAGATTGTAATAAATAATTTGCCACATTGAGGGTAAATCACTTTCTTTGTCCTAACCAAGTGCAGCACAGGATAAAACGATGCAAATCGTCTGTGGCTTATTCGGTGTACTTAAATTGAGTTCAAAGTATAAAAGACTGACATACGGTGGATTCCGGGAAAGGTTCTGTTCCCTCTCTTTCCGCCAAACGAAACGCGGTTGCAGATATTCTGCAACCGCGTTTCGTGGTATATGGGCGGACGGAAGAAAAGATACCGCCCGGTGTCCTTTCCGGAACCGTTATTTCCGTTTCTTGCCTTTGGCGGCGACCCGCTGGGCGGCTGTGACCGTCTTTTTCGGGGTCTTGCGGACGCTTTTGGTCGCTTTGCCCTTGCCTTTGCCATTCTCGTCGCGTCCCCATGCCGTGCCTTCGTCGAATTTCATAAATGCCGACCAGTCGAAACCTTCGTTCGGCATCTTGCTGAAATCGGGGATGTCCGGGTGGGGCTGGGTCTTGGTTTTCAGCTTCCGGCGCGGCGATGACGTTGGGTCATATGCCGTTTCGTCGTGTGAGGGTTCTGCGTGTACCGTTTCGTCGTGGGCGGGCGCCGGGGCGTACGCCGTCGGGGTTGCCGGGACGGGCGTTGCCGGCTTCACGTTCCGCGCCGGCTTTTTCGGTGCCGGGGCGTATGTCTGCCCGGCGGCCTGGTAATCCTCGGTTTTTGTGCGGCGGGGCCTGCGAACCGGGGCTTCCTGCGCCCCGTTTTCCCCGTCGCGGG
>ERZ772885.564-NODE-564-length-26348-cov-5.251093_pt1 | contig 26348 bp, 18 predicted proteins | sample MGYA00580580_ERZ772885 | MGnify/ENA primary metagenome ERZ772885 (study PRJEB29015, sample SAMEA2737673) | human gut metagenome | biome: human gut; feature: human-associated habitat; material: faeces | place: China | collected 2012 ...
GCGGATATTCGCAATCCGCTTCGTTACTTGCTCATAACTGAATAGCTGCTTCGCAGCTTATCAGGACTTGGTTGATTCGGTTAAATTCTTTTAGGGTTTGTCAAGGGTAATGAGGAGCTTTAAAAACAGGCTCCTCTTCACCCTTAATTTATATATCGGTTAATGATCTGTGCGTTTGAGAAATTGATTCGTATATATCAAGACACACATGGCAGAGTATTATTTTTGACAGGATGATGAAACCATTATTTAAGCACCGACCATTTGGCCGGTGCTTTTGAAGTGCATTCAGAGCATTACTTTTGACAGGGATTTTTAGAAACAATAACTTTTGTCGGTCGATACAGTTTTTCACCGAAGAAGTAGCCTTTCTGTATTTCCTCGACAACTCTGTCTTCTTCCACCCGGTCTGTCTCTTCGATGTGTACTGCATCATGGATATGAGGATCAAATATTGCACCATTTGCTTCAATCGGTAAGACATTCAGCTGGTATAAATTCTGCGCCAAAGCTGTACGGAAATCCATCATAAGAAGTTTTTCATCCATATAGGCCCAGCGATTTGTCGTTCTTTCCGAACTGACAATTCCATATTCAAGATTGTCTTTTACAGCCAGCAGCTTTTCAATCCATGTGCTGACCCGGATGTTTGTATCTCCGTCATGACAGTCTGCAAATACTTCTTGTGTCTGTCTGGCGATCATCTGGATTCCCTTTCCAATTGCAGAATCCTTCGTTGTGGGGTTCAGATTTTTTGCACCCAGGCAAAACTCTTTTCCGGCCTGAAGTACATTTGCGAGAAGCTGTTTCGGTACGAAAACGGTGTTTATCGGGAAAGGTTCCGGTTTTTCTTCTGTGAATTGACTCAAATCTATCTTTGCACGTTTCTCTCCTGATTGCAGTATCAGGGTAAAATCGCCGCATTCCATTTCAACCTCGATCCATGCTGAAAACTCGGCTTGCAGATCTTGTTTTCTGCAATTTGAAATTACACGAATTATAAATCCAACACAGGAATTTGTCCAATACCTGAGACAAAAAACAGTCCAAAAAGTGCAACAAAAAGGTCAAATCAGAACATTTCCTTTCTTTGCGGGATATGCTAAACTTTTTCTATCATAAGAAAAAAGGATGTACGAACAGGGGTTTTTACGTACCGTCCGGAAAGAGGAATTTTGATGAAAAAACAGTATTTCTGCAATCCGTTAAATATGGATTACCGTTACCAGTTCATTCAGGATATGAGAAGCGGTGAGGACAAGATTTCCCGCGAGGCCGCCGATCCGTCGATGATTTTATTTCAGGGAAAATATTATATTTTTGCATCCATGACGTTGAGCGTCTGGGTTTCGGAGGATATGGTTCACTGGGAGAGCCACCGGCTGCCGGACAGCCTGCCGCTGTATGACTATGCGCCGGATGTGCGCGTGGTCGGCGATTACGTGTATTTCAGCGCATCCCGTCGTGGCACGATCTGCGATTTTTACCGCACGAAAGATATCCTGAACGGGCCGTTTGAGCGGATCCCGGGAACCTTCGATTTCTGGGATCCGAACCTGTTTCTTGATGATGACGGAAAGCTCTATTTTTACTGGGGATGCAATAACGTGACTCCGATCTGGGGTGTGGAGCTTGAACCGGAGACGATGGTTCCAAAGACCGAGAGAAAAGAACTGATCTACGGTCAGCCGGAAAAAATCGGATACGAGCGCGTCGGAGAAAATCATTCCAAAATGCCGCTGAGTGAAGAAGAAGCTGTTGAAAAATTTAAAGAATTTCTGAAAGCACAGGGAAAAGATGCGGATCATCTGACGGAGGAGCAGATCGGGTTTGCCAAAATTATGTTCAGTCAGAGACCGTTCATCGAGGGCGCATGGATGACGAAGCATGATGGAACCTATTACCTCCAGTATGCCGGCCCGGGAACGGAATACAACGTTTACGGTGACGGTGTTTACGAGAGTGATTCCCCGCTTGGCCCGTTCCGTCTGGCAAAGAACAATCCATATTCCTATAAACCGGGCGGATTCCTGCGCGGTGCAGGCCACGGTTCGACGATGGAAGACCGCTATGGAAACTGGTGGCATACCGCGACAATGCAGATCAGCAAAAACCACGATATGGAGCGTCGCGTCGGCATCTGGCGGGCAGGCTTCGACAAAGATGGTGTCCTGTTCTGCAATCAGCAGTTCGGCGACTGGCCGATGGCGGTGGAGCAGGCAAAAGAAGACCCGTGGGCAGAACCGGAGTGGTATCTCTTAAGCTATCAGAAAGCAATGACGGCATCGTCCTCGGAAGAAGGCAGAGAACCGTCGTTTGCGACAGATGAAAATATCCAGACCTGGTGGCGCGCAGCCGGAAATCAGCCGGGTGAGTGGATTTCGATGGATCTTGGTGAGGTAAAAGATGTCCGCGCCGTACAGATTAATTTTGCAGATGACAAAATCGATGCACCTCTGCCGGGCGAGCGTCAGGGGGAACGATATATCGACCCGAGCCAGCATAAGACCAGATGGCTGCTTGAGGCATCCGCCGATGGAACAAACTATTTTGTTCTGGCAGATAAATCAGACGCAGAAACCAATTTGCCGCATGATTTCATCGTAAAAGAAGAGGGTGTACAGATCCGTTATCTGAAACTCACCGTTTTTGAAGTGCCGTACAATCAGAATCCATGCATCTCCGGTCTTCGCGTCTTCGGATTCGGTAACGGCGAAAAACCGTCTGCACCGCAGTACCAGGCAGAGCGGACCGGAACTATGGATATGCGCATCATCATCGAGCCACAGACAGACGCTGTCGGATACAACGTCCTCTGGGGTTTTGCACCGGACAAGCTGTATCACAGCTGCATGACCTTTATGCCGGAGCAAAATATTGGAGCGCTGGTAGAAGGCGAAACGGTGTATGTGAGAGTCGATGCGTTTAATGAAAATGGAATTACGGAAGGAAGCGTAAGGCCGCTTGCATGATACAATTATATTGAAAAAGCAGAAAAACAGCTCAGGTGCTCTTTGGAGAAATGAACATTAGAAATAAACGGATTGAACATAAGGAGTATTTATGGAAATACATGAATTACAGCAATTGCTGTCAGAAATGTCATTACAGGAAAAAATAGGACAGATGGTGCAGCTCACCGGTGTATACTTCGATAAAGAGGCAGTACTCACCGGTGTTGTTGGCGAACAGTTACCACCGGAATGGATCATTCAATATGCCGGTTCAGTGCTTGGAGTGATCGGTAAAGATAAAATTTATGATATTCAGAGCAGATATATGGAACAGCATCCCCATCATATTCCGCTTCTTTTTATGGCAGATGTTATCCATGGATGTCGGACGATTTTTCCGATTCCGTTGGGGCAGGCGTGTTCATTTCATCCGGAACTGGTGTCTGAGGCGGCTTCTATAGCTGCCTCGGAGGCATCTTCAGAAGGGCTCAGAGCAACATTTTCTCCTATGATTGATGTTTCAAGAGATCCCAGATGGGGAAGGATGATGGAATCCTTTGGAGAAGATCCATATGTAAATGGGATCATGGGAAAAGCAATGGTAGATGGCTATCAGCAGAAAGATGATGCCGGAATAGCGGCATGCCTGAAGCATTTTGCGGGTTATGGGGCAGTGAATGCAGGAAGGGAATATAATGATGTTGAAATATCCAAGCGGACATTTCTGGAACAGTATGTAAAACCTTTCCGTATGGCATTAAAAGCAAAGCCTGCTATGGTCATGACAGCTTTTAATGCTATTGACCGTAAACCGATAAGCGGAAATAAGGAACTTCTTAAAGGGCTTCTGCGGGATAAGGAAGGATTTGAGGGAACTGTAATTTCAGATTGGGGCTCCATAGGCCAGCTGGAAGAACAGGGAGTGGCAGCTGATATGGAAGAAGCAGCAATCCAGGCTTCAGAAGCCGGTGTAGACATTGATATGATGAGTCCTGCTTATATGCTGTGTCTGGAAAAACTGGTAGAAAGCGGAAAAATCCCGAAAGCGTTTGTTGATGAAAGTGCATTCCGGGTCCTGATGATGAAAAATCAGCTGGGGCTTTTTGAAAATCCGTTTGCCGGTCTTGGAAAGAGTGGAAAACTGACTTTGCATAACCGGGAAAAGGCATATCAGCTGGCGGGCGAAAGCTGTGTCCTTTTGAAAAATGAAAAGCTGCTGCCATTAAGCAGGAAGAAGAAAGTTATCTGGGCAGGTCCTTATACAGCGTCAAGAGAACTATTAAGCCGCTGGTCAATTTTTGGAGAACATGAGGCAGTTGAAACAATAGAAGATGTTTTGCAAAAAAAGCAGATAGAAGCAGAATGTATTACAGGATGCAATATTCTTTCTGATGCAGAGTGTAAGGTATGGCAGGTGGAACAGGAATTGTCTGACAAGCCAAGGGATGAGCAGTGGCTGGAAACGATAACCCATGAAGATACGGTTGTATGTGTACTGGGTGAACATGAGTCCCAGTCAGGAGAGGCTGCCAGCAGGGCATTTCTGACTTTGCCGGAGGAACAGCAGGTGTTATTTGAAAAAATAGCAGAACGTACAAGTAATATTGTGACTGTGGTAATTACAGGAAGACCATTGGACCTGCGGAGGATATCGGAAAGATCCAAGGCTGTCATTATGGCATGGAGACCCGGCACTATGGGAGCTGAAGCAATCATAGATATTGTGTATGGCAGATTAAACCCTTCCGGCAAATTATCTGTGAGTATCCCATGGTGTGTGGGGCAGGTGCCCATAAGCTACTGGGATGTAAAAACCGGACATATATTTACAGAAGATAATTCAGAAAATCGTTTCACCAGCAGATATATGGATATCCCAAATACGCCGTTATATCCATTCGGTTATGGATTGTCTTATACAGAGTTTGATATTTCGGACATTGATGTGCAGATAGGACAGGATAAAAAAGTACATGTACATTGCAATGTATGCAATACAGGGAATGTTGCGGGGGCAGAAGTAGTCCAGTGTTATTATGAAACATTATATGCATCTGTAGTACGTCCAAAGAAAGAACTTGTCCGTTTCCGAAAGGTTTTCCTGGAGCCGGGGGAAAAGAAGGATGTAGATTTTTTTATTGATCAGGAAGAATTCTCATATTATGGGAAAAACATGGAAACCGTCAGTAGCGGAATGAAACTGCGTATCAGTATTGGAAACAGTAGTGACCACCTTGTTTCTGAGAACATTATACAAGCATAGGAGAAAAGAGACATGAAGGATTTTGAAAATGATTTGATTTATTATCCTAATCCGGACCCGGTCAAGGAACCGAGATTTATTTTAAATTCTGTAGATGAATTGGAAAAATCAGCAAAATACAGTGTTACCTGCAATGGAACAGAGTGAGTGGTATACCATACAGATTCGTTTGACTATGTTGTTGTAGTAGATAACGAAGCGTATGATCTGGAGATTTCAATCCATGCATCATATGAAAAACTTGAAATCCGTCCGTCCAGCTTTGGCATAGTTCCTTCTGTAAAAGGAGAAACAATCCATATCCATCTTGATGAACCGAGAAAGTTTACTGTAGAGACAGATGGTGGTCTTCATGATGCGTTGTTTGTACTTTGCTCGCACAGGATTGAGAAACCGGCAGATACCACCATCTGCTTTGAAAAGGGCAAGGTATATAATGTAGGAGTTCTTACCTTAAAGTCCAATGATACGGTTTATATTGAGGAAGGTGCGGTTGTATCAGGGTGTGTATATGCAGACCACTGTGACAATATTTCCATTGTAGGAAACGGAATTATCAACGGATCCTGCTGGCATCTGCCGGACAGTAATGCACACCGTTTCTTTATCTATGCCAAGTGGTGTAATAATGTACTCTTAAAAGGCTTTACGGCTGTAGACGGACCTTCCTGGCATGTAGTTCCTGCGGCGTGTGACCATGTTGTGATTGATAATATGAATATTATGTCGAGGATTGTAACGGGAGACGGTATTGATATTACGAGCAGCCAGGATGTAGAGGTAAAAAATTGCTTTATCCGTTCCACAGACGACAGTATCTGCATCAAATCCCAAAGATTGTTTGAAGATCCGTCAACGGTACGTGATGTAACAAAAGTGCGTGTTCACAATAACGTAATCTGGAATGCAGAACCCGGTAATGCCATAGAGCTTGGTTATGCCCTCCAGAGCGAAATCCACGACCTGGTATTTGAAGACTGTGACATCATACACTGCCAGTATGAAGGAAACATGGGTGGTGCGGCGATTTCCATACATCAGGCAGATGGAGGTCATGTTCATGATATACATTATAAAAACATCAGAGTAGAGCAGGCAGAACAGAAACTGTTCGATATTAAGGTTCTGCTTTGCAAATATACGGAACAGCTTGCCAAAGGAGAGATTAATGATATCTATTTTGATAATATCCAGGTGCTGAACGGAGATGTCCCGGTTTCCGTAATCCGGGGGTACCAGACACCGACAGAAGAAGTACGTGTTCATGATGTCCATTTTGATAACATTACTTTTATGGGGAATAAGTGTGAAACCTGGCAGGATATGCGGCTAGTCATAGAACTGGCAAATGATATTTACGTCAACGGTGTCAGAACATGCAGACAGATGAAATTCTGAGAATATTACCATATAGGGAAGATTCAACTTCTTAAATGAATATAGTTTTTTCAATTATATTGACAAAGCAGAAAAACAGTTCAGGTGCAGAAATGCACTTGAACTGTTTTGACGTTAGGCGTATCAATGACTAATCCAGCCGACCTGAATGGATCAAGGAAAATTTTACACTTGTTGATTTACCGTTCTTTCTTCATCTCAAACACCAGCGCAATCGGTGCGGAGCCTCGTCTGTATCCTGCCGGGACGGTCATACAAAGGCCGCCTTCGACTTCTTTGAATGCAACATTTTCTCCGTTTTCCACCATACAGATCTCCGAAATCTTCGTCTCGGTATACGGTACGAAAATTTCTGCCTCTACCGATTCCTGTACCGTCGGATATAACCGGAATACATAGACAGAATCACCTTTCTGTGTGAACGAAAGGGTTCCGCTCTGGTACGGCGCGCAGACGCGGGTTCCGTAGATAGCATCGCCGAAGGTTTTCATCCACTGGCCAAAACCGTTCAGGCTGTCCCAGGCATCGACCGGGATGCGGCCGTCTGGCTGTGGGCTGACGTTCAGCGCCATGTTGCCGCCTTTGGCAACGATGTTGACAAGCATGCCGACAAGTTCACGTGGAGATTTATAATGGTCGCCGTATTCGTATGTAAAGTCAACGCCGAGGGTAAGGCAGCTTTCCCACGGAACGTTCAGCGGTTCTTCCGGAATGCAGAGCTCCGGTGTCACGTAGTTTTCGTAAGCACCGCCGATTGTACGGTCAACGGAGAGAATCCACGGCTGAATCTTACGTGCTTCCTCAACGATCTTTCCAAGCTCAATATCCTGGCCGTTGCTCTCAGAGACCCAGCCCGCGTCGAACCAGAGAATATCCAGCTTACCGTAATTCTCACAGAGCTCCAGAACCTGATTTTTTGTATATTCTTTAAAACGGTTCCACACCTTGGGATATTCCTTCGGATCGTAGGAAGGTCCGCGGGATGTCAGACCATCTTTTCTCAGATCTTCATTCCAGTAGTCCGGGCAGTGCCAGTCGGCTTTGGAAAAATAAGCACCGATGCCGATGCCTTTTGCACGGAATGCATCAAACATGGATTTTACGATATCCGCATTTTTATGTTCATGGAACGGGCAGTCCTCTGCAGTTGTTTTATAATCTGTATATTTGGTGTCCCAGAGGCAGAATCCGTCGTGATGCTTTGTGGTCAGAAGAAGATAACGGAATCCGCAGTCCTCTGCCATCTGCGCCCATTCCTCCGGCTGAAAGCGGACCGGATTAAACGAACGATTCAGGCCGAAATACTGTTTTTTAAAGGTTTCGCCGTCCGTCCAGTTTACCTGGTGGCGGGACCAGTCTGAATCCTTGTCGCTTAATGCCCAGGAGGCAACCATGCCGGGCTGGCAGTACAATCCAAAATGCATCATCAGCGCAAGCTTCTGATCCCGGAACCATTCGAGCTGCTGCAGAACAGCCGGATCGGTCGGACGCACATACGTTTCAGCGGCGCTGTAGTTGTGGACACCCTGGGAAACAATTTCCTGTTCCGGATCAGCGGGTGCTTCATTGCTCCGGATATCAATGGTCGGTTCTGGTGTTCTGTTTTGATCTTCGTGTTCTAAGTTCTCTGTGCTCATAAGAGAGTCTCCTTCTCGTCAAGATGAAATTCACACCAATACTCGAAAATACAGCCAGAATACAGCCAGAACCCGTAAAGGGCCGGTTTTGGCACTACAATTAAGAAAGAATCCTGTCCGGAGGGCTTTTTTCTGTAGAAAAAACCGCGGCGACCCGATGACGTGCAGGCGGCCGCGGATCGGACAGGAATCCTGTCCTCGAGATAGTGTGTGTACGGAATCCCGACACCGGGATATCCGTCTGTGTTGTCTATAGAATACCATATAAATGTTAAAAAGTCACCCTTTAAATTTAAACAAAATGTTCATAAAAAATAGGTAAAAGTGAACAAAAAGAATCGCAAAAAAATCTGAAAAAATAACCCCCACGGGGGCTTGCAGGACGAATTTTAGCGTAGTAAAGTAAAAAAAGAAAAAAACAGAAAACAAAAAGGAGGAGAACATTATGCATATGGCTGATGCGCTGGTTGCGCCTGCAGTGGCTGCAACAATGTATGTCTGTTCCGGCGGAGCAGCTGGTTTTTCTGTGAAAAAAGTGCGCCTGGAGAGCGACCCGAAAAAAATCCCGGTGATGGGAGTGATGGGTGCATTCGTCTTTGCGGCGCAGATGATTAATTTTACCATTCCAGGCACGGGTTCGAGCGGCCATCTCTGCGGCGGTATGATGCTGACGGCACTGCTTGGACCGTACGCCGCATTCCTGACGATGATCGGTGTGCTGCTGATTCAGTGTCTGCTGTTCGCGGATGGCGGACTTCTGGCACTCGGGTGCAACATCTGGAACATGGCGTTTTACGGGTGTTTTCTTGGATATTTCCTGTTCTGGCGTCCAATGATGAAAAAGGGAATGTCACGGGGAAAAATTGCCGGCGCTTCGATTCTCGGCTGTGTGGTGACCCTGCAGCTTGGCGCTTTCAGTGTGGCGCTGGAAACGCTCGCATCCGGGATAACGGATCTGCCGTTTTCTGTATTTGTGGCAACAATGCAGCCGATTCATCTCGCGATTGGTCTTGTGGAAGGCCTGATTACAGCGGCCGTTCTGCTGTTCATCTATGAAGCGCGCCCGGAGATGCTTTCATGCAGCGAAGAAAGAACAAAGAGCCGCTTTTCTTTCAAGAAGACAATTGCGATCTTAGGCATCGCAGCACTGGTGATCGGCGGAGCCGTTTCTCTTGCGGCATCCTCCAATCCGGATGGACTTGAGTGGTCCATGGAGCGTCTGACCGGTTCGACGGAACTGGAAAATGACGGAACCGGCGCACATGCAGCGGCGGAAGAGATTCAGGAAAAAACGGCACTTCTGCCGGATTATGGTTTTAAAAATTCTGATTCCACGTTTGGAACCAGTTTTTCCGGAATTGCGGGATCTGCAGTTGTTCTTGTTGTCTGTGTCGGTGCATGCTATGCATTCCGCTTCTTTAAAAAGAAAAAGTCATAAGATGCACGGAACAGGAGAAAGAAATGAATAAACTTGGCAATGCACTATATGAAATCCATCATATGGATATGCTTGCGGCAAAGGACCAGTGGGTGAACAAGCTTCATCCACTGGTTAAACTTGTTTTAACGGTTGTTTTTCTGACCGTAACCATGTCCTTTCCAAAATACGATCTGACCGGCCTGCTGCGCATGGGAATTTATCCGATTGTACTCTTTATCGTCGGCGAAATTTCATTCCGCGACAGTATCCGGCGGCTTCGGATTGTCCTGCCGCTCGTCTGCTTTGTGGGGCTGTTCAATCCGATCTTTGACCGTCAGGTAATCGGGCATATTGGTACTGCTCCGCTGACAGCAGGGATGCTTTCCATGGTGACGCTGATGATCAAAGGTATTTACAGCGTACTGGCGGCGTATCTTCTGATTGCGACAACATCCATCGAGAAAATCTGTTATGCACTGCGTCTGGTTCATATCCCTGCCATTCTGGTGACACAGGTGCTGCTGACGTACCGCTATGTCACGGTGCTTCTTGAAGAGGCAAACCGTATGACCCAGGCGTACAGTCTGCGCGCGCCGAATCAGAAGGGTGTTCATTTCAAGGTATGGGGAACACTGGCCGGCCAGCTGCTTCTGCGCAGCATGGACCGCGCAAATGAGGTGTATGAAAGCATGACTTTGCGTGGCTATCAGGGAGAATTTTACTATACAGCGAAGGAGCCGTGCAAAGCGAAGGACTGGCTGTATATGGGTGTGTGGCTTGTACTTTTTGCCGTACTGAAAGTAACGGGATGAAGCACTGCGTGGGAAGACATCTATTTGCAACAAGTCGGAAGAAGTAGAAAAGCAACCTGGTGCAGTTGCCTGCACGCGGGAAGAGAAAAGAATTGTCGGGAGATATCAAAAATGAGCCATATTCACATCAATTTTGAACATGTTAATTATTCTTACGAAAAATCAGTCCCGATTCTGCAGGACATCACGTTTACTGCACACGAAAATGACAGCATCGGACTGATCGGCGCGAACGGTGTTGGAAAATCGACGCTGCTGAGACTTCTGGTGGGACTGAATCTGGACTACGAAGGCAGCATCCGTGTGGAGGAAATGCCGGTTGTAAAAGAGATGCTTCCCAAAGTGCGCGAAAAAATCGGCTATGTCTTCCAGGATTCCGACAGTCAGCTTTTCATGTCGACGGTATTTGAGGATGTTGCATTTGCTCCGCGAAATTACGGGCTGCCGGAGGAAGAGGTGGAAAAACGTGTAAACCATGCACTGAAACAGATTCACATCGAGCATCTGCGGGACAAACAAATTTACAAAATGTCGGGCGGAGAAAAAAAGATGGCATCGATCGCGACGATTCTCGCTATGACACCGGATATTATCCTGATGGACGAGCCATCGTTTGCACTCGATCCCAGAAACCGCAGATCACTGATCCACATTCTGAACGATTTTGAACATCTGAAAATCATCGCATCGCACGATCTCGACATGATTCTGGAAACGTGCAGTCGCGTGATTCTGATGTCCGGCGGGTGCATTGTCTGCGATGGAGATGCAAAAGAAATTTTGACGAACCAGGAACTTCTCGAGGAAAATGGACTGGAACTGCCGTTCTGCCTGCAGAAGCCGGTGTGGTAGAAAAGGCCGAAAAAAACAAAAGAAAACAACAACCGGGGATATCTGAAATCAAAAAATCAGATATTCCCGGTTGTTGTTTTTAAAAAGAATCCGAAGGTCGAATCGGGATTCGGATTTCTGTTACAAATTTTTCTGGATCGCTTGTCATTCCGTTGTCAATTAAGGTGATTTCCTGCGATCGTCTGTCATAAAGATATCTCCAAAGAAAATTTATACAGCAGTACGAATCGGTTTCTTCTTTAAGTACCGAAACACCAGCAGGCAGATGATAATAGAGGTCAGAGATCCACATGCCGTTGTAATGCCCATCGGGAACAGCGTGTCCGGGAACCAGATGGAAGTCAGATACACACCGGGGATTCTAACAAGCAGAATGGCAATGATATTGTGCAGGAAGGAAAATTCCGACCGTCCGCAGGCACAGAAATAGCCGCTGAAGGTGAAGTGGACTCCAGCAAAAATGCAGTCCCAGATATAACCGCGGATATACTGACCGCCGAGGCGTGCAACCTCCGCATCTGTTGTGAAAAGACCGACCACAGGAACGGAAATAAACTGAATCGTAATAGCGACGATCAGTCCGAAAACGACAGCAATCAGTGCAGCACACCACATGGTCTGTTCGGCACGCTTCTGCTTTCCAGCACCGATGTTCTGCGCGCCGAGCGCCGAAACAGTGGAAAGCATGGAAGATGGAATCAGGAACAGGAAGCTGATGATTTTCTCTACAATACCGACTGCAGCCGCTGCTTCCAGACCGCGCCGGTTAGCGATGATGGTAATGATGATAAAGGCGATCTGAATAAAACCATCCTGCAGGGCGATCGGAACACCGATTTTAAGAATCTGTCCCATCACAGCTGTCTGAGGGGAGAGATCCGACCGGGTAAGACGGATGCCGGTATCACGTTTGCGGATCGCAATCAGTGCCAGAATGACGCTGAGTGTCTGGGAAAGCGTGGTTCCAAGCGCGGCACCGGATGGACCAAGATGCAGGGCGCCCATAAAGAGATAGTCGAGTGCGATATTGGCCGCACATGCGACTGCGATGAAGTACATCGGGCTTTTCGAATCACCAAGTCCACGGAAGATGGAACTGATGATATTATACGCGGTGATGAATGGAATACCAATGAAACAGATCGTCAGATAAGCGACGGTGCCGGAAACGGCTTCGGATGGTGTGGACATCACAAGTACGATCGGCTTTACCAGAAGAAGCAGGATTACCATCAGCACGACGGAAACACCGAGAAATAAAGTGATGGTATTTCCTGTGCAGCGTGATGCCTGCTTTTTATCTTTTGCGCCGACGGCCTGCGCGATGCTGACAGTCGTTCCCATGGCAAGTCCCACGATGATAACGGTAATCATATGCATAACCTGACTGCCGATGGAAACGGCTGTTGTACTGGCCGCACCGTCAAACTGACCGATGATGAAAAGATCTGCCATGCCGTAGAGCGTCTGCAGAAAATACGATAAGAGATAAGGCAGCGAAAAATAGAAAATATTTTTCCAGATACTGCCGGTTGTTAAGTTTCGTTCCATGATAGGGAAACCTCCTGTTGTAGAATGTTACGATTATAGTAAACCCTACAATAATTATAGAGTCAAGAATATAATTTTCTGCATTTTATAAAAATACTTTAGATTTATAAGTTCGAACGTTTTCCGTGTGCACTCCTTGACAAATGTTCAAAAAAGAACTATTATACAAAAAAGTTCAAAATAGAACAAATAAGAATATCAAGTTAAAAAAGAAGGTGAAAAAGTATGTTTGATGAACAATGGCAATTTGCAGTGGAGGTAGAACGAAAATACAACCAGTACCGAAAAAAGGTCATGGTGCGTTATGATCTGTCAGCTGCGGAAGTGGATGTTCTGCTGTTTCTTGCGAATAACAGCCAGTTTGATCTTGCAGTGGATATTGTGCGTGTGCGGAAAATGCAGAAATCGCATGTTTCACTGGCAGTGAACAAGCTGTGTGAAAAAGGATACATTCAAAAAGAAACAGATGCGGCGGATCGCAAGAAAGTGCATTTGAAGCTAGAAGAAAGTGCATCAGAAATTATCCGCTTTGGACAGGATTGCCAGAGAGCGTTTGGAGAATCGTTGTTTTCCGGAATTTCCAGAGAAGACAGGGAAGAATTTCTCAGATTATGCGAGCTGATTCGGAGGAACGTGACGGAAAAATAAAAACGCTGAAAGCCAGAGAGAAGAACATAATAGAAAAATAAGACAAAACAAAAACAGAAAGAGGAGGAAAACAGTCATCTGCCCCTAAATGGCAAAGTACAGGAAAAGTGCAACGGATCTAAGCGGATGACAGAAAAACTATGACAATAACACAACTTATCGTATGTATTGTGGCTGGTCTTGGCGCCGGCCTTGGCACGGGACTTGCGGGACTCTCCGCAGCGGCCGTTGTTTCACCGATGCTGATTACCTTTTTACACATGCCGGCTTATCAGGCGATTGGCATTGCGCTGGCATCGGATGTGCTGGCATCAGGAGTAAGTGCCTGGACTTATAAAAAGAATAAAAACATTGATATCCGCCATGGCGTGATTATGCTGATATCTGTTCTGATTTTTACACTGGTCGGCAGCTTCGTATCTTCGCTTGTGCCAAATGGAACCATGGGCGGATTTTCGAAAGTGATGACACTGTTTGTCGGACTGAAATTTATCATCCGTCCGATCATGACGACGAAAGAAGTACAGGCAAACAAATCAGAAAAACAGAAAATCCAGCAGTCGATTCTCTGCGGTGTTGTGATTGGATTTATCTGTGGATTTGTCGGAGCAGGCGGTGGCATGATGCTGCTTCTGGTGCTGACCAGCGTGCTCGGATATGAACTGAAAACAGCAGTTGGAACGAGCGTCTTTATTATGACCTTTACAGCTCTGACCGGTGCAATCTCTCATTTTTATATCGGCGGCGCGCCGGACATTCCAATTCTGATTGCCTGTGTCATCAGTACCCTGGTCTTTGCACAGATTGGAGCGAAATGGGCTAACGGGGCAAATGTGAAAATGCTGAACCGCATGACGGGAATTTTGCTCTGTGCGCTGGGAGTGGTGATGCTGTTTTTCTAACTACGTCGACTGACACTTTAGAAGTTTTCAAATATGATTTAACCAAATCAAGGAAGTCCCTTGCTTCCATGGTGAAAAACAATAAGCAGCGAATCGGATTGAGAATATCTGCTGCTATATAGGAAAAAATCCTGTGGGACATGAACTGCCTCCCAATCTTCAAAATGGAAAGCGGAAGATTGAGAGATAGTTTAACGTCTTGCAGGATTTTTTCTATCATAAAACTATAGATTTTACGCAGATAACCTCAAAATCAGAAAATGGTGTACAACTGGATGAAAAATAAATCAGGATCTCATCGCACCATCCACGGAAAGAATTTCTCCGGTTACATACGAAGCCATATCGCTTGCCAGGAAGAGGAATGCGTTTGCAATGTCTTCTGCCTCACCAATTCTTCGAAGAGGAATGCGGTTGATGAGTGGATCAATCATTTCTTTTGGAAGTGCGGCAACCATATCGGTACGGGTGATGCCAGGTGCAACCGCGTTTACACGGATATGGAAAGGACCAAGTTCCCGTGCGAGGGACCAAGTCAGACCGTTGACCGCATATTTACTGGATGGATAGGCAACGCCGCCCGGCTGGCCGCAGATGCTGACCATTGAGCTGGTATTTAAAATACAGCCGCCGCCCTGTTCTTTCATAATAGCAACGGTTGGAAGGATGCCGTTCATCATGGCGTTGACATTTAGATCCATGACACTGGCAAAGCGCTCTGCGGTATACTTGTCAATTGGCGTACTGTCTGAGACACCGGCGTTGTTCACAAGAATATCGATTTTGCCGTATTTTTCTTTGACTTTGTTGATCTCATCTACCATGGCAGCTGCATCGGTCAGCTTTGGCCATGCACCGGAAACTTCCCAGTCCGGGTTTTCTTCTTTTAAAGATGCAACCGCTTTTGCAACGGTCTCTTCCCGGGATCCGAACAGGACGACTTTCGCGCCGTTCTGCAGAAATTTGTGCACAATGGCATAGCCGATTCCTCTGGTTCCGCCGGTAACAATTGCAACTTTATCTTTTAACATCATACCATTCACCCGATCCCGTTTTTTCGTATCAATGAAAACTGATTATGCAGGCTGTAGTTTTTATTTTTTTAACGATTCGGAGAAAAATGAATTTTGCATGAAAAATCATTTGACTCTGAATGACGATTCGTTTTGGAGAATACAAAAAACGGGATATTTCCTTTCTCTTAAATTTTGTTGCAAATCCTTTCCTTTACTATACGGGATATCGTTGGTGGACAGTCAATGCAAATTTTTTCAGAAATAAACAGCATTCTTTTCTCAAAAGCAGAAGATTTCTATGGAAAAAGAGAATTGTTACGTGGCTTTTTGAGGGAAAACAGGATATAATAGGAAACAAAAGTATACATCAGGTGTATGCTTTTATAAAATCAAAACGAAAAAAGCGGAAAAACAGAAAGAAAAAGAGTGAAAAAAAAGAGAAACAGTCAGAATGCGGGGGAATGACTGGACAAAAGGAAAAACGGGGTGCAACAATGAGAATTCAGGAAGTAATCAAAAAAACAGGATTGTCCAGGAGGACGGTTTATTATTATATCGATCAGAAGATGATCTCGCCTGTTGTTGATGAACATAACGGTTACCATGATTTTTCAGAAGCAGATATTCAAAAACTTTTTATCATCCGCAAGCTGCGCGAGGCAGGACTTTCACTGGCGGATATCCGCGCGATTCTTCACAAGCCGCGCACAACACCATTTTATCTGCATAAACAGCTGAATGCACTCCAGTCGCAGATGCTTACCATTCAGCAGACGATCAGCGAAATGGATCGTCTGAGCGGACAGCTTCCTGTGTGCCAGTCGCTTGAACAGCTTGCGGGGATGCTTGCAGATACCGATTTTTGCCCGGAGGATCCTACCCGGAATCAGATGGAATCCCGGGATGCCCGGCTGCTGGCACAGTATTTGTGGATGGCATATCTGGATACGCCGGTTACGGAATATCAGCAGTTTTTGTGGCAGAAAATCACACAGCATACGATTGAGCACGCAGGTACGGATTTGAAAATGATGTCCCGTTATTTACAGTACATTTCTCCGGAGCAGATTGATGCGACGAATATCAACCAGTATCTGCGCAATCAGAAAATTATCTCTCTGACGGAGGAAGATTATCCGGGTTTTATGGAAGAGCTGAAAGTTTCTTTGCTTGCGTTTGCGGCAGATCCAGTACAGCAGGAAAAATGGCGTCTTCTTTATCAGCCGGTGATCCATCCGACGGCGTTGTTCTGTGTATCCGTGAGCGGATGGATGCGGGAATTTCATCCGGCATACCGCCGCTATTATGAAAACACGCACACCTGCTGCCGGATGCTGAAAGATTTTATGGACAGTGATGAGGGAGCAGCGCTGAATGCGACACTGCGGGAGGCATTCCAGGGAAATTGTGATGTGCGTACAGGATATTACGGAGAACTGGAAGTGGCGGCAACATTCCATAAAAGTATTTATGCATTGCTGCCGCCAGAGAAGATCCGAAAATTTCTGGAAGAAAATTCAGATGAAAAATGATCTGGTTTTAGGATTCTGTTTTTATCATTCGAAGCGAGGATGCCCGGGGAACAAGTGTCACCGGCAGTACAATTTTTTCCGGTTCCGCCGCAGGGTTTTCCAGTGCGGAAAGGAGAATCCGGCTGGCTTCCCGTCCGATGCTTTCAAAGTTCTGATGAATAGAGGTAATTTCAAGACTTCGGCTGAGACTCGTGTCATCAAAACCACAGAGACAGAGATCTTCCGGAATCCTAAAGCCGATGGTACGGCAGGCAAGGAAAATAAGTTCGGCAACCTGGTCATTTTCTGCGAGAAGTGCAGTAATTCCATTTTGCCGCAGGGTAAGGAGCTGCTGTTGAAAAGGTGTGATTTCTGTTGAAAGGGCATCTTCTGTAGAAAGTGCATGTGGCCAGGTGATAAGCTGCCGGGAATCGGGCATGATTCCGGCGGCTTTTATTTCGTGCAAAAATCCGCCGAAACGATCACGGACCGACGAGGTTTCGGAAAGGGGAGCTGTTGTGAAAAAGGCGATGTTGCGATGCCCCTGTTCCAGGAGGTGACGGGTGAGCTGCCGTCCGCCATCGTAATTGTCGCAGACAACATTGTTTAAATACGGACAGTCGGTCTGCTTGTCGATGATGACAACCGGGCGGTTTGCAAACAGGAAATCGTTTAACTGTTCCAGGTGGATATTGTCACGCTTGGGATAGTAGACAAGTCCGGCGATGTTCTGAGAACGGAGCAGTTCCAGTGTCGTACGTTCCTTCGGAGAGGAAGAGCCGGTGATATGAATGCTTAAAAAGTATCCTTTTTCCGCCAGTGCGGCACTTAAGGAACCAATCGTTTCCGAAATGTTTCCCTGTGTTGTGGCAAAGGGAAGCAGCAGGGAAACCATTTTTGATTTGCTGTCGTTTTCTGATGCGGAGGAGGAAACAGGTGGGATTTTCTGCGAGACAAAGCTTCCGACGCCGCGTTTTCGATACAGGATTCCCTGCTGTTCCAGATCTTCAATCGCCCGCTTTGCTGTGATGCGGCTTACCTCATATTGCTCCGAGAGCATTTTTTCCGTGCAGAACACGGCATCGGAAGAAAACTGTCCGGTGCGGATGCGCTCTAAAAGAGCTTCTTTGATGATTTCATATTTGGGTTTCGTTATTCTTTTATTTCTATCCATGTCTGTAAAATTCCTCAAATAGTATGATTGGTGACAACTGTATTTGTAAAAGTGTGATATCGACTTGCTTTGTATTATAATCTCGGGAAAAAGATAAGTCAAACTAAAAATGATATATCAAATAAAAAGAAAATGATATAAAATCATGGAAAAACGTAGAAATACTTGACAGAAGCATTGCGTTTTTTTATGATATGATATATCAAATCAACACGGCAATACAGGAACAAGACTTAAATAGAAAGAGTTTTAAGTTTGAAAATCATTTTTATAACAGGAGGAAACACATCATGAAAACAACTGTTCATATTATTTCCCATTCCCACTGGGACAGAGAGTGGTATCAGTCTTTTGAAAAACACAGAATGAAACTGATTGAGCTGGTAGACAATATTTTGGAAAAAGCAGAGAACGATCCGGAATTTGGCGGATTTTTCCTGGATGGACAGACGATTGCCCTGGACGATTACCTGGAAGTGCGCCCGGAAAAACGCGAGCAGGTGGAAAAATGCGTCCGTGAAGGAAAAATCCAGACTGGCCCGTGGTACATTCTGCAGGATGAGTTTCTGACCAGCGGTGAGGCATGTGTCCGCAATCTTCAGGTCGGCATGCAGGAAGCAGCGCGTTACGGAGCGATCGGAAATGTCGGTTATTTCCCGGATGCATTCGGAAATGCGGGACAGATGCCGCAGGTGCTGAAGCAGGCGGGCATGGATGCGGTTGTGTTCGGACGCGGCGTAAAACCGATCGGACCGAATAATGAGGTAACCGGAGGACAGTATGAGTCCACGTATTCCGAAATGATGTGGGCATCCCCGGACGGAACGAAACTGCCGGGTATTCTGTTTGCAAACTGGTATAACAACGGAGTGGAGATTCCGGTGGATGAGGCAGAAGCAAAAGTTTACTGGGACAAAAAACTGGCCGATGCGAGAAAATTTGCGGCAACACATCAGCTTCTGATGATGAACGGATGCGACCATCAGCCATTGCAGAAGGACATTACCGAGGCAATCCGTGTCGCACGGAAACTATACCCGGACATTGAATTTATTCATTCGGATTTCAAAACCTATGTAAAGGCAATGGAAAAAGAAATTTCCGAGAATTTCTCTACGGTAAAGGGCGAGCTGACAAGCCAGGAAACAGACGGAAGATGGACACTGGCAAACACCGCTTCCTCCTGGATGGGACTGAAAGTGGACAACCGTGCCGGCGAAACAGCGCTGGAGCGGAAAGCAGAACCGGCGGCAGCCATGGCAGAGGTGCTTGGCAAAGCATACCCGGAAGACCAGATGATTTACAGCTGGAAAAAGCTGATGCAGAATCATCCGCATGACAGCATCTGCGGCTGCAGCGTCGATGAAGTAAATGAAGAAATGAAAACCCGCTTTGCGAAGAGCAGACAGGTGGCGGATGCGATTTACGATGAGAGTGTAGAATATCTGACCGATCAGGTGAATACCGCGGCACTTCCTGGAAACAGCGAAAAGATTCCGTTCGTTGTATGGAATACTTCTGGCACCGCGAAAAAACAGGTCATTGCAAAAGAACTGCACCTGTTCCGCGATTACAATCTGTTTGTATGGGATGGTTATGAGGCGGCGGAGGCGGTAGAAATGCCAAATCTGGTGCTTCGCGATGCAAACGGAAATGCAGTTCCGGCAAAAATCGAAAATGCAGGAATTTCCTTCGGATATGATCTGCCGGATGACCGGTTCCGTCAGCCATATATGGCAAAGAAGGTGCTGGTAACGTTTGAGGCAGAAGTTCCGGCGATGGGATATGCAACATATTATCTGGAGCAGGCAGAGCCGGATCAGAACCAGGAAACCTCTGCAGATTTTGCGAATGAGCGCGTTCTGGAAAATGAAAACCTGAAAGTTACGGTCAATGAGGACGGTTCCTACCAGATTCTGAATAAGGAAACCGGAAGAACGTATGAAAATCTGGGATTCTATGAAGATACCGGAGATATGGGAAATGAATATATTTATATTCAGGACTCTGGAAAACAGACAGTCACAACGAAAGGCATGAAAGCTGAGATTCGCTGTGTGGAGAAAAATGCATTCCGCACGGTAGTTGAGATCTGTCACGAAATGATGATTCCGTCCGGTATGGGAGAGGAACTGCAGAGACAGCGTGAGATGTGTATTGACCCATATACGCGTGTGGCAAACCGTTCGAAGGAACTGGTTCCGATGGAAGTAAAGACGGTTCTGACACTGGAAAAATCGGGAAAAGGTCTGCGTGTCGCAACGACGATCTGCAATCAGGCAAAGGATCACAGAGTCCGCGTTGTAATGCCGACGGGTCTGAATACGTCTACGCATCTGGCAGATTCTGCCTTTGAGGTTGTAAAGAGAAATAACCGTCATAATGATACCTGGACGAATCCCTGCGGATGTGAAAGACAGCAGTGTTTTGCTGCAATGGAAGATGAGACAAATGGTCTTCTTGTGGCAAACCGCGGATTGTATGAATATGAGGTTCTGGCGGATGAGGAGAATGCGATTGCGGTAACGCTGCTTCGCTCCGTTGCGGAGATGGGTGACTGGGGTTATTTCCCGACGCCAAAGGCGCAGCAGATCGGAACGTTTACCCTGGAGTTTGAAGTTGTGCCGTATGCAGCCGGTAAGACGGGCGAGGCATTTACCGAGGGTTACGCATTCCAGCAGGATCTGACAGCAGCACAGGCCGGTCTTTCGAAAGCATGGCTCAGAAAGCCGGGTCAGGTAAAACCGGAACTCGTATCGGGCGAGATGCCGCTGGAAATGAGCTTCCTCCGCTTTGAAGGGGAAGGAATTCATCTGACGGCGTTTAAGAAGGGACTTGCAAAGGACGATCTGTTTGTGCGGTTTGTGAACAATATGCCGCAGGATGAGGTGCTTTCTTTCCGAAAGGAGAGCTGGATGAAAGAGGTTTACCGCAGTAATGTAGTGGAAGAGAAGGGTGAGGTACTTTGCCCGGATGAGAACGGGGTGTATCATGTGACACTCCGGGAGTTTGAGATTGCGACGTTTGGGGTTGTGAAATAACGGCTGGCGCGTGAGATAGGAGTGAGAACGGGAGGAAAGTCTGGATCCGCCTGAAGGGCGGATCGGCGCAAGATGGTTGAAAAGAATAGGATGGAAAAAGCAAGAATGTGCTGGACTTTAGAGGGGACAAGTTATATGCTGGAAATATGAGAAAAATTTCCAAAGGAGGGTTTTTAAGATGCAGAAATGGACGAGCAGGATTGAGACCCCGATCAAGGCAGAGCTGATTTGTTATGATGTGAATGGAATTCATATTGTGTTTGGGGTGACGGAAGAGAATCAGCTGAAGCTGTTTCATTTTTCACATGCACCGTTTGACGCGGAGAATCTTTGCCGGAAGCCGGATGGAGTGTGGATGATGGAAGGAATGCGGGAAGCTCAGATTAAGGAGAGCTTCCAGCTGGTGCAGGTGAATTTTTCGGGGTATAACCGGCCGTATGAGAAGCATGGAAATAAGTATATTGTGACGGCTCCGGGATTTATGCTGAAGTTTGATTCCATTTCCGAGGAGAGAAATGAGAAGGGTGATGTGCTGCGGATTGTGCAGTCGGACGATGTGACAGGTGCGAAGGTGGAGTCTGTGATGCAGTTTTTTGATGGGATTCCGGTTGCGAGAATGTACAATACAGTGACGAACGAAGGAAAGGAAGACCAGACACTGGAGTACATTTCGAGTTTTAGTTACTGGGGTATTGAGAAGGAACAGAAAGAGGGAATTCCGAAGTTTGTCAGCTCGGATGACAAGATGTCGATGGTTGTGGTTCACAATGGATGGCAGAAGGAGCTGACGGTGAAGAAGTACCGGTTTGCAGATCTTGGCATGGCGCAGACGCAGCCGCATAATTATCAGAGAACTTCGAAGACGATTGAGATTACGAATACGGGCAACTGGTCGGCGAAGGAATATGTGCCGATGGGATATATTGGAAACAGTGCGGCAGATTCGAGTCTGTTTTTTGAGATTGACCACAGTGGTTCCTGGCATTATGAGATCGGAGATCAGAACTGCCATTTTTATCTGGCGGTGAGCGGTCCGACAGAGATTCAGTCACACTGGTCGAAGAACCTGAAGCCGGGAGATTCCTTTACAACGGTTCCGGTGGCTGTCGGCGTAGGTCATGATGATTTCGAGGAAGCGATTGGTACTTTGACGAAGTACCGCAGAAAGATCCGCCGTCCGAACAAAGATAATGAAAATCTGCCGGTTATTTTCAATGATTATATGAATTGTCTGTTTGGAGATCCGACCACAGAAAAAGAGTTCCCGCTGGTGGATGCGGCAGAGAAGGCCGGATGTGAGTATTTTGTCATTGATGCCGGCTGGTATGCGGACGGCAACTGGTGGGACAGTGTCGGTGAGTGGCAGGAGAGTAAAAAGCGCTTTCCGAATGGAGTGCGTGAGGTGACGGATTATATTCGTTCGAAGGGCATGATTCCTGGTGTCTGGCTGGAGCTGGAGGTTATGGGTATCAACTGTAAGAAGGCTTCCATTCTGCCGGATGAGTGCTTCTTCCTGCGCCACGGCAAGCGTGTGTATGACAGAAGCCGTTATCAGCTGGATTTCCGTCATCCGCTTGTGATTGAGCATGTGACCGAAGTCATCGACCGTGTGGTACGGGACTACGGTGTCGGCTATATCAAGATGGACTACAATATTGAGCCTGGTATTGGTACGGAAGTGGATGCAGACAGTTTTGGAGACGGTCTTCTGGAGCATGAGAGAGCGTATCTGGCATGGCTGGATGGCATCTACAAAAAGTATCCGGATCTTGTCATTGAGAACTGCTCGAGCGGCGGTCTTCGGATGGACTATGCGATGCTGGCGCGAAACAGCATTCAGTCGACGAGCGATCAGGAGGATTACCGCAATTATGCGACGATTTCGGCGAATGCAGCCATCGGCGTGACGCCGGAGCAGGCGGCGATCTGGTCATATCCGCTGCGGGACGGCACAAAAGAGGAAGTTATTTTCAATATGGTCAATGCGCTGCTGCTTCGTATTCACCAAAGCGGCCATCTCGCAGAAATTTCGCCGGAGCGGTTTGAACTTGTAAAAGAGGGAATTGACTGCTACAAAGAGATCCGCAGCGGCATCAAGGACGGCGTTCCGTTCTGGCCGATGGGATGGGCAGACAATGAAGAAAAACACCTCGCAGCCGGAATCCGTGTGCCGGGAGATGTAATTTATCTTGGTGTGTGGAGACGCGGCGGAGAGGCTGATTTTGAAGTTCCGCTGAACCGAGCATTCCCAGGGAAAGAGCTGGAGGTTTCCTGCGTTTACCCGAAAGCATGCGGTGATGTGTTCCATTACGATGACTACAGCAAGACGCTGCAGATTCACTTCCCGGAGACGTATATGGCGCGTCTGTTTCAGATTAAAGTGAAATAAAATTACATAAATCCCCGCCCGCGGAATAAATTGTATCGGAGTGTATCTGATAGGATTTTTCTGGGGAGGGGATTTTTTGCGTTTTCTTTCGGCGCTTTCAGATCTGATGGTTCCCGTGCTGATTTTTTACGTGGTCGGACTGGGGCTTTTGATGAAACAGGATGTGTTCGGCGATTTTCTGAACGGGGCGAAGGACGGCATGCGGACAGTGATCGGTATTGTGCCGACTCTGATCGGGCTGATGGCAGCGGTCGGTGTTCTGCGGTCATCGGGATTTCTGGAGGAATTTGGAAAACTGCTTGGAACCGTGCTGGAACCGGCGGGAATCCCGTCTGCGCTGGTACCGCTCGGTGTTGTGCGTCTCTTTTCCAACAGCGCGGCGGTGGGTCTTCTGCTGGATCTCTACAAAGAGGCGGGCTGTGACTCCTTTGCCGGACGGGCGGCTTCGATTATGATGTCGTGCACGGAGACGGTTTTTTATACGATGGCGGTCTATTTCGGAGCGGTCCACATCAAAAAAACGCGGTATACACTGGCGGGTGCATTGCTCTCTTCCCTGGTCGGAATGGCGGTCAGTATTGCCCTAGCAAAGGGAGTGTAAGGATTTTTTCTAATCATACCAGTGAAATGTGTTGACATTTCCATCCAACTGGAATAAGATGGAACCAACTTAAAACATACAAACTCAATAGGAAATAAGGAAATAGAGAAAAGAGCGCAAAAGTAAGGAGGAAATCAACGATGGCAAAGGTATATGACAGCATTCTGGATCTTGTAGGAAAAACTCCGCTGGTAGAACTGAAACGAATTGAAGAAAAAGAAGGACTGCAGGCGAAACTGATCGCAAAAGTAGAATCCTTCAATCCGGCAGGAAGCGTCAAAGACCGTATTGCAAAAGCGATGATTGAGGATGCTGAAGCAAAAGGTCTCTTAAAAGAAGGTTCCGTTATCATCGAGCCGACTTCCGGAAACACCGGAATCGGACTGGCAGCGGCAGCTACCGTAAAAGGGTATCGTATGATCCTTACGATGCCGGAAACCATGAGCGTAGAGCGCCGCAACATTGTAAAGGCATACGGCGCAGAGGTTGTTCTGACGGACGGAACAAAGGGTATGAAGGGTGCGATCGAGAAAGCCGATGAGCTTGCAAAAGAGATCCCGAACAGCTTCATCGCAGGCCAGTTCGTGAACCCGGCAAACCCGGCAACCCACAAAAAGACAACAGGTCCGGAGATCTGGGAAGATACCGATGGAGAGGTTGACATCTTCGTTGCTGGTGTCGGCACTGGCGGAACGATCACCGGAACGGGTGAGTATTTAAAAGAGAAAAAACCGGAAGTAAAAATTGTAGCAGTAGAGCCGGCATCCTCACCGGTACTGTCTGAGGGTGTTTCCGGACCGCATAAAATCCAGGGAATCGGCGCAGGTTTCGTGCCGGAGACTCTGAATACCAGCATTTACGATGAAATCATCAAGGTAGAAAATGAGGATGCTTTCGAGACCGGAAAATATCTGGCAGCCGAGGAAGCGATTCTCGCAGGAATTTCCTCCGGAGCAGCTCTGTATGCAGCAATCCAGCTTGCAAAACGAGAGGAAAATAAAGGCAAAACCATCGTTGTGCTCCTGCCGGATAACGGAGACAGATACTATTCCACAGCCCTGTTTGCCAAATAAAAGGGAACAGCTTCAGATTTTAAAATAATAGATATCAGCGAACACTGCCATCCGCGGCATTTTCTCTCCACCGCGAATGGCAGTTTCGCATATTAATTTATACCAGAAAGGGAACTTTACTTATGACACTACAACAGCTTCGCTACGTAATTCAGGCCGCAGACTCCAGATCCATGAATGAGGCGGCAAAGGCACTCTATATTTCACAGCCGAGTCTCTCCGGAGCAATCAAGGAGCTGGAAAAAGAGATTGGAATTGAGCTGTTCAAGCGCAGCAGCCACGGAACAGTACTGACCCCGGAGGGCGAGGAGTTTCTGGGTTACGCACGTCAGGTCACAGACCAGTATCAGCTTCTCGAGAACCGCTATATTTATCGCACCAAGGGAAAGAAAAAATTCAGCGTGTCGATGCAGCATTACAGTTTTGCCGTAAAGGCGTTCGTGGAGCTGGTGAAGCAGTTTGGTATGGACGAGTATGAGTTTGCCGTTTACGAGACGAGAACGTATGATGTACTGATGGACGTAAAGAACTTTAAGAGTGAGCTTGGCATTCTCTACCGGAATGATTTCAATGCAAAGGTGCTGAACAAGCTGCTGAAGGATAATAACCTCGAGTTTCACGACCTGTTTTCCTGCGGAACGTACGTCTATCTATGGAAAGATCATCCGCTTGCGGATCAGGCGGAGATCACAATGGAGGAGCTGAAGGAATATCCATGCCTGTCATTTGATCAGGGAAGCAACAATTCGTTCTTCCTGGCAGAGGAAGTGCTTTCGACGTATGAATATAAGAGAATCATTAAGGCAAATGACCGTGCGACCATGCTGAATCTGATGGTCGGACTGAATGGTTATACGCTTTGCTCCGGCATTATCTGTGAGGAATTAAACGGCAGTGACTACCGCGCTGTGCCGCTTCACGCGGAGGAAAACATGATGATCGGTTATATTTCCAGGAAGGGTATGTCGATCAGCGCACTGGGACAGCAGTATTTGGAAGAAATTCGGAAATATAAGGAGCTTGTGCTGTAAAAAAGGAGAAACAAGAAGACTTTAACCGAATCAAGTAAGTCCCCTGCTTCCATTGCGAAAAGCAATAAGCAGTGG
>ERZ772885.567-NODE-567-length-26241-cov-3.705873_pt1 | contig 26241 bp, 28 predicted proteins | sample MGYA00580580_ERZ772885 | MGnify/ENA primary metagenome ERZ772885 (study PRJEB29015, sample SAMEA2737673) | human gut metagenome | biome: human gut; feature: human-associated habitat; material: faeces | place: China | collected 2012 ...
ATATCATAAAAGACTTTTGGAGATGCAAATATGATAGAACTTTGTAATCTAACAAAGCGCTTCGGCGATCATATAGCTGTGGATAATCTCAATCTCAAGATAGAGACAGGGGAGTTCTTTGGCTTGCTTGGACCTAACGGTGCAGGAAAAAGCACGATTATAAAATGTATTATGGGATTTCTGAAATATCAGGGACAGATACAGGTAAACAGTCTCGAAAATAAGTCCATCGAGGCGAAAAAGATCATGGGATATATTCCGGAAATTCCATCGTTGTATCCGAACCTGACTGTGGATGAACATATGGAATTTATTGCACGGGCATATAAATTAAAGGATTATAAAGCCTATAAAGATGCATTGCTGGAACGATTTGATCTGACAGATAAGAAGAAAAAATTCGGGGATGAGCTGTCGAAAGGGATGCAGCAGAAACTGTCCATCTGTTGTGGACTTTTGCCGAAACCACGGCTGGTACTGTTTGATGAGCCAATGATCGGACTGGACCCACATGCCATCAAAGAACTGAAAAAGGTGTTTGAGGAATTGCGGGACAGTGGCTGCATGGTACTGGTCAGCACGCACATGATTGACAGTATGGAAGAATTATGGGATACCACGTATATCATGAAACAGGGGCGGGTAGCCGCTGTGGTTGAACGTGAAAATTTAAAGGATAACCATAAAAGTCTGGAAGATATTTTCTTTGAGATTACAGAGGGCGCGGCTCTGGAGAGAGAGGTGTAGGCGATGCGGTTATGGGGTTATTATGCATGGCATACCTTTTGGAACACGATAAAAAAGATGTTTCGAAGTACATTTCTCGTGATCATTCTTGCCATTTTTGGATTTGGAATCATATTTGGACTGATTGGTGGCGTGGTCGGTTCCATGGTAGAAAAGCAACAGTCGCTGGAAACTGTGGAATCGTCTTCGGAGGCGGATCGCGTACAGGAAGAAGCAATGGAAGAGGCACAGAGATGTCTGGGCTGTAAAAAACCGAAATGCGTAGAAGGATGTCCGGTATCCATCAATATTCCTGGATTTATCGAGCAGATCAAAGAAGGAAACATTGAAGAAGCATATAAAGTGATCGGATTATCTTCCGCACTTCCGGCTATCTGTGGACGTGTATGTCCTCAGGAATCTCAGTGTGAAGGACAGTGTATCCGTGGTAAGAAGGGTGAAGCTGTTTCTATCGGTAAACTGGAAAGATTCGTTGCTGACTATGCTCTGGAACATGATATTAAACCAGTCGGAGCAGAAGTTAAGAACGGACATAAAGTTGCTGTTATCGGTTCTGGTCCGTCCGGACTTACCTGCGCAGGTGATCTTGCAAAGGCCGGATATGATGTAACCGTATTTGAAGCTCTTCATGAACTTGGTGGAGTTCTTGTTTATGGTATTCCGGAATTCCGTCTTCCAAAACAGAAAGTTGTTAAGAAAGAGATCGAGAAAGTTAAAGAACTCGGTGTTAAATTTGAAACAAACGTTGTTATCGGTAAATCCACAACAATCGATCAGCTGATCGAAGATGAAGGATTTGAAGCTGTATTTATCGGTTCCGGTGCAGGTCTTCCGATGTTTATGGGAATCCCGGGTGAAAACGCAAGCGGTGTATTCTCTGCAAACGAGTACCTGACAAGAAGCAACCTGATGAAAGCATTCGATGACTCTTATGATACACCGATCGCAGCAGGTAAGAAAGTTGCTGTTGTCGGCGGTGGTAACGTAGCTATGGATGCTGCAAGAACTGCTCTCAGACTTGGTGCTGAAGTACATATCGTATACAGAAGAAGTGAAGCAGAGCTTCCTGCACGAGCAGAAGAAGTTCATCATGCTAAAGAAGAAGGAATCATCTTTGATCTTCTTACAAATCCGAAGGAAATCCTTGTTGACGAGAACGGACATGTAAGCGGTATGAAGGTTGTTAAGATGGAACTGGGCGAGCCGGATGCATCCGGAAGAAGACGTCCTGTTGAGATTCCAGGTTCTGAGTATGATATGGATGTTGATACCGTTATCATGTCACTTGGTACTTCTCCGAACCCGCTGATTTCTTCCACTACTAAAGGACTTGAGATCAACAAGAGAAGATGTATCGTTGCTGAAGAAGAAACTGGTAAGACTTCCAAAGATGGCGTTTACGCCGGTGGAGATGCTGTTACAGGTGCGGCTACCGTTATCCTTGCTATGGGAGCTGGTAAAGCCGGAGCCAAAGGTATCGATGAATATCTGAAAAATAAATAAAATGAATCAGGGGCCTTCCGGTACAGAAATGTGTCGGAAGGTCTTTTTTTGAATGGAATAAGAACACAAGTTCTTTTTTGCTGTCTTGTAAGTTTTTCGGGAATATGTTATACTATCCACTGTTAATATGCCTTTATAGGCGGTTATGAGAAATTTACCGGATAATATGGTACAGATTAGTTGAAAGAAAAGGATAAAAATATGATAGTTCTTTATATTATTTTACTGGCTATAGTGCAGGGAATTACAGAATTTCTTCCGGTCAGCAGTTTTGGACATCTTTGTTTTGTTCAGAATATACTTGGTATGGAGCATGGCCCGGGTGTACTTATGGAAGTTATGCTTCATCTGGGAACGCTTGCAGCAGTTTTTATGACCTTTCAGAAAGATATTCGCAGACTGGCAGTGGAATCCATTGAAATGTTTATGGATGTGATTGGAAATGCAAATCTCTATATACATAACAGACGTACCGGGGATGAGCTTCATTATGCAAAGATTATAAGCAATATTTACCGTAAATTTGCAGTTCTACTGATGGTTTCCATGATTCCGACGATGTTTCTGGGATATACAGCACGCAGACTTGTTGCAATGTCTGCAGCTTCAAAACTTCTTCCGGGTGTTGGGATTCTGATCACGGGGATTATTCTTCTGGTAATTGATCTGAGTCAGGTAGGCGGCACAAAAGCAGCTAAGGATGCAAGCTTTTCCAATGCCATGTGGATCGGAATCTGTCAGGGCCTTTCGGTATTTCCGGGATTTTCCAGAAGTGGAATGACGATCAGTGCCGGGTTGATGAGCGGATTCAGCCGTACATTTGCAGTGAAGTATTCTTATATTTTGTCGATTCCGGCAATTATCGGTGCACTGATCATGGAACTTGGGCAGTTTGGTTCTGCAGATATGACAGTAGGGCTTGGCTTTTCTTATGTATTTGGAATGATCATTGCAGCAGTTGTTGGAAGTCTGGCAATCCGGGCATGCCTGAGACTTGTACACAACGGAAAATTCCGCTTTTTTGCATACTATTGTTTTATTGCGGGAATTATTGCGCTTGTAGCAAATTTTGCATAGTTGGGAATATTTTTTCTGCCGGAGGATTTTCTGATTTTCCGGCGGATTTTTATGAAGAATCATTAGGAGGGGTGCCTGAATGGCAGCAACAAAGAAACAGAGTAACCGAAGAGGAACCGCAAAAACCACTTCCGGACGTAAAAATACGAGAAAAAAACAGACCAGAAAACAGGTGAAAAAGCAGGGAGTTACCAGCGGATTCCAGACAGAGATCATTTTGCTGACAATTCTGGCGGCTTCGATCATATTGATCATCAGTAATCTTGGCATGGGTGGAGTGGTCGGTGCTGCGATCAGTAAGGCATCTTTCGGGATTATGGGATTGCTTGCGTATGTTTTTCCGGTATTGATCTTTGTTGGTGCTGCATTTCTTGTATCGAACAGTAAGAATCCTCTTGCATACAAAAAAGCACTTGCTGCGCTTGTGTTTTTTGTTTTTCTGTGCGGCCTGGTTCAGCTGTTGACAGAGGGATATATGTCCAGTACTACAATGTCGGAGTATTATTCGACCTGTTCTACATATAGAACGGGTGGTGGTGTGCTTGGTGGAGCTATCTGCATTTCTACGACTTCCGCATTTGGTGTTGCGGGGGGATATGTGATTATTATTCTTGTACTTCTGATCTCTCTGATATTGATCACGCAGAAATCATTTTTTGGTTTTGTATTCCGTATCTGGGATGCAGTCTGTGCACTTGCCAGAGATGGACATGACATGTATATGGAGGGACAGCCGGAGCGAGATCTTCGCAAAGAGCTTCGTGTGCAGGAACGCAGACAGAGGAGAGAAGAACGGCAGGCGCAGCGTGTGCGCGAACTGGAAGAGGCTCTGGCACAGGAAAACAATGATGGAGAAGAGTCTGCGGCTAAAGAGAAGAAATCTACAGGATTTCTTGAAGGGACGCTGCTTGTTCCACCGGAAGCAAAGAAGAAAAAGAATCGTAAGACAGTGCTCAGAGATCATAAGAAGACTGCAGAAGGCATAAAAAATGATACTGCCACAGATACAGATTCCGTAGCTGTAGTTTCAGATATGACTTCAGATTTTGCAGGAAATGCAGAACACGGGGAAACTGTGAGGCAGGACCAGAAGGATGAGATGCCTGAGAATATGCCTGTGGAGAACACGATGGCGATGGCTTCATCACAGACTCCGATGTTTGAGATTCACCGTGCAGAGCCGGAAGAATTTTATCAGGAACCATCAGATAGCTATGTGCAGCCAACGGCAGAGCAGGATGTACCGGAATTATCAGAATGCTATTCTGAACCGGAGCCGGTAGAAACATATGCGGAAGTACAGCAGGTGCAGGAGCCGGTGTCTGAGAATGTTCCGGAATCTGTGCCGCAGCCGGAGACAAGACCTGCTTCACAGTCAGTCAAAAATCCGAAGTCTTCCAAACAGGAGATTGAAAGTGGAATTCAAAATATCCAGAAAGAGATTACACAGCAGAATGAAGTGGTTAAGCGTGAGTATCATTATCCGCCGCTGAAACTTCTGAAGCGTGGAGATGGCAAATCACAGGGAGACTCCGATGAACATCTTCGCAAGACTGCGAAGAAGCTGCAGGATACATTGCATAATTTTGGTGTGAATGTAACTGTGACGAATGTAAGCTGCGGACCAACTGTCACCAGATATGAATTGCAGCCGGAAATGGGCGTTAAAGTAAGTAAGATCGTCAATCTGGCAGATGATATCAAATTAAACCTTGCAACGCCGGACATTCGTATTGAGGCACCGATTCCGGGCAAAGCGGCTGTTGGTATTGAAGTACCGAACAAAGAAAATCATGCTGTTATGCTGAGAGAGATCCTTCAGTCACAGGAATTTCAGAGTGCAAAGTCCAGGCTGTCTTTTGCAGTTGGTAAAGATATTGCAGGAAAACCGGTTGTTACGGATATTGCCAAGATGCCACATCTTCTGATCGCGGGTGCTACAGGTTCCGGTAAATCTGTCTGTATCAATACCCTGATCGTAAGTATCCTGTACAAAGCATCTCCGGAAGATGTCAAATTGATCATGATTGACCCGAAGGTAGTGGAACTCAGTGTTTATAACGGTATTCCACATCTGTTCATTCCGGTTGTCACGGATCCGAAAAAAGCTGCCGGTGCATTGAACTGGGCAGTAACAGAGATGATGAATCGTTACAATACGTTTGCAGAATACAGTGTTCGAAATCTTCAGGAATATAACCGCAAAGTTGAGGGAATGCGTATTCCGGAAGGTGAAGAGCGCCCTGAGAAGATGCCGCAGATCGTAATTATTGTAGATGAGCTTGCAGACCTTATGATGGTTGCTCCTGGAGAAGTGGAGGATGCAATCTGTCGTCTGGCACAGCTTGCACGTGCTGCAGGTATTCATCTGATCATTGCAACACAGCGACCGTCTGTAAATGTTATCACCGGTCTGATCAAGGCAAATATGCCGTCACGAATTGCATTCTCTGTATCTTCTGGTGTTGATTCAAGGACGATCCTTGACATGAATGGAGCAGAGAAGCTTCTTGGAAAGGGCGATATGCTGTTTTATCCGCAGGGATATCAGAAACCGGCCAGACTGCAGGGGGCTTTTGTATCCGATGAAGAAGTCAGCAGTATTGTTGACTTCCTGGCAGAAAAGAATCCGGGAATGCAGTACAATTCCCAGATTGAACAGCAGGTAAATACGGCAGGCATGTCCGGTGGCACCGGTGGTTCTTCGGCTGACGACAGGGATGCTTATTTTGTGGAGGCCGGTAAATTCATTATTGAAAAAGAAAAGGCATCGATCGGTATGCTCCAGAGAATGTTCAAAATCGGTTTCAACAGAGCTGCAAGAATCATGGATCAGTTATGTGATGCAGGGGTTGTCGGACCGGAGGAAGGAACGAAACCTCGTAAGGTACTGATGTCTGCAGAAGAATTTGAAAATTATATAGAGGAATACCTGTAAATGGAAATTAAGATCATAACTGTAGGGAAAATTAAAGAAAAATATCTGAATGATGGAATTGCCGAGTATGCGAAGCGTCTGAGCCGTTACTGCAAACTGACATTTTGCCAGGTTCCGGATGAAAAGACACCGGATAAAGCATCTGATGCACTGAACGAGCAGATTAAGAATACAGAAGCGGAACGTCTGATGAAGCATATCCGGGAACAGGATTATGTAATTGCACTTGCGATTGATGGTAAAATGCTGGATTCCGTCGAGTTATCCGAAAAAATCGGACGTCTGGGTGTAGAAGGCAAAAGTTCTGTCGCATTTGTGATCGGAGGCTCGTTAGGTCTTGGCAATGAAGTCCTGAAAAGAGCAGATTATAAACTGAGCTTTTCCAGAATGACATTTCCTCATCAGCTGATGCAGATGATTCTTCTGGAGCAGATCTATCGTGGCTACAGGATCCTGAACCATGAACCTTATCATAAATAAAAAGACACAAACCGGAAATAACTCCGGCTTGCAATAAATGATTTCCAAAAAAGGAGGATATAGTGATATGACAACAGAACGAGTAGAACATATGGCAGGTGGACAGGGACATACATTGGTGAAACGTCTCCTTGATGAGAAGCAGTTAAACGGAAAATGCAAATTATATGCGCAGGTAACTCTGGAACCGGGATGTTCTCTGGGATATCATGAACATCATAATGAGAGTGAAACGTATTATATTCTTTCAGGAAAAGGTATTTACAGCGATAATGGAACACTCCGTATGGTGCAGGCCGGTGATGTGACATTTACTCCGGACGGCAAAGGACATGGACTTACAAACAGCGGCGATGAAGACCTTGTATTCATGGCGCTGATTATTCTGGATTAATTAAAATGGAGGAACCCTGATGACGGCAGAACTGAATATTGATAAATTTGAAGATTTTATTGCGCAGTATCCGATCTTTGAATATCGTATCCTGAATACCGGAGATCTGTCTGTCGAGGAGAGAGTAAGGATCGTCTGTCAGCAGGAATGTGAACGGTATGGATCGACCTGGGCATGTCCGCCGGCTGTGGGTACTCTGAAAGAATGCGAGGAAAGAATCCGCAAGTTTGGACAGGCTGTTTTCTTTTCCAGTGTGGCAGAAGTTTCTGATCTTATGAATATGCAGGAAATGCTGCAAACAAGAGCTGCACACGAAGAACTGACAACGGAAGTTGCCCGTTTTTTGAAAGAACAGGGATTTGAGACGTTTACACTTTCAACGGAATCCTGTGATATCTGTGAGGACTGTGCATATCCACATGGCAAACCGTGCAGACATCCGGACCGAATGCATCCCTGCCTGGAAAGCCATGGCGTGGTAGTAAGTGAGATCGTAGAGAAACAGCAGATGGAGTATAATCTGGGCGGAAATACGATACTCTGGTTTTCCATGGTGCTTTTTAAATAAAATATCAGAGAATAAACAAGACCTCTCCGGCGTACATTTATAATGAGCGCCAGGGAGGTTTTTGTTATGAAAAAGATGGGACAATGGAAAGAAAATCTTGTTACCTCGCTGGAAATACCGAGAGATCTGGCAATGAAAGAAACGGTGTTTACTGTTACAGGAAAACATCAGGCAGTAGTCTGCAACTATCGAAGTGTTTTGCGGTATGAGAAAGAAGAAATAATATTACTGACTTTTCAGGGGAAACTTCGAATACAGGGAAAAAGACTGAAGATCCCGATGTATACACCTGAAGAAATGTATATTGAAGGTGTGATTACGGAGATTATCCTGGAAGGTTAGGAGGAGATTATGAAAAAGTATGCCGGGTTTCGAAATGGATATGTTCGTGTGAGAATATATGGGGAACAGACAGAACGTTTTCTGAATCTGTGCAGAGCTCGTGAAATTCGAATCAGTGATCTCAGAAGAGAATCAGAACTGAGTCTGACAGGATGTCTGCAGATCAGAGATTTTTTCAGACTCGCTCCAATACATAGAAAAACAAAAGTAAAAATTCATATTCTGGAAAAGCATGGACTTCCTTTCTTTTTTTACCGAAGTAAAAAGAGAAAGGCTTTTTTTCTTGGATTACTTTTATGTGCAGGACTGCTTTTGTTCCTGTCCGGACGGTTGTGGGAAATTGATGTAGAGGGAAATGTCAGAAACAGCACACCTGAGATACTGGATTTTCTGGAACAAAAAGGAATCAGGCATGGAATGGCAAAAGAAAGGCTCAGCTGCAGTGAGATTGCAGCTGAGATCCGTAAAAAATATCCGGATATTACGTGGGTATCAGCAAAACTGGAGGGAACCAGACTGCTCCTTACAGTCAGAGAAGGGATATTTATACAGACTACAGAAGAAAAGGACAAATCTGCCTGTGATATTATGGCAGAACGCGATGGTGAGATCATAAAAATGATAACCAGAAGCGGACTGCCCCGGAAAAAGGTCGGGGATTTATGTAAAAAAGGTGAAATCCTGGTATCGGGAATACTGGAATTAAAGGATGACAGTCAGGAGGTTGTAAAGTATGAAGCGGTTCATGCAGATGCAGATATTTATATAAAAAGACAGAAGGCATATTATCATGAGATTCCAATGATCTATGAGACATATGAATGGACCGGTAAAAAGAAAAAGGGTATCTATCTGAAAGCAGGCAGATTTTATTTGGAAATTGCAGACAGGACAAAAAATGGCTGGTATCAGATTGCAGAAGAACAGAAAATGTATCTGACCAAAAGTTTTCAGTTGCCGTGCTCAATAGGGTATATTACCCAAAACCAGTACAGAAAGATAAAAAAAGAGTATACAAGGGAAGAAGTAAAAAAACTTGCATGGCATACTTTGCAGAGGTATGAAGAAAAATTAATGCAAAAAGGGGTTCAAATATCTGCAAATAATGTTAAAATAGAGGTTGACCACAAGACCTGTATAAGCAAGGGTTTTCTGGAAATTATAGAAAAAATCGGAAGGGAGACTCCTGTAGAAATACCGGAGCAGCCTGCAGAAAGGACAACAGAGGATGGCTAACAGCATTATCGAGCTATATACGCAGGTGCCTGCAGATCTGGAGGGAAATGTGTTCGGTCAGTTTGACGAACACCTGAAGCTGATTGAACGGACGTTAAATGTAACACTGATATCCAGAGATGGCATGCTGAAGATCCTGGGTACCGAACAGAGTGCAACTCAGGCAAAAAAACTGATAGAGGAACTGGTGACGCTTGCAGGAAGAGGCAATACTATAACACGGCAGAACGTAAGTTATGCACTGTCTCTTGCCATGGAGGAACGAAATCAGGTACTCACGGAAATAGATAAAGATTTTATCTGTAATACGATACAGGGAAGACCAATCAAACCCAAAACATTAGGACAGCAGGAATATGTAGAACAGATCCGAAAGAAAATGATCGTATTTGGAATCGGACCTGCAGGAACCGGTAAGACATACCTTGCTATGGCAATGGCAGTTACCGCATTTCGAAATGAAGAAGTCAGCCGTATCATTCTGACCAGACCGGCGATCGAAGCAGGGGAGAAACTTGGATTCCTTCCGGGTGATCTTCAGAGTAAAGTAGATCCGTATCTGCGCCCATTGTATGATGCATTATATCAGATCATGGGAGCTGACAGTTTCGCAAAAAATATGGAACGAGGGCTGATCGAAGTGGCTCCGCTTGCTTATATGCGAGGACGTACACTGGATAATGCATTTATTATTCTGGATGAGGCACAGAATACAACACCGGCACAGATGAAGATGTTTCTGACCCGTATTGGTTTTGGCTCCAAAGTGGTTGTTACCGGTGATGCGTCTCAGAAAGACCTTCCGAGAGATGCAGTATCTGGTCTTGATGTGGCGGCAAAGGTCCTTAAGAAGATAGATGATATTGGATTTTGCCAGCTTACCAGCAAAGATGTTGTACGTCATCCGCTGGTACAGCAGATCGTACAGGCATATGAAGATTACGAAAAGAAACAGAAACCGTCCAGAAGTACCGGTGGTACAAGGACAGTCCGGAGGAAAAAGAATGACCATACAAATTAATTATGAAGCAGAACGTAAACTGGATATTGATTATGAAAAACTGGCATCAGAAGTCGCTGAGCATATTCTTGAGACAGAGAACTGTCCTTATGATGTCTGCGTAAATCTTGTGATTACTGACAACGAAGAAATCAAACGGGTAAATACGGAATTTCGCTCAATCGGGGCACCGACAGATGTACTTTCTTTCCCGATGATCCCGTTTAAGACACCGGCAGATTATTCAGTGATCGAGGGCGATGACAGCTATTTTGATCTTGATACAGATGAACTGATCCTTGGGGATGTTATGATCTCTGTAGATAAGGTCTATGCGCAGGCAGAAGAATATGGACACAGCACAGAGCGGGAATTCAGTTTCCTGTTTGCACACAGTATGCTGCATCTGCTCGGCTATGATCATATGGAACCGGATGAGGCAGCGGTAATGGAGGCCAAGCAGGCAAAGGCACTGGAGGATCTGGGAATTACCAGGTGATGATCACCATCTGAAAGGAGAACATCTATGAAGAAGAAATTTCTGGCAGCAGTTATGGCATTGGTTATGATAGGAACGACACCTGTTGGTGTATTTGCTGATACTATGGTGAAAAGCTACCTTACAGGACTGGATGTTCCCGAATCGGAAGGCCGGGTCCGCCCGGTAGCGGTTATGCTGAATAATATTAAGCAGGGATGCCCACAGAGTGGAATCGCGAATGCCGGTGTTGTGTATGAGGCACCTGTAGAGGGCGATATCACAAGACTGATGGGAATTTTTGAGGATTATAAAGATCTGGAACGGATTGGTTCCGTCAGAAGCTGCAGAGATTATTATATCTTTTATGCGAATGAATTTGATGCAATTTATGCACATTATGGACAGTCTGCTTTTGCACTTCCATATTTTGAACAGCATCTGATCGACAATCTGAATGGCGTGAAACTGGGAAAAATCTGTTATTTCAGGAGTACTGACCGTAAGGCTCCGCACAATGCTTATACAACATATGACCTGCTTCAGCAGGGTATAGACAAGATGGGATACCGCAGAGAATACAAAGAAGATTATGATGGACACTATGTGTTTGTACCTGATGGAACTGAAAACACACTTCCGCAGGGTACATCCGCACAGGAGATACATTTTGATAATTTTACAGTGAATCATCCATGGTTTGTTTATGATGAAAATACAAAAAAATACAGCCGTTTCCAGTATGGTGCGGCACAGATCGATGATCTTACCGGAGAGCAACTGACCTGTGACAATATCCTGATCCAGTACTCTTACGTGACTACATATGAGGGAACAAGCTATAAGGATATTGAGACGATTACCGATCGTGACGGAAATTCCGGTGGACGAGGCAAATATATCACAAGAGGGAAAGCAATCAATGTCACCTGGCAGAAAGATTCCCCATGGGGTGTGACTCATTATATTACAGATGATAATCAGGAAGTTCAGCTGAATCCGGGAACGACCTGGGTGGAGATCGTACAGGATGACAGAGTGGATGATATCAGCTATCAATAGAGAACAGAGACTGTTTACAGGTGATGACCTGAAACAGATCGCAGAAGAAATTACTGGAGAATAAATACCATGAATTATCGTGAGTTACTGAAAGACAAAAAACGTGTTGTGATCAAAGTTGGTTCTTCTTCTTTGATCCACAAGGAAACAAATAAACTGGATCTTCGTAAACTGGAAGTGCTTGTAAGGGAACTGAGTGATCTTCATAACCAGGGCAAAGATGTTGTCCTGGTTACTTCAGGTGCAGTGGCAGTTGGTGCATCTGCATTTGGCATGCATGAGAAGCCGACAGAACTTAAGAAAAAACAGGCATGCTCCGCAGTTGGACAGGCGCGTCTGATGATGATCTATCAGAAACTTTTTTCAGAGTACAACCAGATGGCGGCGCAGATTCTGATGACAAAGAATACGATGGTCAATAACCTGAACCGCAGAAATGCACGGAATACATTTGAAGAGTTGCTGGAGCTCGGGGCAATTCCGGTTGTTAATGAAAATGACTCCATTTCAAGCTACGAGCTGGAGATGCTGGAATCCTTTGGTGATAATGACACATTGTCAGCAGTTATCGCGGGATTGATCGGGGCGGATCTTCTGATCCTGCTTTCTGATATCGACGGACTTTTTACCGATGACCCGAATACGAATCCAGATGCAGAATTCATTGATACTGTCGAAGTACTGGATGAGAAACTTCTGAGTATGGGAAAAGGACCAAAGAGCAAGGTCGGAACCGGTGGAATGGCTACAAAACTGACTGCTGCCGAGATAGCAACGGCTGCAGGTGCGGATATGGTGATCGCGAATGGCCGGGATTTTCATGTGATCCACAAGATCATGGAAGGCAGAAAATATGGTACCTTATTTGCAGGAAACAAAAAAGAAGAGTTTTTCCTGATTGATTATATAGAAAAACTTCTCTAGGAGGAAATTATTATGATGGATAATGTGAAGATAGACCGAATCAATACTCTGGCACATAAAGCGAAGAGTGTCGGTCTTACAGAAGAAGAAAAGAAAGAACAGGCAGAACTTCGACAGGAATATCTGGCTGCCGTGCGCAAAAATCTCAGGGCACAGTTAAATAATATTGATATTCAGGAAAAAGATGGTTCGGTTGTGAACCTTGGTGAAAAGTATGGAAGAAAAAAAGGCAATTAGAAAACAGGTTTTTGCAGCACGAAAAGCACACACCGATCAGCAGATCGATGACTGGAGCAGAAAAATTGCTGAAACAGTTACGGCACTTCCGGAATACAGCAACAGCCGGAGAATTCTTGCTTATGCGGATTATAATCACGAAGTTATGACAAAGTATATTATAGAAGCTGCATGGAAAGATGGGAAAGAGGTAGCTGTTCCAAAAGTAGTGGGACAGGATATGATCTTTTATAAGCTGACGGATTTTGCACAGCTTGAAAAGGGATATTTTGGTATTCCGGAGCCGGCAAGAGGTGAGATCGTTCAGTGGGAAGAGGCTCTGATGATCATGCCGGGAGTCGCGTTTGACAGGCAGAATCACAGAGTTGGTTATGGCGGCGGTTTTTATGACCGCTTCCTGGAAAAACATCCATATATCACAAGGGTTGCAGTTGCATTTGAATTTCAGATGATGTCAGAGGTACCGGTGGAGCCTACAGACATTTCACCGGAGATCATTGTTACAGAAAAAGAAATTTATAAATAAGCATTTTTTAAGGTTTTTATTATTTAAAGGGACAGGAAATGTCCCGGGGAGGTTATGCTATGAATGAAATGCTGTTAGAGCTTGGACAAAATGCAAAAGAAGCTGAAAATATGCTGCGGACCATAACCACAAACAAAAAGAACCAGGTGCTTGCGGCAGTTGCGGAACATCTTGTGGAATGTACAGATGAGCTGATCAAAGCCAATGCTGTTGATGTGGAGAATGGAAAAAAGAACAATATGCCGGAAGGACTGGTAGACAGACTTCTTCTTACACCGGAAAGAATTCAGGGAATGGCAGAAGGTCTGCAGCAGCTGGTAGCGCTGGAGGATCCGATCGGTGAGGTAACCGGGATGAAAAAACGTCCGAATGGACTGCTCATCGGACAGAAACGGGTACCGCTTGGCGTGATCGGAATCATTTATGAAGCACGTCCGAATGTAACGGCGGATGCTTTTGGCCTTTGCTTTAAGACCGGAAATGTAGTGATCTTGAAGGGTGGCAGTGATGCAATCCATTCAAATGAAGCTATCGTGAAGTGTATTCGGGAAACCCTGAAAGCCAATGACATAACAGAGAACGCAATTCAGCTGATCCAGGATACTTCCCGTGAGACTGCTGCAGAATTTATGAAAATGAATGAATATGTGGATGTGCTGATTCCACGAGGCGGCAAGGGACTGATCAAAGCAGTTGTTAATCAGAGTACGATTCCGGTCATCGAGACCGGCACAGGAAACTGCCATATATATGTAGATGAGAGTGCTGATCTGAATATGGCGGTTGATATTATTATGAATGCCAAGACACAGAGAGTTGGAGTTTGCAATGCCTGCGAATCACTTCTGGTAAATGCGAATATCAAAGATGTATTGCTGCCGGTTCTTGCAAACCGTCTGAAAGAAAAGCATGTACAGATGCGCGCAGATAAAGAAGCCATGACGCTGATGCCGGGGGCTGTTGCAGCCACAGAGGAAGACTGGGGAACGGAATATCTGGATTACATATTATCAATCAAAGTAGTGTATTCTGTAGACGAGGCTATTGCACATATCAACCGGTACAATACAGGACATTCTGAGGCAATCATCACCAATGATTATACCAATGCCCAGAAATTCCTGGATGAAGTGGATGCAGCGGCGGTATATGTCAATGCTTCTACCAGATTTACCGATGGATTTGAATTCGGATATGGGGCAGAGATCGGTATCAGTACCCAGAAACTTCACGCCAGAGGACCGATGGGACTGCTTGCACTGACAACTACCAAATATATCATCTATGGAAATGGACAGATCCGTCAGTAACAGGGAATGGCAGATCGATATTTGTCGATAAGCTTTGCACAGAACACGCGATACATAAGTCACTATTCACAGGTAATATTCCGCGAGGCGTTTTGGCATGAATATGACAAAATCCCGAGACATACAGGGCAAAATGCCATCACCGAAGGTGATTTGGAATGCATTTTGACCATAGATACTGTGAACAAAGTGAACAGTATCTATGATTTGACAATTACTGGATGCGTGTGTATAATAATTTACAGTTTAGACATGTAAACTTTTGGGCTTTATAAGAAATTATTTCGTAATGATCCAATAAAGCAAAAAGTTTTAAATACATGCCGAGGGTAAGATTTACATACTCACCATGGGAGGATTTAAATTGAGACGAAAACAGTTATATGCGATTATTTTAGCAGGAGCACTTGCAGCAAGCAGTGCACCGGCGGCTGTATTTGCTGCAGAAGGAGATGTGGCAGCTACAGCGGAGACATCAGAAGAAAATCCGGTTGATGGAGAGACTGCAGCAGCTACAGAAGCACCGGCAGAAGAAACACCGGCAGATACTACAGCAGCTACAGAGGCACCGGCAGAACAGGCACCGGCGCAGGAAGCTGCAGCGGCTACAGAGGCACCGGCGCAGGAAGCAGCACCGGCAGAGCAGACACAGCAGACTACAGAAGAGACACCGGCTGTACAGGAAACACCTGCGGCAGAGACTAGTGAAACAACAGAAACCGAAGGCGAAACAGAAGAGCTTGCTCCAGGTGAGACAACAGAGCAGACAGCAATCTCGATTACACTGAAAGCTGCAGAAGAAGGTCAGGAAGATAAGGTAAGATATTTTGATACTCTTCAGCATGCAATCGATGCAGCACCGAGTTATGATGCAGAGACTGCAAAGGACGCTACAGTTATTGAAATATCCGGACAGATTGCTCTTGACGCTACAGTAATTGTACCTGCTGATAAGAAAGTGTGCATCAGAGCGAAGGATGCTGTAACGATCACAAGAAAAGAGGCTAATTTTACGGAAGACATGTTCAACGTATCCGGTGAGAATGCTGAACTTCAGTTTGATGTGAAAGAAGGCGTTGCGGGAGCATCCTTTACGGTTTCCGGTAAGATCAGTGATGAGGAAAGTGCTTCTGTAGGGGGATCCATCGTTTCTGTTGGTACAGGTGCTGCATTTGGAATGGATGCCGGCGTAACACTGAAAGAAAATAACTCAGCAGCGAACGGTGGTGCAATCACAAATGTTGGCGGAAATATTGTATTAAAAGGCGGCACAATTACAGGAAATAACGGAGCAAAAGGTGCTGTATACAGTGATTCAGATATTAAAGTACAGGGAACTGTAGTTGTAAAAGAAAATCAGCCGGCTAATATCTATCTGGCAGGAACTTCTGCACTGGTTGTTTCAGGTGCGATGACAAATTCTGATATCTCCTTTACACAGGAGAAGGCGGCAGACAAGCAGGTTGCTGTTAAGAGTGTGGAGAATTTTGCAGCAGCAGATTTTAATACAGCAGTTGGTCAGATTAAATATGATACTACAGATTATACACTGGCATTAGCAGAGAATGGCCTTTCTGCTACATTACAGAAAAAGGCAGCAGAAGCAACTGCTACACCGACACCAACTCCGGCACCGCTGACACTGAAATATAAGAGCGGTACTTTAAAATGGAAAGACCATACGACAGTAACATTGCAGATGACAACAGATGGACCTTGTAAATGGTATTATTTCTTTGTAGATGCAGGAACAGATACTAAAACAATCCAGAACATGTATGTCGCAAACGATGCTACCAATGTAATGTCCACAAGTGGAAGCTTTGATGTGACAGCGGTAAAAGTTCCGGAAAAAGATTCCTGGCTGGTAATTTGTGCAAAACCGGATTCCGGAGCAAAAGCAAAAATGAGTGTTGTAAAATTAAACGGTAGCAGTTTTAAGAAGAAACGTCCGGCAGCTGTTGCAACCACTACTACGAGACCGGCAAAAACATATAAGGTCAGTGAAAGTACTGTTACTGGTCTTGATGGAGAACTTAAGTTCTTCCCAGGTAAATTCTATGAATTCACTGTAACTGGTGCAGGTATGGATAATACCAGTCCTGTTCAGGGAGATGAGAGATGGTATCCGGTATACTGGAGTACAAAGAAGAATCCAACGACAGAACAGCAGAATACAACCTGGAGAATTGGTTCTGGTAAAGGTATTAAAGACGGTGCAAGCTATAATATTTATATTTTCCTGAAAAAACAGGTTTATAATGGAAAAGAATGGGAAGATGCTACACCACAGGATATTAAATATATTACGGGAAGTAACGGAAAGGCACTTACTTTCACAGCGGCTTCAATCAGTGATAAAGAGTGGAATGCATATATTGCAGAACTTTCTGGAACACCAATTCCGGATAATGGTGGCGATAATGGTGGAAATGGCGGCTCCGGTGATGATGCGGATGCAGAACTGACAGCAACTGCTGCAGCATCTGAGAAAGATGCAGGTTCCAAATCCAAATCTGCGGTATCTACAGCCGATGAATCACCGATCGGAACAATGTCTGCACTGGCAGCACTCTCCTTACTGGCAGGCGGATATATCGTTGTTCGCAAACGTAAAAAAGAAGAACAGTAATTTAACTCTGATTAAATACAAAAAGATTTGAGAGACAGGTCATTTTGGCCTGTCTCTTTTCATATAATAGTACAGGAACCCGTAAAATGATTTTTATTTATACATGCAGAGGGAAAGATGATGATCAATACGGACAAGACATTCTGTACATATGAGAATATTTATTATGAAATGTGGGAAATAGCAGGGCGGTATACAGAAATCGCGCAGTTTCAGGTAATTGGCAAAAGCCATGATGACAGGATGATTCCAATGGTGCAGATTGGAAAAGGTGCAGAGACTATTTTCTGTATTGCAGGTTTAAGTGGACGGGATCAATGTATGCCGGTATATCTTATGCATATGCTGAAAGAATATGTCAAAGCATGGGAATGCCGATGGAAACTGGAGAATCTGTACGATCTTCGGGTATTACTGGAAGACTGGAAAATCTGTTTTATTCCACTTTTGAATCCGGATGGATATGAAATTTATGAGAAAGATTTCTATGCGATCCGGAATCCGATTTATCGACAGATGCTGAGAATGCAGGAGATTCCATGCAAAGAATTTATCTGTAACAGCAGAGGGGTAAATCTGCGGAAGAATTTTCCGACACAGTACTACAGAAGAAAACAGATACATAGCCAGCCAGCGAGTGAAAATGAAACAAAAGCACTTGTAAAAGTTTTCCAGGAAAATACAGGAAGAGGACTTTTGTCCTTTGGCTACTCTGAGAGACAAATTGTTTATTTCAGACAATCGCAGTCATTTGCTGCAAATCAAAAAAGCTATCGCCTTGCAAGACATTTGCAAAAACAGGCAGGACTGAATGCAGATAAAGCAAAATATCATCTGGACGATGTAGAACCAACAGGAAAACGAGGGTATGGTTCTCCGGAACAGTTTTATGCAGAAATATGCAGGCAGCCAGCGTTCAGAATTGAGATACCACGCAGAAGCAGAGGAAATGAGATGGTTCCTGATCCGGCAGAATATGAGGAAATACATACATTACCGCTGGAATATCTTTTTTCACTCTGATTTTTCAAGAATGTATCCTGGACGGCATTATAACGCTTGCGTTGGACAAAAAATTCCTGTATATTAAAGAATAGTGCTTAAAAAAGAAATTGGTAGTGATCAATATGTTTATAAAACAAAGGAGTTATACAAAATGACAAACGAATCCTCTAAAGGACAGAATACGAGTGCAGAAGAAACGCTGCGTCAGCGTTCATTTATAGAGCTTGCGCAGGCACTGACGGCGCAGAAATCCAATACTCTTGGACGTCCATTGACATACTGCCTGACAACATTTGGATGTCAGATGAATGAAAAACAGTCAGAGGCAGTGGCCGGTATTATGGATGAGATCGGGTATCACAGACAGGACAATGAAGAAGCAGATGTTGTGATCTATAATACCTGCACTGTTCGTGAAAACGCGAACCTGAAGGTATACGGAAGACTGGGACACCTGCACAGCCTGAAGGATCACAATCCGGATATGAAGATCATTCTTTTTGGATGTATGATGCAGGAACAGCATGTAGTAGATAAGATTAAGAAATCCTATCCATTTGTCAATCTGGTATTTGGAACACATAATATTTTTAAATATGCAGAACTTTTTTATGAGATGCTCCAGTCTGAGCAGCAGATCGTAGATATCTGGGAAGGAACCGATCAGATCGTGGAAGATCTTCCGACAGAAAGAAATTATACATTTAAATCAGGCGTCAATATTATGTTTGGATGCAACAATTTCTGCAGTTACTGCATTGTCCCATATGTACGTGGACGTGAGCGAAGCCGTGAGCCGGAGGCAATCGTAAAAGAAGTAAAACGTCTGGTTGCAGACGGAGTATCTGAGGTTATGCTTCTGGGACAGAATGTAAACTCTTATGGAAAGACACTGGAACATCCGGTTACATTTGCTCAGCTGCTGGAAATGCTGGAAGATGTGGAAGGTCTGAAGCGTATTCGCTTTATGACTTCACACCCGAAAGATCTTTCGGATGAACTGATCGAAACAATGGCAAAGAGTAAAAAAATCTGTCATCATCTGCATTTGCCATTGCAGTCAGGAAGCAGCCGTATCCTTAAAGCTATGAATAGACGCTATGATAAAGAAAAATATCTGAATCTGGTCGATAAGATCCGTACAGCGATTCCGGATATTTCTCTGACAACAGATATCATTGTCGGGTTCCCGGGAGAGACAGAAGAGGATTTTGAAGAAACTCTGGATGTTGTATCTAAATGTGGCTATGACACGGCATTTACATTTTTATATTCCAGAAGAAGCGGAACACCTGCTGCCGAAATGGAACAGATACCGCAGGATGTTGCAAAGGAACGTTTTAACCGCCTGCTTGCGCTGGTACAGCAGGAGGGACGTATTCGTTCTTCCAGATTTGAAGGTTCTGTGCAGGAAGTTCTGGTAGAAGAAGAGAGCAGGGAAAAAGGAATATTTACAGGAAGAACAGAATATAATCTTCTTGTACATTTCCCGGGAACAGCAGATCTTCTTGGAAAATATGTAAAGGTAAGCCTGGATGAATGTCATGGATTTTATTATATGGGGTCTCTGGTGGAAGAATAATCGACATGACGGATTGTGGATATGGCAACGGAGAAACCGTAAAAATGGATAAATTTGACAGGTTGTAATGTTTTGTGGTACTGTTACGAAGAAGCAGCACAACAAACAGTAGTTGTAATTGTTTACAGGAGGAAAATATTATGAGAAAAAAGAGTGTAAAAACAACAGCTAAATCAACAGAAGCAATCACAGAGACAGCAGCAAAAGTAAAAGAAACTGTAAAAGCAGCAGCAAAAAAGGTAGAGGGGTCTGCACCGGCTGAAAAAACAGCAGAAGTTGTGAAAGAAGTAGTTAACAAAGCTCCGGAAGCAGTTCAGAAGGCAGAGAAAACTGTAAAAACTGCAACCAAGACTGCAACAAAAGCAGTACGTAAAGCTGCTGGTGCAAGAGTAAAAGAAGTATCTCTTGAAATTTTCGAAACGAATGTATCTCTGAAAGATGTAGAGAAAGCAGTTAAGAAAGATGTTGCAGAAAAAGGACTGACAGGTGATATCTGTATTTATATCAATGCAGAAAGAAGAGCTGCATATTATACAGTAAATCAGGAAGGTTCTGACGAATATAAAGTAGATCTTGGTAACTTATAATCCATGAAATTATACCTTGCACCGCTGGAAGGAATCACCAGTTATATTTATCGAAAAGCACTGTATCAGTGTTTTGATGGATTTGATAAATATTTTATTCCATTTATCAGAGCAAAACAGAACTTGAATTTCAGCGGGAGAGAAAAGAAAGACATTTCTCCGGAAAATAATTCCGGGATGTATGCAGTCCCTCAGATATTGACCCGAAATGCAGATGATTTTCTACGTACAGCGAATCAACTGAAAGAGTATGGATATCAGGAAGTGAATCTGAATCTTGGGTGTCCATCCAAAACAGTAGTGACAAAGGGCTGCGGAGCAGGATTTTTGGCCAGACCGGAGGAACTGGAACAGTTTCTGGACAGGATTTATAGCAAAACAGACATGAAGATATCGGTGAAGACTCGTTTGGGGATGGAGAATGCAGAGGAATTTCCACGGCTGATGGAAATTTACAATCGTTTTCCCATGGAAGAATTGATCATTCATCCGAGAGTACAGAAGGATTTTTACAAAAATACTCCGAATCTGGAGGCATTTGGTGAAGCACTTGCCATCAGTAAGAACCCTGTATGTTATAATGGAGATATTTTTTCAGCAGATGATTTTAAAAGAATCCAGTCACAGTTTCCGGATGTAGAATGCTTTATGATGGGAAGAGGTGTTCTTGCAGATCCGTCACTTGCCCGTGAAATCAGGGGTGGAAAGGCGGCAGATCAGTCAGATATCCGTAGATTTCATGATCTTCTGTATCATACATACCGTGAGGAAGTGTCCGGGGATAGAAATGTTCTTTTCAAAATGAAAGAAATCTGGTTTTATCTGGCACCAATGTTTGCGGACAGTAAGAAATATGCCAAAAAGATTAAAAAAAGCGAGAGATGTGTGGTATATGAGAGTGCAGTAAATGAACTGTTTGCAAATTGCAGATTTACAGGAACACAGAGTAAGTAAATGGAATCACTTTGATTATAAAAAACAGAAATTCTATAAAAAAGAAAGGCTTTGAGTATTTTGTTCATGTACTCATTGCCTTTCTTTTTACTTTTTAATAATTGCTGTCTTCAGTGGCAATATCAAAAGGGGCACTGTCTGTGGTGTCAGAAGTATCGCTGCCGCTGGTATCGGTAGAAGAATCCCCACTATCCTGCGAGGAATCATCATAACTGTTATCAGTTGAGGTGTCTTCAGATCCGTCATCAGATGGATAATCGATCTGATCTGAAGAATCATAACCGCCCTGATCGGAAGAGCCTTCATCTGCAACGTCACCATCGCTGGTGTCACCGGAATAATCAGTTCCAGGATTATAAGTAGCCTGATCGGAGGAATCGGAGCTGTCGGAGAAATCGGAGCTGTCGGAAGAATCGGAACTATCGTCATAGTTGTTGTCTTCTGTATAGATGTTAAATCCGGCATCTTCATCCTGGCTGGAACGAAGAGCCTCTGCTTCTGCAGCTGTCTCTGGTGCCTCTTTAACGGTAGCCTTTGCCCTGGCAGCAACAGCAGCATCTTTTGGGACAACTGCATAGACTGCAAACATGGCACAGGAAAAGACAAGTGCCATGAGTGCGATATGAATTTCGTCTCTGTATTTCATAGAAATTACCTCTTTTATGTGTTGTGATCATTTTTTATAAGTATAGCATGAGTTTCGACTTTTTTGTAAAGAAAATTCTACCAGAGGAGGAATTTTCTCAAAATCTCGGAATACGTCGTCTTGCATCAAAACTTTAAACATGCTATTATAGTTAATTGACTATGACTGATAATAGAGTGAACAGTAGAGGAGAATTATAAAACGATGGCAATGTCACCGATGATGCATTAGTGAAATTTCGGTATTGTTGAAAAACCGCATAAATACAGGCTTTATAAGAATTTTGAACTTATGAGCATTTAACGATAAGTGGTACTCAGTGGTAAGAAATATGCCTGAGTAGAAACAAGACTGTGGTCAAAATTATCGTCGGAAAACAACCTAAACATTTTTTTTTAAATTTGCATGGCATTGGAAAACGAATTTGCAATTATCTATTTTTTAAGTAATATGAAGTTAAATTTAATACAACCATTAAAAAAATCTTTTATGCTTCAGACGGAAATAATGTCTGCTTCATAAAAGATTTTTTGTAATAATATTGTAATATTTATCTTCCGCGAAAGGAGAGCGCAGGATGATTATACATGCAAGCATGAGAACCGATATACCTGCATTTTATTCCGAATGGTTTACAAATAGAATCCGTGAAGGGTATGTTCGAGTGAGAAATCCCTATGATCCTTTACAGGTCACAGAATATAGCCTTGATCCTGAAGTCGTTGATTTGATTGTATTCTGTTCAAAAAATCCAGTCCCTATGTTGAAGTATATGGATTTGCTGACATCTTACAGGACATACTGGTATATCACAATCACTCCATATGAAGCAGACATCGAACCAGGATTATTTAAAACAATTGTAAGTAAAAGAAAAATCATTGAAGCATTTCTGCAGATATCAGAAATTGTAGGAGAAGAGCATATTGGCTGGAGATACGATCCGATTTTTATCGATGACAAATATACTGTCAAGTATCATTTGGAACAGTTTGAGGGCATATCTGCGGCTTTACAAGGGTATACAAAAAATTGCGTGATAAGTTTTCTTGATTTATACCAGAAAGTAAAAAGGAATTTTCCAGAAGTGAAAATGGTATCCAAAGAGCAGAGAAAATATCTTGGGGAACGTATGACACGTATTGCCACAGAGCACAAAATGATTTTGCGGCCTTGTGGGGAGGGAACGGAACTTGCTGCATTTGGAGCAGACTGTAATGGCTGTATGACACAGCAGATTTATGAAAATGCCATTCATATGTCACTTGACATGCCGAAAAAACAATTCCTTAGAAAAGAGTGTGCATGTTATTTGGGAAATGATATTGGTGCTTATAATAGTTGTCCGCATATGTGCAAGTATTGTTATGCAAATTATGATGAAAAAAGTGTGCGCCTTAATCGTATAAATCATAATCCGAAATCAGCATTTTTGATAGGTAATGATATGCCAAATGACAAGGTTCATAAAGCAGTGCAGAAAAGCTGGATAAATGGACAGATTAGTTTGAATGGGTTCTTTATATGAAAATAAATTAGAGCTGGCTTATTGAAAGAGAATGTGATAAGATTAAGAAAGAACATACATTCGAAAAATGGGGCGGTGTAGTAAATTGAGAAAAAGTGAAAAACTAAAGAAAATTCAATTATTGCTGAATCAGAAAAATCTGTATGAGGACCAGTATGAGAGATTATTAGCTGCAACAGGAGACTGGAAAAGCAATTATACGGACTATCTGATCACAGAACCGATTGATTTGGTGGAAGAATTGAAACGTGTTCCGGAAGCTGATTATGAGCTCTGTACGGCATTGCTTACAATGCTTGTAAAGGAAGAAATTCCTGAAAATGCCTCTGATAAAACGTTTGTGGATCATAAAGGTCTTCTGATTTTAGAAAGAATGAATGAAATACTAAGTGTAGGAGCGAGAGAAGATGAAAGCGGGAGATACGGCCTATCTTGTGGAATCAAATAGATTTGTTCATGAGGTAGAAATTCTCAGATGTAATGGAGAATTGTATATTGTGTGTTTTAAAGATAACGGCGTCGGATTGTACTTTAAAGCATATCACTTACTTCTTACGTCTTGGAAAACTGTCAAAAGTATTAGTCAGGCTCCAGAGCATAAAGTTTAGAAAAATCCATATGATTATTGGCATTGAGACTTTTGGGAAAAGAATCGAATTGTTTTAAAACTGCTGCTATCTATAGGTGAAAATCATAGATAACAGCAGTTTTTTGTGTGATTCCAAAAAAATCTTAAAAAAGTTGCAAAAAAATTTTATTTTTTACAGAAAATGGTACTTTTTTTTATTCTTTCTATACAGAGGGGAAAATAATTGATGAGGAGGATACTTATTATCTGGAAAATAGTTTTAGTGATTTTGGTAGTATTGGCATGTGTTATTACGGGGTTATATTGCTGTCTGGTCAAGGCGAGTGAGGCAGATGCTGAACTGGAGAGGTTCTATAATGAAAAATATGGAAAGAAAGGTGGAAAGAAATGCCAAAAGGAAGATCAGGCATTATAACAGAGGAATTTAAGGGAAAAGAAAATACGGCATATCATGACGTGGAGAAATTGTTTAAAATTTATCGTTCGGTAAATTGGAAAATGCAGATTAAGATTAATCAGGTCAAAAGACATTTTCAGTTAGAGTATGGAACCGATGTAGATAAATTTTTGGACAGTTTATATCAGGCGGGCATGGATGTAGATACGGATCTTGCAAGTGAAAAGGAACGGGTGGAGTCGATTAATCATTCCAATAATTTTTTAAAACTGATGGATGAGTCCGTTGATCTGATGAGAAAATATCATCCGCAGGGCGAGAGATATTATTGGGTGCTCTATTACAGTTATATGTCGGCTTACAAAGCAGAAAATGTAGAGGAAATCCTTGATAAACTGGAACCACATTGTCCTCAGCTTACACGGGTTCACAGAACTACTTATTTCCGGTGGAGAGATCAGGCATTCGAGGCAGTTGGAAGTATACTTTGGGGCTGTGAAGGTGAATGTAAAAAAATGATGAAGCAGTTTAGCGAAGAATTTCAGGAAGTATGAAGTACAAAAAAATTTTCTGCGATTCTGTTGACACAGAAATTCCAAAAAAATTATATTGAAGCTGAAAAGACGTACAAAAAGACGTATAAAAATTCGGAATTTTGAAAGGAGAACAGATATGGTTATATCAGTTGACACCGGTAATAAGATGATTAAAACAGAACATTATGAATTTAATTCAGGAATAGATGTATTGGATACGATTCCTGGAGAAAACGATGAAGTGATTGAATTTGGTGGAAAATATTACAGGACAACAAACCGAAGGATATCTTACATGGAAGACAAGACAGAAGATGATCGCTATTACATTCTTACATTGATTGCCATTGCAAAAGAATTGGATACGATGAAAAAAGAGGCGGTTTTAGCTCCTAACCGGTGAGATTACAGTTTCAGTTGCTTCTATCCGAAAGAACTTTTTTACGATCCGTGCCACAGATTATGTGCCGGAATATTCGGAATCACGTTCCATTGGAAAACGGCAGCTCCTTTTGCCAGATGAGATCCTTCGTTATCCGCTGGATCAGGGAATCCTGATCATCCGAGGACACAATGTGCTTCGGTTTAAAAAAATGGATTATACGGAACATGCAGATGCCGGAAAACTGAAGATGGAAAAGGTTGTGGATCATATTCCGGACTGGTATCGAAAGTGGGAAAAACAGCAGCAGGAATTTCAGATACTGGATGAGCAGGTATATGAAGCTATGGATTCAGAGTTCTGCTTGCCAAGGAATTTGGACTTTATCTGAAGGAGCAGGAGGTGGAAAAAATACTGCTTGCAGAAAGCTGCATTGAAGTATATGAAGATGTAGAGGAATTTCTGGAAAAAAGCGGATGGAGACGGGATAATCCAGAATTGTGCAGTGAATGCTATTTATTTGAAAATCATATCTGTAGAAAAATCCAGGGTAAAATCTGGTATTTTTCAAGAATACAGTA
>ERZ772885.569-NODE-569-length-26204-cov-5.100386_pt1 | contig 26204 bp, 19 predicted proteins | sample MGYA00580580_ERZ772885 | MGnify/ENA primary metagenome ERZ772885 (study PRJEB29015, sample SAMEA2737673) | human gut metagenome | biome: human gut; feature: human-associated habitat; material: faeces | place: China | collected 2012 ...
GGGGCGCAAGCCCAAGGCCGCCGCTCCCGGCGCTGGGGCTGGCTCGGACCAGGCTGCTGCCGCCGGCAAGACGGACGCCAAGGCCGTCAGGGGTGACGCCTCCGAATCCAACACCTCCCTGCCGCCGATGAGCGTCGGCCAGCAGGTCGAGGCAAGCGACATCGAACCGGACGGCCATGAAACCCAGCCGCCGGCCCGCTACACCGAGGCCACGCTGGTCAAGACGCTGGAAGCCAAGGAGATCGGTCGCCCGTCCACTTACGCGAGCATTATCTCCACAATCATGGATCGCGGTTACGTATACGAGCGTGGCCGTGCGCTGATCCCCAGCTGGCTCGCCTTCTCCGTGACCAAGTTGCTCGAGACGAACTTCCCCAAGCTGGTCGACTACCAGTTCACCGCCGAGATGGAAAACGGCCTTGACCGCATCGCCCACGGCGAGGAATCCGGCCGCGACTGGCTCACCCACTTCTACTTCGGTTCCGGCGAGGGCGCCGCCCGCAACGCCGACGAGGCGCACGAAGGCCTGCAACAGCAGGTCGCGCAGCTCGGCGAGATCGACGCGCGCGCCATCAACACCATCGACATCGGCGACGGCCTGCACGTGCGCGTCGGCCGTTACGGCCCGTATCTGGAAGACATGGAGCATCTGGACGCCGAAGGCAACCCGAAGCGCGCGTCTCTGCCGGACACCATCGCGCCGGATGAGCTGACGGTGGCCGTGGCCCGCGATTTGATCGACAACCACTCCGGTGGACCGCGCGAGCTGGGCGTTGATCCGGTATCCGGCGGTACCGTCGAGGTGCGCAATGGGCGTTTCGGCCCGTATGTGGCGTTGGTGCCGCCGGCTGAGGCTTCGGCTGGCGCTGCTGGCGATACTGCTGGTGCTTCTGCGGCCAAGAAGGGTTCGAAGAAGGCCGCGGCCGCCGCCGCGTCGCGCCCGAAGATGGCCTCGTTGTTCAAGACGATGAGCCCTGAATCGCTGTCGCTGGAAGACGCGCTAAAGCTGCTGAGCCTGCCGCGCGAAGTGGGCACATACGAGGAAACCAACGCCGAAACCGGCGAGGTATCCGAATGCACGGTGGCCGCCAACAACGGTCGCTACGGCCCCTACCTGACCAAGACGGGTGCCGACGGCAAGTCGGAGACCCGCTCGCTGGCCTCGGAAGACGAGATCTTCACGGTCGATATCGACAAGGCCAAAGAACTGTTCTCGCAGCCCAAGTACGGCCGCGGGCGTGGCCGTGGTGCCGCCAAGCCGCCGCTGCGTGATTTGGGCAAGGACCCGGACACCGGCAAGAACGTGACCATCAAGGACGGCCGTTTCGGCGCGTACATCACCGATGGCGAGACCAACCGCACGGTGCCGCGTCAGTACACGCCTGAATCCATCACCCCTGATGACGCCTTCCGACTGCTCGCCGAAAAGCGTGCGGCTGGTCCCTCCACCCGTGGCCGTCGCGGTGCTGGGCGTGCTGGTGGCGCCAAGGCCGTTGCCGGCAAGGGCAAGAAGGGCGGTACCTCGGCTGCGGTTTCGGCGCAGGAGGCCAAGCGCGCCGAACGCCGTGCCGAAGTCAAGAAGTTGGCGAACAAGGGCTGGTCCAACCAGCGCATCGCCGAAAAACTCGGTTCCACCCCCGCCACTGTGAAAAAGGACGTCGACTGGCTGACCGCCAACGAGGACTACGAGCGCCCCGCCGTAATTCCCAAGCGTGGCTGAGCGGAATTATTGCTCTACTTGCGTTTCAAGGGGCTGATTTCTCGTTTTGAGAATATCTACTTCCGCTTCAAGGGGCTGGTCATCTGCTGAACCACGAGTATGAACGGCTCCGCGCCAACGTCATTCCGCCGTTTTGGAACGTTGTCTACTTGGGCAACAGCCCCTTGAAACGGAAGTAGACCTTCAGAAAAGACCAAATCAGCCCCTTGAAACGGAGGTAGAGCTGGTTTAACTGCCTGTTGGGCGCAACTCTGCGCCTAACGCTAAGGTCAATAGCATGAGCGGTCTGTTTGTTTCGTTTGAAGGTGTCGATGGCGTGGGCAAGACCACGCAAGTCGAGCGGCTGCATGCGTATCTTGAGGCTCAGGGGCGTACCGTGGTCGTTACCCGTGAGCCGGGAGGCACTGCGTTAGGCAAGGCCATTCGCCAACTGCTGTTGCACGGTGTGGATGGGGGCGCAGTCGACATCGCACCGCGCGCCGAGGCGCTGCTATTCGCTGCAGACCGAGCCCAGCACGTTGCCGAAACCATCCGCCCGGCATTGGAGCGCGGTGAAGTGGTGATCACCGACCGCTATTTAGACTCTTCCTTGGCCTATCAGGCCGGTGGCCGCGAACTCACGCCAGAAGAGATTCGATCCTTAAGCATGTGGGCCACCAACAACCTGCTGCCCGACCGCACGTATTTGCTGGATATGGACCCAGCCCTGTCCCACCATCGCCTCGAACACGCGGAAGACCGTATGGAATCGGCCGGTGATGACTTCCAGTCCCGCACCCGCCAGGCCTTCTTGGACTTGGCCGCCGCCGAGCCGAATCGTTTCCGCGTTATCGATGCGAGCCAGAGCATTGAAGCGGTATGGGCTGCCATCGAATCCGACATCAAGGAGCTCGCATGAGCGTATGGGATTCACTAGTCGGCCAAAAGCCGGTAATCGACATGCTCAGTCGTATCGCGCAGGGCGACCCGAGCCAGATCACCCAGTCGTGGCTGATCTGTGGACCTCCCGGATCGGGCCGTTCCAACATGGCCCGAGCATTCGCGGCGGCGCTGGAAAGCCCGGATCACGGCATGAGCGCTGAGCCCACGCGCGTCACCCAGCAGGTGCTTGCCGGCACGCATCCGGATGTCACGGTGCTGACCACGAACAAGGTGACTATTGGTATCGATCAGGTGCGTGAGATCATCACTACCTCCGAGCAGATGCCCGCCACCGCGCCGTGGCGCATCATCATCATCGAAGACGTGGATCGCATGCTTGAGCGCACCACCAACGTGCTCTTGAAAGAGATTGAGGAGCCGGCCGAGCATTGCATCTGGCTACTGTGCGCGCCCAGCGCCCAGGACGTGCTGCCCACCATCCGCTCGCGCACACGCATCGTGAACCTCGCCGTGCCCTCCACCCAGGCGGTGGCCGGATTCCTGACCTCCACCACCAATGTCGAGCCAAAAATGGCGCAGCGTGCGGCCCGACTCGCCGAAGGCCATATCGGCATCGCCAAGTTGTACGCCACCGACGAACGGGTTATGTCCGACCGCGATGAACTTGTGGTCGGTGTGCTGAATCTGGCCCGTGCCTCGGATGCAGTGTTGTTGGCCGGCAATCTTATCGACAATGCCAAGGCCCAGGCCGAGGCAGACGCGAACCGCATCACCGCCGGTCAGGAAGCGGAATTCCGCCGCATCAACGGACTGGCACCGAGCGACCGCATCCCGCCGAAACTGCGTGGCGCATTCAACCAGATTGCCAAGAAAGACGATGTGAAGCGTTTGGTCACCCGCCGTACGCGCGACGTATTGGATCGTGCGCTGAACTCCATCGCCTCCATCTACCGAGATGTGGCGGTGCTGCAGAACAATGCGGAGGATTCGGTGGGCCTCATCAACCTGGAGAACCGCTCGTCGATCACCGAATTGTCGGTGCGATTGAACCGGGCCGGTGCCGTGACCCGTCTGGACGAAGTGGCCCACGCCCGCAAGCGCCTAGCCGGCAACGGCAACCCGCTACTGGTATTCGAGTCCCTCTTCTGCGCCCTGATCTCATAACCCGACGCAACTAGCCCCCTCTGATGAGTGGGGGCTGTCGAGCGCAGCGAGACTGGGGGAGAGACCCCGTAACGCACAGCTCCCAGTACGTCACACATATGAGCGATACTGGGACGTATGAAGATTTCCGCCGATTTCACCGTCATCCCGGACGATTTCGCCAAGGCTGCGGCCCCTGAATATTTCAATGGTGGCGTGCCTGTGGTCTCCTTCCCGTTCTACATCGATGATGTGGATCCCGAGGCCCGCTACCTGCACTGGGAGTTCGTGGACCCGGATTCGATTCCGGTCTGCGGCTTCGAGTGGATTCACTGGTCCGTGGCCAATCTGCCGATTGATGCGCTGATGTACGACTTCAATGATTCGCATGCGTTGGCCATCCCGCCGGACTTCTCCCGTCAGCTGCCGGCCATGATTCCCGAGACCGTGCAGGGGTGCAACTCCTCGGCCTCCAAGTTCTTGGGCCGCAGCACTGACCCGGCGGTGATCATGCGGTACAACGGTCCGCAGCCGCCGGACAAGGATCATGAGTACTACCTGCAGGTGTGGGCCACCAAGAAGCCGTTGCCCGGCTTGAATCAGGGCTTCTGGCTCAACGAGCTGTTGCACGCGCTGCGCAACAGCGGTGAAGTGCCCGACACCGACGGCATCTTCCTGACCGGCAAGGCGTGAGCCACATGAGCCCCCGCAGGCGGGGGCTGTCAGCATCACTGACTGGGGGTGGGTCAGTACAAAACCACCTTCAGTCCGACTTCGTCGTCCAGCTCCCGCCAGTGGGAGCGTGACCACAACAAAGAAAGGACACCATCACACTATGGCCTGCACCACGATTCTGGTAGGTAAAGACGCGAGCTATGACGGCTCGACCATCATCGCCCGCAACGAGGATTCCGCGAACGGCGAGTTCAACCCGAAGCGCTTCATCGTCGTGAAGCCGGAGGAACAGCCGCGCGAATACAAGTCGGTGATCTCCCACCTAACCATCACCCTGCCGGACGACCCGCTGCAGTACACCGCCGTGCCGAACGCGGACCTCAAGGAAGGTATTTGGGGCGAGGCCGGCGTCAACGAGGCGAACGTGGCGATGAGCGCCACCGAAACCCTGACCACCAACGAGCGCGTGCTCGGCGCCGACCCGTTCGTGGAATACACGCCGGCCAAGGGCGATGAGCCCGAGGTGCCCGGCGGCATCGGCGAAGAGGACTTCCTGACCATCGTGCTGCCGTATGTCAAGACCGCACGCGAGGGCGTCCAGCGCCTCGGCGCGCTGCTTGAGGAATTCGGCACCTACGAGATGAATGGCGTCGCCTTCTCCGACTCCAACGAAATCTGGTGGCTGGAAACTGTGGGCGGCCATCACTGGATTGCCAAGCGCGTGCCGGACGAGGCCTACGTGACCATGCCGAACCAGCTCGGTATCGACGAATTCGACCTTGAGGACGCTCTGGGTGACCAGGAAGCGCACATGTGTTCCGAAGACCTTGCCGAATTCATCGAAACCAACCATTTGGACCTCGCGGTGGAGAACACCACCCCGTTCAACCCGCGCGATGCCTTCGGCTCCCACTCCGACTCCGACCACGTGTACAACACCCCGCGCGCCTGGTACATGCAGCGCTTCCTCAACCCGTACGACGAGGTGTGGGACGGCCCGGACGCCGACCACAAGCCCACCTCCGACGACATCCCGTGGGCCCGTCAGCCTGAGCGCAAGGTGACCATCGAGGATATCAAGTACGTGCTGAGCTCCCACTACCAGGGCACCCCGTTCGATCCGTACGGCCAGCTGGGCGATGAGCGCACCCGCCACATGTACCGCACGATCGGCATCAACCGCCAGAGCCAGCTCGCGGTGATGCAGATCCGCCCGTACCGCCCGCAGGCCTCCCGCGCCATCCAGTGGATGGCATACGGCTCCAACCCGTTCAACACGCTGGTACCGTTCTTCCCGAACGTGGACACCACGCCCGCCTACCTTGAGGACACCACCACCCGCGTGACGTCCGAGAACTTCTACTGGGCCAACCGCATCATCGCCGCCCTGTGCGATGGCGCCTTCCGCTCCACGTCCAACGCCGTTGAGCGCTACCAGGAGAAGACCGGTGCGATGGGCCACCGCTTGGTCGCCGCCACCGACGAGCAGATCGCCCGTCTGGGCTTGACGGCCGCCGAGGAAGCCGCGCAGTCCGCCGCTGAAGAGGAATTTGAGGCCGACAACGTGGATGGCGATGTGCAGCCGATGACCCCGGACGAGACCATCGCCGCGCTGCGTAACCCCGAGGTGCGCGAGATTCTCGCCGCCGCCAACCAGACCATGGCCGACCAGCTCAAGGAGGAAACCGAAAAGCTGCTTGACTCCGTGCTGTACACTCGCAGCATGGAAATGAAGAACGGCTTCCACATGTCCGACTTTTAGTCCGTATTGAGCTCCCCTCCCTGAGGGGCTGAGCCGTTAAGAAAACAGCCCAGTGGGCTGTTTTTAGGCGAAGAGGCGGCGACTGCCGCCCCACCACCCCGCCCCACCACACAAACACAGAAAGGCTTTATATGACCACCATCGAAGACTTCACCAGCCAGTACGGTCTGGTCCAGAAGATCGACGCATTCGGCTACATGAAGTACCTGGCCGAGAACCCTGACGCCCCGCGCAAGCACGGCAAGGTGGTGCTCGTCACCGCCGATACGCCGCTCAAGGCATCGCGCGGAGAAGGCAAGACCACCACGACCATCGCCCTGATCGACGCTCTGAACAAGCGCGGCATTGATGCGACCGCCGTGCTGCGTCAGCCGAGCATGGGCATCACCGCAGCCGGTTCCAAGGGCGGTGCCTCCGGCGGCGGCAAGGCTTCCCTGACCCACCCCGAGCTCATCGACTGGGGTCTGTGCGGCGAAATGGGCGCCATCGAGGCGGCCCAGAACCTGCTCGTCTCCTTCGCCGAGAAGGCCATCGATGACGGCAAGCTCGACACGATTCTCGTGCCGCGTGTCTCCGAGGTTCCGAGCCGCTCCCTGCGCTCCACCGCTGTGGACTACGGCAAGGGCAACGTGCCGGAGAAGGTCGTGCTCACGCCGACCTGCGAGCTCATGCAGATTGTGGTGCTCTCCCGCTCGATGGACGAGATTTCCGAGCGCGTGTCCAAGATGATCGCCGGCACCAAGGACGGCAAGGCCGTGACCTTCGGCGAATTCGTGGACCTGTGGCGTATCACTGGCATTTTGGCCGACGCGGTCAAGCCGGCCAAGACCGAAACCGTGAACGGATCACCGGTCTACGTGCACGGTGGCCCGTTCGCCAACGTGTCCATCGGCATTCCGACGTTGGTCTCCGTGGAAATGGCCTGCGCCCTGCATGACGTGGTCATCGTCGAGGCCGGCTACGGCACCGACGCAGGCGCCCAGAAGTGGCTGGACATCGCCTGCCGCGAATATGGCGCGCAGTGGCCGTCCGCCGCCATCGTGGTGACCCGTGCCTCCACCTGGCGCGACGATCCCGAGCTGGCCTGGCGCTACCCGTTCCACGTGCAGCGCCTGGAGAACCTGGACATTCCGACCTTCCCGCTCATCAACCTGTGGGAAGGCGAGGACGATCAGGTTCCGTCCCTGAAGGCCACCGCCGACGAGCTGGGCTTCCGCACGCCGATCATCGGCAACCTGTTCCGCGACGGCGGCGAGGCGCTGGCCCCGCAGCTTGACGGTTTCGTCGACGCGTTGCAGAACGGCTCCATGCCGGCCGAACCGTACTCGCACAAGGGCATGGCCCTGACCGAGAACGCCAAGTGGGTGGCCGAGAACGCCTACGGCGTACCGGCCGAGCGCGTGATTTACAAGCCGGGCTTCACCGAGTCCGTGTCCGAGGCCATGGAACTGTGCCAGAGCGCAGGCATCTCGCTGGACGATCTGGCGTTCGTGGCGGTCAAGTCCCCGGCGACCATGACCGACAACGACCGTGCCCCCGAAGAAGAGCGCACCGTGACCCTGAAGAAGGTCGAGGTGCATGCCGGTGCCGGTCTGGTCCACGTCAACCTGACCACCAGCCTCACCACCCCCATGCCCAAGATCGTGTGATGACAGGCATGAGGTGAGGTAACTCGCTTTTGAGGGGCGGATTTTCGGTTTTCCGGAGGTCTATCTGCGTTTCGAGGGGCTCTTCGATTGCGAAATCCGGAGTATGACCATTGAAATTGCAATGTTTATACTCCGGGTTTCTTGTTTTAAAAGCCCCTTGAAACGCTAGTAGAGCTTCTGAATGTTGGAAATCAGCCCCTTGAAACGTAGAAAGCCCGCCACCGGCGGGCTTTCTACATCTGAGCTTCCCTCTTTGAGGGGAGCTGTCAGCGAAGCTGACTGAGGGGAGCCAGCATACGCAAACTAGAAGTTGCTACTCTGAGCCGTTAAACGGAAAGCCCACCGGGCTTTCCGTAGGCGATGCGAGCAGCTATGCTGCGAGGGGAATGGTGGCAACTAGAAGTTGCTACCATTCCAGCCCCAGTCGGTGGTGGCGGTGTAACGGATGTAGGTGCGGTCCTCGGGAATGCCGAGCGTGGAGTTCAGCGCGGCCATAATGCTCTCGGTCAGCTTTTCCCAAGCAGAGCCCGGCACAGAGCGGCCGAACACGTTGACTTCCACATAGGCGGCGGGCTGGTCATCGCTACCACCGAAGTAAATCGGCATATTGTCCTCGAACGGGCACATTAGCCAGCCCTCGGACTTGCCCGGCACGGCGGTAATCGCCTTGCCATAGGCGGCCTTCAGTGCCTCGCGCTGCTCAGGGGTGGTGGACACGGACACATGAGTGTGAATAACGGGCATAATTCCTCCTTGATTCGGTTCGCTTCCAGTCTAGCCTCAGCGGCTGCTGTTGAACATGGCATGCGGATGTAGGAAGCTGCTTGCAGAACGGACCGGGGCAAGGCCAATTTGGGGAGATTATTGGCCTTTCCAGCCAATATATGTTCCGCAGTCAGCCCAATAGTGTTGAATACCCTTGTGAGAAAACTGATTGAACAACTGATGAAGTTCGGCATTGTGGGCGTCATCGCCTTTGTTATCGACTGGGGTATCCTCAACCTATTGGTTGGCATATTCCACATGCACAACGTGCTGGCTGCCACCATCTCTTTCATCATCTCGCTGATTTTCAACTATCTGGCGAGCATGAAATTCGTATTCAAGCATCGTGATGACATGGCGCGCTGGATGGAGATCCTTATCTTCGTGGCGGGCGCTGTAGTCGGTCTGTTCATGAATGACGCGATTATCTGGATTTCCACTTATGGCATGAACCACGATGCCTATGTATCGCAGCATGCCGAATATCTGTTGCGCACCAATATCGGCAAGCTGGTGGCCACTGCCGTGGTAATGATCTGGAACTTCTTGATTCGCAAGTGGCTGCTCGACGATACGCACACCAATGCGATGAACCGTCTGAAGTCCGCTGAAAATCGATTGAATGCCGAGGAGCTTGAAGCCAAGTGGCAGAACAGCTTCTCCCACAAGCTCGGCATCTGGTCCCTGGAACACACGCCCAAAGGCTGGCCGAAGTAGCGGTTTGACGTATTAAGCCCCCTCGTCAGAGGGGGCTTAATTTTTGTCTCACACACTCACTTCAGTCAAGGTCGGCTGCTCGGTGGAGCCCTTGATCTGCTTGAAGCCAATCAGCGCAATCGCCAGCGAGACCAGTGCCAAAGTGGTCACCACCATGAAGCCGCCATGCGAGCCCATGCGGTCGATGAACTGGCCGGCAATCGCCGAACCGGCGGAGGAGCCGATAGAATTCATCGCACCCATCCACGCCATGCCCTCGGTCAAGCGAGAGGGCGGCACCAGATGCAACATGAGCTGGTTGCCGTTGATCCACGTCGGGGCCTGGCATACGCCAATAATCAAGTAGATGATCATGATCACCCACAGATGCTTGGCGAACAGGAACGTACTGATGCCGATGTTCACCACGGCCAGGCAGAAGTAGAAGCGCTTCCACAGGGCAATCGACCAGTTCTTCGCGCCATACACCAATGCGCCCATCAGCGAGCTGAAGGAGAAGCAGGCAAACACAAAGCCCGTGTACTGCTTCATATTCGACTCGGTGGCGAATGCGATGATCGAGATGCCTGTAGCCGACTGGAACGCGCCCAAGCCGAACCAGGTGACGCATACCGCAATCAGACCCGGTCCCCAGATGGACGCCTTCTTGCCGGAACGCGCATCGGCAACCGCCTGCTCAATGGCGGCGTTAATCGTGGCCTCATCGGTCACGCCTTCGCGCTCAAGACGGCGGCGAGTCTCCTCGGCTGCGGTCTCCACCTTCAACGCTTCGGCTCGAGCCGCCTCGCGCTCACGGTATTCCTTGCGGGAAATGCCCTCAGCGCGGGCCAGCTGAGTCTGTGACGGTGGCTCAGTGGTCAGCTCGGTCAAGAACATCAGCGCGCCCACCACCACGCACATGCCGGTGAACGAGAATGCCAGCAGACCGGAGATCACGGCCAGTGTGGAAGCCAGTGGATTGCCGATTACCCACATGCATTCGTCCAGCACGCCGCACAGGGAGAGCGCACGGTTGGTACGCTCCTGATCGCCCTTCAGGATTTTGGTCCAGCGCGCGCGGCTCATCGCGCCCCACGGCGGAATAGCTGCCAGGAACGGCGTCAAACAGTACAGCACCCATTCCGGCGCACGATTGGTGATGGATGTGGTCAGCGCGACGGCGGCGACAATCCACACCAGAATCGTTGGAATCGAAACCTGCCGCTGGCCGAACTTGTCGGTCAGCTTGCCGAGCAGCGGCGTGGCCACGGCCAGTGCAATCGCCTGAATGGCGGTGAGCATACCTGCCAGCGAGTAGTTGCCGTAGTAATGCTGCACGGAAATGGTGATGGTCATGCCCACCATCGGGAACGGCATGCAGGCAATCACCGAACCGATGGAATAACGAGCGGTATGAGGTATGCGCAGCAACTCCGCATACCCACCAAAAACTTTGTGACCCACTTCCTTGATGCCAGCCATAATGGTGTTCGAGTTGGACAGGTTGTTGGACATAACAGCACTACGCTCCTTTCCGCTCCCGATTGGATGTTCCCCGCTGACGTGGCGTTGCCGGCGAAGCCCTCATCGAATGATGTGTTGTCCATGGTCGCGCAAAGTTTGCGTTGGATTTCCCTATTCGCATATTTGCGTCACGGATACTCTAATCGTTGGTTAGGGCGCGACACGCGGTAGATTGGAGATATTAAGACAACGTTCTCATGTTCTTCGGCGAACATCGCAAGATGCCCGTAGGAATAAAAAGAAAGGCGGCTCATGAGCGCAACCACCATCCACTTCGTTCGCCACGGCAAGGTCTACAACCCTGACCATCTGCTCTATGAGCGGCTGCCCGACTTCCATCTCTCCGATCTTGGCCGGCGTATGGCACAGGCCACCGCCGCCTATCTGGCCAATAGCCCTCAGACCAATACGATTTCCGCGGTGTATTCGTCTCCCCTGGACCGCACGCGCGAGACCGCCGACGCGATTCTTGACGCGTTGAATCCCGTGCGCGAGGCCCGAGGCGAAGCCCCGCTCATGCTCACCGCCGATGAGCGAGTGATTGAGGCCGGCAACGAGTTCCGCGGCAAGCGTATCGGCCATGGCGAAGGCGCGCTGTGGAAGAACGGCAATTGGAAACTGGTCACCAACCTGTACAAGCCGAGTTGGGGCGAATCCTATCAGCACATTGCGCAGCGCATGGATGATTTCGCACGCGAGAAGGTCGCCCAACACCCCGGCGAACAGATTGTGGTGGTCAGCCACGAATCGCCGATTTTCAGTTATCGCCATTATCTGGAGACCGGCCACCCCGAGCACTGGATGTTCCTGCGGCACACGGCGCTCGCCTCCGTGACCTCGGTGACGTACGACAACGAAACCGGCCGTGTGATGTCAATCACGTATGTCGACCCAGCAGCCAACGTCAAGTAACGGCACACTGGTGAATAGCTGAGCTACAATCTGGGCTCCCCTCAGAGGGAGCCAATGGGACGCACTACAATCAAGTGGTGAACGCAGAGGAGCATGAATGACCATTGAACTCAATCGTGAGGCAATCGCACGGATCGCGGCATTGCCGGGGGTAGCTGAGGCCGCTGAAGCCGGCTCGGCGCTAATTAGCCTGTGGCCGCTGACCGAAGCCATGCAGATGGACAATGACGCCAAGTATGCGGAGAACCTGCAGGTGCGTGTCACGCACGCGTTCGCACGCATTCTCACCGGTCAGGATGTTACGATGCCTGACGCCGAATTCGTCTACGAGGGGGCCGATGAGATTCCTGGCCGTCCGCAAAGCATCGTAGACACGCTGCTTGCTGCCAATGACGCCTACGATACGATGGCCGGTTACTCGGAATCCGGCGATGTGCAGCTGATTTTCGATGCCGCCGAAGCTTTAGGTGTTGACTGGGATTCGCATGTCGAGGCCGCAGTCCGTGAGACGGTTGTCTCCGTGGAGGCTCAGGTTGAGGCCGATGCCGAGGCTGGCGGACGTTTGGCGGCTTCCGGCGAGCCGGCTGATGTGGCCGTCCGTTTCGCCACCGCGCTCGCCGTATGCGATGCGCTGCTGAACGTGGTGAGCGGGCATGCCGAGACGGTTGGCTTGGTTGGTCCGGCTGTTGCTGATGCCGCTGATGTTGCTGACGAGGCCCGGGCCACCGCCATCGTAACGTTGCCGATTCTGCTGTACGTCAACGAATTACGTGAGCAGTGCTCGATTCCGCGCATCTGCCTGACCGACCAGCAGATTCTTGATCTGATTGATACGCGTGCCAATGCCGGTGACACCCTGACCGCCACCGCCGAATACATTGCCCCGCTGGCCGGTGCCGAATGGACCAAGCACCGCGACGATGTGCTGTGGAACCCGGACGAAGCCAAGAAGAAGGCCAAGGAAGAAGACGAAAAGCGCAACAAGGAGGCCTTGGCCGCCAAGTTTGCGCACATTAAAGATGACCCCGGCAAAGAAACCGTGGAGTTGTGAGAATCAAGGCAGCTTAGCCCGCCTGATCGGTTCTCTTACCCCTGCTCGCGATTCCTCCGTGCCAAGGAAATCGTCTATGTGGTGAAGAACATCGCTTACGCAACGGAAGAAGAAACACTTATGGGCAATGGCGTCAATCTGCGCACGCTCACCAATGACGGCGGTAGCGCGGTAATCAGCGATTACGGGGCGCATCTGCTGCGCTGGGCCCCGGCGGGGCAGCCGGATGTAATCTGGACGCCCCGCACATGGCATTTCGAAGCCGGTCAGCCGGTTGGCGGGGGAGTGCCGGTGTGCTTCCCCTGGTTCGGGCCGGGGTTTGTGCATGGCGGGCAGACTGCGAAGCGACCGATTCATGGGTTCGCACGATTGCGCCAGTGGGCGCTGGACGAAGGGGCGTTTACCGGTGCCCGTGTGCGGTATGTGCTGGATTCCGAACGACTGACGACTGGCGAAGTGCCATGGATCGAGGATGAACCCAACGTGCGTTTCCATGCCGCATACGAGGTGTGTGCCAGCGATACGCTGACGATGACGCTGACCGTTACCAACACGGGAGGTGAGCCGATGTCGTATGAGGCGGCGCTGCACTCGTATCTGCATGTCGGCGATGTGCTCGGCGCGCGGCTGGTCGGTTTGCGGGGTGCAACATATCTGGATGCCACGGAAGCCGGATTCCCGCCAAAACTACAAGAACAGCCATCGGTGATGTTCGGCGATCAGCCGGTGGACCGTGTGTATTATTCCGATGCTGCACTGGAATTGCAGGACCATGTGCTGGGTCGTGTGATTCGCATCGGCAAGACCGGCTCGCCGCAGACGGTGGTGTGGAATCCCGGAGAGCAGGGCGGCAACGCCATTGCCCATGCCAAGACGGGTGAATGGCGTGGCTTTGTGGCCGTGGAGGCAGCGGCGTGCCGAGACCGTATCGTTGCCCTTAGTCCGGGTGAATCGTATATGCTTTCGCAGTCCATTGCCGTGATGCCGTTGGGGTAGTTGGCTGAATACAGTGCCGATAATACAGTGCCGAGAATGATGAAGCCCTACTCGCGTTGAGTAGGGCTTCATCATTGGTTGCGGGGAACTTCTTCAACGGAAGTTCCCCGATATCGGTTACTGGCCTTGCCAGGGTTTCTGGGCATTGTCGCCGGCGGGAGCCGTGTGCTCAGAAGGTGTTGCGGATTCGTCGCCGGCGTTTTGAGGCATCGGCGGAACCTGGCCGTACTGTGGGGCCGGGGCCTCCGGTTGGCCGTACTGCGGGGCCGGCACCTGACCGTAATCAGGTGCGGGTGCAGCCGGCTGGCCATAGTCGGGGGTCGGCATGGGCGGCTGGCCGTAAGCCGGGGCCGGCTGGTTGAAGCCGGGTGCGGGCGCGTTCGGAGCGGCGAAATTCGGGGGTACAGGCGTGCTGTATGGTGCGCCGTAAGCACCCTGAGGCATGGGGGTTGCCGCCGCGCCATCGTCAAAACGTGCGCCCTCCGGCTTGCTGGGAAGAGCCATGAACACGATATAGACAACGCAGCCGGCCAGCGTAATCAACGCACCAATGACCGCCGCGCCAAGACCGCCGGCGGCCATGCTGCCATAACCATAGTCATAACTGCCAAGGCTCCTGAACCCGCCGTACAGTGCCGCACCACCGCCGATAATCATGATGATAAGGCCGATAACCATCGCGATATAGAAAATGGCAACCCACCAGCCAGGCTTGTTCGTGTCATGCAGACGGCGGACGGAAAGTGCCAGGGTGGGGATTAGGGTCGCCAGACCCCAAATGGTGGCGAGGAAGCCAAGCTTTTCATCTGTGGCGGTGTTGAGGATGTCCAGCACGATATTGATGCCGAAAGCGGCCAGCACCCACCACCAGAATTCACTGCGGGACGCGCGGCCCCTGAACACCACGTACTTCTTCCAGAAGCGCAGGAAGGCTTCTTGGAAGGAGCATCCGTAGTAAGGCTTATCCAGCGGCACAGTGGCAGTGGGCGCGGCGTATTGGCCGTAAGACGGCGGAACCGGGCCGTAAGGATTGCCATCGGGGGTCGGTGTGCCGTACGCCGGTGCGGATTGACCGTAGGTGTTGGCGTCGGGCGCGGGCTGACCGTAGGTTGGTGCGGCCTGGCCATAAGAGTTCGCGGTCGGAGCAGGCTGACCGTATGCCGGCTGGCCGTAAGCGGGCTGCGCCGGCTGTGAGGGCTGCGCCGGGGCCGGTGCGCCATACTGCGGTACGGGATTAGGTGCGGGCGTACCGTTGGCCTCAGGCTGCTGAGGCAAAGGCACATTGTTGGGATCAGACATTGATTCCCCTTTCATAAGACCTATGTGTCACATCATATTCTTCCATTGCATGAGTGGAAAACTCAACAATTGCGCCAAATAATGTCCAAAGTTGTGGTGAATGCACTGGAAAGAATCGATGGTTATCAAATCGATATCAGTTGAGGGTGAACGTTGTCGATCGGTTGTGTAACCTGTTGCATGAATATTGCGCACAGTTGCGGGGCGGAACTGGAAAGCAGACGAAGCTTTTGGCGCTACGCATAAAGCAACATACAGAGATGTAGGGAATGCCATGAACCACGAATACACGGATGCCGCCGTTGAGCAGCGCGAATCGCACGAAGACGAATCTCAAGACTGGGATCTGCTGTTCGTGGGCCTGGCCTGCTGATTCTCGTTTGCTGTTTTCTTTTCTTTTGATTTTAAAAGCAAAAGAAAAGAAAATGGCAGGCAAAAGAGATTTCGTTGGAAAATGGCCGTTTTGGGATGATGTCGGTCTAAAACGCCAGTAGCGAAGCAAAAGAGCGAGGGCATAGTTCGCCGCGTCCGGCGCGCGCGGCACAATAGGGGATTATGACTGATGCTGAAAACACCAAACCCGAACTGCCCAAGAACGTTCGTGTTCGCTTCTGCCCGTCGCCGACCGGAACCCCGCATGTCGGCATGATTCGTACCGCCCTGTTCAACTGGGCGGAAGCTCGCGCCACCGGCGGCACGCTGATCTTCCGTATCGAAGACACCGACGCCGTGCGCGACTCCGAAGAAAGCTACAACCAGATCCTCGAATCCCTGCGTTGGCTGGGTATCGACTGGGACGAGGGCATCGATGTGGGTGGCCCTCACGGCCCGTACCGCCAGTCCGAGCGTACCGCCATCTACAAGGATGTTGCCGCCAAGCTGCTCGAAGCCGGCTACGCCTACGAGTCCTTCTCCACTCCTGAGGAAATCAAGGAGCGCAACCTTGCCGCCGGCCGTCCGGCCGAGTTCGGCTACGATGGCTACGACCGCAACCTGACCGATGAACAGAAGGCCGCCTTCCGCGCCGAGGGCCGCAAGCCTGCGCTACGTATCAAGATGCCTGATGAAGACATCGCCTTTGACGATCTGATTCGTGGCACCATCGAGTTCAAGGCCGGCTCCGTGCCGGACTACGTGATCGTGCGCCCGAACGGCGACCCACTGTACACGCTGACCAACCCGGTCGACGACGCGATGATGGAAGTCAACGTCGTGCTGCGCGGCGAGGACCTCCTGAGCTCCACCCCGCGCCAGATCGTGCTTTACCGTTACCTTATGGAACTCGGCATCGCCAAGGAGATGCCGCTGTTCGGCCACATGCCGTACGTGATGGGCCAGGGCAACAAGAAGCTCTCCAAGCGCGACCCGGAGTCCAACCTGTTCAACCACCGCGACAATGGCTTCATCCGCGAGGGCCTGCTCAACTACCTGGCCCTGCTCGGCTGGTCCATTGCACCGGACCGCGACGTGTTCTCCATGGACGAGATGACCGAGAAGTTCGACGTGCGCGACGTCAAGGCCAACCCGGCCCGCTTCGACATCGACAAGGCCATCTCCATCAACGCCGAGCACATCCGTATGCTTGAGCCCGAGGACTTCCTGCGCCGCTCGGTGCCGTACCTGCACCGCGACGGTGTGGTTTCCGCCGACAACTGGGATGCCCTGACCGACCGTGAGCGTGAGGTGCTGACCGCCGCCGCTCCGCTGGTTCAGCCGCGCGTGCGCCTGCTGGGTGAGGTTGCCGGCATGGTCGGCTCCCTGCTCTCCACCGAGGGCTACTTGGAGCCGGCTGACGACGCCAAGAAGCAGCTGAAGGATTCTGCCGGCGAGGTGCTGGACAAGGCCATCGCCGCACTCGAGGCTGTGGATGAGGCTGACTGGAAGACCGACAACCTGCATGAGACCCTGAACAAGGCTCTGGTTGAGGAGGGCGGCTACAAGCCGCGCCTCGCTTTCGGTCCGGTGCGTGTGGCCATGTCTGGTCGTCGCGTGAGCCCGCCGCTGTTCGAGTCCATGGAGATCGTCGGCAAGCCGGTTTCCCTCGCTCGCCTGAAGGGCCTGCGCGAGCACCTGTGAGCTAAGGTTCCTTCCGTGCTCGGCTGAGCTGTAAGGACACTCAAGGTGGGCGTCTGCATGTGCAGATGCCCACCTTTTCTTGTATTCAGTGATGAGCTGGAACAGCTGGAAAGTCTTACCGCTGCGCCGCATGCCAGTGAGAATATGTACGAGGTTGAACATGGCTGGTTTGTGCAGTGAGGTCACGAAACGTGCCTTGTAGGTGGTTTCGCCTTCATGCGTCCATGAAACGGTTGATAGGTAACCGGGCGGCGGTCTTTGACGTGACATTGCATTACAAGCATCGCGACGCGCTCGCTGTCGCAAGGGAACATAAGCGCCTCATTTGGTTCTTGAAGGCTGATTTGCCGGCTATGAATGTGCAAGGCAAAGATCATTGCCTCATCTGCAATTTCATCAGTGCATTAGATGGTAATTCATCAGTAGTGCTTACTGATAATCCGTCAGTAGAGTTCATGCAAATTCATCAGTAGAGCTTATGATAATTCATCAGTAGTGGCAGCGTAGCACTTGAAATCGTTGAAATTCCGCGCGACACGCCGTAAGTTGCGTAAGGGTGAATACTTGCGTATATTTATCACTCGTTGCGCGGTTCACCGAGCAGCCGGTTGAAAAACTGAATATGCCCCCATCGTCTAGCGGTCTAGGACTACGCCCTCTCACGGCGCCAACACCGGTTCAAATCCGGTCGGGGGTACGACGGACAACTTTTCGAAGTTGCCACGCCTGCCAAATTGGGATGTGGTGTAATTGGCAACACAGCTGATTCTGGTTCAGCCATTCTTGGTTCGAGTCCAGGCATCCCAGCCAATGACCCTCGCGGAATGCGAGGGTTTTTTGTTTTCAGGGAAGTAGCCGCTTGAAAAGCGACTTCCCTGCATATGAGTGCGCATAAGAGCGCTAAGAGCGCATACGTGTGTATGAAAGTACGAGAACGAAGGAGATCGAAGTATGTCCGCTGGGCAGCAGGCTGTACCGGCAAACAACGCCAACAATGCAAGCAATGAAGGCGCTCAGAAGAAGCACATGTCTAAGGCGGCCGTCGCCATTATCGCCGTGGTGGTCGTGGCCATTATCGTTGTGGCCGGTGTTTTCGGCTTCCGCGCCTACTCCGATGCTCAGTACAACAATGCAGTCGCCGCTTGCGCCACCGCTTCCGAAAATGTGCGCAACGCCACTAATGACTACAACAACTTGGTCAATGGCGATGCTTCCGAAGCTGCTGCGCTCACCAAGAAGGATGTAAAGGATGCCTCCACGCTGGACGCCCTCAACAAGGAACTGAGCGTGGAACTGCCGGTATACGAAGGCTGCGTAGCTGACGACACTGCCGGCTTCAAGTCCGCTACTGCGAAGCTCAACGAGCAGGCTGATTGGTACAAGGCTTATACTCAATCGCTGCAGAAGGCTGTGGATGCCGTGAACGCTTTCAAGAAGTAAGCGAGCACAGCCTCACCATTGTCGTCAAAGCCGTCTTGCGGTTGCGCAAGGCGGCTTTTGCTATTTTGCTCAATCGGCTTGCTGCTGTAATGCTGCTGCATTGATTGCGTCGAATGCAGGTAAATTCGTCTTACTTTTTTTGCGCAGTTTTTCCCTGCGCGTGTCGCGATGATGCGAATATAGATGTGAAGGTTAACAACGTAGTCGTTTATTGGGTTTTGTGATTTCACTCACGTTGTAATTCAATGTCAAATATGTGGCGATTCTCCGTATTTGCTGAGATTGCTATTAAGAATAGCTTCTTGTAAAGTGTCTTATCGTAATTGCGAATGCGTATTCTTCAATGAAGAAGGCATCTGCTTCACCTCGAAGAAGAGATTAAGGAAAATATAGTTAATGAAAAAGAAGAAGACTATATCGGCTGCGCTGGCAACAGCGTTAGCCTTAACCTGCATGGGCAGCGGGGGAGGTACTGCGTTCGCAGTGCCCCTGTCTGATGCTGACTTGCAGACTTTGGCAAGTCAGATTCAGCAAATCAACGATACTTCTGATTCTGCAACTGCTTCCGAGACTCCTTCCGCACAAGCCGATGCGGTTGAAGGCTGGACTATTGATTCCAACATCGCTCAGAGCGGCGAAATCCTGGAGATGGCAAACGGTTGGCTGCACCTCAAGTCCACTGCCTCTAACGGTAATGCGGCAGCGAACCCCAGCTCCAGCAACAACTGGCCGGCAGTAGCCGTATGGGGCACAGATTACGACTTCTCCAAGGCCGGCTCCTTCCACGCCACCATCAAATCCCCGCAGGAAGGCTCCGCCAACCGCTTCGGCTTCTACCTGGGCTACAAAGACCCGGGCAGCGGCCTGTTCATCGGCTACGATTCGGGCGGCTGGTTCTGGCAGACCTACACCGGTGGCGGTAGCGGCAGCTGGTACAGCGGTGCTCGTATCGCTGCTCCGAGCGCCAACGAAGAGCACGACATTCAGGTCTCCTGGACCGACGCCAAGGTCGCCACACTGACCGTGGATGACCAGAAGGCATTCGATGTCGATTACTCCGCAATGACGAACCTCTCCAACAAGCTTGCCATCAAGGCCGGCTCCTGGAAGGAGCTGAACGAGGTCACCGACGTGTACATCAAGGACTTCCCGGAGGTTGTCGAAGCCGCCAAGCACGCGGTTTCCGGCAAGGTTGTGGACGCTGGAGGCGCTGCCATTGAAGGCGCAACAGTGCGTTTGGATAAGACCAAGGTGAAGACCGGTGCAGATGGCACCTTCTCCTTCGCCGACATTGAAGAAGGCGAACACACGCTTTCGATTGCCAAGGAAGGCTATGAGGACGTCTCCCAGCAGGTGACGGTCTCCGGCGCGGATCTTGCCATCGATCCCATCACCCTGAACAAAACCGTTCAGGTCGCCTCCGAAACGCTGAAGACCAAGAAGATGGAAGTTCAGATTAAGAAGAACTTCCCCTCTGTGCTGCAGTACACGATGACCGATGGCAAGGTGATGTACGGCCAGTCCAAGGATGTGCGCACCGTTGAAATCAACGGCACCAACATCGAACTGGGCGATGACGACGTGACCTTCAAGAAGGTTTCCGACACCGAGGCCACCTACACGCTGAAGGTCAAGGATGAGGCCAAGAAGATTGACGCGGTGATCACCGTTCAGATCACGGTCAAGGCCAACCAGCTGCACCTCAACGTCACCAAGATCAAGAACAACCTGTCCGAAGGCATTCCTGAGGGCAACGGTGTGGAGGAGAACGCCATCCAGACGCTGTCCTTCCCGAACCAGAGTCTCGTTTCCGTGCGTTCCAGCCAGGAAAATGCCCAATTCACTGGTGCTCGTATGTCTTCCAACACGCAGAAGCCTGGCGATACCAACTTCGCAGTGACCGAAGATACTAACGTCACCGATAGCGACTACACCTACGGCTTCATCTCCGGTGCTGGCCTGAGTGCCGGCCTGTGGAGCAACTCCGAGCACGATGGCACCTATGTGGCGGCTCCTGTGCGCGGCGGCAGCCAGAACACGCGTGTCTACGCCACCACCCAGCAGACTGGTGACGCCACCTCCCTGGGCCTGGCCAGCGCTCCGTGGTACTACCACCGCACGGTCACCGATTCCAAGGGCAAGAAGTACACCGTGGCCGAAACCGCTCTGCCGCAGATGGCCGTGGCCATCGCCGGCGACGAGAACGAAGACGGTGCCGTCAACTGGCAGGATGGCGCAATCGCCTACCGCGACATCATGAACAACCCGTACAAGTCCGAGGAAGTTCCCGAACTGGTGGCATGGCGTATCGCCATGAACTTCGGCTCCCAGGCGCAGAACCCGTTCCTCACCACGCTTGACAACGTCAAGAAGGTGGCCTTGAACACCGACGGCCTCGGCCAGTCCGTGCTGCTCAAGGGCTACGGCAATGAAGGCCACGACTCCGGCCACCCGGACTACGGCGATATCGGCCAGCGTCTCGGCGGCGCCGACGACATGAACACCATGATGGAAGAGGGCTCCAAGTATGGCGCTCGCTTCGGTGTGCACGTCAACGCCTCCGAAATGTATCCGGAAGCCAAGGCCTTCAGCGAGGACATGGTGCGCCGCAACTCTGCAGGCGGCCTGAGCTACGGCTGGAACTGGCTTGATCAGGGTGTCGGCATCGACGGCATCTACGATCTGGCATCCGGTTCTCGTGTAAGCCGTTTCGCTGACCTCAGCAAGGAAGTCGGCGACAACATGGACTTCATCTACCTCGATGTGTGGGGCAACCTGACTTCTTCCGGTTCGGAAGATTCTTGGGAAACCCGCAAGATGAGCAAGATGATCAACGACAACGGCTGGCGTATGACCACCGAATGGGGTTCCGGCAACGAGTACGACTCCACCTTCCAGCACTGGGCAGCTGATCTGACCTACGGCGGCTACACCTCCAAGGGCGAGAACTCCGAAGTGATGCGCTTCCTGCGCAACCACCAGAAGGACAGCTGGGTTGGCGACTACCCGCAATACGGCGGCGCTGCCAACGCCCCGCTGCTCGGCGGCTACAACATGAAGGACTTCGAAGGCTGGCAGGGCCGCAACGACTATGCCGCCTACATCAAGAACCTGTACACCCATGATGTGTCCACTAAGTTCATCCAGCACTTCAAGGTGACCCGCTGGGTCAACAACCCGCTGCTGACCGCCGACAATGGCAATGCCGCTGCCGTGTCCGACCCGAACACGAACAACGGCAACGAGCAGATTACCCTGAAGGATTCCAACGGCAACGTTGTAGTAGTCTCCCGTGGTTCCAACGACACCTCTAGCGCAGCCTACCGCCAGCGCACCATCACCTTCAACGGCGTGAAGGTCGCATCCGGTGTGGTCTCCGCAGGCGATGGCAGCGCCACTGGCGACGAGTCCTACCTGCTGCCGTGGCTGTGGGATTCCTCCACCGGCAAGCTGGTCAAGGATTCCGAGCAGAAGCTCTACCACTGGAATACCAAGGGCGGCACCACCGCCTGGACGCTGCCGGACAGCTGGAAGAACCTCTCCAGCGTAAAGGTGTACCAGCTCACCGATCAGGGCAAGACCAACGAGCAGACCGTTGCCGTCTCCGGCGGCAAGGTGACGCTTACCGCTGATGCCGAAACCCCGTACGTGGTGTACAAGGGCGAAGCCAAGCAGATCCAGGTCAACTGGAGCGAAGGCATGCATGTGGTAGACGCCGGCTTCAACGGCGGCTCCAACACCCTCACCGACAACTGGACCGTCGCCGGAACCGGCAAGGCCGAAGTTGAAGGCGACAACAACGCCATGCTGCGCCTGACCGGCAAGGTTGACGTCTCCCAGCGCCTGGCCGACCTTAAGGCTGGCCAGAAGTACGCGCTGTATGTTGGCGTCGACAACCGCTCCACCGGCGATGCATCCGTCACCGTAACCAGCGGCGGCAAGGTGCTGGCCACCAACTCCACCGGCAAGTCCATCGCCAAGAACTACATCAAGGCATACGGCCACAACACGAACAGCAATACGGAAAATGGCTCCAGCTACTTCCAGAACATGTACGTGTTCTTCACCGCGCCTGAGAACGGCGATGCCACGGTAACCCTGTCTCACAAGAGCACCGACGGAGCACACACCTACTTCGACGATGTGCGCATCGTGGAGAACCAGTACTCCGGCATCACCTATGAGAAGGACGGCACGCTGAAGTCCCTCACCAACGGATTCGAAAACAACGCCCAGGGCATCTGGCCGTTCGTGGTCTCCGGTTCCGAAGGCGTTGAGGACAACCGCATCCACCTCTCCGAGCTGCATGCTCCGTTCACGCAGGCCGGTTGGGATGTCAAGAAGATGGACGATGTGCTCGATGGCACTTGGTCTGTGAAGGTTAACGGCCTGACCCAGAAGGGCACGCTGGTCTACCAGACGATCCCGCAGAACGTGAAGTTCGAGGCGGGTGCCAAGTACAAGGTGAGCTTCGACTACCAGTCCGGTTCCGATGACATCTACGCCATCGCTGTGGGCCAGGGTGAATACTCTGCCGGCAGCGTGAAGCTGACCAACCTGAAGAAGGCTCTGGGTGAGACCGGCAAGGCCGAGTTCGAGCTGACCGGTGGCGTCAACGGCGATTCCTGGTTCGGTATTTACTCGACCGCAACCGCACCTGATCTGCAGGGTTCCACCGGCAATGCACAGGACTTCGGCGGATACAAGGACTTCGTGCTCGACAACCTGAAGATCGAGCGCATCGAGTCCCAGACCCGCACCAAGGCCGAAGCGCAGGACAAGGTCAAGGAAATCCGCGGCAAGTACGATTCCAAGCGTGCTGAGCTCTCCGATGCCGCATGGCAGCAGTATCAGGACACCTTGGTCAAGGCTCGCGTGCTCATCAACAAGAATGGCGCAACCGCTGAGGACTTCACCAAGGCATACGACATTCTCGTGGCCCTCGACGAGTACATGAAGACCGCTCCCGGCAACGAGAGCAGCGACAAGTACGACGTGGCAGCTGACGGCTCCGATGAGCTGGGTGGCTACACCGTGGCCACGGGCAGCGAAGAGCCTACCGCAGGCCTGCCGAGCGAAGGCCCGGCCGGTCTGGCACAGGATGGCAACGACAGCACCCACTGGCACACCAGCTGGAGCAAGAACGCAGTCGGCAACGGCACCGCATGGTATCAGTTCAACCTCAACAAACCGACCACCATCAACGGCCTGCGCTACCTGCCGCGTTCCGGAGGTATGAACGCCAACGGCAAGATCAAGGGCTACAAGATCACGCTCACTCTGGCGGATGGCACCACCAAGGATGTCGTCACCGATGCTGAGTTCTCCACCACCACCATGTGGCAGAAGGCCAGCTTCGACGCCGTCGAGAATGTGACCGCCGTACGCTTGACCGTCCTGTCTTCCGCAGGCCAGAGCGACTCCCAGGCCAACAAGTTCGCATCCGCTGCCGAACTGCGTTTGACCACGGACCGCGAGGTTGAGGAAGAGACTGTCGCTCCGGACAAGACCGACCTCAACGACACCATCGCCAAGGCTAACGGTCTTAAGGAATCCGACTACACGGCTGAAAGCTGGACTGCTCTGGTCAAGGCCCGCGAAGCTGCACAGGCCGTGGCGGATAACGATAAGGCCACCGCTTACGATGTGGCTCTGGCGCTGACGAACCTCGAATCCGCTATCGCTGGTCTCGAGAAGACCGGTGAGGAGCCTGGCCCAGGCCCGGTTGAGGTGAACAAGACCGACCTGCAGACTGCAGTGAACAAGGCAAGCAAGCTCGAGAAGGCCGATTACACGACCAACTCGTGGGAAGCTTTCGCCGAGGCACTGAAGGCTGCACAGCAGGTGCTCGACAACAAGAACGCCACCCAGCAGGATGTGGATACCGCACTGAGCGCTCTTCAGGACGCCATCTCCAAGCTGGAAGCTACCGCCGAGCCGAAGCCGAATCCGGAACCGGGCGTGGTGGACAAGGCTGCTCTGAACGCGACCATCAACAAGGCCGCCGCCATCAACCTGGGTCTCTACACCGACGACTCCGCCAACGCTCTGCGCGCCGCGCTGAAGAAGGCCCGTGAGGTCTCCGACAACAGCAACGCCACGCAGAAGCAGGTCGACGCAGCTCGTGAGGCTCTCGAGAAGGCAATTGCCGGCTTGGTGAAGCGTACCGCTGCCAAGGGTGATGGCAATGTCGTCTCCAACACGGGTGCCAATGTCGTCACGATTGCTGTGGCCGGATTGCTGCTGGCCGGTGCCGGCGCCGCAATCGCCTACCGCCGCAATCGCGAGCAGATGTGATTATGAAACCGTAAGGTTCGCGACCACATAAGGAGCACTCCTTATTATCTCGGCCGGTGCCGGTCAGCAATGCCCAGCGCCGGCCGTTTTTGTATGAATCAGTGTTTTCCGGTCACCCAGCGGGCATCGGAATGCACATGGGGGATCATCATCACAATGACCGCAATCAGACAGACGATCATCACCATCAAAATAACGTCCTCATGACCGCGCGTCTGCAGCGTGGCTCCAGTCAAAGCACCGAGCGCCAAAGCCAGCATTACAATCGCGCGCCGGCCAAGTTTGGACTGCTCATGATCATGCGCCGAAGTGTCAGCGATAATCCCAGTTAACGTCATCGTCAACACAGTCGTGGGCAAATCTGGCACCGAAAGCTTACGAGCAGTGGAATTCTGAATGCCCATAGCCGGTGCGAGCAGCACAATCAGCAGAATAATATGCAAATCAATATGCCGAGCAGTTGGGAAGTTCAGACTGGGCTGTGCCGTGCGGGCGATGGCTGAAGCATCAGTGCCACCCATCGACGGTTCAGGCGCAAACTGATTGAGCAGATAAATGCCGACGAGCGCAGCTGCCACAAAAGCCAGCTGGATTGACGTGGACACCAGCAGATGGCGCGCGCGGTTGGCGCCAAAGTAATGAATAATGCGTCCGCCGATGAACGCACCAATCATGAACGTGGCCAGCGTGAGCGCCGAAGTCCACCAGACGAAGCCCTGCGCGTGGGCGAATGCAAAACCAAGGAACACAATGTTGCCGGTCACATTGGCCACAAATACATGACCGAGTGCCAAGTAACTTAACGCATCCACCAGTCCGGCGACAAACGTGAGAATAACCAGAGCTGGGGAAAGCAGACCGTACCGATCATCCTTGCGGGGAATCAGTGTGCGTCCTGCTTCGGCAAGGTGTGAGGTCATGGTGGGAGAGGCTTTCCTTTGCTGTTTGGCGGTATTCAATAGCTGGCGCGCGGCCTTGCACATTATGAAGTGTGTGCCGGACGGTATATGTCAATGAGTCTGCGCTCGCATGCGGAGTGCGTGCAACAGTTCGCTATGAGTTCACCTGCGATTCGCTGAACGCGCATAGTTCGGTAACGCGATTTCGCTATATCTGGTCGTAATACCGATGAGGCTAGGAAAAGGAATGATTATGCAGTCAGATAACAGCCATCATGAAGCACATCAGAACGACCTGAACTACAGCAGTGAGTACCAGTACGATATGTATATGTATGCCGAGTACGGCATCGAGTGGTGATTGAGAGCCCCGAGTGAGAATTGGACTCACGACCTCTTCCTTACCAAGGAAGTGCTC
>ERZ772885.574-NODE-574-length-25994-cov-5.449323_pt1 | contig 25994 bp, 20 predicted proteins | sample MGYA00580580_ERZ772885 | MGnify/ENA primary metagenome ERZ772885 (study PRJEB29015, sample SAMEA2737673) | human gut metagenome | biome: human gut; feature: human-associated habitat; material: faeces | place: China | collected 2012 ...
GGAACTTTTCTCTTATTATAGCACCAATCTTGTGAAATCACAATTTATTCTTGTATCCTGCCGCTGATACCGTCTGGATTGGTTTTCCTTTCTTTTTTGTTCCCTTTAATTAGCCATGAACTGTTTTATTCCTTGTGACTTTGCACCCGGATTGTCCGTTCCATATCCTTCCAGCAGATTGATCACTCCCCAGGCTGCAAGTCCGGCTCCGATCGCACAAACCAATGTTTTTAAGGTCGTAATTGCCGTTGTAAAAAATGCCATAAGTGTACCTTTGGAAAACTTACATTTTCCAGTCCTTTCTTAGATTTTTTCCAGAAAGGGAAGAAAACACTATATAAACCCTGCCTTTTGTGCTACACTAAGCATAGGATTTTCTACTTGGAAAATTCCTCACACGTACAGTCGGTATATTCATTTTCGTCGATGGATACCGACTGTTCCTTTTTTCCAAATTATTCATGATTTCCTCCCATGATCCACTTCCCGACAATTTGTCGAGAAGTTACATCTGATACAGTTCCACTTCATCCTCTGGTTTCAGTATCAGATTAGTACTCAGATATTTTTCAATATCAAAGGTATTCTTTTTGTCATAATCGGACAGATATTTGTAGTTTTTATGTTTGCAAATATCGTATTTATTTGAGAAAAATGGTCTGACACCTCTCACCTGCAGAATACATTTTCCTCCGTCCATAACTGCTATTTCATCCTGGCTCATCAACTCCTTTCCTGTTTTCTGGTAGTTCATTCCATAAGACCGCTGACTGCCTCTCGTATCCGATGTGTTATACAGATCTATGGTTTCTTTTCCCAAAATCTCCGCTATTTCCTTTAATGTCGTTTTTTCCTTTCCACCCAGGAATAAGGTCGTATCACAGTTCCCTTCGATGGTATCGGCATTATCCTTATAAATTGCCTTAAGCTGAGACTTTGACTGCAAAATAATAGAAGCTGAGATTTCCCGGCTTCTAATCGTAGCAATCAATTTTTCGAATTTTGGAATTTGTCCGATGTTCGCAAACTCGTCCAGGAGACACCTCACATGAATTGGAAGTCTGCCTCCATATACATCATCAGCTCTGTCACAGAGCAGATTAAAAAGCTGTGTGTAAAGGATAGATACCAAGAAGTTAAAGCTGGAATCGTTATCCGGTATCAAAGCGAACAGAGCGACCTTTTTCTCTCCGAGTGACGGGAGGTCAAGCTCGTCTGTGGTGGTTAAAGAAGCAAGACTTTCAAGGTTGAACTTTTCCAGTCTTGCCGCAAGGGTTATCTGTATGGACTTTAAGGTTTTCGCCGCACCTGAATGATAGGAACGGTAATACTTCAAAGCAATGTGGTCGGGATTCGACATCTCCAATTCCGCAAACAGTTCATCAAGAGGAGAAGGTCTTGTGTCCTCCTCGTCCTCAATCGCACCGGCTCTGAGCATTTCCATTATCATTGCAAAGTTCTGTTCATCTTCGGGTGCTTCATAATGAAGATAAAATACAAGTGCAAGCAAAAGCATTGAAGCCGAGGTATCCCAAAAGGGGTCTTGTGATTGACTTCCTTTCGGAGTGGTACTCTTAAAAAGGTTCGTCACGAGCTTTTGCACATCGTTGTCATTCTGCAAATAGACAAACGGGTTATAGCAATGGCTTTTCTCCATTGAAATCAAATCGAGAACACGGACTTCATAGCCTTTGCTTTCAAGCAGCTTTCCGGTATCTCGGAGAATTTCGCCCTTTGGGTCAAGAATGACAAATGATGTGTTGCACTGCATAAGATTCGGCTTGCAGTAAAACCTTGTCTTACCGGCTCCCGAACCGCCGCACACAAGGGTGTTTAAGTTTCTTCGGTGTTTCTTCGCATTGAGTCCGATACAGACATTTTGCGTCATCAGCTTATTTGCAGAAGCCGGAGACTGTCTGTATTTTTTGTTTACGGCTCTTGCATTGCCCCATTTTGCAGAACCGTGTTCTTCACGCCTTCGGTAATTCTTCTGTGTTGAGAAGTAAATCCCAATACCCATTGCATAGCAGAGAAGCAAAACGAGGACAGTTTTTAGGCTGTCCTCGCATAGCTCAATATGAAATGGTTCGTTGAACGCTGTTAATAGGCTCGGCAGTATTTCCGGCAATCCTCCTTTTACAGAGGGTGCAATCAGAAGTGCCAGCCATACGACCGGGATAATACCGATGACGGAAAGAATAATAGCAGACTGCCTCTCGTTATCTCGATTCACAGGAGCGTTCCTTTTCGATAACTTTGAACTTTTTCTTTGGGGCAGTTCCGACCTTGATGATAAGGTCGTCCACCGCATCGGTAGATTTGCCCTCGTTCATCAAATCTGTTTTCTCGTCGTTGAGAGAACGGATAATAATGCCGTGTTCATAATCGTCCAATGCGATATGATACATTTCTTCCTTCGCCATAGTCTCACCTTATCTTTCGTAGTCTTTGCTTCGTTCCTGCTTTTTCTTGTAAAGCTCATCGGAAACACGGGAGTGAATATCCGCCATTGCGTTTCTCGTTTTGGAAAGCTCATAGCGAATGTCCTTCGGCTCTTTGCCGGCGAGCTTTTCAGGGATACGGTTGATAGCAAAATTCTGTGTATCGACGCCGTACTTTTTGCAAAGCATATAGCCGATACATACTGCCTGAAAGCCCATATCCGCTCTGCTGTAACTGTCGCTGTTGATAGAGAGCTGTGCGTGGCCAAGCTCCTGTGCTACGCACTGAGCGACCGCTACGCTGTCTCCCACATCACGCTTTACATACAAGGTCTGTTCCTCGTTGTTATAAAACGCCGCCATATTGGGATACGGAAGCTCATTTGTTGCTTCCACTTCAACCGGGGAAGAATCCAGCATAACGGTAATGAGTGCTTTCGGGTCACGGTTGACAGTCGGTGCAGGCGGTCTTTTGCCGTTGGTCTGCGAAACATCAAAGACCTTTTTCACATTGTAGGAAATGCCGGTCGTACCGTCTTTCTTTGCATACTCGACAGGTTCAAGAATGGAAATGCTTTTCGCACCTTTCTGAATTTTCACATTATCTTTGCTCCAGTCATCAAAGTTTTTAAGCTGGCTTGCTTCGGGAAGCTGCTTGAAAATCAGAAGTGCGTTGACCGCAGAGTATCTGTCAAGACGGCTCTGCGTATCAAGGAAGGCTTTGAACTTTTCCGGGTCGGAAACAATCGCCTTTGCGGTGTCGTCCGCCATCTGATATACGGCTTCTTTTTCAGCCTTCATCTTCTCGGCATATTCCTCTTTGGAAAGTCGTTTGCTCTGCTGTCCTGCCTTAGCAGGGGTAAAATTGTTTGTCATTGTGATTACCTCTCTTTCACATTTTTGCTTTTAGGTTTCGGCTGCTGGTGTACGGTCTGTGCCGGGGCGTTCTTGACTTCCGGCTTTGATACCTCCGGCTCTTTGCGTTCTGCTTCTTTCTGCTGCTTGGACTGTGCCTTATATCGGTCAAGCTTTGCTTTTACCGACGGCTTTCTCTGTCTGTCGCTTACAGTACCCTTATCAGTTTGCATATCTACCGGCTCGGAGTCGTGCCTTGACGGAGGGTTTTTGTCCGTTTTGGCGACTGTGGGGTTTGACTGGGAATACCCCTCTTTCTGAATAGGTTTTCTGACGGCTTCCTCAGTGATGATTTCGTTTTTGGTTTTCGTCGGCTTGTCTTTCTCCAAAGCTTCACGCTTTTCGACAGCCTTCTGAGACTCGGTGACAATCGCAGCCTTATCAACTTTACCGAGTTCAAATCTCTCAACGATTCTCTGAATTTTGGAAGCGTCCTCTGCACGGGCAATAATATCAATCGGGACATTATCGCCCTTTGTGTTTTTATCCCTGAGTACGCAGTAGAGAACGCCGTAGCGTTTTGCCTGCTCGGTAAACTTCTTCAAGTCCTTGTTGGGGATAGAAAACACCTTCAGCTCCTTGCCCGACTTAATCATATTAGTAAGTCGAGCCTTGCCTTTTGTTTTCTGTTCCTGTTTGAGAACAGAGACTAAAAGAACGGCAATATTCTTTGCTGCCGCTCCGCTTAATTTTGCGGCTACTTCAAAGCCTTCAAGCGATAGCCTGACGACCTGTTCTGCCGCATCACCTCCGTTTGTCATTACGGTTCTGCTCCTTTCGTTCTTGTTTTTCTTCGTAAACTCTTACCGTTTCAAGGTTGGCTTCAATAACCTTTGACCTTTCGGCTATGTCATCACAAAGACCGACCTCTTTGCGGAGAGTCCACAGCTTGCTCGTGATTGCCGTAATCTGCTCTTTGACATTTGATAGCTCATCGTCACTCAAATTTCTTCTTAACTGTTTTCGCAGGTGCGTTCTATCGTCAGTCAAGGATTTGATTTGCGACAACACGGACTCTTTATATGAGAAAAGCTGCTCGTCGGTAGAAATGTTCTCCCGTCCAAGCAGCCTTGTCTCCTGAGTGATTTTGTCGAGCTTCAGCAAATCTTCTTTCAAAAGATAGTGAAGCCTTGCGGTATTCTGTTTTTTGTACTTCGGCAGATAACCCAGCTTATAGCAGTAATGCAGATACAGCCCATACAGTCCGCCGACCTTTTTGACTTTGTGTTCTCTTGTGGGCATTCGGTACTGCCTGACTCTTACCGTTTCCTTTGCAAAAGGAACGATAAGAACCTTTTGATTTTCCGTCAGCCTACGCTTGATTGCGTCCTCGGTATAATTCTCTCCGAGTGATTTAAGTCGTATCGGCTTCTTGTATCCTTTCGGGACAATCGTCCAATACTTTCGACTGTCGCTGAGACAATGTTCATAGCCCATCTGAGTCAGGATATAATCAAAGGTCTTTAAGTTGGTGCTGTGTGCAATCGCTTCATCAATGGCGTCACGGGTCATTGAATATCGGCTCGGCATACCGGCTTGTTCCTGCTTGTAGTAATAAGAGGATTGCTTACTGCGGTTTGGGTTCGGATTGTAATACAGTCCGTACTTTTCACAAAGGCAGTCGGCAACCAAACGAAACTTGAACCACGCTTTTTCGTCGCCCCATAACCGCTTGCCGTCCACAAAGGAAACGGAGTTTATTACATAATGACAGTGCAGGTGTTTCGTGTTCAGATGAGTAGTAACCACCACCTGAAATCTTTTGCCCCACACTTCGTTTGCAAATTCCATTCCGATTTTCTGTGCAAGCTCCGGGGATATGTCCTGTTCCTTAAAGCTCAGGTATCCGTGATAGGCTTGAATGCCGTCGTCTTTGCCGTATGCTTTTTTTACAGATATAAACTGGTCTCTTGCGGTCGCAGGGTTGCAGTTGATACCCTCTACGAAAAACTCACGCTCGGTTTTTTCTTCGTCCTTTGCATAGCTGAGAACATCACGGAGAGCCTGATACTGTTCCTCGGTGTAAATGTCTGCCGCCGTCTTTTCGGGATTGGCGGCATAGTCGATTACCTGACCGAGCCTTGATGTGACCGACCACAATTTACTTACTGCCATTTCATATCGCTCTTATCGGGTCTTAAAAAAGTACGCTCCACATCAGCCTGAAACTTGTGCCAACGCTCGGCTTCCTTTTTGAGCTGCGGTGCGTCCACAAATCCGAGGGTGTTTGCTTTCGCCGCAAGCTGATTGATGTTGTTGCCGATAGCGGAAAGCTCACGCATAACATCGTAAAATCTTTCATCGGGCTTTTCTCTCGGCTCGTATCCTCTGAGAAGCAAACGGATAAGTCCGCCTTCGGAAAGACACGCCCGCTTTGCTTTTTTCTGCAAATCCTGAGCTTCTGCCTTGTTCATCAGAATGTGCTTTTCAATGTTTCTCTTGCTCATTTTTATCGCTGTCCTTTCTGTAAATATAGTGTCTGTCCCGGTTTATCTGAAACAGGCACATTGTTGTTACTCCGAAAAAGCCGCCGATGAGTAACCCGGCGGCGACCAATACTATTTCTTGCTTGTGGTATTAGGGGCAACCCCTAACGAGTGTACCGTTTTGGACATTCCTGTCCATAAATGGTCTGCTCGCTAAGATTATGCAGACACTCAGGGTTGCCCCATAGATTGACTCTTATCTCTCCATATCCTTTGAGACAGGCTTATACGGCTTTGCTTCAATACCGTCCAAGGACTTATAAAATCTCTCCGGGTATTTGAACTTTTCCTCGTACTTACGAGCCAGTTCTTTCGGCATACTGAGGAACTTTTCCGACTCAATCGGTGCGTATGCAATGAAGAACTTGCCGGCAATAATGTCGAGCATTTCACGGTTGCTGTCGTCTTTCACATAACATTTTTCAATCTTCCAACCATCCTTGCCGCCGTGTTCATCAGCCATATACGCTTCCAGTCGCACACATTTATCCGAGCCGTCAAGGGAAGAAGCATAGATAGAATATCCTCCCATACCCTCAATGAAAGCCTTATTGTTACTGCTGACAACATAGGTTCTTTGTTCCTCTGTGTAAGGCTTGTCAAAGCTGTCATCCGTAAAAACAATATATCCGGTCGTGTGGTTTCTTTCTTTTTCTGCCTGCCGGAAATGAGCTTTCAACTGCGGATAACTCATCTCAACATTCTCAGGCTCGGAATAAACTGCCCTGTTCAACGGCAAGCCGTTCATCTTTCCTTCATCGTTGCAGATGATGGCAACTTCGTCCTCAAAGGGCATATATTCTTCAATATCTCCCTCCACAAGAGACTGCATTGCTTCAAGCGTATCCTCGATTTCAATGAGCTTCGGATACCTGCCCGGCTCAACAAGAATGACGGAAATCTTCTCAGGTGCTTCTACCTTTTCAAAGGTATCCTCGTTAATATTCAAGGCGAGGGAGCTTCCGTTTTCCCAACTCATATGAATCTGTCCGGCGTCGTCAACGAATTTAACCGTTCCTTTCAGACCGTAGGGCATTTGACTTTCGCCAGCCATTTCAGTGAGTACAATCTGCGTTCCCTCCGGGTACATTTCTCTGATTTCTTTTAGTTTCATCGTGCAAAACTCCTTTCGGTTTTATCTTTTATTCCCAAGCGTTTACAAAGAAAGTCGTTGACATCTTTCCCATATTGGGGAGGGTCGTCAACGACTTCATACTTATCTGAAAGAATCGTCTGCAACGCTTTGGTCGCTTTTCTTCCGGCAATATCATTGTCCAAATGAAGAACAATTCGCCTGATTGTTTTGTCCTTTTCAAGCAGCCTGCCGAGTGTAACAGGCACTTTCGAGTCCTCGATTTTCTGCTTTGGGGAATACACTCCCGCAAGAGAAACAAGGTTAAACTGTCGCCAGTCTTTGCCCTCCAGCTTCATCAAAGTTGCATAGGAAAGCAGGTCAATGGCACACTCAAAAAGATGAACCTCTCCGGTGTTCTCGGCAGTCAGGCGGAAAGAATATTGCTTTTTGCTTCCGGTGCAGTCGCCCATAATTCTTGATTGATTTGTTGCTCTGTATGCGGCGTATTTAGGTTCTTTGTTCTCGTCATAGCCGATAAAAACAGCATTATGATATGGGAGCGACTCGATGATTAGCTTCTGTTCCAAGCAGTAGTTGATAATTTCATAATCAATCCCACGCCCGAAAAGATAATCAAATACCACATCGGTAGTGGGGCTTTTTTCAGGCAGAAGCAAAGGCTGGTTCTCATAACTTTTGATGTTTTCACAAGTCGGAAAGCTGACTGAACCGTTTCCCATAATGGTCTGAACCGCCTCCACAAAATCCATTCCACGGACTTTGATAAGGTAATCGAGGGCAGATTTGCCCCCGATACCTCTCGACCACCACATCCATTTGCCGTTGGAAATCTTCAAGCTGTCGTGGGTTCTTGTGGTGTAGGTGTTACTTGAAAATTTAACAAGCTCGCCCGGTTCATACTCTCTAAGATAGGTTAATAAATCCATTCGTTTGGCTTCGGTTATGACTTCCGGTGCAATATACGGCATAATTATCACCGCCGTTCTACATCAGCAAATCGGCAACCGCTTTCTGTATCGGTTCGTTGATACTGAGCTTTGCAATGATAATGAGTATCTTATCAACAGGGCAGCCGATGTCATTCCAAACAGTCCAAGCACCTCCCGCAAGGTCGTCGTTTTCATACAAAGCAATGATTTCTTCCGGCGAAAACACCGTTTCAATGCTCTGTCGAACCAACTCTCCGTAGAAAGAAAGCTTTGCATTTCTAAGGGCAAATTCTGCTTCCTTTGCGGGCGGTTTGCTTCTTTTCAATTCGAGATATGCTTTATCAAGTCTCCTGACCACAACCATCATCATTGCGTCAAAAGGGTTAATGATTGCTTTTCTGCAAGGGCAGTTTTCTCTTTCCTTATCGGGTGTCATTTTATCGTTCATAGGTTTTCTCCTTTCGTGTGTTCGGCACTTCGCCCTCATCGGGTTCGCCGCCGACAATTTCGTTTTCTCGCTTATCCATATTGAGCAAGATATTCAGCTCGTCCAAGCGGGCAAGCTTTGTCTTTAGTTCTTCCTCTTGGATAAACGGTTTTTGGACTTCTTTCTTTGCGGTTTCCAACTGATTTGTGGTGTTCTCAAGGTCATTTTCCGCAAGCGACAAGTTCTCGGCAAATCTCTCAATGCCGTTATCAAGACGGATAATATTGCCGTGTGCGTCATCACCGAGAGGAACATTTCTGCTTGTCGCACCTTTCAGTCGAACCTCATAATTTCGCTCTGCGGTATTAAAAAGCAGTTCCGTTTCAAACCCTCGGTACTTGCCGAGAGGAATAGGGTCGGGGCTGTTCATCTGCTTGCAGGCTTCAATGATTGCTTTACCGGCGTCGGCTTTTTCGGAATAAAAAACACCCTTAACCTCCATACCGACAAATCGGTCGTCCGTTGGTTTCGGGTGCTGTTTCGCAGTTTCTACATCTTGCTTCAATCCTTCAATACGGTTTTCCAAAGCTGTAATTCGCTGCGGATAATATTTGATTATCTTATCTTCCAAAGCGTATTTTTCAGATAGAAAGTTGGATTTTAAGAGCTTCAGCTTTTGAACTTGAATGTCCAAATCCATCTTCTCCTTAATATACGGGTTGCCGGTGGCAAGCATTTTAATCTCTGCATAGGAAAGGGCGGTTTCATCAATATCCTCGGCAGAACGCACCGGGGATTTGCTCGTCATAATCTGACTGGCGAACTTTTGCTTTCCCTCTACAAGCTGATAGAGATATGCGTCAAAGGTCTGCTCCGTTACATAGCGGTAAATATCTACATCAGGATTTGAGTTACCCTGACGGATAATTCGACCGGAACGCTGCTCCAAGTCTGACGGTCTCCACGGGCAATCCACATCGTGAAGTGCGATAAGTCTGTCCTGAACATTCGTGCCGGCTCCCATCTTTTGCGTAGAGCCGAGAAGCACTCTGACCTCGCCTTTACGGGTCTTTTGGAACAGTTCTTTTTTCTTCACATCGGTATCTGCTTCGTGGATAAAGCGGACTTCGCTTTCGGGGACACCACGCTCTATGAGCTTCTTTCTGATGTCGTTATATACCGAGAATGTTCCGTCATTCTTTGGAGTTGAGAGGTCGCAGAACACAAGCTGTGCCGATTTTTTATCGGCTGTTTCCTCCCAAATACGGTAGATGTTATCGACGCAGGCGTTGATTTTACTGCCCTCAAAATCAGGCAGCATATCGTTAAGCATACGCTGGTCAAGTGCTAACTTCCTGCCGTCGTTTGTAATTTTAAGCATATTATCTACACTCGAATCTACACCGCCGCCACGGACTTTCTCGGCTCGTTCCGCAAGGGAAGCAACCATCTCTTTCTGCATTTCCGAAGGCTTGACCGCAACATTGTGGAAGTGTGCTTCCGGCACAGGCAGTTCCAGCATATCCGCCGTCTTGATGTCGGCGACCTCCTTAAACATCGCCATAAGCTCCGGTAGGTTGTAGAATTTCGCAAAGCGGGTTTTCGCTCTGTAACCCGTTCCCTCCGGGGTAAGCTCAACGGCTGTTACAGTCTCTCCAAAGGTACTTGCCCACGAGTCGAAGTGCTGCAAGTTGTTTTTGACAAGCGTGTTGTACTGCAAGTATCGCTGAATGGTATATAGCTCCACCATACTGTTTGAGATAGGAGTACCGGTTGCAAATACCGTTCCTCGACCGCCTGTAAGCTCGTCAAGGTATCGGCACTTCATAAACAGGTCGGAGGATTTCTGTGCTTCCGTTTGAGCGATACCGCCCACATTACGCATTTTGGTGTAAAGATAGAGGTTCTTGTAATAATGACTCTCGTCAATAAAAAGCCTGTCCACACCGAGTTCTTCAAAGGTAACAACATCGTCCTTTCGGCTTTGGTCGTTGAGCTTTTCCAGCTTTTGTTTCACGGACTTTTTAGACTTTTCAAGCTGTTTAATGGAGAAGTTTTCTCCACGGTTTCGCTTCAAATCCATAATACCGTCTGTCAGTTCTTCAAGCTGCTGCTCAAGAATTGCCCTCTGTCTTTCAATGGACATCGGGATTTTCTCAAACTGAGAATGACCGATGATTACGGCGTCATAATCTCCCGTGGCAATTCGACCGCAGAACTTTTTGCGGTTCTTTGTCTCAAAATCTCGCTTTGTCGCTACGAGAATATTCGCCGCCGGATAGAGTTGTAAGAACTCCGCCGCCCATTGCTCGGTTAAGTGATTTGGCACTACGAACAGCGACTTATTGCAAAGTCCCAGTCGTTTGGACTCCATAGCGGCGGCTACCATTTCAAAGGTCTTGCCCGCACCGACTGCGTGTGCTAACAGCGTATTACCGCCGTACAGAATGTGTGCAACCGCATTTTTCTGATGTTCACGGAGTTCGATTTCCGGGTTCATACCGTTGAAAACAATGTGGCTTCCGTCGTACTCACGGGGTCTTATACTGTTGAACTTTTCGTTATACATCTTCGTGAGTTTTTCTCGGCGGGCAGGGTCAGCCCATATCCAGTCCTGAAAGCCCTGCTTTATGAGTTCCTGCTTTGCCTGTGCGATTGCCGTCTCTTTTTTATTGAGAACGGCTTTCTTTCTGCCTTCCTCATCTTCGATATAGTCAAAGATTCGGACATCTTTCAGGTTCAGTGTTTCCTCAATTATCTTATATGCGTTGATGCGGGAAGTACCGTATGTGCTGTACGCTTTTACATTGGAACGGTCGTAGCTCTTTCCCTCAATGTTCCATTCGCCGGTAAACTGAGAGTAGTGAACCTTGATATTCCATTGTGCATAGCGTGGGGTGTCGAGAAACTCAAACATAAACTGTTGGAATATTTCGGGCGGTATCCAAGTCGCACCGAGCCTTACGGAAATCTCGCTTGCCGTCAAATCCTTTGGCTGCACCTTTTCAAGTGCCTGCACATTGACGGTGTAATCTTCGGGATACAGTGCCGCAGACCTTTTGGCTGTCGCCAGCTTCTCACGAACATTGCCCGACAGATATTCGTCTGCCATCAGATACTTCGGCTCATAGGAATTACCGTACTCATAAAGGGGATTTAAGAAGATTACACCCTTTAAGTCAGCGAATAATTCCTCCTCACTTTTGCCGGACAACTCCATCATATATTCCATATCAATGGCTGCTTTTTCGCCCATAGAGACAGCGAGAGCCTCGTCTGCGGTGTCAACCTCCGTTACCGGCTTGTGCGGTTTAATCGTCCTTTTGAAGAACATATCCGCCTTGCGTTCCAGTTCGCCATCTTCATTGATAACCTCAAGAGCGGAGAGCAGAGCATAGGAGCTGTCGTCGGAAAAGGCAGAAGTATTGGCACGGCTGTTAATCAGTCCGTACTTCTTTGTAAAGCTGTCATACAGTGTGTTCAGCTTATCCTGTGCCTGTTTGATTTCGCTGTCCGGGTAATCCTCGGTTTGCAGTTCAATCAAGTTACGGACGCAATCTCTTATCCCAATCATACCCTTAATGCGGTTCTCAGCGGTTGCAGATACCTCCACCGGGGACATACGGGAGTTCTCACGGAAATAGATTTTATCGTCTAAAACAGTGTAAGAGAAGTTCCTTACCATAGGGTCTGCCGGGATAGAATTATCTTCTTCCTCCAGTTCGTCGGCAACCTCGTATTCGGAGATTTCTCCGTGAATGTTTGAGACTGCTTCGTTCAAAAGCTCCGAAAGGTCGGCATTTTCAAACGGTTCACAGGTTGCTTCCGGTCCGAAGCGACCGCTTACCATTTTCATTTCGCCGAGTATCATTTCCGGGTGCTGAACAAAATATGAGTTCATCCTTATACCGTTTTCGTCGGTGTCAAGATGAACCCAATCCGGCTCAATATCTATGAGTCTGTCTCGCTTTTGCAGAAACAGAATATCGGATACGACCTCTGTCCCGGCATTACCTTTGAAGGTGTCGTTCGGAAGTCTGATTGCTCCGAGAAGCTCCGCCCTCTGTGCGATATATTTACGCACATTGGAGTTTTCCTTGTCCATAGTTCCTTTGCTTGTCACAAGAGCCATCACACCGCCGGGGCGTAACTTATCAAGCGATTTTGCAAAGAAATAATCGTGGATTAAGAAATTGTACTTGTCGTATCGTTTATCGGAGACTTTGAAATCTCCGAAAGGCACATTGCCGATAATGCCGTCAAAGAAGCTGTCGGGGACATTTACTTCCTCAAAGCCCTGTGCCGCAATGGAAGATTTCTGATAAAGCTGCTGAGCGATACCGGCTGAAATGGTATCAAGCTCAACACCGTAAACCTTTGCGTTTTCCATTGACTTGGGCAGCATACCGATGAAATTACCGATACCGCAGGACGGCTCAAGCAGGTTGCCCTCCTGAAATCCCATCTGTTCCAACACCTTGTAAATGGCGGTAGATACTTCGGGCGGAGTGTAAAATGCAGTCAGTGTGCTTTCTCTTGCCGACGCATATTCCTCCGGCGTCAGGATGTTTTTCAGCATTGCATACTCTGTATGCCAAGCTCCTGCTCGTTCGTCGAAGGCTTCGGGAATACCGCCCCAACCGACATATCTCGACAAGATTTTCTGCTCGTCAGGTGTTGCAAAACGGTTTTCGTTTTGACAATCTCTCAGGACTTTTATTGCTGCATAGTTTCGGTGGAAGCGTTCTTTCTTGTTCACTTCTTCAACCTGATTATTGGCAAGGTCAAAGTTGTGTCGTTCGGACATAGGAATATCCGGGTGGAGGTCAAAGCTCTTTACTTTTGACTTTTTCTTTTGCTCCCAAGCGGGGACAATCGGTTCAGGCTCTTTGTCGTAACCGTTGCCGATACGAACACCCTCGTTATACATTTCCTCATCGCTGTCAAAACCGTTTTGAGTAGCAACGATTTCTCTGTAATCCTCAATCGGTACATTCCCGATATTTGTTGCCACCATATCAGCTCTTTCAGTGTTTTCAATAAGAGCTTCCATTGTGGCAGAGGTACAGTCGGTCAAATCCGGTGTCCTGTGAAATTCTCGGTCTGCGTCCACAAACCATTCCGTACCTACATCGGCAAGCTCCTGATTTGCAATGCTACCGAGATAATCAAAGAAATCCTCTGCCGAGTCATACTCCCGTGCGACTTGCTGTATCTCGTCAAAAGAAAGAGTATTTGTAACATACTGACCTCCGGCATTGCTGTCGGGGTTATAGTACATCCAAGTTACACTTTCATTGTCCCGGTCAATAAAGAAGGCGTCGTCATAACCGGTTTTCGGACTGAAATCCGGTACGGTTTCAGTATCGTTTTGAGCTTTATTTTCGCCTGTAACGGTTTTTTCTTCCGCCGGTAATACACTGACCTTCAAGTGGTCGTTCATCGGATTTTCACGCACTTTGCGGTCAAATTCTTCCCTTGAAAGTTCCTTGTTGAATAAGGGCATATCGAAGTCATAGAGCATTACACGGTTTTCATCAAAGGACAAAATCTCATACTGAGAAGCCCCAATATACACGCTGTCGCCGAGATGATATTCATACTGCGCTTCCGGCTCGTCCTCTTTGTTTTCAGGTTCAGGCGGTGCGGTAGAAAGTATCTCACGGTTTTTTCTCTGCTCTGCAAGCTCGGCTCGCCGTTCTTCCTGCTTTTCAAGCCATTCAGGGTACTTTTCTTTTTCCTTTGGGTTTAGGTATCTGTCCATACGGATAAGGTCTCCGATACGCTTTTCCACCTGAGACCAAGAAAGAGTAATGTGCGGCTTGTCGCTTCCGATACCTTTTGAAATTGTGATACCTTTTCCGTCGTGCTGTTCGTCAATGCCTGCACCGATGATGACCGGATAAGAGCCGCCCCAACCGTATTCGTTTTTCAAGAAGTCGGCGTTCTCTTTTGCGGAAATGCTCTTTTCAAACTGCTCATAGATACGCATTTTACCCTCGGAAACTCCGCTTCCACGGGTCAATACAGCGTCTATGATTTCCTGAGAAAAAGTAAAGGCAGAGGTTTTTTGTTCCTCTGCCTGATTTCCCATAATGAGAGTCAACTGACCGTCCATAGACGGAATCGGTTTCATTGTATCGGTCAATTCTCCCAAAAGTCTCATTGCTTCAAAATGCTGTGCGATAACGCCCCAGTCGTAGAAACTCTGAGCGGTTCTGTTTTCGTATTCACCCTCCCACAAGTGGAGGACATTCTGAAATGTTTTGTATCCCACAAGCCTGCCGTCGTTTAAGGTAAGCCGGGTGTAGTCGTTATTGAAGATACCCTTGATATATTCGGTACGGGTCGCATTGTCCGTATTTCTCTCATAGAAGTCTTTGATTTCTTCCTTTGAAGCGGACAAATGCGGGGTAGTACCGAGTATCTCTCGGATAGTATCATCGCCACCGAAAAACGGCAGGCTCTTGTCCTCGTGGTTTCTGTCGTAATACTCTAAGCGAATATTACCTGATTCTTCACGATTTCCTGTGCCGAGTTCCTGATGTTGTTCATCAGGCGAACCCACTTCATCATATCTTCCGCTTTCATCTGCTCCGTCAGCCCGGCTTTCTGTGCCATCTGCTTCACGAGAGTTTCCTCCAGTTCGCTGGCTCTCTGCTGAACCTCCGCCAAGTGACTGTTCAGAATCCCTTTCGTCAGAAGATTGTAGTACAGGATTTTGTGATGTTCCTTCAGATAAGTTCTCCTCATCTGCGACCATCTGCCGAGAGTCACTTCCGTCTGCTCCGGCAGTTTCAGGTTCGGAAGATTGTAATCTCCCACCATCGTGTATGTGATTTCGCTCATCGCTTTGACTCCTTTCGTCTTTGATGTCTTTATTGTATTCGGATTGCTCCTGTTCATCAATTATGCGATTTTCCTTGCTGAGCGTGCTGATTGTTCTGCTGACAGGGAGCAACGCCATTTCTGCAATGTCGCTTGTAGCAATACCCACCGCATTGAGAACTTCCTGTGAATTAAAACTTGAAATACCGGCAAAGTCATCGGGAGAATAGACCTTGTCTGCGTTCAGTCCCAATCGTGCCATAACCATATATGATACGCTGTTTCTGACAAGCTCCAAATACAAGGCATTTGCTTCGTCGGCAGACAAATACTCAATATCGCTTCCTGCACCCAAACTCATAAAGTCGGAGATATAGTCTGCGATGTTATCCTCAACGGCATTGGCAATGCTCTCTTTGACGACATTTTCAATACTCGTTGTATCGTTTACCGCACCGAAAGTATTTTCAAGTGTTTCAATAACTTCTGCTTCATATTCGGGTCTCATCTCCCAAATCGGAACAGGGCGGGAATGTCGACTTTCGTGGGTGTCCGATATATCAAAGTAATGAATCAGCCTTTGACGGCTTCTGTCTGTGTCCTCAAATACGGCAATACCCTTTGCTCCTCGGTTTACCCAGCGACCGAAAGTACCGTTCCATCGTTCGATTTCAAGCACGGCTGTTGCGTCGGGTCTTTGGGCATAAATGAGAAGCTGTTCATCAAATCGGAGCCTGAAATTTCTGCCTGCTGTTTTCAGAAACGATTGCCAGTTTACCGGATTGTCTGTAACTGCAAAACAGGTTCTTTCATACAGCTCTGAAATCAGGTCAAATTTTCTTGCCACCTCGTCTGCACCTCCTTATCGTGTTTTTTCTTTGTCCTTTGCGGATTTCGTGTTTTCTTTTGCGGCTGGTTCTACGGTATGACCGTTTCTCTCGCAAAGCTCGGCAAATTCGCAGATATGGTAGAGATTTGTGCCGACCTCCAAATGGTAGTCGTCGATATATCTGCAAGTTCTCTCCATTGTTTTGCCGTCGCCGAGCTTGATTGAGATTTTTTCTCCGTCCGCAATGCGAAACTGCTCCTGATAGTGCGGGTTGATAAATCGGATACCTCGCTCAGCGTTTTTCAAGTGGGCATTTAGCCACTCTTTCTGATAGCAATAGCAGTACAGATTGTACTCGCCCCTGTTGGGGTTAAATCTCATAAGATAGCTGTACTTTCCCGTATCAAGACGGATGCCGTAGTGGTTGCAGTCATCATTAAAGGAGCTGTCGGGAGTGGAATAACAGTAAGAGGACATAGCCTTTCTGCCGGACAAAACATCGCCGTCACGCAATCCGTTTATGACTTCATCAAATTCAGCCTTAAATTCATCGGTTTTCAAGTCTTTTCTGAAATCGTTCCAAGTCGTCCAAAACTCGTTCCCGTTAGAACCGAAGTCGGCTCTCAAATATCCGATAAGACCGGTCTGCATAGAGAGCTGCTGACTTTGGCTGAAGGTGTATTTACGCTCTGCTTCGGTCAATACTCTGTAATCCATTTTCATCACCTCGCTTGTTCGTTTGTTTGTCTTTGCTTTGGAATAGGAAAACCATAAACTCCGGCAATGTCATCGCCGAGCCTTTTGGTAACTCGTGTGATGTCGGCTCTTGTGGCTTTTCCGTTATAGATTTTATCTTGCAGATTTTCAATCTGCGTATCGGTAACACCGTCTTTGAATACACGGTAAAGATAATGGTTTGTACCGTCGTGATGAACGGCGTCGGCACGAAGGTCGCCGTACTTATCCACATACCATTCGTTGTAATCGGTATCGGAATAAAGGCAGTCCTTAATGTTGCCGGAATCAATCATCTTGTAGCCCGACACTCTGCCGTTCCATCTGCCGAGGTCGCCGATAACAATAATCGGCTGTGAAAGCTGAATATTGAGATTTACTCGTTCATCATAAAGATTTTCGGCATTGGATTTTACCATAATGTCGTAAAGCTCATCATCGGAATATCCGGGATACAGTTCCTCCAAAGACTCTCGCCAATCATCAAGGTCAAGGCTAATGTCGCTCCAAATGATATGGCGGTCATTCTGTTCCTGCCTGCTCATCAGTGCCACCTCCCAAATAAGAGAACAGCTTATTGGCTTTGGTCTGCTTCTGAAACTCGATAATCAGACTCATATCCGGAATAGTGATACCCGGAATTTTCAAAATGCTCTCCATGTCGAGCTGCTGCAATTTCTTTTCGGTATTGCAGCCTGCGTCAAACAGTTTCGTCAGAAGCTTTGTCTTTTGCTGAAAAGTGAAATTTTCCTTCATTGCTTTGTCCTCCTTATCGTTCTTTGTCTTTATTTCGCTTCTTGTTTGAAAGCTCTTGTGCCTTTTCCTTTGCCCATTCAGGCAGACGCTCAGGCTTTATTTCGCCCATAACATCCATTCTTTCATATCGGGTTGATTTGCCGGTGTGAAGATTGGTACAAAACACGGCACTTCCACGGCTGTTTGCCGACGCACCGAAACCACCTGTAACATAGTAGAGCTGTCTGTCGGCTCTCTGAAATTCAGGCTTTAATACCTTGGGGTCAATGGCTATGATTTTGCCGTTGATGTCTTTGGAATAGTGGTCGGGGATACAGTCGGCTTCTGTTATGAGTGTGATTGGAATATCCAGTTTTTCGACCTGTTCCTTGAAAAGCTCCGCTTCATTTGCCACACGGCTTCCGAAAAGGTGTACGATTTCGATATAGTCATCGCTTACCATACATTCCGAACACAGTTCAAACAGGTCGTTTCGCTCTGCAAAGCCGCACATAAATTTATCGCCGTTTGTACTTTGCTCATTGGAAGCCAAGATAACTTCCTTTTCGCCCACATTGACCGAGCAAAGAACAGTGTATTCACCGATTTTTCTTTTTCCCTCGTTCATATCCACACCTCAGCTTACTTCAATCACAATTCTGATGTTTCCGCAGTCGCAGCCACTGCACTGCCTTGACAGTTCGGGAAATAGGGATTGCACTCTCTGTCTTGCTCTGCGGATAGTCTCAAAGCACGGCAAGCCGTAGCCTTTATAGTTGTTGACTATATCCTCAAGCGGTAAATCTCCGACTCTCATATAGCTGTATCGGTTGTAATAGCAAAGGATAAGCTGCATATCGTCATACCTCGTTTCGGGGCATTCTCTGAGTATTGCAAGCACCTTGCTGTCAACCGTCTTTTGCTTATTCATAATGCACCTCCGTAAAAGAACGGTGGGCGAAGTTTTCACTCCGCCCACACAAGCGTTCCTTATTTCTTTCTGTTCTTAATCTGCAAGAAGATAAAGCCGCCGATAATAAAGGCGACTAATACAACTGCTACGATTGTTTTAGCGTCCATTACTCATTGTCCTCCTTCTTCTTTTTTCTGTACGCAACAACGGCTGTGCCGACAATACCGAGGGCAGAAAGTCCCGCAAGTGCCGTCCACAAGCCCACATTGCTGTTATCTCCGGTCTTTGGTGTATCTCTCAGCTCATTGTGCATTTCCACAACGGTAGTAGAACCGACCTTTACGGTTGCAATCTTATCCGCAGGAAGCACATAGGAAGCAGAAACACTATCCTGAACCTCGGAAATGGTGTAATCGCCGATACGAAGTCCCTCGATAATGATTTCGCCGTTCTTATCGGTCGTGAAGCTTCGGTCGTAACCGTTTACTCCTGTAACTCTGAAAGTGAAGCCTTCAACCTTACCGTCAGAGGAAGTTTTAACGATTTTCAGGTTTCCTTTCATAGCTGTGTTAATAAAGCCGACGCCGGCTTTGTTTTCTACCTCGTAGGTGGTTTCATCTTTTTCAATGAAAACAGAGTACACACCCTTATCAAGCTCAAAGCCATCCGGTGCTTTGGTTTCTCTTACAAGGTATTTTCCGTAAAGAAGTTCCTTCATCTCGTAAATACCGGTAGAGGTTTCGGAGAGAGTTCCGATAAGCTCGTCGGCGTCATCCAGTTTACCGTCGCCGTTTACATCTTTGTAAACCTCAAAGGTCGCTCCTGTCAGCTTGTTGTCCGGGTAATCTTCATCGACCTTAGTCAACTTGATATTGCCGTGAACATACTCATTGACGATTTCGACCTCAATGACCTGAGCGACCTCGGAGATTTTAACTTCATAAGAAGTTTCATCAAGCACGAAGCCCTCCGGCTGCTCGATTTCTCTTACAAGCCAGTTGCCATACGGTACTTTCTCAAAAGAAAAGCTACCGTCTTTTTGGGAGGTAGCAGTCATCAAAGCATTTTCTTTTGTAAATTCGGTTTCATCAGCCTTAAACAGACCGATTACAGCACCTCCCAGTGCTTCGCCGTTTTCGGTAATCTTCTTACCGGAAACAGAACCGTAAATGAGCTTGTTTTCAATCGGCTTGCCGTCATTGACCGCAATCTCAACATTTGCGGTATCCTGACCGGCATAGCTGAAAGTGAACGGATACTTGGCGTCGGTAAGGATATAATGCTCATCGGTGGCAAGTTCCTTTACATAGTAGCTTCCGAAAGGAAGGTCGGTTTTGATAACAGCCTTGCCGTTCTCGGAAAGTGAGATAATCTCAATCAGTCCGTCTGCCGGAATAGAAGTACCGCTTGCAGAAACAAGTTCTTCTGCGGCGAAAAGTCCGAAGCTGATATTCTTCATTTCATCGCCGTTGCCGATATTGAAGATGTCGTTCTTTTCAATAGTCTTTTCAAGACTTACCGCTACTTTCTGCCTGTCGTTTACAAAGCTTGTGGCGGTTTCGGTTACAGACACTTCCTGACCGGCATAAGTCAGCTCAACATCGTGAGCTTCTTTGTTGATGACCATACCCTCCGGTGCAGTAATTTCAACCACCGTATATTTTCCGAGATAAAGCTCCTTACTCTTGGCAAGTCCGTTTTCATCTGTGGTAACAGTATCTACTACCTCGCCCTTTGCATAACGGAGTGTACCGTCGGGAGTGATAATATCTTCTGCTGCGCTAATCTCATAAACTGCACCTGCAAGACCTTTCACTTCATAGACAGGCTGATAAATCACATCGGCGTTTTCCACGCCGGAGATATTTACCCCTGAAAACACCTCGCCGGTCTTTTCAATGCTGACTGTACCTTTCTGTGCCATATTAGGCTTATCGACCTTAATCACGGTAATACCACCCTCATCGGAAGAATGTTCCTCTGCCACATCAAAGTACACCGGTGTGCTGTCAAGCACATATCCGTAAGGAGCCTGAACTTCTACAAGAGAATATCCCTTGCCGTATTCCAGTTTTTCCGGTGTCACAAGCTGTCCGTTTGCGTCGGTGTAGAAAGTATCAATCGTTGTCGGAGTAGGATAAGTGAAGGTCATTGTTACCTGATTGCCGTCAGGGTCAAAGATTTTGAAGCCTGCACCGGCATAAGGAATGTTTTTACCGCTTTCTGCGTCCACCTTGACAACCTTGATATAGCTTTCAAAGTTTGCGTTGTTGATAAGATAGCGGTAGGTCTGTCCGTCCTGAGCAATGAACACATCAAAGTTCTTCATCAGCTCACGACCTTCCCAACCGGAGGTCTGATGAACGGTATATACGCCGTAAGGCATATCCTTTGTCTGCCCGAAACCGTTTTCATCACAGACAATGACATCTCTTTCATCTTCTTCTGCTGCGTCAAAACTGCCGGAAGATTTGAGATAGATTTCAAAGGTTGCTCCGTTTTCCGGTGTTTCAATCTGAGTTTCGCCGTCATCGGTGTGCTTGATAATGGCGATATTGCCTTTCATAACCTGTTCGGTAACATCATTTGCTGTCTGATTGTGTTCCACCGTATAAAGCTGCGGTTCAGCACCGACCTTGTGAACAGTCGTATCAAGCAGATAACCCTCGGACGGCGTGATTTCACGGATTGTCCAGTCATTATCACAGACATATTCCTTTGTGGTAAACTGCCCGTTCTTATCCGTCACATACTTGTCCACAAGGGTTTCGCCTTTATAGATACCGTAAACTGCTCCGGCAAGGGTAGCGTCGCCCTGCGGTGTGCCTTCCTCTCGGTCGCTCTTTGTTACGGTTACGCTGAACTTTTTGAGAATGTTCGTGAAGTTTCTTGTGGTTACTTCTTTCCAGTTAATCGGTGCGGTCTGATTTGCAGGCACAACATAACGGATTGCGGTATCCACTTCCTCAATGGTGTATGGGGTAGTGCCGCTGATAAGCACATCATCAAAAGAAGCAACACCGTTCTTATCTGTCACGGCATACTCATCGACAGCAATACCGGAAAGAGATGTGCCGTAAAGATGGAAGGTAACGCCCTCAACCAAGTTATCCTCAGAAGATTTGATGACCTGAAGATTACCTCTTTTGAGAACATTATTGAAATTGACCTTTGACACCTGACCGGCAACAACAGTTACTCTGTGAACCTCCTGCGGAACATATTTGTCGATAGACTGTTCTGTTACCGTGTAAACACCGGGCATAAGGTTATCCAGTTGGAATTTACCGCCGTTTGCGGTTGTTACAGTCTGATTGACACCGTTACCGCTTATGGTAAACTGAATGCCGTCAACCTTTCCGTCCTCACTTGTCTTTACAATCTGACAAGAGCCGTAGCTTACCTTCATTTTGACAAAGCCGCTGACAGGGTCACTGACCTCCTGAGCATAAGTGACCACATCCTGAATGCCGTTTCCGTTCTGATGGATACCGTCAGACCATACGACAACACCTCTGCGGACACCGTTCTTTTTTGCGGCTGTGATGGTAAATTCCTTGCTCGGAGCTTTCTCCATCGAAACAGTCAATTTGTTTCCGCTGACAGAGAAAGAAACCCCGTCAATGTTTGCCGAGAAGTTGTAATTGCCAAGCACACCGTTTGTATCGGTGAGAGTAGCAACATACTTGCTTCCGTTCCATTCAAGCTCGTTTACCTTTGCAGAACCGCTTGACCTTGTGCAGAAGCTCGGCACTTTGGTGTGATTCTGAACACTTGTTACCATACTGTTGTAGTACGACAAGATTTTACTGCGGAGTGGGTGTGCAGTGCTTACACATTCAAGCACGGCATTGTATCCGCTGGTAGAAACGTGATTAAAGCCTGCGTCTCTTTCTCCGACAATCGTTTCCCAAATCAAAATCTGAGTGGCATAAGCGTGTGCGATGCAGTTTGCGTCGCTTTCATTCTGCGACTTCCAGCTTGTCGAAATACCTCCACGGTAGCCGTACTGCAAGATACGACCGATAAGCAGGCGAATGTCATCGCCGGAAATCGTTCCGTTCGGGCTGATGTTATTAAAGAAGTTCTCGTCCTTTTCGGTGAGAGTATCTCCAGTCCGCTGACCTGTACCCGGTTCAATACAGTAGGCAATATTGCCCGAATACGAACCCATTGCACGAAGTCCTGTATATTTTGTGGACAAGCCTTTCCAACCGTTCATATAGTTGAGATTGCCGTGTCCCCATTCGCCGTTGTTATTGGTATCTCCGCTTCGGGGATAATCGACGAGGTACACATCGGCTTTTTCTCCTACGGCTGCAAAGGCTGTCGTTGCCCCAATGCCCGTAAAAGCAGTAAGGCTCATAACCGCCGCCAACATAAGCGAGACGGCTTTCTTGAATTTTGTTTTAACCATTGCGTTTTCCTCCTTGAAATGCAAGAACGCACCGATTTTACTCAGTGCGTCCGCTTAAAATTATTTTGTTTTAGCAGTAGCCGATATAGATGTTGTAATCCGTATCGGATAGCTTTTCTGTCCATATCCACACAGCGGTAAAACCCTCGCTGTTCTTGTATCGGTTCAGTCTGCTTTCAATATCAGACTTGATACCGCTTCGGTTAGGATTTGCGGATATGGGGTTGTCCCAACATTCTGTCGCCGTGATGTCAAGAGAAAGCCCTATGCTTACCGCATACTCTTTTGCGTAACTAACATAAGGGCTGACATCGAATGTCTGCTTGTGCGGCTCTGTCGGTTTCGGTTCTGCCGGCTTTTCAGTCGGTTTTTCAACCGGCTTTTGTTCGGCAGTTGTCTGTTCTTTTGGCTGTTCCGTTTGTTTTTCGGGTTCAGCCTGCGTGGTTGTCTGCTTCGGTGGCTCTGCCTTTGGCTTTTCGGTTGCAGGAGTATCAGCCGTTTTTTCTTCCGCCGGTTTTGTCTGAACAGTCGCAACCGTCTGCCTTTCAGCGGTTGATTGGCTTTCTTCTGCCGTAATCGGTGTTTCTTCCTGAACTGTCGTGCTTTCCGGTTCTTCTGCCGTTTCTTCCTGAGAATCTGTTTCGGTATTACCAGCCGGAAAAGAAGTCTCTGTTTTCGTAATCTCCTGTGCAGCTTCTTTGGCTGTGTTACCGTTACAACCTACGAGGAAAATCATCAGGCAGGCAAGAACACAAGGTATCAGCCTGTTTTTCATATCCATCGCTCCTTTCTGCCTTAATCGTAATCAAAACCGGTCAAAACATCAAAGGTGCGATTGGCTGAACTTTTTATCGTAGCAGACATTTTGCTTTTGCTCCAAATGTGCGAACCCTTTTATAGACAGCTATATGTTATTAGAGATAGATATACTCAAGGGAGATAGAGTATATTTTTCAGCAGGTTAATAGCCGGTATATATAGGGGTTAGAGTGTGAGAAAGGGGGAAGGCTATCGGCTGTCACGGTCGGCTCTGCTTCGCAGAAACTTGTTGTAATGCTCCAATGCCTTGCACACAAAATCCTCCGTTTGGCTTATGGGAATATTCTTCGGGATAAGCTGTCGAACCCTATCGCCCCTCAAAACAATTTTCTCCCTTTGGTTTGGTTTTTCCTCCGACATAATCGCTTGGATTGCTTCGGTTGTGAGCTTGCCCTCCTCAAAGAACTTTCGCATACGGATTGTTTGGTCGTGGGACGGGGTTGCGTCGTTCAGGTCGATTTCATCAACCACATCACGCTGACTGTCCTCATCGAGAAAAGACAATTCAACCGCCGGTCGCATTTTAATTCGCCCCTCATCAACATATTCCAAAAGTTCGGGAACAAGGTTTGTAAGGCGAATATATCTGCGAACTTGGGTTTGACTGTCACCCGACTGCTCTCCAATTAGTTGTGCTGTTTCTTTTCCGCTTGACTTCCAACCCACTGGGTCGGAAGTTAGGTCTGTTCTTTTGCCTTGTCTGCTCAATGCTTCCAAACGCATTTTGTAGGCATAGGCTTTTTCCGAGGGAAGTATCTGCGACCTTTGGTAGTTGCTCTCAACCATTAAAATCGTGGCTTCGTCTCGGTTCAGTTCAACGACCTCACAACGGAGAGTATCAAACCCGGCAAGCTCACAGGCTCGCTTTCGTCTGTGTCCCGATATGAGTTCGTATCTGCCGTCCTCTTTCTGCCTTACCGTCGCCGGAGTGATTACCCCTCGTTCCTTAATACTCTCAATGAGCTGTGCCATATCCTCGTCATCACGCACCTTAAAAGGGTGGTCGGGGAAATCGTCAATCTCAGTCAAGGGAATATCTCGGATTTTTGAAAGTTTTTCTTCATCTCTCTGTTCCTGCGTCGAGAATAAGTCATCGAGCTTCGTGAGAGTGAAGTCGCTCTTTCTTCCTGCCATCGGCTAACACCTCCTTTGTAAATTCGGTGTACGCTTTTGACACCGTGCTGCCCGGTTCGTAGGCAAAAATGCTCTTGCCTTTGGAAGAAGTCTCTGCGGCTTTTACGGCAATCGGGATATATGTTCGATACATCTTGATTTGACTACCGAAGTTCTCTCTCAGAGCTTCTACCGTGCTTTTGGCGAGGTTGGTACGGCTATCCACCAAAGTGAGAAGCATACCGTCAATCTTTAAGCCCGGATTGATACGCTTCTTAACTCGTGAAATGGTCTGAACAAGCTGCGTCATACCTTTTGCCGGTAAATACTGAGCCTGAACAGGAATTATTACGCTGTCTGCCGCAGATAGAGCATTGATTGTTACCATTCCGAGGGAAGGCATACAATCTATTAAGATATAGTCGTATTTCTCCTTCACTTCGCTGAGATAGTTTCTCAATGCCGTCTCTCTGCTCATTGCGTTGACAAGGTTAAACTCCATTGCTGAAAGCTCAAGGTTTGCCGGAATAAGGTCAACACCTTCGTCGTGGTGCAGAATACCGACCGTAGGGTCATTCATCGTTTCATTTATGACATCTGTGAGTTTCGTTGCAAGCGTGATACCCAAGTTGTCTGTATCCTGCCAACCGAGACAAGTGGTTAAGTCGCCCTGTGGGTCTGCGTCTATGAGCAGCACTTTCTTTCCCTGCATTGCAAGACCGACGCCGAGGTTTACCGTAGTGGTCGTCTTTCCAACTCCGCCTTTTTGATTGCATATCGCAATCGTTTTGCAGTTCGACACTTTGTGCGTCCTCCTTTCGTGAAATTCATAGCCATCGCAGTATGGCTATGTACTTGACCGGCTCATTTCCTAACCGGTCGGGCAATATTTGTTCTCAACACCCCTTGCCGAGCAATAAGCTCACGGGAAGTCACTAAGGAACAGACTGCTAATCTGTATCATAGGAATTTCACCTCTGCCGGGTACTCCGCCAGCTCCGTAGAGAAGTATCATTATCCTTCTGACTGTCATCGCCGTAACAGGGGCAACCTGTTACCTATACCGGGAGTTCTCGCTGTTCTGCAATGCAGAAGTCACGGCGTACCCGATAAGGTGGCTAAAATCATCAGAATTAAAGTCTTAGTGAATGGTTTATTCAGTTGTCAAAATACAAGTGAAAGGGCTGACCTTTTCGTGGCTCGGAATTAACCCCTTCACTTGTTTGAAATGGGAGAGCGTTTTTGGGGGGTGTTTTTTCAAAATTTCTTGAAAATTTTTTTGCTAACAAAAAAAGCCACCTACTTTCCTCT
>ERZ772885.577-NODE-577-length-25970-cov-74.683465_pt1 | contig 25970 bp, 22 predicted proteins | sample MGYA00580580_ERZ772885 | MGnify/ENA primary metagenome ERZ772885 (study PRJEB29015, sample SAMEA2737673) | human gut metagenome | biome: human gut; feature: human-associated habitat; material: faeces | place: China | collected 2012 ...
TGACGGCCAGACGCTCATCCAGCACGCGGGTGAAGGTCAGCGTGTCGTAGCGCACAGCGTCGGCGTACTTATGGGGATCCTTGTCATAGACACCGTCCACCATAGTGGCCTTGAACATAGCGTCTGCACCGATCTCCAACGCGCGCAGGGCGCTGGCGGTATCGGTGGAGAAAATGGGGTTGCCGGTGCCGCCGCCGAAGACGACGATCTTACCGGATTCCAGCGCGGCGATGGCCTTGTCGCTGGTGAACACCTCGGCCACCTGGGGCATGAAGGAACTGGTCATGACCACGGCGGGCACACCCTGCTGGCGCAGGGCATCCTTGACGGCCAGCGCGTTCATCACGGTAGCCAGCATGCCGATCTTATCAGCGTCCATGCGGTCCATCTTACCGCTGGAACGGCCGCGCCAGAAGTTGCCGCCGCCGACCACGATGCCGATCTGGGCGCTCAGGTCGTGGGCGGCCTTGATGCCGGCGCAGATGGAAGCGATGGTCTCCTCATCAAAGCCGGTGCCCTTGGGACCGGAGAGCGCCTCGCCGCTGACTTTCAGCAGGATACGTTTATACTGAATTGCCATAATACACACCTCTTGCGTTTACCGCACACAGGCACAGTAAACCATTGTTTTATTTGGGTACTATTTTACAATAATTTGGCCGTAAAGTAAAGCCATGAAATAAAAAAAGCGCATCTTCTGCCCAGGCCGCAGGAACGGCGGGCAGAAAACACGCAGGATTTGTTGCAATGAAACCAGTAAGATATTAAGTGTTGGAAGGCTCCTCCGGGGCGGAAAGGTAAAGGCGGAGTTCGCTCTCGTACAAGCGGCGGCGACGCCGGGTGCTGCCTGTGTCCGGAGCAGACAGATGCAGCATGCCCAGGTCTTCGGCCTGGCAGGTGGGCAGGGTGAACAGCAGGCCGCGCTCCCCTTCCGGCTGGCTGATCTGCCAGCCCATGGCGGTACAGTAGGCTCGGATCAGCGGCAGGCCCAGGCCGCCTTTAGCCAGCAGCTCCGAGGTCCAGACGCCCTCCAACAGCAGTCGGCGGGCATCCTGCGGCAGGCCGGGCCCGTTATCGCGGTACAAAAGCTGGTTCTGCGTGCAGGTAAGGGTGATCTCCACGGCGTCCGGTTCCGGCACGGCCTGAATGGAGTTGGTAAACAGGTTGACCAGCAGCCCATCCAGCAGGGCGGGGTCTCCCATCGTGGGGAAAACGTCCAGGCCGGGGGCGGTCTCCAACCGGGCGTGGACCGCGCGGGTGCCGCCCACCGTCAACTCGTTAAACAACTCGACCGTCTCGTGCAGCTGGCTCAGCAGTTCCAGGGGGGCGGGCACACGCAGCATCTGCAATACGGGGGCCGCGGCAGCATCGGCGGCGTGGTCACCCAGGCGGCGCAGGTAGGCCAGCTGCCAGTTGATTTCTCGCATCATGGTGCGCAGGTCGGCGTACTCGGCAGGGTTCAGGTGTTGGAGCATGTAGTCGTCCAGGACTTCGACAGCGTTTTCCAGTTGGTTGAAGGTGCCCTGGAAACGGCCGCGCAAACCGCCGCGCAGCGCCAAAGCCAACGATTCATCGTCCTGCAGCATGCGGTTACGCCCCTTTCTTTAATATGTTTCCAGTTCCCGGATATACTCCAGCATGCCTTTCAGCAGTTTGCCGTTGGACAGTACAGCGTCCTGCGGCAGGCCAAAGCGCACACAAAGCTGCTGATACAGCGGTGTGCCCTGCTTTTGCATCGCACGGGAGAGCCGACCGACGGCTGCTGTGATGGCACGCTCGTCCACCGGCTGGTCCTTGGCGGCCATCTGGTACAGGATGCCGATGGGCAGATCCCGTTCATCCGACCAGGCAAAAAGGATCATCCGCTCCAGGTATGTACAGCCGCTCAGCACCGGGTTGGCCTGCATGTCCCGCAGGATGCGGCGGCAGTGGTTCCGCACACGGTAGAGCTGCGCGGCTTCGTCGCCAGCGCCCAACAGGTAGACACGCTCAAACAGCGTGCGCATCTCGTATGGTCTAAGAATAACCTCTTGGCCGCGAAATGTCAACAAGGCATCTTCGGCAGAGGTCTGTTCCGGCGTGGGTGCCGAGAGCAGCAGCCGGGGTTTAGGCACCAGCTGCATGGCGCGTATCCCGCAGATAAGAGTCTGGATGCCGGGGTCGCGCAGCTGCATATCCAGCACGATGACCTGCGGGTTCAGCCCGTTCTGCAATAGCTGCAGCACCTCCCGCCCGGTGGAGACTACTGCCAGCGCACGGACCTCTGGGTGCGTCTGGGCAAAAAGATGTATGCTGCTGCGGTCCAAATGGGACTGCACCGCAAACAGTGTAGTGACAGGTGCAAATGAGCCTGTAAATCCCATGGTATCCCTTCCCTTTTTCCTGTCCGGGGTGCCCCGGTCATTCCATAGTAGTCTGCTCATAGTTACAACGTCCTGCCGCAGAAATCCGATAAAACATCGCGCAGCTGCTCCGGCCCGATGGAGTTCTCGTACAGATAGCACAGCAGCCGGCAGGCCGGGACTTCCTCCAGGGCGGCGGTGTAGTAGCTGACGGGCGCGGCTTCGCTGCTGCGGCGGGCGCTGAAGCAGAGCATGGTATCGCTGCGGCGCAGGGTGTACTCCACGCGGTGGGCCTGCTGCAGCCCGGGCAGTGCCGAGTATTCGCGCACATAGTGGGCCAAAGGAGCCTCTTGGACAGATTTCATCGTAGCGGTTCTCCCCTATTGTTTGATGCGGGGATGACAGTTATGCGGCCATTCCCCGGAAAATAGTTCCTTACTAAGACTATAGGAGATAGCAGCGTGAGAATCAATGCACATACCGTACACGCTTTTATACGTTGATAGCATAAAATGTACGAAATGAATATATTATTGCAAGATATGTTCTATTTTGCGTGTCGAAGCCTGGTAGAAACCGTCAGAATAGCGGGCAGCGCGTATATTTTCGTACATGAAAAATAATTTTTTATAATAAAAAAACCTGACAGCATATTTGCCGTCAGGTTTGTGGTGGAGGATGGGGGACTCGAACCCTCGACCTCTGCGATGTGAACGCAGCGCTCTAACCAGCTGAGCTAATCATCCATATTCGGTTGGTCAACGCTGACTATTATAAAGCATTGCATCCGTTTTGTCAACCCCCTGCTGACACAAATTTACAGCCTGGAATTTGCCGCGCTGTTATGTGTATTTACATGCAAAAAGCCCCCGGCCGCGGCAAAACGGCTGGGGGCACGGATGCTATTTTACAGGAAAATCACTTGCTCAGGGCATCGGCCAAGGCGTGGAGCTGGGCGGTGGAAGCATCATCCAGCGAGCCCTTGACGGTGACGGTCTCGTCCAGGATGGTCAGGTTCTTGCTGGCCTCGAACATCTTGCGCATGACGCGGGCAGCGGTGGGCGCCCAGGAACCATTCTCCATCAGGGCGACGGTACGGTTCTGGTAGTTGCGCTCGGTCAAATGCTCGATGAAGGTCTTGGTGAACGGGAAGACGTCGCCGTTATAGGTGGGGGTTGCCAGCACCAGCTTGCTGAAGCGGAATGCCTGGGCGACGGCCTCGGCCATATCGCAGCGGGCCAGGTCCATCACAACGACCTGCTGGCCCTTGGTGCGCAGTTCCTCGGCCAGCTGCTCGGCAGCGTCGGCGGTATGGCCGTAGATGGAGGTATAGGCCACCAGGATGCCGTCGGTCTCGGGGCGGTAGGCGCTCCAGGTATCATAAGCAGCCAGCACGTCGGCCAGCTGCTCCTTATGCAGGATGGGGCCGTGCAGCGAGCAGATGGTCTCGATGTCCAGACCAGCAGCCTTTTTCAGCACAGCCTGCACCTGCACACCGTACTTGCCCACGATGCCGATGAAATAGCGGCGGGCTTCGGGCAGCCACTCTTCCTCCACATCCAGTGCGCCGAACTTGCCGAAGGCATCAGCGCTGAACAGGACTTTGTCTGCATCGTCGTAGGTCATGATGACTTCCGGCCAGTGGACCATGGGGGCGGTGACGAAGTGCAGGGTGTGATGGCCCAGAGGCAGAGTGTCGCCTTCCTTGACGACGATGCGGCGGTCGGCGTAGTCGGTGCCGAAGAACTGCTGCATCATGACAAAGGCCTTGGCGGAAGATACAATTTTAGTGGTGGGGTATGCCTGGGCAAAGGCATCGATGGAACCGGCGTGGTCAGGCTCCATGTGCTGGACAACCAGGTAGTCCGGGGCACGATCACCCAGTGCGGCGGCGATCTTGGTGATCCACTCGTCAGTGAAGTGGGCGTCAACGGTGTCCATCACAACGGTCTGGTCGTCCATGATCAGATAGGAGTTATAGGCCATGCCGTTAGGGACGCTATATTGGCTTTCAAAGAGATCCACTGCGTGATCATTGACACCAAGGTAAACAATATCTTTTGTGATTTCCATAGTGGGTTCCTCCCGTAAATGAAAATTGGAATTGTGAGAATGAAAATTTGGAGATTAATGAGATTGAAATTGTTGAATCGGTGAGGTTGTGAGATTGATAAGTTTTTGCCGATGGGTATAGTATAGCATACTTTTAGGAATTTGTCTCGGTTTTTATAAAATTATTTTGAGAAAAATGTAAATATTTAGGAGGCAATAAAATACCTTCTCTCCCCCCACCTACCTGCGGCAGGAGCCTCCTCACAGAGGAGGCTGTTTGATGGGGCATCATACTTAGATGAACAAAAATCCCCGCCTTGCGGCGGGGTGCAGGGATTATGCGCGGGTTTTCAGGACTTCGTGCTCGGGTACGGGGGCGTCCATGGCGCGCGGGGCGCCTTCGACCCACTGGATGGCCTTCTTGGGGCACTTGCTTACGCAGGTACCGCAGCCATTGCACTTGGTGTAGTCGATGACAGCCACATTGTCTTTCAGGAAGATGGCCTGATTCGGGCAGTTGCGCACGCACAGGCCGCAGGCAATGCAACCGACCTTGCAGGTCTTGTTGACCACAGCACCCTTGTCCTTGCTGCTGCACTTAACGGCAGGCTGGGGGGCGATAGGCTTCATCTGGATGACCTTGCGCGGGCAGACAGCTGTGCAGGCGGTGCAGCCGGTGCACTTTTTACGGTCGACTACCGCCACACCATTGATGACATGGATGGCATCGAATTTGCAGGCACGGGTGCAGTCACCCAGGCCTAAGCAGCCGTAGGCGCAGGCACTGGGGCCGCCAGCCAGAGCTGCCGCAGCGGCACAGGTCTGGATGCCCTGATAGTCAAAGCGCTTGCCGCAGTTTTCGCCGCCAGCGCAGATGACCGTAGCACGCAGGCTGGGGCGGTCATCGGTATCGTTGCCCATGATGGTGTTGATGGCGTCGGCCGCCTTGTCACCACCGGGGGCACATTTAAAGGTAGGGGCACCGTCCATGACGATGGCCTTGGCGTAGTCGGCACAGCCGGCATAGCCGCAGCCGCCGCAGTTGGCACCGGCCAGGCACTCGGTGATCTGTGCAATACGGGGGTCCTCATACACAGCCATGAATTTGGAAGCAAGCACCAGAATGACGCCGCCGGCCAGACCCAGCACCACCAGTACCACGATAGCTAATACGATAGGGTTCATTCTCTCCATTCCCCTTTCTTACAGAATCGCGTTGATGATGTTTTCGACCAGACCACCAAAGCCCATGAAGCTGAGCGAGGTGATAGCGGCGGAAACCAGCGTGATGGGCAGGCCCTTGAAGCTTTCCGGCGGGTTGGAGGCCTCGACGCGCTGACGCACGCCGCAGAACAGCAGCATAGCCACCAGGAAGCCCACACCGGCACCGGCTGCGCAGACGAGAGCCTCGGCATAGGCCATGCCGAAACCGAACTCGGTCACAACAGCGGAGTAGTCCTGCACGGCCAGGATGGTAACGCCCAGCACGCAGCAGTTGGTGGTGATCAGGGGCAGGTAGACGCCCAGGCTCTGGTACAGGGCCGGGACGTACTTTTTCAGCACGATCTCGATGAGCTGGACCAGAACGGCGATGACCAGAATGAAGACAATGGTCTGCAGATAGCCGAGATTAAACTTATCCAGCAGCAGGATCTGCATGGGGAAGGTAACGGCAGTGGCAATGACCATAACAACGATAACGGCCGCGCCCATGCCGACGGAGGAATCCAGCTTTTTGGAAACGCCCAGGAACGGGCAGATGCCCAGGAACTGAACCAGGACGTAGTTGTTGACCAGGATCATGCTGAAGAAGATCGTGGCAAAGGTTGCGATATGTGCACTCATTCCTCAGCGCCCCCTTTCTGCTCTTCTTTGGCGGCGTCGATCTTTTCCAGCATCACATCGCCGCAGCTCTTGCGCTCGATGGGCTTGTTGAGCTTGCGCTCCAGCCAGACACAGCCAGCCATCAGGCAGCCGAAGACGAAGAAGCCGCCGGGTGCGGAGTTCATCACGGTCATCTTGTCGACACTGTCGGGGATGATGGTGATGCCCAGCCAGGTGCCGTTGCCGATGATCTCACGGATGGAGGACATCAGCAGCATGGTCAGGATGTAGCCGATGCCCATGCCCAGGCCGTCCAGAGCGGAGTCGACAACGGTGTTTTTGCAGGCGAACATCTCGGCACGGCCGAGGATGATGCAGTTAACGACGATCAGGGCCAGGTACACACCCAGGGATTTGTACAGGGCGGGTACGAAAGCCTGCAGCACCATCTGCACCACGGTAACGAAGGTGGCGATGATGACAATATAGCACGGCAGATGCACCTTGGCCGGGATGACCTTGCGCAGAGCTGAGATAACGATGTTGGAGCAGATCAGAACAAAGGTCATGGCAAGACCCATGCCGACAGCGCCGGAAACGGTGGTGGTAACAGCCAGTGCGGAGCAGCAGCCCAGCACCAGGCGCAGGACGGGGTTCTCGCGAATGATGCCCGCCGTAAAGACTTTCCATTTGCTCGGTTTCTCGTTCATCTTTACAGCACCCCCTTGATCTCATTGTTGTAGCAGTCGATAGCCGCATTGACAGCGTTGAACACTGCGTTGCTGGAATAGGTGGCGCCGGACAGGGCATCCACGGGGCTGCCGTTGGAGACTTCGCCGCCGTTCCAGCCCACAAAGCCGGAAGCAAAGCTGTCATTGGCCACCTTGGAGCCAATGCCGGTGGTCTGGGTGGAAGCGTCGATGCTGATGTTGGAGACAGCGCCCTCGGCGTCAAAAGCGATGTAGACGGTGACGTCCTTGCCGGAGTAGCCGGAGGCAGCAGCCTTGACGGCCACATCGCCGTTGGCGGTGGTGACAGCGCCCTGCACACCATCGGTAGTCAGGTTCTCAACCTCGGTCATGTCGTCGGACGTGGTGCCCTCCGGCAGGACAGAGACATAGGCGGCCAGCGTTTCCGCCTTGGTATTTTCCTCGATAATGGGGGCCGTGATGTCGTTCAGCACGGCCAGCAAAGCGCTGCAGATCAGGCAGATAGCCACCAGCACGATGACCGGCAGGACCAGCTCTTTAAAGGCGCTCTGGTTTTCGGTATTTTTCTCGTTTGCCATCAGGCTTTGCCCCCTTCCTCAGCGGCCTTCTTGGCCTTTTTGGGCTTCTTGTAGCCCAGCGGGGTCTGGTGACCCCAGGCGTTGAACCACGGAGTCATCAGGTTGCCCAGCAGGATGGCATAGCTCATGCCTTCATTCATCGAGCCGAAGTGGCGGATGAGGAAGGTGATAAGGCCGATGAAAACGCCATAGAACAGCTTGCCCTTAGTGGTGAACGGGCTGGTCACGTAGTCGGTCGCCATAAAGACAGAGCCGAACAGCAGGCCGCCGGACATGCACTCGATCAGGGCAGCGTAGGGATCGCCGGTGTTCAGGGTGGTCAGGATAAAGACGGTGGCCACGATGGTGACGGGGATGGTGGCCTGGATGGTCTTTGTGGCAACCAAGTAGGCAAAGCCCAGCAGGATGGCCAGCACGCAGACCTCGCCCATCATGCCGCCGTGCAGGCCCAGGAACATATCCAGCAGGCTGACGGCATGGCGGTCCACACTGGAGGCCAGCGGCGTGGCGGAAGCCAGGGCATCCACTGCCATATCCGGGTAGACGTAAGCAGTCATGCGGGAGGTAAAGCCCAGGAACAGGACGATACGGCCCACCAGCGCAGGGTTGGCAAAGTTATAGCCCAAGCCGCCGAACAGCTGCTTGGTAATAACGATAGCCACAAAGGCACCCACAACGGCAATCCAGAGCGGCATGCCCACCGGCATGTTCAATGCCAGGATGATACCGGTGACCACGGCGGAGAGGTCACCTGCCGTGTTGGGCTTGTGGAGCAGACGCTCATAAATGTACTCAAATGCCACACAGGCAAAGGTGGTGACAACCACCAGCAGCAGGGCCCGTGCGCCGAAAATCAGTGCCGAAGCCAGCACGGCGGGCAGCAGCGCAATGACAACATTGCCCATCAGACCGCGGGTGGTGGAATGGTCACGGATATGCGGCGAGGCAGTAACAAGCAGACGATCTTCCATAAATCATTTGCCTCCTTTCCGCAGTTCGCCCAGGTACCATGCCTTGGCAAGCGTCATTGTCTGGCTGACGGGGCGCTTGGCCGGGCAGGCATAGGTACAGCTGCCGCAGGCAACGCAGAGGTCGACGCAGCGGGCTTTCAGGGTGTCAAAATCCTTGTTGTTGAAGGCCGCAACCGCCTCCACAGGTTCCAGGCCCATGGGGCAGGCCTCAATGCAGCGGCCGCAGCGGATGCAGGCCGAAGGCTCCGGCAGGACAGCTGCCTGCTTGCTGAACAGCAAAAGGCCGTTGTTCTGCTTCAGCACGGGGTAGTCCGCGCTGGGGGCAGCGCCGCCCATCATGGGGCCGCCGAAGATGATTTTGCCCAGTTCGACACCCTCTTTGATGCCGCCGCAGGCTTCAATCACATCACGGTACAGCGTGCCGATGGGCACCTCGATATTCTGCGGCTTGGCAATGGCATCGCCCTCGACGGTGACACGCTTGGATACCAGAGGAATACCAGTTTTCAGGTACTTGCCCAGGGTGGATACACTGGTCACGTTCATAATCACGCAGCCGGCGTCGGCGGGCAGACCGGGTTTGCCGGTGGGGCCCACCTGGGGCACCTCACGGCCGGTGCAGGTCTCCACAAGCGTTTTCTCAGCGCCCTGCGGGTAACGCATGGGCAGCGGCTTGACCTCGACACCCTTCATATTGCGCACGAGAGAGCAGAGCAGGTCGATGCACTCCGGCTTATTGCGCTCGATACCGATGATGCAGTGCGGGATCTCGCAGTACTTCATGACAGCTTCGATACCGGAGATGATGGTATCGCTGCACTCAAGCATTTCGCGGCAGTCAGTGGTCAGGTAAGGCTCACACTCGGCTGCGTTGATGAGCAGCGTATCGATGGTATTGGCAGCCAGCTTGACATGGGCCGGGAAACCGGCGCCGCCTACGCCCACCAGGCCGCAGTTCTGCACGGCAGCCATCAGGCTGGGTTTGTCGGTGACCGTCGGTGGTACGCAGGCCGGGTCGATGGTCTGCTCGCCGTCGGTCTTGATGGCAACGGCAGTCGTCATGCTGCCGTTGACCATGCGCATCGGGGCAACATCCTGTACCGTGCCGGATACGCTGGAATAAATGCTGGCACTGACAAAGCCGCCAGCCTTGCCGATGAGAGTACCAACCATAACGGTGTCGCCTTTTTTGACGACGGGCTCGGCCGGGGCACCGATGTGCATCGACATGGGAATAATGACATGCTCAGGCGTAGGCATCTTAACGGTGGCCAGCCCGGCAGTCGCTTTCGCATGGGGCACATTCGCGCCTTTGGCGGAGCGTTTCAGGGATTTGAACAAGCTATTTCCCCCATTCTGGTTTGGCACAGCGGACGGTTGAACGCCCCTGCTGTGCCCTGATTTTTGTGCCCACCAGGCGGAAACGCACGGTTTTAACGGCGTTCTCTCCCCGCGAAACGGGCAATAATACGATTTCATTGTAACCGCCTTTAAAAAGCAAGTCAAGGCGATTCGGTACACTTCGGCCAAACTGTCAGAAAGAGAGCAATTTATGCAAAACTTTGGCTCTTTGTTGCAGAATTTGTACGATTCTTGCAGGAATTGTGAATTTTATAACGTCAAATTTATGACAATTTTTCCATACCGAAACAGACGGCCCCAAAACAGGACCGTCTGCTTACCTATTTAAATATAAATCAATTACAGCTCGATCTCCTGCAGGCGCAGCAGGGCGAGGATATAGATCTTCAGCGCTTCGATCAGCTTATCGAAGTTGGCACCCTCGTTGGCACCGTGCATCGGGCCGGCGAATTCCGGCAGGGGCAGGTCGGTGTGCTCGGGGCCGAAGCTGACCGCATAGGGGAAGTGGCGGGCGTAGGTGCCGCCGCCCATGGTAAAGGGGGTCTTGCCCTCACCGGTCACATCGTTGTAGGTGGTGATCAGCGTCTGGATAGCCGGGCTGTCGGCTGCGATGTAGAACGGCACGCGGCTGGACAGGTCCTCCAGGTGGGCAGCGTCGCCGCAGACCTGGGTCATGATGGCGGTCATCTTCTCGGGGTCGGTATTGGTGGGATAGCGGCAATCGAAGCTCTGGCGGATAACGCCGTCCTTCATCTCGATCGTGCCGCCGATAATGGTCAGCGGGTCGAACAGGCCGTCGTCTGCGGCAATGCCCAGGGCACTGCCGTCGGTGGAGGCGTGCAGGGTGTGCAGCACCTGCAGGTAGGCATCCTCCTGTGGGGTGCAGACGCCGCTCTTGAGCAGGCAATCCACGATCAGGCTGATGGCGTTGACGGTGCCTTCGGGCATGGCGGCGTGTCCGCTCTTACCCCAGCCGCGGATGATGGTGGAGCCACCCTCCCCTGCCTCGAAGGTCACGCCTTCGGTCTGGACCAGGGCGCCGGCGGCGACCTGCACAGTGCAGGAAGCGCGGTCCGGCACGGCGTTGTGAGCCACGCCGCCCTCAAAGGCGGTGATGATGCCGTCCAGCTTGGGGCTGACGATCTCGCCGTTGAAGCCGCCCTTCTCGCCGTTGCAGACCGGGAACTCGGCATCCGGAGTGAAGCAGAAAGCGGGCATAGGGTAATGCTCGGCGTAGTAGTCCACATCGTGCATGTTGGTCTCCTCGTTGGCGCCAAGCAGGGCGCGGACGGGGTACTTCAGCTGCACGCCGCTGTCTTTCAGATACTTCAGCGCATACAGGCACAGGATGCTGGGACCTTTGTCATCGGCCACGCCGCGGCCCAACAGCCAGCCATCCCGCACGCGGACGGTGTAGGGGTCGGCGTCCCAGCCGTTGCCCTCGGGCACTACATCGGTGTGGGTGATGGTGGCCAGGAACTTCTGGTCGTCAGCGATAGTGCCGGTCTCAGCCCAGCCGATGTAGCTGTCGGCGTTGCAGGTGGAAAGGCCCAGCTCCTCGGCAATTTCCAGTGCCTTGGCCAGCGCGGCCTTGGGGCCGGGGCCGAACGGGGCACCGGGGGCAGCTTCGCCCTCGACACTGGGAACGGCCACCAGACGGGTGATGTCCCGCAGGATGTTGTCGCGGTTTTCTTCGGCAAAGGCGTCGATGGACGCCCAACGCGGATCATTCATAAAGGAATCCTCCTATAAATTTACGTTTGTACTAGTATAACACAAAGCGGAAAAAAGTAAAAGGCAGTACCGCACAAATCCTAATGCCTTTGCAGCAAAAGTTGTGCAGTACCGCCTGGAGGTGTTAAGGCAATACCGCACAATTCTAAGTGCCGATACGGCGAGCGAGGTGCGGCAGCTGCTAAGCCAAAAGCGCAGATAATACTTTGTGTATTATCGAGCATTTTGGCAACGCAGATGCCGTGCCGCAGCCGCCGAAGCGGTGCTTAAGCCGTAAGGCGGGAATTGTGCGGTGTTGCCTTAATCTTTCTCTTCGGTGTCGGCGCTCATAGTGACGATCTCGGCAATTTTGCAGCCGGTGGGGGTGCCTGCCAGGCCGCCAATGCCGGTCTCCCGCAGGTCCTTGCTCATAGCGTTGCCGACTTCGGCCATGGCATCGATGACTTCATCGGCGGGGATGTGGCCGACGACCCCGGCCAGCGCCATGTCGGCGGCGGAGACAGCGTTCATCGCACCGATGACATTGCGCTTGACGCAGGGAATCTCGACAAGGCCTGCAACGGGGTCGCAGACAAGGCCCTCGAGGTTGGTCAGGGCCATAGCGAAAGCTTCGGCACACTGCTCGGCCGTGCCGCCCTTTAAGTCGACGAGGGCTGCGGCGGCCATGGCGCTGGCGGCGCCCACCTCGGCCTGGCAGCCGCCCTCGGCCCCTGCTAAGGTGGCGCGGCTGGCGACCACCTGGCCGAAACCGGCGGCGACATACAAGGCGCGGCAGACAGCTTCTTCATCAGCCGAGCCGGTGCGCCAGAGCGGCAGCAGCACCGCAGGCAGTACGCCGCAGCTGCCTGCGGTGGGGGCAGCTACGATGCGCTTCATGCAGGCGTTGCACTCGGCGGTTTTGAGGGCCTCGGCCATGACGGACGCAAAGTAGCCGCTGGCGTAGAGTGTCCCCCGGGCGGCAGCCTGCTCCACCTTGGCTGCATCGCCGCCGACAAAGCCGCTCATCGAGCGGTCAGCACCGCAGTAGCCGTCGCTGGTGGCGCGCATGACCGACCAGAGGCGATGCATCTCGGCCTCGCTTTCGGCGCGGGTCAGGCCGCTTTCGGCCAGGTCGCTTTCCAAAATTACTTCGTACAGGGGCTGCCGGGACTCCTGGCAGGCTTGCAGCATTTCGCGGATGGAGGAGAATGACATACAGATGCCCCCTTACAAATTTAAAATGGTAACTTTGACGATGCCGGGCTGGCTGCGCAGTTCCCCGGCAATTTCTTCGGGGATAGGCTCATCACATTCCAGTACCATGACGGCGTAGCCGCCCGCTGCGGAACGGTAGAGCTGCATGGTAGCAATGTTGACGCCGTGGGCGCTCAGGCACTCGGACACGGTGGCCACGTGACCGGGGGTATCCTGGTTGTGGACGATGAGGGTGTTGTGGTCGCCGCCAAAGTTGGTGGTGATGCCATCAATCTGGCAGATATTGATACGCCCGCCGCCGATGGACGCGCCGACGACCTCCAGCTTGCGGCCTGACACGCCGACCAGCCGCAGTACCGCCGTGTTGGGATGGGCGCCGCGCAGGTTGATGGAGCCGATTTTATAGTGCAGGCCGCTGGCCTTGGCCAGGGCGAAGCTGTTGGGGATGCGGTCATCATCGGGCTGCATGCCCAAAAGACCGGCCACGAGGGCACGGTCGGTGCCATGGCCGCGGCCGGTGGCGGCAAAGCTGCCGTAGAGTAGGATCTCCGCCTGGGCGGGCTGCTCCCCCAGCAGGCGGCGTGCCGTACTGCCAATGCGAACCGCACCGGCCGTATGGCTGCTGGACGGTCCCGTCATGACCGGGCCGAGGACATCAAATAAACGCATGGTGATCCCTCCTGTATTTGCATAGTATACCGTATTGCAGTTTTTATTGCAAGGGCAAGGCGAAAATACAGAGAAAACCTTGTTTTTGTACCTGAGCGGAAAACAAAAACAGTTTTTTGGCGGGCTGCACCGCTGTAAAACAAGATTTTGCGCGAAATCCCTTGACAATTTGTGGGCAAAGGCATAAAATAAATAAGTCATCCGAATATATGGGCCTGTAGCTCAGTTGGGAGAGCGTTCGGTTCGCATCCGAGAGGTCAAGGGTTCGAATCCCTCCAGGTCCATAAAAAAACAGGCCCCTTGCCGTGTCCCGGCAAGGGGTCTGCTTTTTATGCTGACATGGAGAGGATTCGAACAGAGCGACGGCGCTGCACCGTTTCATAGGGGGATAATGCAAGGCAGACAGGGTTACAGGGACGCCGCCCCCCCCTGTAAATCGACCCGCAAACGCAAACCGGGAAATAATGCAAATGCCCATGGGTCAGCACTCCCACCGGAATCGTTTCATATCCACGCACCCGTTGGGTTTGAATTGGATGCCTTCCCGTTCCAACAAGTGCTGTTGTTCGGGCCAATTGGGGGCGGGGCGGCCGGCGTGGTTGACTACGCGGTGGCAGGGGTAGCTGCCGTACAGCTCGGCATGGCTGAGGACGTTGCCTACCAGCCGCGCATTGTTGTCACGGCCGATCAGGCGGGCAATCTGACCGTAGCTGGCCACCTTGCCGCGGGGTATCTCCCCTACGGCGGCCAAAATCTCGTAAATCAGGTCCTCGTGCAGTACTTTGCGCATGGCGGCATCCCCTTTCTAGGTATAAGATACCCGCTTCAAGCGGCGTTGTCAATGCGCCAGCTTGTACATGGCACTGAAATAGCCGCCGTGCTGCACCAGCTCGGAAAAAGTGCCGGTCTCGGCGATGCGGCCATCTTTTAAGACAAGAATTTCAGCATAACATTCCAGCAATGAGGCCTCCAGCCGGTGGGTCACCACCACGCGGGTGATGCCGGTGAGGGACAGGATGTCCTGCGTGATCTCGTGGGCGGTCTGAGCGTCCAGTGCAGCGGTGGCTTCGTCCGCCAGCAGGATGGACGATTGTTTGAGCAGTGCACGAGCAATGGCAATGCGCTGCTTTTCGCCGCCGGAAAGCTCGCACCCGCCTTCGCCGCAAAGGGCATCCAGGCCGCGCCGGGCTACGAGTTCTTCCAGGTGGGCGCGGCAGATGACCTCATCCAGGGTCTCCTGCGGAAAAACACGGAACATCGTAATATTATCCCGGATGGAGGCGTTAAAGACAAACACGTTCTGCTGGACGACGGAGACAAGGCCGTTCAGCGATTCGGGCGTAAGGCGGCGGATGTCGATGCCGTCAAAAAGCACCTGACCGCTGGTGTTGTCGTCAGGGATGTGCAGCAGGCGCAGCAGCGTGGATTTTCCTCCGCCGCTGGCACCGACCACCGCATAGGCTTTGCCTGCTTTCAGCGTGGCGGAAAGGTCCTGCAGCACAGGCTGGCCTGGTGTGTAGCGGTAGCCGGCATGCTCCAATTCGATTTGCTGCATCAGCCGCGGCAAGGGTTGGCCGCCCGGCTGCGCAGTTTGCCCCGCCAGACTGTCGGCCAGCTTTTGCACCAGGGCCAGCGCGGCCTTGCGTGCGGCCAGCAGGCTGGGCAATGCGGCGATAGGCTCGATGATGAAGTTCATCAAATTGACAAAGGCGATGACGACGCCTGGCGTGACGCCCCGGCCGGTAAGTGCCAGCCAGGTACCCAGCAGAAAGATGCCCAGCTGCGCCGTGATGCCGGTAAAAGAACAGGCGGACTCCAGCAGCGTTTGCAGCTTCAGGCGGGTGCATTTCTGCTGCTCTAAGCGGTGATTCTCGGAGGCAAAGCGCTGATTGATCTCATCCTCGGCGCGGAAACTGCGGATGACGGGAAAGCCGTTTAAGTAATCCGACAAAAACGCCGTAAAATCCCGGTTACGGTCCGAGACCCGGCAGGCGGCATCCGAGAGCCTGTTCCCTGCCACCATCGACACGGCAAAAGGCAGCATCGACAACACAATGGCTGCCAGCGTTAAAGGCAGCGAATAGGTCAGCATCAAAGCCAGCGCCCCGGCGAAGCAGAACAGCTTTTGGATGAGGGTAAACTGCTGGGTCAGGTAGTCGGCCTCGATGGTGGCGGCGTCGTTGGTCAGGGCCGAGAGGTAGGCGGCGGAGGGCCGGCGCTGGAAATCCGGCACGCTTTTTTGCATCAGTTGGGTCACGGCGCAGTTTTTGTACTGCTCCATAGCCGTGGCCAGAAAGCGAGGCTTTGCGCAGTAGACAAGTGCCGAACCGCAGAAAAGCAAAAGGAAGAACCCGCCGCAGGCCCGGGCAAGGATGCGGAAAGGCAGTGCCCCCGACGTACCGGCGGCTGTATCGATGAGCTGTTGCATCAGCCAGGAGATTATGAGGTTGAGCACAGCCCCCATCAACGCCCCGGCAGCAGCCAGCGCAAACGCCAGCCGGTTGCCGCGGTAAAACGACCCGCGCAGTTGGCGGTTGATGGTATCAGCGGGCATCGCACATCTCCTGCCAGAGGGCGGTCGTCTGCGGGTCATCCATCTGCTTCAGGGCGTTCTGGGCGGCCTGGGCAGCGGTCTCTCCCAGATCATCGTTGACGGTGGAATCCTCGCCGGGCATGGCAAAGCGGATGGTATCGGCGGCGTAGCTGGGGGCGGCATCAAACCGCACGGCCAGGCGGTGGGCTTCCTCAGCGGATGTTCTGGCTTCCTCCGGTTGGCCGGTTTTGAACATGACGTGCGCCTGGAACAGGTAAAAGACCGAGTTGATCTTATCCATAAAGCTGGTGCATTCCGGGCGGGGCATGGCGGTGAAGATTGGCAGCGCCCAGGCAAGCAATGCCTGTGCCTGGGCATAGTCGCGGCTGTTCAGAAATAGATTCAGGTAGCCCATCACGGTGCGCACCAGCGCGGCCTCGTGGATGAGCAGGGATTCGGACAGGTACGGCAGGGCCTCCTGGGCGCGCTTGGCATCCTTGGCCAGAATCATGCCGATGCTGTCGCTATAGAGACCGTCGGTGTTGTGCTGCCGGAAAATCTCCAGGGCGCGTTCGTCATCCTCCAAGTCCTGGCTGATTTCCGCCATAGCAACGTAGAGCGTTTGCTCGCTGATGCGGGGGTTGGTATTCTGGTGCAGAAGCGGACGGGCTTTTTCCAGCAGTTCCAGGGCGCGGCGCAGTTTGGCGTTGTCCCGTTTGTACAGCCCGAGTGCCTGATACAGCATGGCACTGCGGTAGACGATGATAAACGAATTGGGATACTTTTTCAGTGCCTTTTCGGCTTCTTCCAGACCATTCAAGTCCTTGACGCGCTGGCAGTGCCGCAGGCGCCGGGCGGTGGCATCGATGCGGTTGTCCTTTAAGATGTAGCCCAGCAGGACATCGATGGACGTATCGAAAAAGTCGGCCATTTCCACGATCAGCGGCAATTCCGGTGTGGACAGGCCTGCTTCCCATTTGTAGACGGCACCCACGGTGACACCCAGTACTTCGGCCAGCTGCTCCTGGGTCAGGCTGCGCTCTTTGCGGAAAGTGCGGATGGATTCGGCAAGTTTGATCTCCATAGCTTGTTTGCTCCTTTATCATTTGTGGGCCCTGTGACTTTATTATAGCAGGCGGCAGTGCGGTTGTGAACGCACCGGTGGTACTGGCGGGACATTTCTTTTTCTACTGCCGGTAAGGATGCATTTTTGGCAGATTTTACAACCTGTTGCTCGAAAATCTCTTGCTTGTTACCGCAAAATACTGTATGATAGGTACTGAATTTTAGTTATATAAAGGGGTGTTGTCGTGATGAAGTGTACTGCCGCGTTGGCCGGTGTGCTGGCCCTGGCGATGCTTCTGACGGGCTGCAAGAAACCTGTGGATACCACTGCCGCTACGGCGGAGACAGCCGAATCCGCCGCAACGGACGAAACCGCTGCCACACCAAACCCGGTGGAGGCGCTGCCAGCCTCGGTGACGGTGGGCACGGTGCTGCCCAAGACAGAGGCTGCCGGGCGCAGTTATATCGATGAGACGCTTTTTATCGGTGACTCCAACACCGCGCGTTACCTGATGTACGCTGATGAGACCGGCACGGCTTTTACCACGCTGGCCAACAACATCGGCGTGGTCAGCATGGGGGCCGGGGCCATCACCACGCTGAAGTGCGAGCAGTTCAGCGGCTTGTCCACCATGTACACGGTGCCGGACGCCGTGGCGATGCTGAAGCCCAAACGCATCATCATCTGCTATGGCACCAACAATCTGGGCGGGTCGTCCACCGATGCAACATCGTTTATCTCTACTTATTTAAAGGGACTGAAAGCCATTGAAACAGCCTGGCCCTACTGCGACATCATCGTCAGCGCCATCCCGCCGCTGGACAAGCAGCGGGAAAACACCAACCTGACCATGACCCAGGTGGATGCCTACAACGCAGCGCTGATCCAGATGTGCGAGGAAAACGGCTACAAGTTCCTGAACAGCGCCGAGGTACTGCGGGACGATGCCACCGGCTGGGCCAAGACAGATTATACCCTTTCGGACGGCGTGCATCTTTCCAAGACGGCTGTGACTGAATATTTCACCTATGTACGCACCCACGCTTATGTGACGGATGACCGTCGCCCGCAGCCGCTGGGGAACATTCCTACCCCGGTTGGCCCGCCGGTAAACCTGATTTCCCAGGACCCCATCGCCGTGCGCGGCGCCAAGGTACCGCTGGAATTTGTGGCCACCAACGGTGGAAAAATTTCCGGCTCGGCCAGCCAGCTGGTCAAAAAAGGGGCGACGGCTTCGGCTGTGACGGCTGTGCCTGACGACGGCTTTGTATTTGCGGGATGGACTTCCAGCACCGGGGCCAGCTACAGCAGCGAGACTCTCAGCTTTACGATGCCCAGCGACGCCAACGCGGGCGGTGTGGTGCTGACGGCCCACTTTACCGCCGACGAACACGAGCACAACTACGTGGAGATCGAGGGCACCAAAGTGGCCGCCACCTGCCTGACTGACGGCACCTGCCAGTACAAGTGCACCATTTGCGGTGAGATCATTGAGGAAACGACCTACGCCCTGGGTCATGACTGGGACGAGGGCACTACCTACAGCGATGCCATTGTGTACACCTGCAAGCGCTGCGGCGAGCAGAAGAAAGAACAGATCGTGCACATGCACAACTACCAGTTGGTCAGCGAGACAATGGCCACCTGCACCAGCGAGGGCAAGCGCACCTACCAGTGCAGCTGCGGCGATGAGTACACCGAGAGCGTGCCTGCTACCGGGCATAACTGGAAAGAAACGGAACGGCATGCGCCTACGTATGAGCAGGACGGTTGGATTCATTATGAGTGCACCAATGCCGGATGCAGTGAATGGTACGATGAGGTATTGCCGAAGCTGCAGCCTACGCCTACACCGCCCCCGGATTCCAATTCTTCGAGTTCCACAGTAAATCCAGGTGATTCTTCGGGCGAGGCATCTTCCACCTCGTATACTGAGGAATCGGAAACGTTTGAATAAGTGCTGCATGATACCAGCAAGCCGCCCTGCGGGGCGGTTTTGCTGTTCCCTGCCAAAGCAAAAGAAGAAAAGAGAAAGAAAAAGAGGTAACCATGTCTACCAAGCCCCACAAGACCGGCAACGGCGCGTTGATGCGCCGGTTTCTGCCCTACCTTATTAAGTACAAGGGTGTACTGTTTTTTGATTTGTTTTGCGCGGCGCTGACAACGCTGTGCGATATTGCCCTGCCTACCATCATGCGCACGCTGACCAACACGGTCTCGGCCGCCGCGCTGACGGTGGATACCGTGCTGCGGATGGCGGCACTGTACTTTGTACTGCGCATCATCGACGGCGCAGCCAGCTACTTTATGTCCGGCATCGGGCATATCATGGGTGTGCATATCGAGACCGACATGCGCCGCGACGCCTTTGACCATCTGCTGCGGCTGGACCATACCTATTATAATAATACCAAAGTCGGCCAGATCATGGGCCGCATCACCAACGATCTGTTTGACGTGACCGAGTTCGCCCACCACTGCCCCGAGGAGTTCTTTATTGCGGGCATCAAGATCGTAGCATCCTTTGTGATTTTGTGCCAGGCCAGTATTCCGCTGACGCTCATCGTGTTTGCCTGCGTGCCGCTGATGGGCGTTGTGTCGGTCAAACTCAACCACAAACTGCGGGAGCGGTTCCGCCAGCAGCGGTTCCAGATCGGAGAGCTGAATGCGACGATTGAGGACAGCCTGCTGGGCCAGCGCGTGGTCAAAGCCTTTGCGGCCGAGGACCTGGAGCGGGAAAAGTTCGAGCAGGGCAACCGTGAATTTGAAAAGATCAAAACGCTGGGCTATCATGCCATGGCGGCGTTCAATACTTCCACCCGGATGTTTGACGGCCTGATGTACTTTGTGGTGATCCTGGCGGGCGGCCTTTCGCTGGTGTACGGGGCCATCAGTGCCGGAGACCTGGTGGCCTATGTGCTGTATGTGTCCACGTTGATTGCTACCATTCGACGCATCGTCGAGTTTGCCGAGCAGTTCCAGCGCGGCATGACCGGCATCGAGCGCTTTGCGGAAATTATGGATACGCCCATTGCCATTGCCGATAAGCCAGATGCCAAACCGCTGGAAGTGAAGCAGGGCGGCATTGAGTTTAAGGATGTCAGCTTTGAGTATCCCGACGACCACAACCAGGTGCTGCACCACGTCAATCTGACCATCCGTCCTGGCGAGAGTCTGGCGCTGGTTGGCCCCAGCGGCGGCGGTAAGACCACGCTGTGCAACCTGATCCCGCGCTTTTACGATGTGACCGGCGGCGCGGTGCTGGTGGACGGGCAGGATGTGCGGGCTGTGCAGCTGCACAGCCTGCGGCAGGCCATTGGTGTGGTGCAGCAGGATGTGTATCTGTTCAGTGGCACGGTGGCGGAGAATATCGCCTACGGCCGCCCCGGCGCGACCCGCGCTGAAATTGAAGAAGCCGCCCGCCTGGCTGGGGCTGACGGCTTTGTGCGTGCGCTGAAAAACGGCTATGACACCTATGTGGGCGAGCGCGGTGTGAAACTTTCCGGCGGGCAGAAACAGCGGTTGGCCATTGCACGGGTGTTCTTGAAGAACCCGCCGATCTTACTGCTGGATGAAGCCACCAGCGCACTGGACAACGAAAGTGAGATCCTTGTTGGCCAAAGCCTTGACAAGTTAGCCAAGGGCCGCACGACACTGACCATTGCCCACCGCCTGACGACTATTAAAAATGCAGACCGTATTCTGGTTTTGGGCAAGGATGGCATTGAGGAAGAAGGCAGCCACGAGGAATTGCTGGCGAAGAAGGGCATTTATTACCGCCTGTGGAATGGATTAGTCAGCGGTCAGACATTATAGGCAATACCGCATAATTCTAAGTGCCGATACGGCGAGCGAGGTGCGGCAGCTGCTAAGCCAAAAGCGCAGATAATACTGGATGTCTTATCGAGCATTTTGGCAACGCAGATGCCGTGCCGCAGCCGCCGGAGCGGTGCTTGAGCCGTTAGGCGGGAATTGTGCGGTGTTGCCTATAATATAAGTTCAAGCCGCCTCCTTTTTAGGGGGCGGTTTTTGTATGCAGTGCAGCATGCGGGTCAGGTTTAACGTGAAGGTGAACAGGTTGGAGGTAATCATGATGCCGAGGAATGCCGCCATGCCGTAGCGCGGCAGCAGCAGCCAGATGGCGGCGATACGGAAGATGGAATCCGCCAGCGAATAGTAGAATGTGGCCAGCTGTTCCCCTAACCCTTTCAGCACGCCGTCCACCATGCTTTCCAAATACATGAACGGCGCGACAAAGCCTAAAATGCGCACATACTCCCCTACCTCGACGTCGCGATAGATAAAGCCGGCAAGGGGCGCACCGAACAGCACGAACCCGGTCCCCGCCGCCAGCGAGAAGGCACCGGTGACCTTGAGCATCGTAAACACTAGTCGGCAGGTGGCGTCGGTGTCGCCTTTGGTGTGGGCACGGGTGATCTCCGGCATCAACAGCCCGGACAAGGCCGAAAGCACCGAGAATGGGAAGAACAGCAGCGGCAGCGCCATGCCTTTCAGACTGCCGTACTGGGCCATGGCGTCGGCCCGGCTGCCGGTGTAGAGCGCTAACGTGTAGGGAATCAGGCTGCTCTCGACGGCCTGCAGGCCGCTGGCCAACAGGCGGCTGCCCTCCACCGGCAGGACGATGGCGTACAGCTCCTTTTGGGTGTAGGGCTGCAGAGGCTCATCGACGCGGCGGGCAAACTCCGGCGTTTTGGCGGCAAAGGCGAACATGAGGGCGCAGGAGATGCCCTCGCTGACCGTGCTGCCCAGTACTACGGCGGCACAGCCGTAGCCTGCACCCCATTGGGCCAGCACACGCAGTGCGGCGATGGCGATTGCCATGCGGATGATCTGTTCGATCAGCTGAGCAATGACATTCGGGTGTACCCGGCGTGCCGCCAAAAAGCAGCCGCGCACCGCCCCGGCCGCCGCCATAAAGGGCAGGCTGGGGGCTAAAATCTGCAAAGCCAAAATGGCGCGGGTATCGTGGAGGAGATACCGGGCGGCAGGCTCGGCCAGCAGCATTTGCAGCAGCATGGCGCAGCAGCCAAACAGCATGGCTGTACCGCAAAGCCCCCGCAGGGTAGCCGCCATGCCCCGCCCCCGGGCCAGGCTTTGTGCCGCCAGCCGGGCCGAGGCTACATTGATGCCCGCTGTGGCCAGCGAGACGAATACCATGTACACCGCTAAAATCAGCTGGTACAGGCCCATGCCCTCGCCGCCCAGGTAGGACGACAGCACCACCCGAAAGCCCATGCCCAGCACCCGCAGCACCAGCCCGCAGGCGGTGAGCAGGGCGGCGTTTTGCAGATAGGTCTTGCGCCGTGCCATGGCATCCCCCTCCCAACCGGGGGCAGAAGCCCCCTACACCACTATGCGGCACGGGTGGCCGGTATGCAATTTGACTACTTACAAAACAGATAGTACCTTGCGTTCTGCTGTCTGATTTGTTATACTGTTATGAGAGCATAGGCAATGCTGCCTGTTTTTTCGGCCTGCGGGCTGGCAGATGGACGGAGTTGCCGAAATTTAAAGGAGCAAAAACTACTATGAGTGAAGAATGTACCCATGATTGCAGCAGCTGCAAGGCAAACTGCGATCACCGTGCCCCCGAACATGAGCCGCCGCACCCGAAAAGCCGCATCCGCAAGGTCATTGGCGTCGTTTCCGGCAAGGGCGGTGTTGGCAAAAGCATGACCAGCGCCATGCTGGCTGTTTCGATGCGCCGCCTGGGCTATAAAGCCGGCGTGCTGGATGCTGATATTACCGGCCCCTCCATCCCCCGCCTGTTTGGCGTGAAGGGTCCTGCCACCGGAGACGGCGAGAGCATCAATCCTGTCTGCAGCCGCACCGGCGTTGAGATCATGAGCATCAACCTGCTGCTGGATGACCCCGAGGCCCCTGTGGTATGGCGCGGTCCCGTGATTGCCGGTGCTGTTAAGCAGTTCTGGCAGGAAGTCGTGTGGGATGTAGACTTCCTGTTTGTGGATATGCCCCCGGGAACCGGCGATGTGCCGCTGACCGTGTTCCAGACGCTGCCGGTGGACGGCATCGTTATCGTCTCCAGCCCGCAGGAGCTGGTGGGCATGATCGTAGGCAAGGCCGTGCAGATGGCCCAGATGATGAACGTGCCCATCCTGGGACTGGTCGAGAACATGAGCTATGCCCTGTGCCCTGACTGCGGCAAGCATATCAATGTGTTCGGTGACAGCCATGTGGATGAGATCGGCGCCAAGTACAAGGTGCCCGTGCTGGCCAAGATGCCCATTGACCCCGAGCTGGCCAAGGAGGCTGACGCCGGTATGATCGAGATGTACGCTGGCGATTATCTGGACGGCGCTGCCCAGGCCGTGGCCAAACTGCTGAAGTAAAACCAGTCCCTGCTGCCCGGGTACAATGATACGGAGGTTTTGTTATGAAAAAGTTTTGGGAAGAATTTAAAGCCTTTGCCCTGAAGGGCAACATGATGGACATGGCCATCGGTGTTATCATCGGCGGTGCGTTCTCTACGCTGGTCACTTCTCTGACCGACAACCTCATCAGCCCCATCCTGGGCATTTTGGGCAAGGTCAACTTTGATGCAATGATGTGGGACGTCTTCGGTGATGGCAAGCTGGTATTCAAGTATGGTGCCTTTATTACCGCCGTCATCAATTTCCTGATCATGGCATTTGTGCTGTTCCTGATCGTGAAAGGCATGAACAAGCTGATGGACATGGGCAAGAAGGAAGAAGCGCCTGCCGAACCGGAGGCACCGGCTGCCCCCACCCAGGAAGAGCTGCTGGCCAGCATCCTGGATGAGCTGAAGAAGCAGAACGGGGAGAAGTCGGCGTAAGGCTGTGCCGGTCGCCTACAGAGTCTCGACAAGGCCGACACTTAACATTCTTAAGTTAAGTCCTCTATTTTTGAAATAAATCAAGTTTGAAACTTGATTTTATAAGATTCTTCGGATTGCAGGTTGTAAACCGACCTATACTATGGTATAGTTGCAGCAAGAACAAAGGCGTTCCCGCCGGGGCTAGTGTGCCCTGCCGGGGATGCCTTTTTGTTTACCCCGTTTTTTGCCGCATAACCTGTGTGCGCAGAGGCAAAAAACGCAACTGGGAAGGAGCGTATAAAGGAAATGGAGAACTTTACCGAGCGTAAGGCCCCGGCCGGGTTGTATGACCCGCGCTTTGAGCATGATAACTGCGGCATTGGTGCGGTCGTAGATATTAAGGGGCGCAAAAGCCACAAAACCATTGATGATGCGCTGCAGATCGTAGAGCATCTGGAACACCGCGCCGGTAAGGATGCCGAGGGCAAGACCGGTGACGGTGTCGGCATCCTGACGCAGATCAGTGATACATTTTTCCAGAAGGCCGCCGCTGAGCTGGGCATTACCTTAGGCAGCGATCGGGAATACGGCGTAGGCATGTTCTTCTTTCCGCAGGAGGAACTGCGCCGCAACCAGGCCAAAAAACTGTTTGAGATCGTATGCAAAAAAGAGGGCCTGCCCTTTTTAGGCTGGCGCGAAGTGCCCACCGACCCCGAGGTGCTGGGCCACAAGGCCCGCGCCTGCATGCCCAGCATCTGGCAAGGCTTTGTGGGAAAGCCGTCCCGTCTGGAGGCCGGCATTGCCTTTGACCGCCGCCTGTATGTGGTGCGCCGCGTGTTTGAGCAGTCCAGCCCGGATACCTACGTGTGCAGCCTTTCCAGCCGTACCATTGTATATAAGGGCATGTTCCTGGTCAAGGAGCTGCGCCTGTTCTATCTTGATCTGCAGGACCCGGATTACAAGTCCGCCATCGGCATGGTGCACAGCCGCTTCTCCACCAACACGGCCCCCAGCTGGAATCGTGCCCACCCCAACCGTTTTATCCTGCATAACGGCGAGATCAATACCATCCGCGGCAACGTGGATACCATGCTGGCCCGTGAGGAGACAATTGGCTCCAACTATCTGAAAAATGACATGACCAAGGTACTGCCCATCGTCAACCAGGGCGGTTCCGACTCGGCCCAGCTGGATAACACGCTGGAGTTCATGGTCATGAACGGTATGGACCTGCCCCTGGCCGTAATGGTAACTATCCCCGAGCCGTGGAGCAACAACAAGTCCATGGACCCGAAGAAGCGGGACTTCTACCAGTATTATGCCACAATGCTGGAGCCGTGGGACGGCCCCGCCAGCATCCTGTTCAGCGATGGCGATGTGATGGGCGCGGTGCTGGACCGCAACGGTCTGCGCCCCAGCCGCTACTATATCACCAAGGACGGCCGGATGATCCTGTCCTCCGAGGTGGGCGTGCTGCCCTGCGCCCCAGACAACATCCTGATGAAAGACCGCCTGCGCCCCGGCAAGATGCTGCTGGTGGATACCGTCAAGGGCGAGGTCGTGGATGACGAGAAGCTGAAGGAATACTACGCCAGCCGCGAGCCCTACGGCGAGTGGATCGACCGGAATCTGGTCCGGCTGAAGGACCTGAAGATCCCCAACATCAAAGTCCCCAGCTACACCGGCGAGGAGCTGACCCGCCTGCAGAAGGTCTTTGGCTACAAATACGAGGAGATCAAGGAGCTGATCCTGCCCATGGCCCGGGCCGGTGCCGAGCCTTCCGGGGCCATGGGCACCGACACCCCGCTGGCTGTCCTGAGCGATCAGCACCCCCCGCTGTTCAACTACTTCAAGCAATTGTTCGCGCAGGTGACCAACCCGCCCATCGACCCCATCCGGGAGGAACTCGTTATGAGCCTGACCACGTACATCGGCAACCATCCCAACATTCTGGAGGAAACGCCGGAGCACGCCCGGCTCATCAAGATGGCGCGCCCCGTCATTACGGACGAGGAGCTCAACCGCCTCTGCAACATCCGGGAAGCCGGCTTCCCTTCCGCCAGGCTCCCCCTCCAGTTCCCGGAAGGCGGGGACGGAAACGCTCTGCCCGCACGGGAA
>ERZ772885.584-NODE-584-length-25787-cov-10.047334_pt1 | contig 25787 bp, 25 predicted proteins | sample MGYA00580580_ERZ772885 | MGnify/ENA primary metagenome ERZ772885 (study PRJEB29015, sample SAMEA2737673) | human gut metagenome | biome: human gut; feature: human-associated habitat; material: faeces | place: China | collected 2012 ...
GTAACGGAACGGTTCCCATGAAAACAAGGCACTTACAAATATTCAGTATCCACTAATATAAGCACAATAAAGCCAACAATTGGTTGTCTCTTATCTAGACCATAACGATCAAATCCCATTGATATCATGAACACCCCTCCATTTCTGTTTACAAGTGAACTGTATAATATTTCACAAAATAATTGAAATACTTATTCAATTCCACTAGTATAACTTGTAGGGTATAGCGCTTTTTTGGGGGGTAGCCATGGTGAAAGATACAACACAACTTTTGACCTATTTGCGTACTATTATTTCTGCCGGTAGTGTGACGGCTGCGGCTAAGCGATTATATATCTCACAACCGTATCTTAGTCGATTTGTCACCGAAAACGAACGCCAGTTAGGATATCATTTGCTAGATCGTAGTAGGAGACCGATCGCGTTAACCTCAATGGGAGTCCAATATGTTCGCGCCTTAGAACAATTAAATAATCAGTACAATAAATTAATGCACGATCTTGAAAAGATGGCAGATGTGACTCATTTACGACTTGGGATCAATCAGTCGATGTCAACAAATGTTGCACCGCCACTACTCTATCGGTACCATCAAGTTCATTCGGAAAGTCAAATAGCATTTACCGAAGGAATTTCCAGTGAATTAGGAGATTTATTGTTAACTGGGCGAATTGATGCTCAGTTAAGGCTATTGCCAATATTTTCGAATGAGATTATGTATCATGCTATTTGCGAATTGCCAGTCTATTTATTGGTCAATGATAGTTCGCCACTTTTTACTTCAGGACGCCGAGAAATTCTGACATTACCAGTTAAGGCACCTCAGTTTCGTCAAGTTGATTACATTACATTAGATTCAGGATCGGGTTTTATGAGGCAACTAGATGTTTTCTTTGATGAACAGAGAATTCGACCAAAGACCATTTTTAATGTCCGTTTCATTCAAACAGCTGCAAATTTGGCCTATCATGGACTAGGATGTACTTTTGTACCACAATATTGTTTACATCGCCATTTCGATGCAACAAGATGCAATATCATCAAAGTACCTTTAAATCAACTCTCGGTTAAGGTTGTGATGGCATATCGCCGTGACTCAGGTATGGGAGACAAAGTTAAACAATTGATTGATGAGACCGAATTAAGTAAGCTGCTTCAAGATCTTTATCAAGATTGAGTATGCTAAATCTTGATAGGTTTCCTTTTTCAATGATGTTATATTTTTAACAAGCAATGAAGAATCCACTTAACGCCAGCGGATCAGGTTTTTACTTCTTCTTTCTAGCAGCGAGAACAAGTAAGACTGAATATGTTACTACTTTAAAAAAACACTCTGTAATGGGGCATACCAATATTTAGTCAGAATATGATGTTTCCTCTACTTCCCATCCCCAAGTACTGAGCCGCAATTTCAGTGAGAAAATCTACAACCTTTGGAGACGGTTTTTGTCCAATAGCTAAGGGTTGCAGTCCTGTTCTAATTTCGAAGGCGATTCCTTCCTCGTTATCACCCTTTTGTCGTCGAGTTTCAGCGTGTTTCAAGATTTCTAGTTCAGATCCAGTTGTAGTAGGATCTGCGATGAGTTCTGGAAGTTGACTTAAAATTGATTTTTTGCTTTTCATTTTGACAATTTCTTTCTCGTCATTGCACGAAAAAACCGTTCGAGAGTTTCAGGGTGTTTATTTATGGTGAAAGACTTATGCTCTTTGGTTAACACTTCATAAAAACTATTAAACTTCAAAGGCGTTCCGATAATTGCTCTATTTTACTATCAGCATTGATGTGAAATCAATTATCTCATCTTTTCTTTGGCTTTCTATCCCACGTCATATGATGGTCTCTGTTTTTACTTTAAGCTTAAGAATAAAAGACATTTTCACCATGGTCACTCTAAAGCTATTTCTTATCTAACGCGTCCTTACAAGTTAGGTTGACTCTGGAGCTGTCAAATCATTCCTTCCTTATCGAGAACAGAAGAAATCAAATGTCATTGATTAACCCGGTTTTTGGCGACAGCAAGCAGTAGCTTCATGACAGTAAACCAATATGCTTATACACAACGGTTGACGCGAAGTAAAAAAGATCCTGTCAGAAATTATTCAAGTTCTGACAGGATCTTAGCAGGTAAGGCTTATTTACAAGATATTGTGGACCCCAAGGTTTTTAAAAACTGAGCCGTCAATTCAGCCACCGAACTAGAACACTCGGACTAAATAACTATGCCTTCCCCGCCGTCTGCGGTTCCGTGTTAAATGGCACCAAATTCCGTTCGATTGCCTCGCGCTGATCTTCCAAGAATGGTGGTAATTCGAGGTGAACACCGGCTTCTTCGTAGGTTTCATCTAGTAGGAAGCCTGGACCATCTGTCGCAATTTCAAACAGAATGTCTGGAATTGGTCGGAAGTATTCGGAGGCGAAGTAGAAACGATCAACGAAGCCTGACGAGTTCAAACCAGCAGCACCGATTTTTTCGATCCAATGCTGGAGGCTGTCGCGATCATCGGTGCGGAAAGCAAGGTGATGAACGCCGCCGAAGCCTTGATAAGCGGCTGGAATCAACCGTTGATAGTCGATAATGACTTGCGCACCGTGGCCGCCGTCATTGAGTTCAAGCAAGGTATATTGACCGTCTTTGGCGATTTGCTTGAAGCCAAGCAGATCGGTCATGACACCGACCAGTTCGTCGTAGTGGTCGGTGGTGATGTACTCTGGGCCAAGGCCGCCGATCGCAAATTGCGGGTCAACGGTTGAATGGCGCCAAGGCGTGCCTGCTGGAACACCATGGTTATGCTCGTCACTGATGAGTTGATACTGTTGATCGTCAAAATCATGGAAGCGGAGGATCTTCGCGCCGAATAAGTCGTCAATCGCATCGTGATGCACCCGATACGTATCAAAGCGATCGGTCCAATAGGTCAGCGCGGCATCAGACGGAACGCGGAAGCTGGTACGCGCGATCTCATTATTACCATGCTGAGCTTTTTGAATCCCCGGAAAGTCGAAAAAGGTGATGTCTGTCCCAGCAGTGCCCATATCATCGGTGAAATACAGGTGATAGGTTCGCACATCGTCCTGATTGACAGTCTTCTTGATAAGATGCAGGCCCAAAATACCGCTCATAAAATGAAAAATCCTTGGTGAACTTGAGGTGATGGCGGTCAAGTGATGCAATCCAGTGAGTTGATTAGCCATGGTCAGTGCTCCTTTTACTTACATTTAGTAAGTAAAAGGTACCACGTCTCTTGTGAAAAGACAAGGGTTGCGTTTTCGTTAAAGTGCTTAAGGTCTTTTCAAAATTCTTGGCTCTGAGGCTAATGATCCTGGCAGGCGTGGTATGCTCTCGACATTGAAGATTTGTCAGACCAAAAGGAGCGCGTGCCAGCGATGTTTAATTTTTTGGATAATCCTGCAGAGTACAAACGATTGATGAAGATGGAGATTTTGGTAGCCGTCATGGCAATTGTGGCTAGTGTGGTCATGTTTCGATTGAGTGTCATGACTGGTGCTTTGTTCGCGGCCATTGCCGGGGCTTTCTTCATCATGGATGCGATTGTTGAAGGCTTGCGATTACTTGGTGCGTCACATGGTTTTAGCCGCTTGATGGGCACCTTAATTGCGATTCCGGCGTTGGCGGGGTATTTGCTCGTGATGATGACCTTGTTTCCGGCGCCAATGGTCTAACGATAGGCGCGTGCCAAGACTGGGTGTCAGTCGGCAGCCAAGTATGTTGAGCAAATGAGCATTAAAACAACGAAAAAGATCTTTGTACGGACGCGTGTGGCGTTCTGTACAAAGATCTTTTTTTGAGCGCGAGCAGGCGTGTTTGGAAGTCGGAACATAGGGGACTTGAAGCCAAATGACCCAGGCTTGGTCAATTAGCTTCAAGGACATCACCTGTAGGTTTCTGCAATGGCGAGCGCGTTATGGTGCGTTGATTAAAAATGAAAGGCGTCATTATCGGCAACAGCATCAGCCGACAATTCAAAGCGCGCCAGTGGAACTTTGGTGCCATCCGGTAAAGTGCGGTCGTGGTGATAATCACCGACCTGTGTGAAGACGTTGGCGGCTAACAATTTCGCTGCTCGTTCGTTGGTGGCTGGCAAAATGACATAAACCCGTTTGAGACCTAATTCAAAGAAGGCAAAGCCAAGCATCCGTTTGAGGACTTCACTCATAACGCCTTCACCTTGATGCTCGGCCAAGGTTTCGAAGCGTACTTGGGCAACGGTTTTCTTTTCACTGAAGTTCCAAATACAGAAACTGCCAAGAAAATCACCATTGGCACGATCCTTGATCCCGTATAACAAGGCGTTGTTACTCATGACGAGGCGCATGGAACGATTGATGTAGCGGGCCGTGTCGGTGATTTCTTGATCGAATTCACGGCCTGATTCTGCGGCAATTTGCCGATCGGCGCGCAACTGGAAAATATCCTTGATTTTAAATGTCGTCAACCAGTCCATGGTGTAATGCACGGACATGATTGGATGGTACTTCTCAAAACTTTGCATGTTATAGCCTCCGTGATGGTGATGACGTTAGCTTACCATAGATTGCGCAACATGCGTGCTTTGAGCCTAATGGCGAACAATCCGTTGACGCTGCGATTATTAAAAAACGCTGATTTCATTTTTGAGATATCAGACCATCTGTCAAGACACGATGCCCTTAGTGGTTATTGATGGTCATTTGAGAAGTGGCCAAAAAGTGATTGTGTGAGGATTTACACAAATCATTTTTTATTTTTTCATGATTCAAATAAAAAGAAAAAATGACAGAATATAGAACTCGCTTATATAATCAATAACATTGAGAAGGGGAGTGATACGAATGAAGCAGCTTTTTTTTGGCTTTTGTCTGGGTTGATGTTGTTACAGCCGCTTGTCTCAAGCGCGAGCACGCAACTTGCTAAATCGCTCATGCCAAGCGAGTCTTCAACCTCAGCGACTGACAATTTAGTGTCTGGCGCTGAAAGTATCCTTGATTCAAGTAAGACGTCTCAGCCTAGTACCAGTCAGCAGAATATGACACAGGCGACCGCATCAAGTGCCAAAGCATCTGCCAGTGTCGAAAAACCGACGCAAGCCAAAGAATCGTCGGCAAGTTCTTCAAAAGAAGCTGCTGCATCTGCTAGTGTCGCAGTATCGGCGGCCAAACCAGAACCGCCAACTGCGGCCAGATCAAAAAGATCAATTGAAGATAGTCGGTTGCGATCTGGTGCAGCGCCAGTGTTTGATCAAGATCATCCATGCCCGGTGAAAACAACCGCCGAGTTAAAAGAAGCGATTGAGAAAGGGATTCCTTATGTGCGATTAACGGCTGACATCAATATTGGCCGCGAAGCGATTCCCGTGAAAAACTCAGTCACGATCGATGGTGATCACAAGTACACGTACATGTACAACAGTGGCGAAAGCTGGCATCGCGGCATCTACTTTAACGCCAGTAACATTAGCATCACCTTTAAGAACTTGAAAATCGGTGATCGTAATGTCGCTGAATCAGCCAATAACTACTATGGGATCGCACCAGCCGACAATCACACTGAAAACAGCAAGATCATCGTTGAAAATGTTGATTACTATTCTGATCGCGGCGCTCAACCATTCCATATCCGCAAGCCAAGCAACCAGATCGTTTTCAAAGGTAAGAATACATTTTATACGATGAAAAAAGGCGCGTTAGTTCAGGAATTTGCTGAAGCAACGAATTACCTTTTTGAAGAAGATTCAGATACCACGATTGAAATGGCAGACAATCCGCTGCTCGGAACATTCTGGGCATCAGCCGGATCGCTGAACTTGGAATTGAAAAAGCGCGCTCGTCTGAAAGTTGTGAGCAGTAATGCCTTGGTTTACACCGATGGGCTCGCTCATCACAACAATCGCATCACAATTGGTGAAGATGCCGTTCTGGATGCTTACCTGACGGACAAAAATGACGGTGCCCTCATGTATCACCATGACGATTTAGTGGTAGATGTCCAAAAGAATGGGCAGTTGTTGATCCAAACAACCAAAGCCACGCCATTTACGAAAGCATCAAGCATCAATCTTGGACCCGGCGCCAAGGCGGACTTAAAAAACCTTCGCGGTGATTTCTTCCACTCAGGAGATGGCACGATCAAGATTGACAATGCCGACGAGTTATCGTTCGGGTCTGGTGATCACGGTACTAAAAGTCCCACGTGTTTTACGGCAGGAAAGTCCGCGAATCTGATTTTTGCCCCGTTCAGTGCCGAGACAAAAGGTTATGACATTTATGCCGATAATCAGTTGTTAGAAACCCAATCAGATGATTCCGATTGGCAACTGAATGGCAAGAAAGTTGAACGTACGCCAACCAAGTTAGACAAATCGGCGGCGAATCGCATTCAAAAGAGCACAGCCTTGAGGTTTACCCGCAATGGCTCACCATTTAAAGCAACGGCTCCAGATGTGAAGCCGCCGGATCAACCGAAGCCAGATGAGAAAGACAAACAGTCGGGCGCATTAAAACTGGTGGAAGTGCCTGACTTTGATTTTGGCACCTTGCTCATTAGCGGTGAGACTCAGGTTGTGCGACCGCAGATTCGTGGGAAATTGTTAATTGAGGACAGTCGAAAGATTGCCAAAAAACAGTCTCGGCTATCGATGAAAGTGATTCAACCATTCAAAAATGGTGAGATCGATGTGACTGGCAACATGAGTTATATCAGTCAAACAGGGCAGGAACAGGTTCTGTCTGACCAGAGCATCTTAGTTGAAGAAACAGCTGATGTTGATCAACGCGATGTTAGCAGTGAGTGGAATCAAACGATTGACAGCAGTGCCCGTGGGTTTAAGTTGACGATTCCAGTTGAGAAACAAAAACTGGGCACTTTCTCGGGAAAAGTAGAATGGTCGCTACAAGATGTGCCGGCTAATTAAGGAGGACAGAATGAAATGAAAAAAATGATTTTACTGACTGTCCTCTTATTGGGCTTCGCCTGCAACCCGTTTTCACAGGTTGATGCAGCCGAAGCAGGGGATGGCTATACCTCAGGCGCTGAAGTTGGCTTTTACGAATCACCGTCATCCGCTAGTACTGACAGTCAGGCTAAAAAAGCAGGGACAGGGCAAACTGATGACGCGAAAGACAGGTCTTATGCGCAAACAACGAATGCAGATCAATTCGGCTTCATGCCACGGCTTGGTACAACGCAAGCTTGGCTTTGCAGCATGGCCGGCTTGTTGACGATACTCATTATCACATTGCTTTTGATTCTCAAACGAAATGGAAAAGACAAGGAAGAGGAAAATTAAAAAATGAAAAAAAGTTATCTAGTGGCATCACTGGCAGGGTTAACCCTGATTGCTCTCAGCAGCATGCCAGCCTCAATGGTTGGGGCAACGACTGAAGTTGTATCAGACGGTCAGGTGATGTTTAAAACCGATGTCACCCGGACACCAGCAAAGAATCCGCTTGATCCAGGCGACGCCAAGCCAGGTAAGCCGACTAATCCGACCAACCCAACTGGCACGGCAACCAATGGTACCACCGGACCACTATCCTTGGACTATGCTTCCAGTTTTACTTTTGGCGAAGCAATGATTAGCGCAGACGATGCTAAGTACTATGCGAAGCCGCAAGTTTTCTCACAGGATGACGGCAAGACCGTGGATCGTCCTAACTTTGTTCAGGTGACCGACAAGCGCGGGACGTTTGAAGGTTGGACATTGAAAGTGAAGCAAGAAAAACAATTTTCAGTTAAAGATGATGACACTAAGGAATTAACCGGTGCTCAGTTGAAGTTCTTGAATGGAAATGTGACATCAACAATTGATCAGCAGTACGCGCCGACTGGTCAAAAGGAAATCACGCTTGTGCCTGGCAGTGCTGAGGTCGCACCGCTTGCGGCTGCTAAAGATCAGGGCATGGGCACTTGGATTTATCGATTCGGGGATGAACAGACGATGGCCAAGTCAATTGAGTTGGCGGTGCCTGGAACTTCGCCGAAGATGGCCAAGGAATATGTCACCGAATTGACCTGGACGTTAGAATCAACGCCAACCAACACAACACCGTCACCAAAAAGCTAAAGAGCCACGTGGAACAGTGATTCGGGGGGGACTTAGCACCAAAGCAGCAAACCGACAAAGATCATTAGCTTCGCATAGCGTCATCACTGACAACAAAGATTGCTGGCACCTGACAAAGATGCACGATGAAAACTAAAAAATGGAGTGTTATGATGAAAAAATTTGTTTTATTAGCAGCCGCTGCAGCCATGGGTACCATGGCCGTCAATGCCACGACCGTACTCGCTGCCCAAACTAATGGTGGTGTGTACAGCACGAACGGTTCAATTGAATTTAAGCCAACAGAAAAAGTGACAAAACCAGTCGATCCGCTTGATCCAACTAAAACGGCCACCCCAATTGATGCGGAGGATCCGAAGAAGGTTGTTCAACCAGGGACACAAGGCCCATTGTCGATTGATTTTGCTTCCAGCTTCAATTTTGGCAAGCAAGAAATCACTTCTGAAACCAAGACTTACTTTGCAGCAGCACAAAAATATCAAGATGCTGCAGGTACGGAAAAAGTGGGACCCAACTTTGTTCAGGTCACCGATAATCGCGGCACCGAAGCCGGTTGGAAATTAGTTGTGAAGCAAAATGACCAACTCACGTCCGTTAGCGGGAAAGAATTAACTGGTGCACAAATTCGGCTTAAGAATGGGCATGTGGTCACCGCCTCCACCGCAGCACACCCTGATGGTACAGCCGAGATGACCTTGGTCCCAGGCGCAGAGCAAACGGTGATGAACGCTAAAACTGGGTCAGGTACTGGCACGCACCTATTGAACTGGGGCAAAGATGCCGATGATGCGGCACGCAGCGTTGAATTGACCGTCCCAGGCGCCACGACGAAATACGCTGAAAAGTATGCGACAACATTCACCTGGACTTTAACGGATACACCAGATAACAAGTAAGCTCATGATTCTCCGAAAATGTTGGACGCAATTGGTTTCCGTTAGCGCACATACATTTTCTAGCATCTAGTTCCAACTTGAATAGACATGACCGATCACATCTTAAAAGACAAGGAGATCCTTTGTGAAAAAAACAATTTTCTGTATAGCAGCGTTTGTTGCCATGTTGATGACCCCTGCAGCCCATGTTTTTGCCTCAGAATTGAACTTTGCGGCCAAGGCCCAGATGCCGGACAATCAGGTCAATAAAGGTGTTAGCTATTTTGACATCAAAATGGATCAGGGTGCTAAGCAGGCCCTGCATGTTGACTTGCGAAACGATACAGAAAAAGAGGTGGCTGTGGATGTTGGCATTGCCAGTGCAACGACGAATATTAACGGCGTGGTTGAATACGGTCAAAATGCCATCAAGCCAGCGAAAAGCCTTGCCTTTAACATGAAGGATTATGTCAAAACGCCAGCTCAGGTCAAGATCCCCGCTAAAGGCAGCACGGTTTTAAATCTTGATGTGACCATGCCAAGCAAACCACTCCATGGCGTGATGGCAGGCGGCATTACCTTGAAGGAACATCAGCCAGGTGATCAAGCTGCAAAAGATGCAGGTAAAGGGGTTGCCATCAACAATCGCTTCTCTTACGTGATTGGCTTATTGATGCAACAAAGTACTGATCAGGTAGCGGCTCATGTGAAATTGAATGATGTTAAGCCGAGTCAGATCAATTACCGCAATGTGATCTTGGCATCCATGGAAAACGATGCCGCGACGTTCGTCAACAAAGTGGCGGTTGATGCCAAAATTACGGCTAAAGGTTCGGATAAATCTGTCTATCAAGTGGCTAAAGAAGGCTTGCAAATGGCGCCAGAAACGACCTTCGATTTTCCAATTGCGTTAGAAGGCAAGACGCTTAAGCCAGGTACGTATGTTGCTCATCTTGAGGTGTATGGCAATCAGCAGGCAGATGGCGGGATGACTCGTAAAACAGCTGATGGCAAACAGCATTACCATGATCACTGGACGCTGACAAAGCAATTCACGATTACCGATAAAGTGGCCAAAAATCTGAATCAAAAAGATGTCTCGATTAAAAAAGATAATAGCTGGCAATTGTATGCACTCATTACTGTTGTCGCTGTACTGATCATGATTGTGGCGCTTCTACTCGTCATTGTTTTCAAACGAAAGAAGAAGGAGCAAGCGTCCTGATCAAGGATGAATAAGAATAATGGTACAATATTCGTAAGTATTCAGTGATTAAATTAGTCGATAAAACTAATGGACAGGGCTGCGAATGAATCAATGGCAACATTGAGACGTTGGCGAATTGGAACAGTCTTCTTGAAACGGTATCTTGTGTCGAACCTAGGTCCGCATGGGATGCACCAACATTGTCGTGACACTAGATTGACTAAGAAGGAATATGAGAATTCGTGAAGGACACTGAAGCGGAAGAAAAAGCAGCCCAACAAAATTTGCACATTTGGTTATCGGACATGTTTACTGCCGATGACCAAAGTGTGCGAATTTTTGATGTGGACAGGTACAAACAAAGTGGGAAAACAACGCAACAACAAGCATATTTGGCCAATATTGCTTACCGTTTTGCTGGGAAAACATTGCTGGCACGTACAGGTACGATCTCAAAAACAAGGTGGATTTTGTGAAATTACTTGAACTGATGGAAAAGAACGATCAAAAGAAACTTCAGTTACTGTATTATCTTGATCAGCATCCGAATCGCAAATTGAAGAACAGCGAGTTGCAAGATAAATTGCAGATTTCATATTATCTGTTTAAACGCCAGACCAAAGAGATTGCTGAAGATATTGCAGCATTCGGCTTGAGTGATTTTTTTGCGATCGAAGTGACGAACACTACCGTTATCTTGCATGAATATCACAATACGAATGCATCGGTTTTTTTGGAACATTATCTGAAGCAGTCACTTCAAATTAAGATCTTGATGACGCTGATGCACGAACCACCAGCATTTAATCTGACCGAGTTTGCTGAGGAACACTTTGGTAGTTATGCCTTTATGTACAAACGGTATACGGCTCTGCGGGATACGCTCAAAAGTTGGGGCATTGTGCTGAGTAATGATGGCAAGCTGACCGGTGATGAATTGGCGATTAGACTGCTTCTGACGAAAATCATGGTGGTTGCGCATATTGATGAAACCGGGTTTGATGACAATGTTTGCAGTACGCTGCATGAGCTTTTGCAGTTGCTGAAGATGACAGAAGCAACGCCGTCAATGAGTCAGCTCATCGAGACTAAAGCGTATTTTTTGATCAGTTTGGTTAGATTCCAGCAAGGGCATGTCATTGCCACATCACCGGAAATTGTTGATTTGGTGCGCAATATTCGCGAGCGCACGCTGGAAACCAGAAAACGGGTTATTGCGATTTATCAGGCGCATTTTACCGCAAGCGACCAGACGATTGACAGCGAGTGCGATTATTTTGGGACGTTCCTTGCCATTATTGGCATTATTACGTCGGAGGAGATCGTTTTTCCCGATACAATCAAACAGCACGGCCGGGCTTTCATTCAAGGGTTTGAAGCCAATTTTGATGTACAGTTGACATTGTCTGAGAAGGCCAATATCGAATACGTTGTCAACAAGTGTTTGATTGATGTGCTGGCCTTGCCGTTTAGGAGTGAATTCTTTGATGATCATATTGAAGTCAGTTACTTCTTTAGAATGTATCCCGAATTCTTTGACTATTGTCAGCAATTTGTCCAGGCGCGGTCGGTTAAGTTGGATAGGAATCAGTCGAAGTTTATGTTTTACCATTGTCTGTTGACCTTGGCAGCCAATGTGCCTTTGAACAAGGTGCTGGAGCCACTTTATGTCTGTGTTGATTTCACGCTGGGCAAGGAGTACAACACCATTATTGAACGCGACATCAAGTACTTTTCAACATTGAACGTCAAGGTGACCAACGAAGTCCGGCCAGAAACTAAATTGATTATCACGGATTTGGTCAATGCTTATCATGATACGGACATTTCAAAAGTCATCTGGCTGTCACCGCCGCGACCAGAAGATTGGGAGAATGTCATTGAAGAACTGCTGGATTTGCGGCTAGCCGATCGCACGGTGAAAAAGGCATGATGAGAGCAGTGTGATCAACCTGTTCAGTGGCATGCCGAAGCCAGTGCATAAAATTCTTAAGTTTATGAAGGTTATAAAGTTTTGGTGAGATGACCGCAAATGGTATACTCGCCTTAACAAATACTTGGAGGCGAGGCACGATGAAAAGAGAAAACGATTTTGGGCCGGCTATTAAGGACTTTTTCTTTCGGGCCGGTGACTTTAAGGGTGTTAGTTCACGACCACAGTATTGGTGGCTTTTCCTTGCCCAATTTTTATTAGGGTTGGCTGCTGGTGTTCTGTTCGGCATTGCGATTCCATTTTCTCTCATGGATAGTCATTCGTTAGGCAGCAATATCATGTTCACGCTGACAACGTTGGCATTTTCAATCTTTGGGTATCTTGGCTATCCACAATTGAGCTTAACGATTCGCCGTTATCGTGACGCCAAAGTTAGTCCGTGGTGGTATCTGGGTATTATTATCATTAGTTTTATTGGCCCGTTACTAGCGGTTAACGGCATGGGTTGGTGGTTGGCATTGCTGTTTCCTTTAATTGGCGGCATTGCTAACTTGGTCATTCTATTGTTGCCGAGTCGAGAACAGAAAGTTGTACCGTTTCCGGCTCAACCTAACACGCGCGGTACGATTGGTGTTGGTTTTGGTACAGCGGTTAAGGACTTCTTTATCCGCGGTGGTGACTTTACTGGTGAATCCAGTCGCAGCCAATATTGGTGGAGCATTCTGTTTAGCGTGATTATCATTATCCCTACTTTTTTGTTTATGCTCTTCTCAATTATGTCAATTATTATTGGTGGCGCGGCAGTCAGCGGATTTAATAGCCAAAATGTTGACCATCTTGTGAATTCGCTTGGGACTGGTGCAATCATCATCGTTTTCATTCTTTTCGCCATCATTTACGCGTGGTCAATGTTAGCTCTGCCAGCGTTGACAGTTGGTTGGCGGCGATTCAAAGATGCAGGCGTTAGTCCATGGTGGTTGATTGCTTTCAACGTCGTATCAGCATTTCTATCAACTCTTGATCGAAATGCGGGTAATGTGCCGTTAAGCTTAATTGCGTTACTCCTCATCATCGTTCAGATTGTCATTCTTGCTCTGCCAACCAAGTTTCGTGACGACGAGGCATAAGCACCACTCAAGGTATTAAAAAATGCAGCCGCGGCTGCATTTTTTAATGAAGTAAAGGTCTCCTAACGTTGGCTAATAGATACCCTTTTCATCCTCATCTACTAGCGGATCATTGAAGTTTTTGTGGAAGTAGGTGCTGTCAATGATCTTGAATTTGCCATTGGTGAAGCGAGCGATGATCTCACCGTATTGTACAATCAATTGCTCCGTGTTGGGGATGTCAATTTTGAGACGGCCAATCGGGGTTTTGGTGAGGTATTGGTAATTTGCGCCAAAGAAGCCTTTCAAGTCGTCAGTGCTGGTTTCTTGTGAGTAAGGTAAGAAGTGGGTCATTTTTGCAGTTGAAAAAGCTGCAAATTCACCTTTTGGAAATCCTTGTAGTGATGAAGGCATTTGTGTCATGGTGTGATTCCTCCTGATTAAAGTGCTTTGCTACTGTGGCCAAAACGCGTGATTCAGCAGCGCTGTTTGGTTATTAATTTACTTATCATGATGGTAACACAATAATAGAACAATTGAATGTTTGCGCCGCGGCCTGAAAACGCTTAATATTAAGTCTGGACGTTGATCGGAGGTGAGCATATGGATCAAAGTCTATTTCAAAATGGTAACTTCCAACCTTTGGCGAGTCGTATGCGGCCACAGACGCTTGATGAGTTTGTCGGCCAAACGCATTTGCTAGGGAAGGATAAGGTGCTCAGCAATCTTATCGAACATGACGAGATTAGTTCCATGATTTTCTGGGGTCCGCCTGGTGTCGGTAAAACAACATTGGCGCGGATCATTGCTCGGCGAACGAAGGCACAGTTTGTGACATTTTCAGCAGTCACCAGCGGGATTAAAGAAATCAAGCAGGTGATGAAAGAGGCTGAACAGAATCGCGAGCTGGGTCAGAAAACCATTGTGTTTGTTGATGAAATTCATCGTTTCAACAAGGCGCAGCAGGATGCCTTTCTGCCATATGTCGAACGCGGCAGCATTATCCTGATTGGTGCGACAACCGAGAATCCTTCGTTTGAAGTCAATGCGGCGCTCTTGTCACGGACGCGGGTTTTCGTGTTGCACGGCTTGACCAGTGCTGAATTGGTTGACCTGTTACAGCGAGCGTTAAAAGATCCGCGCGGTTATGGTCTGCAGAAGGTTAAGATCGGCAAAAAGCTCTTAGCCCAGATTGCTGATTTTGCTAACGGGGATGCTCGAATCGCTTTGAACACCTTGGAGATGGCGGTGACAAACGCCGAAACCAAAGGCGGCGTGATAACGGTCACCCAAGCAGATGTGGCCCAGTTGTTGACGAAGAAAGCCTTATTGTATGACAAGAATGGTGAGGAGCACTATAATCTAATATCAGCATTACACAAATCAATGCGCAATTCCGATGTTGATGCGGCCATTTATTGGCTGGCTCGAATGCTGGAAGCAGGGGAAGACCCCTTGTATGTCGCTCGGCGGCTAGTTCGATTTGCGAGCGAAGATATCGGAATGGCCGACTCACGCGCATTGGAGATTACAATTGCTGTTTATCAGGCGTGTCAATTTATTGGGATGCCTGAGTGCACGGTTCATCTCACACATGCAGTCACCTATTTGGCACTTGCACCGAAATCGAATGCACTCTACACAGCGTATGAAGGTGCAAAGAAAGATGCGACCGAAACGCTGGCCGAACCAGTTCCACTTCAGATTCGAAATGGGGTAACGGATTTGATGCAGGATCTGGGTTATGGTAAGGACTATCAATATGCTCACAACACAAAAGATAAACTAACGACCATGCAAACCATGCCGGATAATCTTATCGGCAAAACGTACTATCATCCCACGACTCAAGGCAGCGAAGCCAAGGTCAAGGAACGGCTAGAGCAGATCAAGGCCTGGCATGCGCAACACCCTGACCCCGATTCGCCGAAAACCAAGAAAAAGTCATGATGCTGTGCGATTACGTGTGCGGCAATCCGACTACCCGTTTAGAGGAGGAAAAAAACAATGGCAAAAATTCTCGCAGTCAACGCAGGCAGTTCAACCCTGAAGTGGAAGCTTTTTGATATGCCAGCTGAGGTTCAGCTGGCAGAAGGTTTGGTTGATCGGTTGGGACAGCCGCAATCAAAAGTTAAAATTAAGTATGGTGATGGGCAGAAATATGAAAGCGATACGCCAATTGCTAACTATCAAGAAGCCGTCGCCAGTTTGATGGGTAACATCAAGGCGTTAGGGTTGGTTGAACATCTGCATGAGATTACTGGTGTGGGCCATCGTGTGGTAGCCGGCGGGGAGACTTTTGCCGAATCCGTTGTAGTTGATGATGCTACCTTGTTGCAGATTCAAAACCTGCGTGACTATGCGCCTTTGCATAATCCGGTTGAAGCAGATTACATTGATGTTTTCAAAAAGATGATGCCATGGGCCACAGAAGTCGCAGTGTTTGATACGGCGTTCCACCAAACCATGCAACCTGAGAACTTCCTTTACAGTATTCCCTATGACTATTACAAGAAATATGGTGCTCGCAAATATGGCGCCCACGGGACAAGTGTGCGTTACGTCAGCGCGCGGGCAGCTGAGATGCTTAACAAGCCGTTAGAAGACTTACGGATGATTGTGATGCATTTAGGCTCAGGCTCCAGTGTTACCGCAGTCCAAGGCGGGCAGTCTATTGATACTTCCATGGGCTTTACGCCGTTAGCCGGGGTGACGATGGGGACACGATCCGGGGATATTGACCCATCACTTGTGGCTTATCTCATGAAGAAACTTGATGTCCCTGATGTGGGGCAAATGATTCATATCCTGAACAACGATTCCGGCCTGCTCGGTATTTCTGGCATCAGCAACGACATGCGGGATCTAGAAGCTGACGAAGATACCAAGCCACGCGCCAAACTGGCATTGGATATTTTCGTTAACCGAGTTGTGAAGTACGTGGGTTCGTACGCAGCCTTGATGGACGGCGTGGATGTGCTTGTCTTCACAGCCGGGATCGGCGAAAACGGTGACGAGATTCGCGACAAGATCATGCGTTCACTCGATTACCTCGGGGCTAAAATCGACAATGACATCAACAACAAATCGCACGGTGTTGAAGCTGATCTCAGCACACCAGATTCAACTGTCAAAACATTGCTCGTGCCGACCAATGAAGAATTAATGATCGTCCGTGACGTCATGGCGTTGAGCTAAGCGTTGACGATTTTCACAATCAAAAAACCATCTCTCAAGAAAAAGGGAGATGGTTTTTTCTGTGCCTGACCGAGGCTGTTCAATCAAAAATCTGAACATGATTGGCGCGGGCTGCGGTGACAATTGCTTCTGGCATCACTTTGTCGGTGGTAATGTAGTTGAGCGTATTCATCGGGGCACTCATATACAGTTGATGCTTACCGACTTTGGTATGGTCGACCAGCAGCATGACGGCATCAGCATGCGCTGCAAAGGCCCGTTTGATATTAGCCTCTAGATCGTTGGCGTCGGTGGCACCTGCACCGATCAAACCGCGACACGAAAAAATGGCCAGCTCTGCCTGGTAATTTTCAATATCGCGAATGGCCTTGTCGCCACTGATGTTTTCCAGCATTTTATTGACCGCACCGCCGACGAGGTTGACCCGCCAACCTGGTCGTTTTGAGGCTTCCAGCGCAATAAGGATGCCATTGGTGACAATATAGAGTTCATCAATATCTTTGAGTTCACGAATAAGCACTAAGGCTGTCGTGCTCGAGTCGATGAACAGACTCATGCCGTTCTTGATGAGCCGACCTGCGCGACTGGCAACCATCCGCTTGGCATCGAGATTCAAGGTGACGGAGTAGTCATAAGGCACATCTTCCGGTTCCTGACTCAAGGTGACCCCGTTAAGAACCCGCTTGACCAGACCACGATTTTCCATGTCCAGTGTGTCACGGCGAACGGTGGCAGGACTGACAAAAAGTACCTTGGCTAGATCACTATAACGAGCAAATTGCTTGGTATTGAGTAATTTTAAGATCTGCTCCTGCCGTTGAAATGAGACCATAAGCGTTGCTCCCTTTGTTATTGATTCGTTTCATGCAAAATTATAGCATAAATGTGAAAATAAATGAAAAATTATCGACATGCTCGCCACCTGTTGTCAAAATTTTTCACGGCCCATATACTACGATATGAAAGCGGTTTACGAAAACTAAAGGAGGTTCTCAACGTGGCACTTATGGGATTGGATCTCGGAACAACCGGGGTCAAAAGCACAATCACCGATAATCAAGGTAATATCCTATCCGCGGCCTATCGGGAATACGAAACAACGGTTCCCAGAGAGGGCGAGTATGAACTGGATCCTAGTGTGGTCTGGTCAGCGACAAAGGAAGTTATTCAAGAATCGAAGAAATTCGTGAAGGAAGATGTTCTGGCTGTCAGTGTCTCATCGTTTGGTGAAGCGTTTGTTGCAGTTGACGATCAAGGCCAGCCGTTGATGAACACCTTGCTGCAAACTGACAGTCGCGGCAAGGATGAGTTAAAAGATCTGTTGACCCGAATCTCGGCAGAAGAGATTCGCAACAAAACCGGCTTGAACCCAGCAGTTACCTTTGCGGTTCCGAAAATTATGTGGATCAAGAAGAATCGGCCAGAGGTTTATCAACGGATTCATCGCATTTTGCTTTATGGCGCGTACATCCTGTATAAGCTCGGCGGTGTTGATGCCATTGATTACACCTTAGCTGATCGCTCGTTGGCGTTTAATGTTTCAACGAATGATTGGGATCCCGACATTTTGGCTGCGGCAGGCATTGAGCGTAAATTGCTGCCGGATTGCTACCGATTGGGAACCGTAGTGGGCACCATCCAACCGGAACTGGCTTCGGAACTTGGCGTCAATGCTGATATGAAGCTAGTGACGGGCGCACATGACCAGATTTGTGTGTCAATCGGGGCCGGCACCATCGAAGTAGGCGACGCTACCGATGGCATGGGCTCAGTTGATAACATTTCACCGATTTTTACTGATACCAGTTACTTGGAGGAAAATGCCAAGAAGAATTATCCAACTGTTCCATATTTGGATGATAAATATACCACCATTGCTTACATGTATGACGGCGGCACGTCGCTTAAGTGGTATCGCGATACGTTTGGCTTTGAGGAAGTTCAGGCCGCTGAATTATCCGGCGTTAGTGTTTATGACATTTTCGATAAGTATGTTCCAAAAGAGCCAACTAAGTTATTGATTTTACCGCACTTTTCCGGTGCCGCCGTGCCGTACTTCGATGAAGATGCACGTGGCATGATTCTTGGCTTGTCGGGTGCCACACGTAAACCTGACATTTATCGAGCCCTGATGGAAGGTGTGTCCTTCGAAATGCGCATGAACCTGAATAACATGGAAGCTGGGGGGATGCACGTCAACAAGTTACGCGCGACTGGCGGCGGTTCACGATCCGATACTTGGCTGCAAATCAAAGCAGATGTGTTCAACCGTGAAGTTGGTCGGGTGCACATGAAGGAATCCGGGACGATGGGTGTCATCATCATGGCCGGGGTTGCAGTTGGTCTATTCGACTCTTTTGAAACCGCGATGAAGAAGTTAGTCACGATCGATAAGGTTTTCAAGCCAATTCCGGAGAATGTGGCGTTTTACAACCAGCAGTATAAGAAGTATCGCGAATTGTATGCATTTGGCAAAAAATTGCGCGAATTATAGGAGGAAATTAAAAATGGTTTTAGTTAACACCAAAGAAATGATTCAAAAGGCCAAGGCAGGTCATTACGCAGTTGGTTCATTCAATGTGACTGATATTGAAATGATTCGCGGGATTGTTGGTGCCGCTGAAAAAGAAAAGTCACCGGTTATCATCCAGTTTGCGGAATTGCATGATAAGTATGTCCCGCTTGATGTCATTGCCCCAGTGATGTTGAACATTGCTCGTAAGGCGACGGTGCCAGTGGCAGTCCATTTTGATCATGGTGAGACCTTCGACAATATCGTTCGCGCCATCCGTTTGGGTTTCACCTCTGTCATGGTGGATGCCTCCCAAGATGACTTTGCTGATAACTTGGCACGAACCAAGGAAATCGTCAAGATTTGCAAGCCGTTGGATATCTCAGTTGAAGCTGAACTTGGACCAATGAACCGCGAGGGCAGTGGTGATAAAAAAGTTGATTATGCCGATCTTGATAAAACATATACGAACCCACAGGAAGCCAAGCAATTTATTGAAGAATCCGGTATTGATATGTTGGCAGTTGCCTATGGTACCGTTCACGGCGTCTATACCCAGAAGCCGCATCTGAGCTTTAGTCGATTAAAGGAAATTGCCGACTTAGTTGACTTTCCATTGGTTGTTCACGGTGCGTCAGGCTTGACTGATGAAGAATATCGCAAGTCTGTTGATAACGGTATTTGCAAGATCAACTACTATTCTGAAATGGTTCACCGGGTTGCGCTGGGGGTTCAAAAGAAACTTGAACAAGATGACAGCGACAAGCAGTTATTCATCTCTGACGCCAGCATCTGGGAAACTGAAATGGTTGAAGAAGAAATCCGTGGTCGCCTGCGTGTCTTCGGATCGGCTGGTAAAGCTTAATCAATGAGCTTAGCAGGCGGATGATATGGCTATTCTGTAGGGAATGCTGTAATCCGCCTGTTTTCTAGAATTGAATGAGAGCGCTTTAGCTAGAGACACTTGCTAAAGGCGCTTCTACGATAACGCGTTCGCAGTCGCAGAAACCTGCGTGTAAGGGACCTTGGTCGCAAGGGTCAAAGTGCGACCATCACGTCCAAGGCCGCTTACACTCCGGTCTCACCCGCGCTGGCTCGCGCTCACCAATACTTATGAGGAGGCTTTTTCATGAAATTTCTGGTCGATATGCTCAGCCAGCCTTCAATCATTGCCGGGATTGTTGTCCTAGTTGGATTGCTGGCCCTACGAAAACCGTTAACTGAGGTCATCGGTGGCACGGTTCGGGCATTCATTGGATTCGTTGTCATGCTTGCCGGTACCAATATCATTGTTGGCGCTTTGAACAACTTCGCCAAACTGTTTACCAAAGCTTTCAATATGCACGGGATGATTCCTAGTAACGAAGCTGCTATTGGCGTTACTGTTGCCAAGTATGGGACTGTCGCCACGTTTATCTTCGTTTTTGGCCTCGTGTTGAACATCTTGTTGGCGCGGGTCACGAAGTTTAAGTACATTTTCCTATCAAGCGATCACGCCTTTTACATGGCTTGTTGCCTGACACCAGTTATGATTCTCGGCGGCTTGAACACTGTTGAAGCGATTGTATTTGGTTCTATGACCTTAGGCGTGATCCTCTGCGTCTTCCCTGCCATTGCTCATCCAACCATGAAAATTATTACTGGCCGCGATGATATGAGTTTTGCCCATTTTGGAACGTTGGAATATTGGATGTCCGCAAAAATTGGGTCACTTGTGAACAAGAATAAAAAGTCAAAATCGATTGAAGACATCAACTTCCCGAAATCATTAGCCTTTTTGCAAGATAGTAACGTCTCAGTCACCATTGTCATGACCATTTTGTTCTTTGTTGTCACCGCAGTTGCCGGCCCTGCTTATGTCGGTAAATTAACGGATCTGAATCCTTATGTTTGGGCGCTGCTTCAGGCCGCACAATTCACCGCTGGGATCATTGTTCTGGTTCAAGGGGTCAACATGTTGCTGGCCGAAATCACCCCAGCCTTCAAGGGCTTCAGTGAGAAAATCGTGCCGAGTGCTGTTCCTGGTTATCCCTTCGCCATCCTGTTCAAAGGTACCTCAAATGCCTTATTAGCCGGCTTCTTAATTAGTTTGCTTGGCGGTTTGCTTTCCATGGGTGTTCAGATCATCATTGGCACAACGATTGTTATTCCCGGGATCGTCATGCATTTCTTCTGTGGCGGGATTGCCGCTATCTTCGGTAATGCAACAGGCGGCCGAAAAGGTGCCTTGATTGGACCGTTCCTTGGCGGCATCATTCTGAGTTTCCTGCCGTTGGTTGCTACAAGTTTGTATGGCGGCTTAGGTTACACTGCCACATACTGGTCAGATAGCGACTTTAACACGATCGGCGTATTGTTAGGCTTGATTGCGAAAGTCGGCAAGTGGCCGATCATGATTGCCGCACTGGTTATCTTCGCTTTCCCATTTGTCTACAGTGCTTTGCACAAGAAGAACTTGGTGGACTAAGCTAGTTAGCATCAATATAAAAAATCAGCCGGTTATGGCTGATTTTTTTGTGTTGGTGACAATAAAATGATGATGAACGAGATTGGTAAACAGGCAATTAGATCGTGTTAATCCCCTGATCCGAATCAATCATGACGCCTTTTGTTTCATCGAAAACACAGATATTGCCGTAATTTTCTTTATAAGTCATATGATTGCCGCCATCGATAAAGTAACGTGGTGATTCTTCTGGATATTGAATGACTTTAACCGGGCATTTAGGATAACCGTCACTGAATGAAGTTGGTGGTAGAGATGGTTTGACATTGTTTTCATAGTCGCCATAAATCAAGGCAGTTGGCGTGTGACCGGTGACAATCGTTTTAGCGATCGGATTGTGAGCAAAAATGGGATGTTCCCGATTTTTGGTTTCATCCATATTATAGATATACGGCTCACGGACCCACATTCGATTAAATGGCGTCGTTTCTTTTAAAGGGTCTTCCAGCGAGAGGTCTAGACCGGCGTGAATGAGCAACAGCTTGTCAAACTCAACAGCAGTTGGCATCTCGGCGATGAATTGAATCAGCGGTGACATATAGGTCAACACGGCTTGTTGTAGGTTGCTTTTGCGTGCTTTAGCTGGCGCGTAATCTTGCACCATTTGACGTAAGGTAGCCTTGCCGCCATTGATGAACCATGGATTATCTTTGTCGGCGAGATAATCCAGCAGCATCTGATCATGATTGCCACGGATCGCGATTGCCTGACTCGCCTGCACTTGCTCGCGAATTTGAGTGAGCACCCGCCCGCCGTATGGATAGCCATCAATGTAGTCACCCAAATAGACGGTCAAAGTATGGGGATACTTTGCTTGCATCGCCCGCACTCGATCCATTGTTTCCAGATGACCGTGAATATCTGAGACCACGATCATGGTCATAACGTTTGCCTCCTTATAAAACGCATGCTCCAGTCCCAAAACCTGCAGATAGGGCTTTTGGTCGCAATAGTCAGCGCTTGACTGTCACGCTTAAAACGACTTATATTTCGGTTCCTAACAGGACTGCGCCGCGTTTTGCAAAAACTGCTGATAGGACCAGTTTACTTTATTTTTAGAAGAATGTGCGATATTAATAGGGGAATAGGGGTGAAAAGATGGATAAACGCTTAATCGTCATGCATAATCTGAGCCGTCATTATGGCAAACAATACTGGTGGCAGCAGCATTCATTGGAAGATTGGCTGATGATGATTCTCATTCAGCGCACCAGTTCAAAGAATGTTGCCCAAGCCGTGCATAATTTGCAACCTTACATGCAGGTTGATCGCTTGATGGCGTTATCGCAATCAGAGCTGGAAACGTTGGTGCGGCCAGCCGGCTTTTATCGGCAAAAAGCGCAGCGGATTCACGATCTATTGACGTGGTTTGTGGCCCAAGGCGGTAGTTTTGAGAAGATTGCAGAAAAACCGGCAGCTGAGTTACGTGAAACTCTGCTGGCTCTAAATGGCATTGGCAATGAAACGGCGGATGTCATGCTAATGTACACCTTTGGCAAAAAAACTTTTGTAGCTGATACGTATGCCATGCGTCTTTTCAACCGGCTCGGTTTTGGACCGTATACGAACTATGCCAAAATGCAGGCCGATTTTGCGCCAGCACTTGATCAAATCACGTTAGACGAAGCTCGCGAATGGCATGCCTTGATTGACGAACATGGTAAAACGCAAGTTCGGCATGCGTATGACGACCGGTTTTTGCTGCAGCCAGATTTGACTGAGGCGGCATGGCCGCCGGAAGCGGTTCAAGTAGAGCCGCCCCATGATGATCCGGGTAGCGGCAAGTGGCGGCACGCAGCCGATCCGTCAGCGATGAATGAAAAATAATAATTCTTCTGTCTGTGATATTTTTGAGGACGCACCAGAAGCCAACCATTTCCGCATACTGATGATTTAACTCTAGCGATAAAGAGGAAGATTGAACAAGAAAATGTGAGTTTCAGTGCTTCATTTGTTCATGGAAAGGACACTGGGGGTGAGCGACTATTCGGCACTTCCGGTGTCTCTTTTTTTACGTTTAAAAGTAAACTTCGCCAGTTTGTTAACAAGCTGATTTTTCAACGGCCTACGTAAATTGACCAGTTTTATTTAAGTTACTCATGTTGATATCCATTTGACATAGCCATCCTTTATAATGGGAAAATTAGAGAAAATAAATTCAAGACTAGAAGGTTTTGATGGTCTGATGTTGGTGGGGTTTGGCCGTTCTCAAAAAAGTCTGCCACGCATCGTCTGAAAGGCGGAAATATCTATTAAAAATGTGAGGGGGTGTTCAACATTTGATTATTAGAATGTGTTAAGTTTTCTTTTGGGCATGAGAGAGAATCACTCACGAACTTACAAGGGGTCAATATGATTATTGTAAAACATATTCGGTTAATTGCAGAACACACACTTATCAGCGATGCCTCATTTACACTGAGCACTGGGAAAATTTATGGACTTTCCGCGCCAAATGGCAGTGGCAAATCAACTCTTTTACGTTCTTTAGCTGGTTTACGAAAAAGTGACGGTGGAACCATTAGTTTTAGCGATCTTCCATCTCAAACTTCCATCAAAGAACAGTGTTTCTACTTTGAGAACTCTTCGTGGCTAGATTCAAATTTAACTGGGTATGATTATCTAAACTTGATAAATCATCTTTGGAAGGCTGATCCTAAACATATCGAAGAAGCTATAACTACTTGGCAGATGCAAGACTTTATTAACCGCCCTATTAAGAAGTATTCTCTTGGTATGAAGCAAAAGGTGATATTGGGTATGTATCAGGCCACAGACGCTCGTTATTGGCTGTTTGATGAGCCTACGCTGGCACTTGATAAACAATCGGTGACTACATTTCTAAATTATTTGAGTACCGCTCGAAAGAAGAATAAAATGGTGGTTTTTTCGTCACATGCAGGAGATGAAGTTTTCCATATATGCGATCACATCCTATCAATCACTAATCCCAGTCTTTTTCTTGATGGAGCAAACACTAATGCGTAGTTATTCAAAATTTGTTATCAAAACCACATTGCGAAATAAGTTCAATTTTATTCCGGTGATTCTCCTTATTGGGGTTACACTTTTTTTGCTCATCATGAATACCTCTGCCATTAAAAAACAGGGGTACAAAGCAAGTATCCAACAAAATATTGCCGAAACAAACTCGCTCATCAATGTCTACACAAAAAACATCAATGAGGCTAAAACAAGTAAGGATCGTGAAATTCCATACAGAGCCCGAGAGCAAGCTAAGCAAGTTAGATCTGATAATCAACTTTCACTTGAATTAGCTACGCAGCAAAAATGGCGGTCCTCACTTAAAGTTCAACTTCAGATTATTAATGCTACCGACATGCAAACGATTAAGCATCATCCTTCATCGGTTTCTCCTGACTATATATCCTCGGTATATGCTACCAGAACTTTATACAAACGCCTGATCAAGTTAAATTTACGGCCCGATGTTGTTGGAATGGAGACGCAAGGGTTTCCATTCACATTACGAATGGTAGATGTTCTCTTTCCTGTTGCAGTTGTTTTAGTCATGGTCACCTTGCTCACATCAGTCTTCACACAAACTTTTATTGACCATATTGATCTAGATGATATGTGGCCGTTATCCAGAAGTAAGCTGATCTTCACCAAAATCGGATTTTCAGTTGTTTTTGCATTTGCCATTTATCTGGTCTGTCTTGTACTTGGTTTCGTTGGAGCTAGTATGATAAACGGCTCAAGTAGTTTAGACTATCCTATTGTGATGGTTTCCAATTCGTCAACAGATATCATCTCAGTTCGAACGCTTTTGTTACAATCGCTACCTCTCCAGCTCTTATGTATAATTTTCATGACAATGTGCGTATACTTGATTACTTATTTAATTCGAAATCGGTTAGCAGCGATGTTTATGAATGTACTCATCTTCTGTGGCGCTAGTCTCTCTGTACTAAAGATTGAGCCAATCAGTCACATGGTCCATCTGTTACCTTTCTCATACTTCAATACGATTAATGTGCTTACAAAGCAAGCAGCTCATGATACCGGCAATCAGCAGTTAACTTTTGCTACAGGAATATGGGTATTAATATTTTGGATTGCAGTGATTGGCGTTCTAATTGCCGTAGTAAACTGGGTTCACTCTCGACGACTTCAGCATCGTACGGTTTCTTAGTGACATATTTAAAATGCAGTCTAATTACTATTAACCTACTAGTATCCCCGAAAGCTTAAGTATTAGAAAAATCAAGAAGTTGTCTGAAAATACGGGACTGACAATTTGATGAAAATGAAGTAGGGATGACACACAAAAAGATCACGGCGATTGTCGTGATCTTTTTGCGTCTTGAAACTTATTTTTCGACAGCTTGGAGCTTTTGATTGTCGTCGAGTTGTGAGATACCCATT
>ERZ772885.586-NODE-586-length-25654-cov-9.228017_pt1 | contig 25654 bp, 24 predicted proteins | sample MGYA00580580_ERZ772885 | MGnify/ENA primary metagenome ERZ772885 (study PRJEB29015, sample SAMEA2737673) | human gut metagenome | biome: human gut; feature: human-associated habitat; material: faeces | place: China | collected 2012 ...
ATGGCGTCGCCGGGGTGCTTGAAGTCGGAAGTCTGCGTGGCCACCACGTTGTTGATGACGCCGATGCAGGAGAAGAGCACCGTCGGCGGGATGGAAATCTTGACGCCGCCCATGGTGTAGTCGTTCTTCATGGAGTCCTTGCCGGAGATGCAGGGCACGCCGAAGGCCAGCGAGTAATGGCGCAGGGCCTTGCAGGCACGCACCAGCTGGGCCAGCTTGTACTGGCCGTCGGGATTCTTTTCGCTCTCAACGGGGTCGCACCAGCAGAAGTTGTCCACGCCGGCCATGAAGTCGGGGTTGCCGCCAACGGCCACAGCGTTACGGATGGCTTCGTCCATGGCATTGGCCATCATCCAGTAGGTGTCATAATCGCTGTAGCGGGGGCAGATGCCGTGCGAAATGACCAGGCCCTCGTCGCTTTCGAGCACGGGCCGGATGACGCCTGCGTCGGAAGGTCCGTCGCGCTTTACGCCGCAGAGGGGCTTGATGACGCTGCCGCCCTTCACTTCATGGTCGTACTGACGGACGATGTATTCCTTCGAGCAGATATTGAGGCGGCCGAGCATCTTTTTGAGGAAAGCGCCCTGTTCGGGATCGCTGACCTCGACATTGATGTCGTGGTGCTCCGGACGTTCCCAGCGGGCCTTCAGGCGGAACTGCGGCACGCCCTCGTGCATGAACTTCATGTCGATGGAACCCACCAGACGGTCGCCATAGTAGACTTCGAAGAAACCGGATTCGTTGTACGAGCCGAGCACGGTGGCTTCCACGTCCATGCGTTTGGCCATGTCCAGGAATTCCCTGATGTGTTCCGGCGGCACGGCCAGGGTCATGCGTTCCTGAGCCTCAGAGACGAGGATTTCCCAGGGGCGCAGGCCATCGTACTTGAGAGGAGCCTTGGAAATATCGAGTACGCAGCCGTTGGTGTCTTCGGCCATTTCGCCCACGGAGGAGGAAAGGCCGCCTGCGCCGTTATCGGTGATGGCGTGATAAAGTCCCATGTCGCGGGCCTTGATGATGAAGTCATACATCTTGCGCTGCGTGATGGGGTCACCAATCTGCACGGCCGTGGCAGGGGATCCTTCGTTAAGCTCCTCGGAGGAGAAGGTGGCGCCGTGAATGCCGTCCTTTCCAATGCGGCCGCCCGTCATGACGATGAGGTCGCCGGGCATGGCCTTCTTCTGCCAGCCGGGTTTGCCGTTTACCGTGGTGGGCAGCATGCCGACCGTGCCGCAGTAGACCAGGGGCTTGCCGAGATAGCGGTCATCAAAAACAACGGAGCCGTTGACCGTGGGGATGCCGGACTTGTTGCCGCCGTCCTCGACGCCCCTGCGCACGCCCTCGAGGACGCGGCGGGGATGCTGCAGGCGGGGCGGAAGTTCACCCTTGTAGAAGGGCGAGGCGAAGCAGAAGACGTCGGTATTGCAGAGCAGGTTGGCGCCCATGCCTGTGCCCATGGGGTCGCGGTTGACGCCCACGATGCCTGTGAGAGCGCCGCCATAAGGATCAAGGGCAGACGGGCTGTTGTGTGTCTCGACCTTGATGCAGGCGTCCCAGTTTCTGTCGAAGGCGATGACGCCGGCGTTGTCAGAAAACACGGACTTGCAGAAATCCTCGCTGCCGAGCTGGCTGCGGATTTGGGCCGTGGTGTCACGGATGCAGGTCTTGTAGAGATTGTTGATCTCTTCCGTCATGCCCGTTTCGGTGTTTTCGTAATGGATGCGGGAGGCAAAAATCTTGTGCTTGCAGTGCTCGGACCACGTCTGGGCCATGACTTCCATTTCAAGATCCGTGGGATCTGCGGGCAGGCCGAGTTTCGCGCGGCGGGAAGCCTCGGGCTCGCCATGGAAATGATCCCGGATGGAGTGCATTTCCTCAAGGCTGAGGGCCCAGGTGTTGGTGTGGCTCATCCTGTCGAGAGCCTCGTCGTCGAGCGTGGAAAGCGGCAGCGTCTCGACGGTGTCGATGGCTTCGCCGGTGACCTTCGCGGCCTGGGGTTCGAATCCGGGCTTCTTCTTCCATTCGGCGATGGTCTTGATGCGGTAGCGCTGAATGAGATTGTTGCAGAGGAGGTCGGACGCGATGTGCTCCACGTCAGCCATGCTCAGGCTGTCAGGCGTGTCGAGGATGAGCTGGTACTGCACGGCCGTGTAGACCCGCAGGGATTCGCGATCGATATCCAGAACCATGGCCGCGGTATCGCGGGCCGTCCGGGCCTCATTGTCCGTGACGCCGGGACGGAAGCCGACTTCGATGAAATAGGCCGGTTCCGGGGAACGCAGGGGCAGGGGCTCGAGGGAGGCTTCCTGCAGAATGGGATCGTGCCAGATGGCTTCCTCCACCAGCCTTTCGGCCTGGGCCCTGTCGAGGCCGTCAACCGTGAAGACCTTGACCTGACGGACGGCGCTGACCTTGAGGCCGAGAGAGCTTTCGATGTACTGGGCTGTGCTGCGGCCCTGGGAATCATCAAGACCGGCTCTGGGTCCGGTTTCTATACGGTAGAGCATGTGCGTCTCCTGCATCTCGTTAGATATTGGTTTTATTTCCTGCGGTCGCGGACGAAGTCGGCCATCTGCATGAGAATTCTGCGCTCGGCGCAGTCTGGTGTCTTTTCGAGAGCCTCACGGGCCCTCGAGAGATAGACGTCCGCTTCCTCGCGGACCTTTGCGTCCAGTCCGCGCCCGCGTATGTCGGCGCAGATGGATTCTATCTCTTCGCTGGTGAATGTCCCTTCTGAGAAGGATTTGTCGAACGCGCCGCGCTCCTCTCCGCCAAGGCCGAGGCGGTAGAGCTGCAGGGGCGGCGTCAGCTTGCCCTCCCGGAGGTCGCCTCCTGTGGGCTTGCCCGTGTTTTCTTCCGAAGCGCAGTCGAGGGCGTCGTCGACCATCTGGAAGGCCATGCCGATGTTTTCGCCGAAGGCGCTGATGGCCCTGACGCTTTCATCGGGCGCTCCGGCGAAGACGGCGCCCATCTCGCAGGCGGAGCGTATGAGGCAGGCCGTCTTTCCGCGGATGATGTCCGTGTATTCGGAAAGCGTCAGGCTGACGTTGTGCATGGCATGGAGCTCGAGGATCTCACCGGCTGCCGTTTCATAGGTGGCCCGGGAAAAGATGCTGCACAGGGCGGGGCTGCCGTAGGAGGCTACAAAGTCGTTGGCCGCGGCCAGCAGCGCATCGCCGGCGAGGATGGTTTCCGTCACGCCATGGAGTGTGTGCGCGGCCGGCTTGCCCCTGCGCGTGGGTGCGTTGTCGATGACGTCATCATGCATGAGCGTGGCGGCGTGCAGCATTTCAAGCGTGCAGGACAGGGGGTAGATCTTCCTGTCCCTGCAGCCGAAGAGCTTGGCCGTCAGTACGGTCAGGAGCGGGCGCAGACGTTTGCCCCCGGCGGTAATGGTATGCCCTGCTGCGGGACGGACGGGAGCCGGCAGCTTCTCGATAAGTGTGTCGAGAGCGCGGTTTATCTCTGGCAGTTCCAGAGCGAGGCGGGCTTTCAGAAGAAGATTGGGCATAATCTGTCCGTAAACGTACCTCCGCCGGTGGAGACGGAGGGTTCCTGTTTCTCAGAGAACGGCTCTGCTGACCCCGGAGAATTGCAGCGCCTTATATTCTCTCCACAGGCGTGGATTTCCGTGTGACCCACGATATGTTAGAAGTTATATGACACTCAGAAACTGTCTGCCGGAAAATGGCTGGTCCGGTTGCCTGTGGAACTCCATCGGTACCGGCCCCCTCCTTCCCCGGCGGACAGGGGGAAAAGGGATCTTCCGCTCCGTTCCGGAACACGGAACGGAGCGGAAGGAAAAAGGCTAGAGCCTGCGGTAATCTATTCCGGCGTCCAGCATGGCCTGCTTGTCGAAGAAGCCCTTGATGTCGAAAACGAAGGCGGATTCGGGATTACGGAAGAAGGTTTTGAGCTTTTCCGGAGTGAGTTCGGCGTATTCCCTGTGGGAAACAGCCAGGATAACGGCATCGAGGTCGTGGAACTCGGAAAGAGGGACGAGTTTCTGACCGTAGACTTTTTCTGCTTCCTCAGGATAGGCCTGCGCGTCAGTGACCAGGACGTTGAGCCCGAAGTCCCTGAGTTCGGCGATGATGTCGACGACGCGGGTATTGCGCAGATCGGGCACATTTTCCTTGAAGGTGAAGCCGAGGATGCCGACTCTGGCGCCGCGTACGACGCTGCCGCGGCTGATCATGCCCTTGACCACGCGCTGGGCCGCGATGCGTCCCATGGCGTCGTTGATGCGGCGGCCGGAAAGGATGACGTCGGGGTGATAGCCGAGTTCCTCAGCCTTGAAGGTGAGGTAATAGGGATCAACACCGATGCAGTGGCCTCCGACGAGGCCGGGACGGAAGTGCAGGAAGTTCCACTTGGTTCCGGCTGCCTCGAGCACCTCGAGCGTGTCGATGCCCATGCGGTTGAAGATGACCGAAAGTTCGTTCATGAGGGCGATGTTGAGATCGCGCTGCGTGTTTTCGATGACCTTGGCGGCCTCGGCAACCTTAATGGAGCTCGCGCGGTGAATGCCCGCTTTGACCACGGTGCCGTAAATCTTCGCCAGAAGGTCAGCGGTGGGTTTGTCGGAACCGGAAACGATCTTGGTGATGGTTTCGAGCTTGTGCACCTTGTCGCCGGGGTTGATGCGCTCGGGAGAGTAACCGACGGTGAAGTCGCGTCCGAATTTGAGGCCGCTGTTCTTCTCCATGATGGGCACACAGATTTCCTCGGTCAGGCCGGGATAGACAGTGGATTCGTAGCAGACAACGACGCCCTTGGACATGTTGGAGCCCACGGTGTTGCTGGATCCCACAACAGGGGTCAGATCCGGGGAATGATGGCTGTCGATGGGCGTGGGAACCGCGACGATAATGACGGCGCAGTCCCTGAGAACCGCGGGATCCGTGGAAAAGCGGATTTTGGCCGCCTGGAGTCTGTCCTCCGGAACTTCCCTTGTGTGATCGTGTCCCGACTTGAGTTCCTCGATGCGCCGTTCGGAGATATCAAAGCCCACCACGTCAAAATGATGGGAGAAAGCGACGGCGAGGGGCAGGCCCACATAACCGAGGCCGACGACGGCCAGCGGCTTGCGGCGTTCAGAAAGCGATTCAAAATCAATCATCTTTCGGTTCCTTTACTCATCCCTTCTTCTGTGCCATTGAAAGGATGTTATGTTTGCAAATTTTGATATCGGTATGTTTTTCAAGGCTCTTGGCCTTGCGTTTTTCCTGGAAGGCATTCTGTGGGCGGTATCCCCGTCCCGTATGCGCGAGGCTGCGCTGTTCCTCGCCGGCTGCAATGACAGAGCCGTGCGCGGCATGGGGCTTTTGGCCATGGGCGCCGGACTTCTTGTCTGCAGTCTGCTGGGCTAGCTCACGCTCCGCCCTTTTCGCCCACGTGCAGGCAGACGATGCCGCTGGTGAGCTTCCTGTACCAGACGCGGGAAAATCCGCAGCCTTCCATTTCCGCCTTGAGTTCCCGGGCGCTGGGGAAGGCCATGATGGTCCGCGCCAGATAACTGTACGCCAGATCGTGGGAAACGAACCGCCCGATGAGCGGCAGGATGCGGTTGAGATAAAAATTGTAGAGCCCGCCCCAGATGCGCTCCCGTCCCGAGCCGAACTCGAGGATGCAGGCGCGCCCTCCGGGAGTAAGAACCCTGAGCATTTCCCGGAAGGCGTCTTCTCTCGGAAGAATGTTGCGGATGCCAAAGGCTATGGTGATGCTGTCCACCGAGCAGTCGGGCAGGGGAAGCTTCTTGGCGTCGGCCGTGACCGTGGTGATGCGCTTTTCGCCCCGGGCAGCGATTTTCTGCCTGCCGTGGACCAGCATGGGCTGGCAGAAATCCATAGCCAGGACGTCGAAGCCGGGGTGATGGCGCCTGAGAGCGAAGCTGACGTCCAGCGTGCCCGCGGCGAGGTCGAGGAGGCGGTGCGTTGCTCCTTCCCTTACGGACAGCGCGAGTTCACGGCGCCAGTAGCAGTCTATGCCCAGGGAAAGAACGTGATTCAGGAGATCGTAGGAATGCGCGATGCGCCCGAACATATTTGAGACTTGGGCATCGTGCTCCTTAATTGCATCATTCACCTGCGGACTCCTTCTGGCCGGTTTCGTCCGTAATCGTCTTGTACACGCACCGGTAGATTCTGGGGAATACCTCGGTGACGTTGCCGACGGAGACCGTCCGGCACTCGATGAGCTTTGCCGTCAGTTCCTTCGCAATCTGAAGGGCCTCTTTCTGATCCTTGTCCATCATGGCTGCCTGCCTGGTGTTGCTGAAAAAAAACCCGCCTCGGGGAATGGTCACAACCCACCACGGATTGGGCCTGACGGGGAAAGAACGGGAACATGTGCCCCCGCCCTTTTTTTGAATTTCTGCCGCGTCCCGGCACCGGCGGCCTGGCCGGCCGTGCAGACGCGAAAATCAATTGAAGATAGACGCCTATCCCCTGCAATGCAAGCTCAGGCAGCCTACTTCTCTCCGGACATGAGTCTTGCAAGCTCCTCTCTGAGCACGCGCGCGCAGGCTGCTGCCGCGGTCTTCTCTAAAGCTGGGCCGGAAATGACATTTTCCACGGAAGTCAGGCGGTCAGAGAGATGCTGCTGTTCTGTCTGGATCTTCCCGATTTTTTCCTCGAGGAGCGAGATAGCGCCAGCGAGTCTGCGCAGGCTGTCTCCGGTTTCCCTGAGAGATTCATCCGAGGCGGCACGGGTCTGAGCCGTGATTTCCTCCCTGAATCCGTCCATCCTGCTTTCCAGATCCTTTGCGCTCATGGTGCTGAACTCCTCCCTCAGGCTGTCTGCCTGCTTCCTGACGGCTGCAGCTATGCGTTCGTCCAGCCCGGATCCGCTGTCTGCACCGGTTTTTTCCATTCCCGTTTCAGGGCCGTCTGAAAGCCTGGCGTTCCGGGCGCCGGACAGGCGGGGCTCTCCGGCTGTCAGTTCCTGAGAGGCCGCTCCTTCCTGCAGTTTCTTCAGCCGCGCGTCAATGCTTTCACTGATTTTTCGATCGAGATCCGCGGTCTTTTCTTCAATTGTCCGCGAGAGGCTGTCGTCCAGGTCAGCCCTGGCAGTCCGGAGGCTGGCTTCGGCCTGGGTAATGGTTTCCGCTGTCTTCTGCTCCAGTCCTGAAGCTTCCTGCCTCAGGGAAGTGATGGCTTCGGTGAGGCGGGTGTTCAGTGAGTCGAAAACCTCGGTGGCGCGGTCCATAAGGGCCTGTTCGGTTCTGGTATGGAGCGCGGCCTGAACCTCTCCGGATTTTTTGTCCATGGCCTCGGAAATCCTGTGCTCCAGGGTCGCGGTGAGGGCGGTAATCTTGTCTTCGAGGTGCTGCCCCGCCACGGTGTTGCCGGATTCGATGGCCGAGGCAACGCGCGCGTCAAGGGACGAGGCCAGTTTGGCTGTCCGGCTTTCAATTTCCGCCCCTGCGCAGGACAGCTTTTCGTCCAGAGCCTTCTCCGCACTCTGGCGGATTTCCTCCCCGATGTTCCCCTGTTCCGCAGAGGCAAGCCGGGCTTCAAGGGAATCCATCCTTTCCTTCAGCCCCTCCAGCCCTGTCCTGTACTGCTGCTGGGCCTCGGCCACGAGACGGGCGCTCTCCTTCTGAACGAGGCTTTCCACCACGTTCGCGTCAGGGAGTGCCTGCGCCGTTCTGAGATGCTCCATCCTGACAAGCCGCTCGGAAATATCACGGAGCCTGTCTTCCATATGGAAGACCTTCTCCATGATGCCGCCCACCTTGTCCGCTATGCCGGGGAGCATGCCCGAGACGAGGGGAGAGACAGACTGCTGTGCTGCCGTGCCCTGCTGTTCCCGGATAGCCTGCCCGGGTGTTTCTGCAGAAGAGGTGGAATCTGTCTCTTTTTCCGGTGCCGCAGCCTGTCCTGTGGTGTCTGCGGCCTCTGAGGCCGTTTTCTCTTTCCCTGCACAGGCGGCACCGCCGCCCGTTCCGGATTCTTCCTCCGGAGAGGGAGCAGTGCCGTCTCCCTGATCCTCTGCGGCCCGCAGGGAATCTTCGGAGGGCTCCTCATGGTCACGGAGGGCGTCATCCGGCTTTTCCCCGGAAAAAGAAACGTCCGGAGCGTAAGGGCCCCGTTCTATGAGATCGGTCAGTTCGACAATCCCGTCGTTATCTTGTGGAGGAGTGAGAGCTGCCATGCGCTACCTCTTTTTTCTGAATGTGCCCGTTTTGAGGAAAACAGGCGCCCTGTTGGACAAATCCAGGATATTCGGATTTTTCTTTTCTTATCCGCGTTAGTTAGCGGAATGCGGCCACAAATGCAAACCGCGGGTCCGGCAGACGTGCCTGAACACCTTGCCCTGTACGGGTTTTTCTGACAAGGTATGACAAATAGGATTTTCTCTGGAAGCATCTTCCATGAGAAACCCCGGAAACGGCCGGCTGCAGCGATGCGGTAGGCTGCAGACCGGGATACATATGAAACCGAATCGGGAGGCAAGCATGCTCAATGCCAGGCAGTGTGTTCTTTACAGCGGCGGTGCCGCCGGAACAGAGCAATTTTTCGGAGCGTTGGCTGAAGGATGGGGCATCGAAGAGGTGAACTACAGCTTCGAGGGGCATCAGATAGAGCGCAAGCGCGGCGTGCGAGTCCTTACCAGCGAGGAACTGGCTCTCAAGGATGTGAGCCTGGCCTACGTCTCCAAACTCATGAACCGGGAGTACACGCGGGCTCCCCTGTTCCGCAAAGTCCTGCAGAGCATCTGCTGGCAGGTGAGCAGCGGCAGCCAGGTTATCGTTGTGGGCGTGATCCAGCCTGACAATACCGTCAAAGGCGGCACCGGCTGGGGAGCGGAGTTTGCCAAAATCTGCAACAAGCCTCTTATCGTTTTCGATCAGGTCCGCAATAACTGGTTTGTCTGGGACAAGGAATCCAGCTGGAAACCTGTTGAGAATCCGGTCATCGAACAGCCTCATTTTGCCGCCACCGGAACAAGGTTCCTCGAAGACAATGGCCGCGATGCCATCCAGGATCTGTTCAAGCGCTCATTCAACAAAGGCTAGATTGTCTCATTTTCTGTCGCTTATCTGAGCCGCCTGCGGGATTCCGGGGCGGCTTCTCCATTCACACGAGAGGAGCGGAGGAACTCATGGCTCGTACCTTTACCGAAGAAGAAAGAAAAATACTGAGAATCGTTCAGGCGGATCTTCCGGACAGCCTGACGCCGTACGCGGACATTGCCAAGGAAGTCGGCGGGGTGACGGAGGAGACAGTCATGAACCTTCTTCGGGAACTGAAGGATGAAGGAGTGATCCGCCGTTTTGGTGCCAGCATCAAGCATCAGCGCGCAGGGTGGGGGAGCAACGCCATGGTCGGATGGCGGGTCAGGGGGCTTGATGTTGAGAGCCTCGGCAAAACCGCTTCGCAGAACCCCCGCGTTTCCCACTGCTACTACAGGCCTTCTTCGGTGGAAGACTGGCCGTATGAACTTTACACCATGGTCCACGGGCACAGCGACGAAGAGTGTCAGCAGGTCATCGGCGACCTCGCGCGGAGCATGGGTACGGACGATTACATTGTCCTTAAAAGCATCCGTGAACTCAAAAAGATTTCGCCGACTTATTTTTAGGAGTTGTCATGTACAGCCGTTCTGAAGAGCTCTTTTCAGAAGCGAAGAAATTTATCCCGGGGGGCGTGAACAGCCCTGTCCGTGCCTGCCATAACGTTCACTGTGATCCTCTCTTCATCAGAAAGGGCAAAGGGTCGCATATCATAGATGTGGATGGCAACGAATTCATCGATTTCATCATGTCCTGGGGACCGATGATTCTCGGGCATGCCGAGGAAAGCGTGACGAGGGCCGTCGTTGAGGCTGCCGGGCGCGGCACAAGCTACGGCGCTCCCTGCCCGGATGAGGTCGTGCTGGCTAAGGAAGTCTGCGCGGCTATGCCCTCTCTGGACATGGTTCGCATGGTCAACTCCGGAACGGAAGCCACCATGAGCGCGCTGCGCCTCGCCCGGGGATATACGAAGCGCAACAAGGTCCTCAAGTTTATCGGCTGTTACCATGGCCATGCGGATCCTTTCCTGGCTGCTGCCGGATCCGGCGTGGCGACTTTTTCCGTTCCCGGTACACCCGGTGTCCCCGAGGCTGTCGTCGCCGACACGCTGCTCGCCCCGTATAATGATTTCGAGGCCTGCAGGGAGATTTTCTCCCGTGAGGGCAGCGAAATCGCGGCCGTCATCGTGGAGCCCGTGGCCGCCAACATGGGCCTCGTCCTTCCGAAGGAAGGCTTCCTGCAGGGGCTGCGCGATCTCACGAAGCAGTACGGTGCCCTGCTGATTTTTGATGAGGTCATCACCGGTTTCCGCCTGTCCTACGGCGGTGCCCAGGCCCGCTTCAGGATCGTTCCCGATCTGACCACGTTCGGCAAAATCATCGGTGGCGGTCTGCCAGTGGGTGCTTTCGGCGGCAGAGCCGACATTATGCGCCACGTCTCTCCGGAAGGCGAGGTCTACCAGGCCGGCACGCTCTCAGGCAACCCGCTGGCCATGGCTGCGGGCATCGCCACTCTGGGTATTCTGAAGCATAAGGATTACGATGAGCTGGAAAGAACCGTTGCCGCCTTCGCCCGTGAACTGGAAGATATCCTCAGATCGAAGGGCGTGCCGATTCAGGTGCACACCATAGCTTCCATGTTCACGCCTTATTTCTATGACGGTCCTGTGACCAATTTCGCGGAAGTGCAGAAGTGCGATCAGAATCTTTTCGAACAGTTCTACCGCCAGATGCGCGCCCAGGGCATCTTCCTTGCGCCGTCCGGATACGAGACCGGCATGGTGAGCTTCGCGCATAGCTCTGATGATTTCAGCAGGACGCTGGATGCTGCCAGAAAGGTACAGTTCACGAAGTAGCATCAGCCTGAAAAAGCAACAGAAAAGGGCGGATCCGCGCACTGCGGGGATCCGCCCTTTTCTGTTGCAGTCAAAAAACGAAACACCGTTGACAGGTTTGTCTGTAATAATTATCACAAAAATATGTAACTGGAGACTGGAGACTTCAGTTGGGCACTATTACCTGAGAGGAGTTGACAATGATGAGGCTGTCTTTGGCGGCTTTTCTGGCCGCGGGAATGTTTGCTTTTGGCGCTCCTGCCCTTTCTATGGCTGCACCGCAGGTCCCTGCGGATGGTCTTGATTTTGCCGGTTCCAAGAAGACGGTGAAGTTCAACCACTCCACGCATGCGAAAGAAGCCTGTGAAACCTGTCACCACAAGGTTGACGGCAAGGAAAACTTTCAGAAGTGTGCGACTGCCGGCTGTCATGACGATCTGACCGGCAAGCAGCCGCCCAAGTCTCTGTTTGCTGTTGTGCATTCCAAGAAGGAACTGGCGCATCAGACCTGTATGACCTGCCATGTCAAGGTCGCCGGCGACGACGCTGCCAAGAAGAAGGAACTCACGGGCTGCAAGGGCTCCAAGTGCCATCCTGCCTAACAGTTTCCTTTCACAGATGACATCAGGCTGCAGGCTCCCTCCCGGGATTCTGCAGCTTTTTGTTTTTTACTCCGTACGAAGCGTCCGCTGACTGAAAGTTCCGGGACAGCCCTGAATGCAGGAAGGGCCGGGACTCTCATCCGGAGAGAGCCAGGGAAAAGCGAAAGTGTCTGCGCGAGCCGGGATTTCTGGCCTGACAAAGTCTGACAGCCTGTCCTGTATAGAAGACAATGCCTGGCTGTTATCTGCAGATTTGTGAACAGCGGAAAAACGCCGAATCCAAACGGGACGCCCCATGAGAGTTTTGTACATTGTTGAATTGGCGGCAAGCAGCTAAAGAGGGCAGAAGCAGGGCTGACAGGCTGAGGCCGGCTCTGTCTTTCCCAAAAAATCAGAGAGGAGAAAAATTATGAAAATAATGGATTCCGCTGAATTCGATAAGGTCAATGTCTTCGGAAAGGGCACGGAGAACACCGCGTACGCGAAATACTTCATCGGCATGTCGTATCTGAACCCGCTGACACCGAAAAGCGGCATGGGCTTTGCCAATGTTACCTTTGAGCCCGGCTGCCGCAATAACTGGCACGTTCATCATGCCAGCAGAGGAGGCGGCCAGATTCTTATCTGCACCGCCGGCGAGGGATGGTATCAGGAAGAAGGCAAGCCGGCAGTGAGCCTTGTCCCTGGCACTGTTATCGAGATTCCCGCCAACGTGAAGCACTGGCACGGCGCCAAGGCGGACAGCTGGTTCAGTCATATTGCTGTAGGAGTGCCCGGCGAGGATATAAGCAATGAGTGGCTCGAACCTGTCACCGACGAAGAATACGCGAAGCTGAAGTAGCTTTTCTGACTGAGACGAAAAAAGCCGCGTTCCCATATGTGGAAACGCGGCTTTTATTATCGGAAAATTATGAACTAGTAGCGGTTCGGACGCGGAGCGCGGGGTTTGGCTTCGTTAACACGGAGCGTACGGCCGCCGAAATCGTGATTGTCGAGCGCTTCGATGGCAGCGGCTGCGTCGGCATCTTCCATTTCGACAAAACCGAAGCCACGGGCACGGCCGGTTTCCCTGTCGCTAATAAGTTTGACAGAAAGAACCTTGCCGTATTCGGCAAAGAGGGCCTGAACCTGCTCCTCGGTGGCTGACCATGGAAGGTTCCCAACATAAATGGACTTGGACATGAAGAACAAACCTCATAAAAATGACTGAGATAAGCCATCTCGGGAACACCGTATCCCCGCGACGCGATCACCTTTAAATCATACCCCCCGTTTTTTGTCAATCAAAACAAGGGAAAGGGCCTGTTTTTACAATTCTTTTAGTCGGAATTGCCTGATTGCAGCCGCAGGCTGAAAAACCTGAAATCATTATATTATAAGCAATAAAATTCGGGAAAACAATTATTTTCGGAAGGACACGGCTGTCTTGCTGCTGTATATTGCCGAAGCAGCCGGGAGATGGACGGCGCAGACAGCACTGTCCTGCCCGGATGAGGTTTGCAGGCCTGAGGCAGTCATCTGTTTCCCAAAAAGAAAACAAGGGCTCCTTCATATGCAGCGGATTATTCCGGAAGGTGGATGCGGAACCGGCCTGGGGGGGGGACGTGCGTGTGTTTTCCCCCGGATGATGGGGGCTGCCCCGTGTTATGAAATGACCGCCCCCGGTTCGCAGATTTGGGCATTGACAGAGTTTCAGACCAAGTGTATATCTCCGTTTCCCTTGCTCGCACCAGGCTGGTGCGGGCTGATAACCCAAAAGGAGACAACCATGCGGAAGTTTGAAACTCTGCTCCTCCTGTCACCTGAGCTTTCCGCCGATGCCCGCGACGGCATTCTGAATGACCTCAAGGCAATCGTGGAACGCGAAAAAGGTACCATGGAGGATATCGATCAGTGGGGCATGCGTGACCTCGCTTATCCCGTCCACAAGGTAATGCGCGGCTTTTATGTCCGCCTCGTGTATGCCGGCCCCTCCGAACTCGTGGCCGAACTCGAACGTAACATCCGTATCAAGGATGGTATTTTCAAATACATGACTGTCAGGCTCGCGGAAGACGCGGAAGCCGGGGAGGTTGCCTAATGGCCTTCAGGAAAAGGTTTGCTCCGCGCCGTAAGTTCTGCCGTTTCTGCGCTGATAAGGATCTCCCCCTTGATTACAAGCGTCCGGACATCCTCCGCGATTTCGTGACCGAACGCGGCAAGATCATTGCCCGCCGCATTACCGGCACCTGCGCTCATCATCAGCGTCTCCTGACTCGTGAAATCAAGCGTGCCCGTCAGATGGCTCTGCTCATCTACACCGCCACGCATGATTCCAACGTCAAGAAAAAGAGCATGATCTAAGGAGGCGCATGATGAAACTGATACTTCGCGCCGATGTGGAAAATCTTGGCTCGCTTGGCGACGTCGTTGACGTTAAGCCCGGGTACGGCCGCAATTATCTTCTGCCTCAGGGCCTGGCCATGATCGCCACCGAGGCCAACCTCAAGACCTTCGAACTCGAACGCAAGAAGCTGCAGGCCATCATGGACGCCAAGCGCGCCGAGGCCCGTTCTCTTGCCGAGAAGATCGAAGCTCTGGAAGTCGTCATCCCCATGCATGTGGGCGAGAACAAGAAGCTGTACGGCTCTGTTACCTCCACCATCATTGGCGATGCCCTTGCCGCTCTTGGTGTTGACATTGACCGCCGCCGCATCCTCATGGATGCGCCTATCCGTACTCTTGGTGAGCATCCTGTGCGCATCCGCCTCCATGCCAGCATCATCGCCAACCTCCCCGTCAAGGTCGTTTCTGACCATCAGACCGTTGAGGAAAGCGAAGCTGAGCTGGAAGCCCAGGCTGCTGCCCAGACTGTCACTGCCGAAGAAGAGGCTCAGCCCGAAGCTCCGGCTGCTGAATAAAAGTCAGGCTCATGCCTAACGAACAACATTCTGATGGCGCCCCTGGAGCTAGCTCCAGGGGCGCCATTGCGTCTTCAGACAACGTCCGCAAGCGGGCAACTGCAGACCTTGTGGGGAGGATGCCCCCATACAACGAGGAAGCTGAGCAGGCTGTGCTGGCCTGCATGATGAACTTCGAGGACAAGGTCGATGACGTTGTCACCAAGGTGCAGCCACAGGACTTTCATCTCCCGCGGCATGCCGTTATTTTCGAGGCCTGCCGCAGACTCTATCAGGAAAAAGCTCCCATCCAGCCTGCGTCCGTGGCTGAAGAGCTGCGAGGAGCCGGAAAGCTGGAGGAAGCCGGAGGCATTGAATACATCGCCGAACTTTCCGGCATGACCGTGCTTGGTGCCAGCGGTGATTTTTACGCGGATATGGTCCGCAGCAAGTCCATGCAGCGCCAGCTCATCAATACCTGCGCCGGTATTATGACGGACAGCTATGATACGCCGTACACCGACGTGGAGCAGCTGCTCGACAAGGCGGAAAACTCCATTTTCAGTATCGCCGAAAATTCCGTGCGGGGAGAAGATCTGGTTTCCGTCAGGGATATGCTGGATTCCTACTTCGGGCATCTGGAGGAAATCTCCAAACTGAACGATGTGGTCACCGGCGTCACCACCGGCTTCCCTGAACTGGATAAACGCACGGCAGGACTGCAGCCTTCAGATCTCATCATTGTCGCCGCCCGCCCGAGTATGGGTAAGACGGCCTTTTCCCTGAATCTCGCGCTCAACGCGGCCGCAGCCGGCAAGAAGGTCGCTTTCTTTTCTCTCGAAATGAGCGCCGAACAGCTGGAATCGCGTCTGATTTCCATCTGTTCCAAGGTGAGCCTCAGCAAGCTCCGTCAGCCCCGCTATCTTTCTGATGATGACTGGCGCAGCCTGTACAATGCCGCGCAGAAGCTCAACTGCGATCTCTTCATTGACGATACGCCGGCTCTGCGGACCCTCGATCTTCGCGCCAAGGCCAGGCGCATGAAGTCCCGCGTGGGACTCGACCTCATTGTCGTTGACTACCTTCAGCTCATGCGCCCCTCCCATCCCATGGCTTCGCGCGAACTGGAAATCTCCGAAATTTCCCGTACACTCAAGGCCCTGGCCAAGGAGCTGAATATCCCCGTGGTGGCTTTAAGCCAGCTGAACCGCAAGCTTGAGGAACGTCCGGACAAGCGGCCCATTCTGTCCGACCTGCGTGAATCCGGAGCCATAGAACAGGACGCCGACGTCATCATGTTCATTTTCCGTAAGGATGTTTACGAAAAAAAGAAGGAAAATGGCGAGCGTCTCCTCGACAGCCCTGCCGAGATCATCATAGGCAAGCAGCGCAATGGTCCAGTTGGAACTGTGAACCTGCTGTACAAGTGTGCCTATACCTCCTTCGAAAGCCTTGCTCCTGACTGGATGCCCGAACCTTCGGAAGATTCACAGGCGCAGTAAGGTTTTTTACCCCTCAGCAAAAAAAAGCCCCGGCATAAACCGGGGCTTTCCTGTCACTGCTGCTTCGGCAGCGGCGTCTTATTTATATTCATAGACACGGGGATTGAGCGAGCCCACAAGGCAGAGGATTTCGTAGGAGATGGTGCCCAGCATGTCGGCCCAGTCCTGCGGGGTGACAGCCTTTTCGCCGGGGGCTGGTGTTCCGCCCAGAAGCCATGCGTCGTCTCCGGCTTTTACGTCCGGGATTTCCGTCACGTCCAGCATGAGCATACTCATGCAGACCCGGCCCACCTGGCGTACCCTTCTGCCATGAACGAGGGCTTCAAGCCTGTTCGAGAGAAGGCGCGGCACGCCTGTGGCGTAACCTCCGCCGGCGACAGCGAGCTTCATGTTGCGGGGGGCCGTGAATGTGCGGCCGTAGGACACAGTTTCTCCCTTCCTGAGTTCCGTGATCTGAAGAATCTTGGTCGAGAGGCTCATCACCCATTCAAAATCGCTTCCGAGGTCAGCCTTAGAGGTGCCATAAAATGGGTTGCCCCCGTAAAGGGTGATGCCGGGGCGCCTCACCTCGAACGGTGCGTCCCTGAAGACAATGGTGCCTGCGGAATTCTGAAGGCTTCGCTGTATCGCCGGGAAAGCCTCTTTCAGTGCGGAGGACATGCGGGTGAAGGTGTCGTACTGCATTTTCGTGTAGTCCGCTTCTTCCGGCACGTCGGAAACGGCGAAGTGCGAGACAACGTAGGCAGGCCTGATTTCAGGAGCTGCCTTCAGCGTCTCAACCAGAGATGGGATCTGCTCCTCCCGGAACCCCAGCCTGTGCATGCCCGTTTCGATCTTGATGGCCACGTCGAAAGGATTTTCCCTGGAACCGCAGGTTCTGGCCTTCGCGAGGTCGTCGAAAGTGCAGACGACAGGCGCGATGTTTTCGGCGCTGGCTTTTTTCCACTCGTCCATGCTTGTGGGGGGCATGAGAGAAACGATGTCCTGCCTGTATCCGTAATGGCGCAGGAAGGCACCTTCATCTACCACGCCGATGGCGAAGCGCCGCGCCCCGCAGTCGCTCAGGGCATGGGCTGCCTGAAGCAGGCCGTGGCCGTACGCATCGGCTTTGATGACGGGCATGAGAAGAGACGCATCTCCGCAGCGTCTGAAATTACGCTGCAGGGCTCCGAGATTGATATGGCACAGCCCCTGGGTAAATGAATTGACCATGGGTGAGAAACTCCTTTGCAGCACCGCCTGCGGCAGGAACACCGTCAGGCCGGGCAGTTGATTCCTGGGGAGAATTTTTGTTCCGGAAATGATGGTTATGCCCTTCAGTGCTCATATTCAAGTCTTATGCAGCGTTATAACAGCGGTCCGGGCGGACTTGCCTTGAATTCACCTTTGCGGGTAAGAGACGGAAGCGCATCCGCGTCTGCAACAGGACAAAGAGGTTTTTTACAGATGTCACATGTTTTTGAACTCGTGGGTCAGGACGGCAGGGCCAGGGCCGGCATTCTTCACACGGCGCACGGCGATATCCCGACGCCCATCTTCATGCCGGTAGGAACAGTCGGCTCGGTCAAGGCCGTGGCCCCGGATGACCTGTCTGCCATCGGCGCCCCCATTATTCTTGGAAATACCTATCACCTCTACCTCCGTCCCGGGCATGAGCTCGTTCGCAGGCACGGTGGGCTTCACGGTTTCGCTTCCTGGCCGGGCGCCATACTCACGGACAGCGGCGGCTTCCAGGTTTTCAGCCTGAGCAGCCTCCGCAAGCTCAGTGAGGAGGGCGTTGAATTTCGTTCGCATCTCAACGGTTCGAAGCATTTCTTTTCCCCGGAGAAGGTCATCGATATCGAGCGGGCCCTCAATTCCGACATTATGATGGTGCTTGATGAGTGTGTGCCCTACGGCGCGGACTACAGCTATACGGACAGCTCTGCGGCCAGGACGACGCGGTGGGCCAGGCGCTCCCTTGACTATTACCCCGCGGGCACGGCTCCGAATCTCATTTTCGGCATCACACAGGGGGGCTTTTTCAAGGATCTGCGCAAACGTTCCGTGGAGGAAATCTGCGCCATGGATTTTGATGGTTTCTCCATTGGCGGCCTTTCCGTCGGAGAGAGCAAGCACGAAATGTATGATCTCCTGGACTATACAGCTGATCTGCTTCCTAAGGACAAGCCGCGCTACCTTATGGGGGTGGGAACGCCGCTCGATATCGTGACTGGCATCCATGACGGCATCGACATGTTCGACTGTGTTCTGCCCACACGCAATGCCAGAAATGGAACCCTGTACACCTCACAGGGGAAGATCAATATCAAACGCCAGGAATTTGCCGAGGATGACAGCCCCCTGGATCCTGCATGCGGCTGCTACACATGCAGAACCTTTTCCAGAGCCTATCTGCGGCATCTTTATGTAAGTCAGGAGCTTTTGAGCTTCCGGCTCAATTCCATACACAATCTCACCTATTTTCTGAATCTGGTACGAGGGGCCCGCAGAGCTATTCTGGAAGGAACCTATGACGAGTACCTGTCCGGAGTTGCGGCATTGTATCCGGACGAAGTGGCGAAAGCTGCTGGGGAATAGGAACGTTCCTTCTGCCTGAATTCTGCTGACGGCACAGTCCGGAAATGATACTCAGCAGAAAGGACAAAAGGCAGTCGATACAATTTTTCTGCACGGACCGCCCCTGTCGGCGAGTCCCGGATCCGAAGGAGTTTTTATCGTGAGCGATACCGATTACAGATGCGGCTGGGTTGCCCTCATGGGGCCGCCGAACGCCGGCAAATCCACTCTCCTCAATGCCCTCATGGGGCAGAAAGTAACGATTGTCACCCCGAAGCCGCAGACGACGCGCAATAAAATCGTCGGCATTCTGACTGAGCCCGGCATGCAGGCCATTTTTATGGATACTCCCGGACTTTCGCAGGGGCGCGGAAATCTCAGCAAGACCATGATGCAGGCTGTCTGGGAAAGTCTCCGTCAGGCCAATGTCATCATGACGGTGCTCGATTCGCATACCTATATCCTGCATCCGGAGTATCTCGAAAAAGATCTTGCCCCCATCATCGATGCCCTGGGCGAGGAAAAGCGCCCCATGATTGTCGTCGTCAACAAAGTCGACCTTTTTGGGGATAAGAGCCGCATGCTGCCCCTCCTCGATGAACTGAACCATATCTGGCCGGAAGCGGAAATCTTCCCCATGTCTGCACTCCAGGAAGACGGTATCCAGGAACTCAAGATCGTACTGGCCAAATACCTGCCCAAGGGGCCGGCACAGTTCCCCGAGGATCAGCTTTCTACCCAGCCCGTGCGGTTCATGGTGTCGGAAATCATCCGGGAAAAACTCTTCCTGCATCTGAGGGAGGAAGTTCCCTATTACACGGCTGTGGATATCGAAAAATGGGACGAGGATGAGAAGAATGGCATGACCACCATCTACGCCACCATTTATGTGACACGGCCCTCCCACAAGGCCATGATTATCGGCCGGGGCGGATCAATGATCAAACAGATTGGCTCCGAAGCCCGGCAGGATATCCTGAAACTGGTGGACGGCAAGGTCCGGCTGGAACTCTGGGTGAAAGTCCGTGATCACTGGACAGAGGATACGGATTTCCTGCATGAGCTGGAAATGAACAGGCTGGGAGGCCTCATCGAAAATGGCGATGGAAAGTGATGACAAGTATCTGCGTCCACGCTATCTGAGCGTGCTGGAGCGCCTTGAAACGGCGGTTTGCCACAGCGGGCGCAGAAAGGAAGATGTAACTCTTGTAGCCGTATCAAAACTCCATCCCGCGTCCATGGTTGCGGCTGTCTGCGATCTCGGACAGATCGACTTCGGCGAAAATTACGTCCAGGAAGCCATGGAAAAGCGTGCGGAGATAGAGGCCATGGACAGGCCCCGCACCATCCGATGGCACATGATCGGCCACGTGCAGAGCCGTAAAGCCTCCATCGTGGCCGGTGCGTTTGATCTGATTCATTCTCTGGATTCCATCCATCTCGCTACGGCCCTTGAAAAGCACTGCGCAGGGAAAAACGCTAAGCAGAAGGTTCTTATCGAGGTCAACGTGGGAGAGGAGCCCCAGAAGACCGGTGTGGAAATGAAGGATCTGGACGGGCTGGCGGCCGACGTCATTGAGAAGTGCCCTCACCTCGAGCTCCAGGGCCTCATGTGCATACCTCCGGTTTATAATGCCGGAGCCGCGGCCCGGCCGTATTTTGCCAGGCTGCGTGAACTCAGGGACAAACTGTCTGCGTCTACCGGGCTCGCACTGCCGCATCTTTCCATGGGGATGTCGGGCGATTTTGAATGGGCCATTGAGGAGGGAGCCACATTTGTCCGCGTGGGTACGGATATCTTCGGCCCCCGTCCCCCAAAAAAATCCTAATTTTTATTGACTCTTGATGCCTCGGCCAGCATGGCCGAGGTTCGTTTCTCGAGGGCCTCAGCCGATGCGAAACCATATTCCTGGGCTTCAAAGTCCAGATTGGTCACCGCGAGGTTGCGGCCCTCTTTCTTTGCCTTTCTGACGTCTCTGGCGAGGAGCTCGAGCGTGTCCTCGGAATAGGTGTAGAGCTCACCTCTGAGATATGTTTCGAAGGAAGTTGTGCAGGCGTTGTCCTCGGAGGAATGAATAGGACGTCCGCCGGCCCGGACATTGGGATAGAGTCTGGAACACTCTTCCTCCCAGGGCAGATTGATGGCAATGATCTCTTCGGCGAGTTTTTTCTGTTCTGCGGAGACTGAGGGCAGAGAGCCGCGTATCTGTTCAAATTCATCGGGATGCGTCCACTGCATCATGTAGGCGTACTTCCCTGTTACCGGGTTAAAACCGGTTTCCCTGTCCGCGAGGAGATCGGATCTGTATTGGGCCAGCGTGTCTTCGCTCCAGCACCTGAACTGGCTCCTGCGCATGATACCGAAGGTAACCGGCTGATCCTGACAGTCTGCCCTGCCGCCGACATTCTGCGTTTTCTGGAAAAAGTCCCATTCCATGTTGACTATGTCATTTATGAGTTTTGCCTTTTCCGTGGTTTCCGCTGTATCAGCCATGTTTTTTCTCCTGAATTTTTGATAGATGTGCCCAAGGGGATGCACTACCTATGGAAAATATAGATACTGGCCAAACTAAAGCAAGGTGTGTATACCTGCAACACTATGATGTAACTTTGCATCAAGACCGCTGATACGCATGTATCAAGACATAAGGAGGCAGAAGTGAAAGGACTCGAACTTGCAAAACGACTGTATGAGGAACGGGCCAGAAAGCTTTTTGAAAACGAACTTCCTGATTTGATTCCCCAGATGGCCGTGGGACTGGTCGGCGAAGGTTCCGAGTGCTTCGGCTTCGATGATGAAATTTCGCGTGACCACGACTGGGGGCCGGCCTTCTGCATCTGGCTCCCGCAGGAGGTCCTGGCCGCGAACAGCGGCCGTCTGGACAGTGTCCTGGCGGAGCTCCCGCGGCAGTTTGAAGGTTTCGAGGTCCGCATGACGGATCCGCGCCTGCGCATGGGCAGAGTGGGGCCGCTTCCTCTTGAACTATTCTATCAGCGTTTCCTGAACGTTCCCCGTGCTCCGGAAAATCTCATGGAATGGCGCCGGATTCCGGAACAGTACCTAGCTGTTGCCACCAACGGTGAAGTCTTTCAGGATAATCTTGGAACGTTCAGTGCCATCAGGGAAAAGCTGCTGGCCTTTTATCCCGAGGACCTGCGCCTTAAGAAAATCGCAGCCAGGATAATGGCTGCCTCTCAGGCCGGGCAGTACAACCTTCCCCGCATGCTCAGGCGCTGTGATTTTGTCGCGTGTGACATATGCCGGGCCCGTTTCATTGAAGCTGTACTGAGCACGGTTTTCCTGATCAACAGGAAATACGTGCCCTTCTATAAGTGGGCATTCCGGGCTGTAAAACAGCTTCCCCTTATGGGGATGTCCATAGCGGAAAAACTCGAGCACCTTGTTTCCCTGCCGCTCATGGAGACAATGCCGGAAGCGGTGGCTGAACCGGTGGAAGGCATCTGTCAGGAAATCGCGGATCACCTGCAGTCTGAAGGCCTTCTCGACAGCAATGACCCCTGGCTGTTCGCCCAGGGGCCGGTTATTCAGGCACACATTGAAAACAACGCCCTTCGTTCCATGCCTCCGCAGCTGGAATAGGAAGAGGCGGTTTTACATCGGAGGGGCTGTCCTGCTGAGGACGCCCCTCTTTTTTTTGCGTGAAGAAAAAGGGCTGGGCGGGGTATAGTTTTTTTACTTTTGCCCGACTGGAAATAATGAGTCATGTGCAGCAGCCATCGCCAGGAGAATGGCTCCGGCCTGCGCAACGTTGAGCGAATCGAAAGGACGGCGGAAAGGAATTTCAAGCCACTTCGAACAACGCTTGGCGACGCCTGGGCGAAGTCCTTTCTCCTCACTTCCGAGAACCACGACGGAGGGAAAGTCGAGGGCCGTGCTGAAGGAATTCAGCGCGGGATTTTCGGCAGTACCGCGGCCGGTTCCGTAGATGGTGAAGCCTTCCTCTTCAGCCTGGTCAAGCGCCCGGGCGAGATTTACCGCCTTGCAGACGGGAAGTTTCTCCAGAGCACCGGCAGAAGAGCGGAGAGCTGCAGGGCCAAGGTAGACGCTGTTGTGCTCGGGCAGGAGAAGGCCCGCGGCACCGAGCGCGTACATGGTCCTTGCGAGCGTGCCGGCGTTGCCGGGATCCTTTACCTGGTCGAGAGCCACGATAACGGGTAGCGGGGCGCTTTTAGCCCCGGCCAGCAGTTCTTCAAGGCTCAGCGGCTCGTATGCGGAAAGCCTGGCAATGACTCCCTGGTGGTTTACCTGAGTTCCATTGGTTTTGTTGTGACAGAGCCTTTGAAGCGCCGTGTTCTCCACTAACGTGTAATGGATATCGTTCTTGCGGCAGAGAGCCTGAATTTCCATGCATTCCTGGGAATGCAGGCCTTTGCGGAGGAAAACTGAATCAATACGGTGAGGGGCACTGCGGAGCAGTTCCAGAACGGGTTTAAGACCTGGAAGAAGAGCGGAATCAGTGGAGTCCATATATTTCTCCTTGAAGAAGTTGGGCAAAGCTACGTATCTTCGTTTGGGAAAGCAAGGAAGCGGTGCCGGGGGAGTTGTTGAATGAAGGCGATGTCACAGAACAGATGGTCCGGGGCAGTGTTCCATCTGTGTGCGTGTCTGTTTGCGGCTGTTATGCTGAGCGGTTGTGCTGCGCATCATTCCGCGTCGCCTTCTCCCGATGTTACTCCTTCCTATTCAGTTCCCGATGAAAGCGGTGTGTCTCTCAGCGGAGAGCAGAAGGCCGTGCTCGACAATGAAAGCGGGCAGATCATGCACAGCGTGCCTGCGTCCGCACGGCCGGCTGTGGAAAACCAGTACAAGTATTTCCTCAATCAGGGCCGCAGGAACGTTACCGTTTTCTCGAAACGCGCTGAAAAGTACCTTGCCTACGTGAAGCAGACTTTCAGGCAAAAGGGAATACCCGAGGAACTCGCCTATCTTGCCTGCGTGGAAAGCGGGTACAACCCCAAGGCCCAGTCCCGTGCCGGCGCCGCGGGCGCATGGCAGTTTATGACGTTCACGGGAATGAAGTACGGCCTCAACCAGGATCAGTTCAGGGACGAGCGTCTTGATATCTTCAAATCCACGGAAGCCGCTGCTGATTATCTGAAGAAGCTTTATGAACAGTTCGGTGACTGGCCCACGGCCATAGCCGCCTACAATGCCGGCGAGGGCAAAATGTCCCGTGCCTGTGCGGCCAGCGGTGAAAATACGTTCTTCGGCGTGTGCCAGCGTAATGGACAGCTCGATGAGAAGACTCGTCTCAGGCCCGAAACAACGCAATATGTTCCCCGTTTCCTGGCCGTATCGACCATTATGGACAATCTGGGCCCTCTCGGATTCAGCCCCATCCATCCGGAAAATTACGAACCCATGGCACGTATTACGCTCAGACCAGGAACGGATCTGAAAGCCATGGCCAAAGCCTGCAATATGTCCTGGGAGGAATTCTCCAGGGATAACCCTCATATGCTGAAAACGGTCAGTCATACCGAGCTTCCCTGTGACGTATATGTGCCTGCGAGACTGAGCGACGCGGCTCTCGCATATTCGAGTAACCCCGTCACCGTGTCCAGGGCTCAGTTTGCCCAGTCTTCCCGTTCTGAGCGCGCAGGTAAGGCTGGCAAAAAGAACAGAAACGTGGAAGTGGCCTCAGCGGATGGACCCAGGCAGTACAGTTCCAGCGGTTCTGTGGGCAGAAAGGACAGAGCCGGGAATGCTTACAGGGTGCAGGCGAACGACAATCTGTGGCAGATCTCCAGAAAGCTGAGGGTCAGTGTTGATGATTTGAAGCGCTGGAACAAACTGGATGGCGAACATATCCACGTGGGGCAGACGCTGGTCGTAGCCAGATAGACGGTAGGAATTCGCATTCAGGAACAGGCTTGATGTGGGGGCATCGGCAAAGATGTGCTGTCTTTTTTGATTTTTTCAGGAAAAGAGATTGACACTTCCGCCCTGAAAGCGTAGACATCGCGTTCGCCGCCTGAAAAACAGCATTTCTCTGAAGGTTCCGGAAAGAAGATTTCCGGAAAAAAGAGAGAAAATTGTTGACAGGCATGAGGGATGAGCGTAAAAACTTCCCTCGCCGCATGAAACAGCGGGGCTTCAAAAAGCCTTCACAAAAAGTTTTTTGAAGATTTCCAAAAAAGTTGTTGACAAAGCGGTGACAAAAGAGCATGTTTACAAACGCCGCAAAAAACGGCGGGAGTGAAAAACTCTTTTTCTGGTTCATTGACAAGTGAAGAGCGAGTGGAAATAGAACTTTGAGATTCTGATTTCTGCCAAGCAGAAATCTTTGTACAGATTTGAACTGGAGAGTTTGATTCTGGCTCAGATTGAACGCTGGCGGCGTGCTTAACACATGCAAGTCGAACGCGAAAGTGGCTTCGGCCACGAGTAGAGTGGCGCACGGGTGAGTAACGCGTGGATAATCTGCCTCTGCAATCGGAATAACGACTGGAAACGGTCGCTAATACCGGATACGCTTAAGTTTTACCTCTTAAGGAAAGATGACCTCTATTTATAAGTTATCGTGCAGAGATGAGTCCGCGTCCCATTAGCTTGTTGGCGGGGTAACGGCCCACCAAGGCGACGATGGGTAGCCGATTTAAGAGGATGATCGGCCACATTGGAACTGAAACACGGTCCAAACTCCTACGGGAGGCAGCAGTGGGGAATATTGCGCAATGGGCGAAAGCCTGACGCAGCGACGCCGCGTGAGGGATGAAGGTCTTCGGATCGTAAACCTCTGTCAGAAGGGAAAAATGTACAGTGCCCCAATCAACACTGTATTGATGGTACCTTCAGAGGAAGCACCGGCTAACTCCGTGCCAGCAGCCGCGGTAATACGGAGGGTGCAAGCGTTAATCGGAATTACTGGGCGTAAAGCGCGCGTAGGTTGTTTTGTAAGTCAGAGGTGTAATCCCACGGCTTAACCGTGGAACTGCCTTTGATACTGCATAACTTGGATCCGGGAGAGGACAGCGGAATTCCAGGTGTAGGAGTGAAATCCGTAGATATCTGGAAGAACATCAGTGGCGAAGGCGGCTGTCTGGACCGGTATTGACGCTGAGGCGCGAAAGCGTGGGTAGCAAACAGGATTAGATACCCTGGTAGTCCACGCTGTAAACGATGATTACTAGGTGTGGGGGGTCTGACCCCTTCCGTGCCGGAGTTAACACAATAAGTAATCCACCTGGGGAGTACGGCCGCAAGGTTGAAACTCAAAGGAATTGACGGGGGCCCG
>ERZ772885.591-NODE-591-length-25566-cov-18.663518_pt1 | contig 25566 bp, 19 predicted proteins | sample MGYA00580580_ERZ772885 | MGnify/ENA primary metagenome ERZ772885 (study PRJEB29015, sample SAMEA2737673) | human gut metagenome | biome: human gut; feature: human-associated habitat; material: faeces | place: China | collected 2012 ...
ATCACCATCAGCTTGGTGTTTGCGTTCAGCGTTTGTTTTTTCAAAATCTGATACACTCTTTTTCGTACCTCCTTGCGATTGTCGCATCGAACATTTTACATTATACTGTATCGCTTTAAGCAACGCAAGTGAAAATGCAAAATCATCAGTAAAAATGGGTGGAATTGATGAAAATACACCTTGTTTGTCAAAAAATTAACTGATTTGACGAAATCTTCACAAAGCCGGACGGCAGTAAAACAGCACAATGTCGGTTTTCGGAACCCAGCCGCGGGCCGTGCGCGTGCGTACATGACACCAGCCGTTCTGCTCGCGCAGGATGAACAGGCGCGCACCGCTTGCCGCACTGCCGACAATCGGCGCGGAGCGAACCGGATCGGAGTGCAGCAGGAGAAGCGCGCCGCGCGGCTCGGCGCAGGCCGTGCGAAACGCAGGCGATACATATATAACAGGGGACATAGGGCACCTCCAAATCTTGTCACAGCAGACTATGATGGAAAATGGAAAATTGATAATGGAGAATTGAGAATGATTGATTGTATATGCTGTTAATGGTATAATTATTGTATCTTAAAAAGGTGGCGAGAAGCATGAGTTCTACTACGAAGCACCGTAAAGAGATGAAATGGTCTAAATCGGTTCCGGAATCGTTTGCACCGTTAGAATATGATGAAGATATTGAAATTGAATTGCCGCGGTCAGTAAAAATTTGTCTGGGGCATAAGCAGGATAGAAATTGTTCTATAATGGATTACGAAAGTATGCTGCCGGTGGAACACAAACGTGTGAGTGGTGGCGTAGTTGAGCGACATGTTATCCCGGAAACAGTGATAATAACACTTCGCAAAATAGCTCAGAAAAAGAGAATTACGCGTAGGGAATATGCGGAGGTAATAGATTTTATAATGACTTGTCCGCGAATATCTAAAACGCTTCGTAATAAATTTAGAGCGCAAAAGATTGGTGTGCTGGAAGTATTTCGGATAGCCGGTTTATTTACAATAAGGTTATGAATTATTACCGTAGGGCACCCATGTCCGGCGGAGAAGGGAAAGATTTACGAGGATTATAGATGGTCTGCCACAAAAGCAACGAAAAAAGACGTGTTTTTCTACTGATTTCGCTGAAATTTAGGTTGCATTATTATAGAACGCGCTGTATAATAATCATTGTTTGAAAGAGATGCCCGTTTTGCACGGGTCAAATCGGAAGGAGTTAACACAAATGAAGAAGTTTTCCATTGCTATGCTGAGCATGGTACTGGCAGGTTCTATGCTGCTGACCGGCTGCGGCGGCTCCAAGACCGCTGATTCCAGCAGTGACGCACAGGATTCCACCACCTCTACCTCTGCGGACGGCGGCACGCTGCGCATGGGCACTAACGCTACTTTCCCGCCGTACGAGTTCGTTGGCGACGACGGCAACGTACAGGGCATCGATGCGGACATCGCTGCTGCTATCGCTGACAAGCTGGGCATGAAGCTCGAGGTCACCGATATGGAGTTCGATTCCCTGATTCCGGCGCTGCAGAGCGACACCATCGACGTGGCGCTGGCTGGCATGACCGTTACCCCGGATCGTCAGGAGAACGTAGATTTCTCTGATTCCTACGCAAAGGGCGTTCAGGTCATCATCGTTAAGGATGGTTCCGATATCGCTTCTCCGGATGATCTGGAGGGCAAGAACATCGGCGTTCAGACCGGCACCACCGGCGACATCTACTGCACCGGTGACTACGGTCAGGAGCATGTAAAGCAGTTCAACAACGGTCCGCTCGCAGTTGCTGCACTGGTAAATGATCAGATCGACTGCGTTGTTATCGACCAGGAGCCGGCTAAGAACTATGTTGCTGCAAACAGCGGCCTCAAGATCCTCGACACCGCTTACGCTGACGAGGATTACGCGATCGCTATCAAGAAGGGCAACACCGAGCTGCTCGACAAGGTAAACGGCGCTCTGAAGGAGCTCGAGGGTGACGGCACCCTGCAGTCCATCGTTGACAAGTATATCAGCGCTGATTCCGCAGCACAGTAAATCAACAAACGCGTACAAAGGAAGAGGGACGGTTCAGCGCCGCCCCTCTTTTGCAGTAAAATGAAAAGAAAGAGGGGATGACCTGTGAACGGTATTACAATGGACCAGTGGCTGAAAATGGTACCGGATTCGGTTGTCAATCTGCCGGAGGGTCTGCGGAACCTGCTGTTCCAGCTGTACCAGACCTTTATCGCAGCGGACCGCTGGAAATGGTTCCTGAACGGTCTGAAAATCACATTTGCGGTCACGATCGGTGCACTGATCCTCGGTGTTATCATCGGTCTGCTGATCGCTGTAGTCCGCACGGCGCATGATTCCCGCCGCATGGGCAAAAGCAACATTATTCTGAGCATTCTCAACGCAGTCTGCAAGCTGTATCTGACCGTCATCCGCGGTACGCCTATGATGGTTCAGCTGCTGATCATGGGCTTTGTTATCATGGTGCCTAAGGATGATACAGCGCGTCTGGTGTGCGGTATCGTTACACTGGGCATCAACTCAGGCGCGTATGTTGCCGAGATCGTGCGCGGCGGTCTGATGTCGGTCAATCCGGGTCAGATGGAGGCCGGACGTTCGCTCGGCCTGAATTATGCACAGACCATGCGCCTGATCGTCATTCCGCAGGCGATCAAGAACATTCTTCCGGCACTCGGCAATGAGATGATCACCCTGCTGAAGGATACCTCGCTCGTGTCGGTCATCGCGCTGCGCGACGTGACCAAGCAGGCACAGAATATTGTGTCCAATACCTATCAGGCCTATGTGCCGTATGTCAGCCTTGCGATCATCTATCTGGTGCTCGTTATCATCCTGACCAAGCTGCTCGGCATTTTTGAGAGGAGGCTGCGCGAAAGTGATCGACGTTAAAAACCTGCACAAATCCTTTGGCAACCATGAGGTGCTCAAGGGTGTCAACGAGCATATCGAGAAGGGCGAGAAGGTCGTAGTCATCGGCCCGTCCGGCTCGGGTAAGTCCACCTTTCTGCGCTGTCTGAACCTGCTCGAGGAGCCGACCGGCGGCGAAATTATCTTCGAGGGACAGAACATCACCGCCAAGGACACGGATATCAATCTGGTGCGCCGCCGTATGGGCATGGTGTTCCAGCAGTTCAACCTGTTCCCGCACCTGACCGTGCGCGAGAATATCAAGCTGGCACCGGTCAAGCTTAAGGTCATGACCGATGAAGAGGCGGACAAGCGTGCGCTCGAGCTGCTTGCGCGTGTCGGTCTGCCGGACAAGGCGGACAGCTATCCGGCACAGCTTTCCGGCGGTCAGCAGCAGCGTATCGCCATCGCGCGTGCGCTGGCAATGAATCCGGACGTGATGCTGTTCGACGAGCCGACCTCGGCGCTTGACCCGGAAATGGTCGGTGAGGTGCTGGAAATCATGAAGGAACTGGCTGATGACGGCATGACCATGGTTGTTGTTACCCACGAGATGGGCTTTGCCCGCGAGGTTGCAACGCGCGTGCTGTTCATGGACGGCGGCAATATCGTAGAGCAGAACGAGCCGAAGGAGTTCTTCGCAAATCCGCAGCATCCGAGACTGAAGGATTTTCTGTCGAAAGTCCTCTAAGGGGGACGCTGTCCCCCTTAGATACCGGAAAAGTTCCCAAGGAAACTTTTCCGGATATCCCCCTCTCGTCCGCACGGCGGACGAGGTCGCGCCGCCGCGGCGCGAGCAGTGGGATAAAAGTCAGGTACACGCCCTGACTTTTATGGGGAATTTTATGCGGTCTGCTGCGGCAGACCTGTCCCTGCCTGTTTCGGCGTTGCCGAAAGGCGGCGGGGAATGGTATTCCGTGCGCTTTGCGCGTGGAACGTGAAAAGGCACGCTGTCGGGCGTGCCTTTTTTGTATGCTGCGGTTTATTTGGTTGTTTTTTTCGGTGAACGGACGACTTTCTTCGGGGTGTTTCCGTAGGGCGGGCTGCCCACGGCCCGCCGTATAACGACGAGAAACGGGTAAGCGGGTACGCTGCTGTAATGCAGTGGTCTGTCAGGGGATTTTTGCGGAGAATAACAAAGGGAGAGGACAAAACCTCTCCCTTTTTGTGCAATTATTGTTCGTCATATGCTTGACGGATCTGTTCAAAGCATGGTATAATGGTTTGCTGCTGAAAGTTGCAGGCTTTTCTCTATGCCTGTCATTATGTTAGCACTGTCTGATGAAAAAAGCAAGACGAAAGAATGAAGTTTTTACAACGCCGCCGGGCGTATCAACCAACACCAACAGCCGAAAGAAACGGAGTGATCAAAGCACATGAAGGTGAAAGACGTACAGCACGGCAAAACCACACGAAAGAGCTTTGCACGAATCGAAGAGATTCTCGAAATGCCGAATCTCATCGAGGTGCAGAAGAAGTCTTACGAATGGTTCCTGGATCAGGGCCTGCGTGAGGTTTTTGACGATACCGCGTCCATCACGGACTACACCGGAAATCTGGAGCTTTCCTTCCTCGATTTTTCGATGGACGAGGAGCCGAAGTACAGCATTGAGGAGTGCAAGGCACGAGATGCAACGTATGCAACTCCGCTGAAGGTCCGCATGCGTCTGCGCAACAAGGAGACCGGCGAGATCAAGGAGCAGGAGATCTTCATGGGTGACTTCCCGAAGATGACCCACGCTGCTACCTTCATCATCAACGGTGCAGAACGCGCGATCGTATCTCAGCTCGTTCGTTCCCCGGGCGTATACTACGGCAAGGAGCTTGACAAGACCGACAAGGTTCTGCTCTCCGCTACCGTAATCCCGTACCGCGGCGCATGGCTCGAGTACGAGACCGATGCAAACGACGTTTTCTACGTTCGCATTGATAAAAACCGCAAGATTCCGATCACCAGCTTCATCCGTGCCATCGGCGTTAAGACCGATGCCGAGATCAAGGAGCTGTTCGGTGAGGATCCGCTGATCGTTGCAACTCTCGACAAGGACCCGGCGCACACCGCCGAGGAAGCCCTCATCGAGATCTACAAGAAGATGCGTCCGGGCGAGCCGCCCTCTGTGGAGTCGGCTACCTCTCTGATGGATGCCATGTTCTTCGATATGCGCCGCTACGACATTTCCGCAGTCGGCCGCTACAAGTACAACAAGAAGCTGAACATCGCACGCCGCATCACCGGCCACAAGCTGGTAAATGCAGTCGCTGACCCGATGACCGGCGAGGTTCTGGCAGAGAACGGCGAGGTTCTCTCCCGCGAGAAGGCAACCATGATGGCTGCCCGCGGCGTAAACAGCGTTGTGATCGAGTCTGCTGAAGGCACTGCCGTTAAGGTATTCGGCAATGGCATGGTAGACGTAAACGATTTCTCCGAGTACCTCGGCGGCGCAACCGCAGAGGATCTGGGTCTCAAGGAGAAGGTTCGCTTCACCGTCCTCAAGGAGATCATCGACTCCGGCGTACAGGGCGACGAGCTGAAGAAGACCGTGAAGGAGCGTCACTTCGATCTGGTTCCGAAGACCATCATCGTTGATGATATGCTCGCTTCCATCTGCTATCTGCTCAACCTCGGTCACGGCATCGGCACGGTTGACGATATCGACCATCTGGGCAACCGCCGTCTGCGCTGCGTAGGCGAGCTGCTGCAGAACCAGTTCCGCATCGGCTTCTCCCGCATGGAGCGCGTTATCCGCGAGCGCATGACCATTCAGGACCTCGACGTTGTTACGCCGCAGTCCCTGATCAATATCCGTCCGGTAACCGCAGCCATCAAGGAGTTCTTCGGTTCCTCTCCGCTGTCCCAGTTCATGGACCAGAACAACCCGCTGGCTGAGCTGACGCACAAGCGCCGTATGTCCGCCCTCGGTCCCGGCGGTCTGTCCCGTGACCGTGCATCCTTCGAGGTTCGAGACGTACACTACTCTCACTACGGCCGTCTGTGCCCGATCGAGACCCCTGAAGGCCCGAACATCGGTCTGATCTCGTATCTGGCAACCTACGCCCGCATCAATGACTTCGGCTTTATCGAAGCACCGTACCGCGTAATCGAAAAGATCAAGGACGAGGAGACCGGCGAGGTCCGCTGCCACGTTACCGATGAGGTTCGCTACATGACCGCGGACGTCGAGGACGAGTACATCGTCTGCCAGGCTACCGAGCCGCTCGACGAGAACAACAACCTCGTAAACGACCGTGTAACCTGCCGTAGGCGCGACGAGTTCGTCGAGGTAGACCGCAAGGACGTTGACCTGATGGACGTTTCTCCGCGCATGATGATCTCGGTTGCTACCGCATTCATCCCGTTCCTCGACCACGACGACGCAAACCGCGCACTGATGGGCGCGAACATGCAGCGTCAGGCCGTACCGCTGCTCCGCACCGAGGCTCCGATCGTTGCAACCGGCATGGAGTACAAGGCAGCTGTTGACTCCGGTACGATTCCGCTGGCAGAGGGTGACGGCGTTGTTACCCGCGTAACCGCCCGCGAGGTTTGCGTACACTACGACAACGGCACCGACAAGACCTATCCGCTGACCAAGTTCATGCGTTCCAACCAGTCCACCTGTATCAACATGCGTCCGATCGTTGATCTGGGCGAGCGTGTCAAGGCAGGCGACGTTCTGTCCGACGGCCCGTCTACCGATCAGGGCGAGGTTGCACTGGGCAAGAATGCCCTCATCGGCTTCATGACCTGGGAAGGCTACAACTACGAGGACGCCGTACTGCTGAACGAGCGTCTGGTACGCGACGACGTTTACACCTCCATCCATATCGAGGAGTACGAGTCCGAATCCCGTGATACCAAGCTCGGACCCGAGGAGATCACCCGTGATATCCCGAACGTCGGCGAGGACGCACTCCGCAACCTCGACGAGCGCGGCATCATCCGCGTTGGCGCTGAGGTTCGTGCCGGTGACATTCTGGTCGGCAAGGTTACCCCGAAGGGCGAGACCGAGCTGACCGCAGAGGAGCGCCTGCTCCGCGCGATCTTCGGCGAGAAGGCACGCGAGGTTCGTGATACCTCTCTGCGTGCGCCGCACGGCGAATCCGGTATCGTTGTAGACGTTAAGGTATTTACCCGCGAGAACGGCGATGAGCTGTCTCCCGGTGTCAACATGGTCGTCCGCGTTTATATCGCGCAGAAGCGTAAGATCTCTGTCGGCGATAAGATGGCAGGCCGTCATGGTAACAAGGGTGTCGTTTCCCGCATTCTGCCGCAGGAGGATATGCCGTTCCTGGAGGATGGCCGTCCGCTCGACATCGTACTGAACCCGTTGGGCGTACCGTCCCGAATGAACATCGGTCAGGTGCTCGAGGTTCACCTTGGCTTCGCAGCCAAGAAGCTCGGCTGGAAGGTCGAGACCCCGGTATTCGACGGCGCAACGCTCGAGGATATCAAGGAGACGCTGGTTGCAGCAGGCGTTAACGAGGACGGCAAGAGCGTCGTATACGACGGCCGTACCGGTGAGAAGTTCGATAACCGCGTAACCGTTGGTTATATGTACTACCTCAAGCTGCATCATCTGGTAGACGATAAGATCCATGCCCGTTCGACCGGCCCGTACTCGCTCGTAACCCAGCAGCCTCTGGGCGGCAAGGCGCAGTTCGGCGGCCAGCGCTTCGGCGAGATGGAAGTTTGGGCGCTGGAAGCATACGGCGCCGCATATACCCTGCAGGAGATCCTGACCGTCAAGTCCGACGATATCACCGGCCGTGTCAAGACCTACGAGGCGATCGTCAAGGGTCACAACGTACCGCAGCCGGGCGTTCCGGAATCCTTCAAGGTACTCACCAAGGAGCTGCAGGCTCTGTGTCTGGATATTCAGGTTCTGGACGAGAACATGGAAGTGATCGAGCTGTCTGAGGACGACGACGAGGAGACCGCTGAGTACAGCCGTCCGATGGAGCAGGCTGTCTCCGGCGCGGATGACGAGTTCACCGCAGCAGGCTTCGGCATCAACGATGCCGAGGAAGGCGACACCGATCTCTTTGCACTGGATAACCCCGCCGAGGATGGCGGTGACGATGCCGAAGGTGATTTCGACGACGGTCTGGGCGAATAAGGCTGAGCGTAAGTGAAATCATCTGTGAATAGGGAAGGAGCATCTTAAAATATATGGGATATCATACGTTTAACGCCATTAAGATCGGTCTGGCTTCGCCCGAGCTGATCCGCCAGTGGTCTTACGGCGAGGTAAAGAAGCCCGAAACCATTAACTATCGTACGCTCAAGCCGGAACGCGATGGCCTGTTCTGCGAGCGTATCTTTGGACCGACCAAGGACTGGGAGTGCCACTGCGGCAAGTACAAGAAGGTCCGCTTCAAGGGCAAGATCTGCGACAAGTGCGGCGTTGAGGTCACCAAGGCCAAGGTCCGCCGCGAGCGCATGGGCCACATTGAGCTGGCAGCGCCGGTATCGCACATCTGGTACTTCAAGGGCATCCCGTCCCGCATGGGCCTGATCCTGGATATCAGCCCGCGTGTACTGGAGAAGGTCCTGTACTTTGCAAACTATATTGTAATCGATCCGGGCGACACGCCGCTGATGAAGAAGCAGATCCTGACCGAGGCTGAGTACCGCGACATGCGTGAAAAGTACGACGAGGACTTCCGTGCCGGCATGGGCGCGGAGTCCATCAAGGAGCTGCTCGCGGAGCTGGATCTCGACCAGCTCTCCAAGGAGCTGACCGCAGAGCTGCGTGAGGCTTCCGGCCAGAAGCGCCTGCGCATCATCAAGCGACTGGAGGTTGTAGAATCCTTCCGTCTGTCGCACAACCGCCCGGAGTGGATGATCATGGACGTTGTTCCGGTCATCCCGCCGGAAATCCGTCCGATGGTACAGCTGGACGGCGGCCGCTTCGCAACGAGCGACCTGAACGACCTGTACCGCCGCGTGATCAACCGCAACAACCGTCTCAAGCGCCTGCTCGAGCTGGGTGCGCCGGACATCATCGTGCGCAACGAGAAGCGCATGCTGCAGGAGGCTGTTGACGCCCTGATCGATAACGGCCGCCGCGGCCGCCCGGTCACCGGCCCGAACAACCGTGCACTCAAGTCCCTGTCCGATATGCTGAAGGGCAAGCAGGGCCGTTTCCGTCAGAATCTGCTCGGCAAGCGAGTTGACTACTCCGGCCGTTCGGTTATCGTCGTAGGCCCGGACCTGAAGATCTATCAGTGCGGTCTGCCGAAGGAAATGGCACTCGAGCTGTTCAAGCCGTTCGTTATGAAGAAGCTGGTTGAGGACGGCACCGCACAGAACATCAAGTCCGCCAAGAAGATGGTAGAGCGCGCAAAGCCCGAGGTATGGGACGTGCTCGAGGGCATCATCAAGGGTCATCCGGTTATGCTGAACCGTGCACCGACCCTGCACCGTCTGGGCATTCAGGCGTTCGAGCCGGTCCTCGTAGAAGGCCGTGCGATCCGCCTGCATCCGCTGGTATGTACCGCATTCAACGCCGACTTCGACGGCGACCAGATGGCAGTTCACGTTCCGCTGTCCGCAGAGGCACAGGCCGAGGCCCGTCTGCTGATGCTGTCCGCGAACAACCTGCTCAAGCCGCAGGACGGCAAGCCGGTTACCATTCCGTCTCAGGATATGGTCCTCGGCTCCTACTACCTGACCATCGACCGCGATACCGAGCCGGGCGCCGGCAAGGTATTCCGCAATGTGGACGAGGCTCTGATGGCGTACAACGAGGGTATCGTTGGCATTCACGCGCCGATCAAGGTTCGTCTGTCCAAGGAAGTAAACGGCAAGACCGAGTCCGCTATCGTAGACGCGACCCCGGGCCGCCTGATCTTCAACGAGCGCATCCCGCAGGACCTCGGCTTTGTTGACCGCTCGGATCCGTCCAAGAAGTTTGATCTTGAGATCATGTTCACCTGCGGCAAGAAGGAGCTTGGCAAGATCATTGACAAGTGTATCCGCGTACACGGTTTCCACATTACCGCTGAGGTGCTCGACTCCATCAAGGCGATGGGCTACAAGTACTCCACTAAGGGTGCGCTGACCGTAGCCGTAGCCGACATGCTCGTGCCGGAAGGCAAGGACGAGATGATCCGCGAGTCCGAGAAGAAGGTTGCCAAGATCGACCGCAAGTACAAGCGCGGCTTTATCACCGATCAGGAGCGCTACCGTCTGACCGTAGCCGAGTGGGAAGAGACCACCAAGAAGGTTACCGCAAAGCTGCAGGCCAACATGAAGGAGCAGCGCTACAACCCGATTCACATGATGGCTGATTCCGGTGCCCGTGGTTCTATCAACCAGATCCGTCAGCTGGCCGGTATGCGAGGCCTGATGGCATCCGCCTCCGGTAAGACCATCGAAATCCCGATCAAGTCCAACTTCCGTGAAGGCCTGACCGTACTCGAATACTTCATCGCTGCCCGCGGTGCTCGAAAGGGCATGGCCGATACCGCACTGCGTACCGCTGACTCGGGTTACCTGACCCGCCGTCTGGTAGACGTTTCTCAGGACGTTATCATCCGTGAGGACGACTGTGGCGCAACCAAGGGTATCTGGGTAGAGGATATCAAGGAAGGCAACCAGATCATCGAGCCGCTGCGCGAGCGTCTGCTCGGCCGCTTCCCGGTTGACGATATCGTAAATCCGGAGACCGGCGAGGTTATCGTACCGAAGAGCAAGATGATGACCGAGGCTGACGCCGATGCGGTTGTCGGCGCAGGCATCACCCGCGTTCAGATCCGCTCCGTGCTCGAGTGCCGTGCCCGCAAGGGTGTCTGCGCACACTGCTACGGCATCAACCTGGCAATGGGCACGCCGGTCGGCAAGGGCGAGGCTGTCGGTATCATCGCAGCACAGTCCATCGGTGAGCCGGGTACCCAGCTTACCATGCGTACCTTCCATACCGGCGGTGTCGCAGGTTCGGATATTACGCAGGGTCTTCCGCGAGTTGAGGAGCTGTTCGAGGCCCGCAAGCCGAAGAAGGCTGCAACGCTGGCCGAGATCGGCGGCGTGGTCTCCATCGAGGAGTCCAAGCGCACCACCGTCAAGACCGTCAACATCGTCAACCCGCAGACCGGCGATATGCGTTCCTACCAGCTGGCTTCGTCCTCCGGTATCCGCGTAACCGACGGTCAGGAGGTCCCGCAGGGCTTCCAGCTGAACGAAGGCTCGCTCAACCCGCATGACATTCTGCGTATCCTCGATCCTCGCGCCGTTCACGACTACGAGATCAAGGAAGTTCAGAAGGTTTACCGTCAGCAGGGCGTAGATATCAACGATAAGCATATCGAGGTTATCGTTCGTCAGATGATGCGCAAGGTTCGCGTTGAGGACGCAGGCGACGCTGAGGTTCTGCCGGGTTCTGTTATGGACTGGCTCGAGTTCGAGGATTACAACAACAAGGTGCAGGCACGCATCGACGCCGGCGAGGAAGGTCTCCGTCTGGCTATTGCGGAGCCGACCCTCATGGGTATCACCAAGGCATCCCTCGCAACCGATTCCTGGATGTCCGCTGCATCCTTCCAGGAGACCACCCGCGTGCTGACCGACGCTGCGATCAAGGGCAAGGTCGATCCGCTGATGGGCCTGAAGGAGAACGTAATCATCGGCAAGCTGATTCCGGCCGGCTCGGGTGTGTCCGATTACTGCACCGGTCACTACGAGCAGACTGTAAATCTCGACTGATTTGCAGAAAGCCGAAAACGCTGTATAGATTAAGTAAAACAGGGGAACACTGTAAGGTGTTCTCCTGTTTTTGCTTGTGCCGAATGGAAAATTGAGAATGGAGAATTACCGAAAGAGTGGAAATTGCGCAGAGATAAGCATAATATCAGAAAAAGTTCGCAGGTGCCGTCCGTCATAACGCGCAAACGAGTTGCGCGGCACGGTTGTCGCGCCCCGCGTAGAGTAGACCGCATGTGTAGCAGTACGGTATCCGACAATGCGAATATGCGGATACATGGGCGCGCAAAGTGCGTCCTGCGGAAGAAAAAATCCTCTGCCGTTCCCTTATAGTCTCAGCTCTGCAAATTTCGCCTTGCTATCTAAGGGAAAAGGGAAGATTCACAAGAGGGTGGAAAACCGTAGGTTGTCTATCCTCTTGTGCCCCCGCCGGGTAGGCGAGATTCCCTCGCTTCGCAAGCGTCGATTTCCGCGAAAATCCTCTGGAAAAGAAATTTCTCGTAAAAAATAAAAAAATTCGAGAAAACACTTGACAACAAGGGGACAAACCCGTATACTATGGGAGTATGCCGTATAGGAGGAGTATTATGCTTTCAGAACTTCACACGGCGCACAAGGTGATCGGTGTAAAGCAGTCGAAAAAAGCGATTCGGGACGGCGCAGCCGCACAGGTCTTTGTTGCGCTGGACGCAGAAAAACGAATCGTCGGACCGATTTATGAGCTTTGCAGTGAACACGGTATGGAAGTTACCGAGGTCACCACGATGACGGAGCTCGGCGATGCGGTCGGCATTGATGTCGGCGCGGCAGTAGTCGTAGTTCTGCACTGATTTTTCTTTGTTGAATTGCGCAAAACGCGCTTTTCATAAATATCTTTGAAAGAAGGAGGAAATAAAATGCCAACTTTTAACCAACTCGTCCGTAAGGGTCGTGAGGCAGTCGTTACCAAGTCTACGGCACCGGCTCTTCAGGTAGGCTACAACTCTCAGAAGAAGAAGGCTACCGATCAGTCCGCTCCGCAGAAGCGCGGCGTTTGCACCACGGTTAAGACCATGACCCCGAAGAAGCCGAACTCTGCTCTTCGTAAGGTAGCTCGTGTAAAGCTGACCAACCAGATGGAAGTTTCCGCTTACATCCCCGGTGAAGGCCACAACCTGCAGGAGCACTCTGTAGTTATGGTTCGCGGCGGTCGTGTAAAGGACCTTCCTGGTGTTCGTTACCACATCATCCGTGGTACTCTGGATACCCAGGGTGTTGCTAACCGTCGTCAGGCTCGTTCCAAGTACGGTGCTAAGCGCCCGAAGGCAGGCAAGTAATCTGCGCCTGATTGCACATCTCTGCGTTGCACCCGCACTTGCGTACCTTTGTACGCGGCGCGCGGCTGCGCCTTGATCTGCACAATCATGCTTGATTACTCCTGTACCGTTACCTTGCAAATAAGGAAACGGAAGGCAAGGAGCCAACCCACAAGGTTTTGCGAGAAAGTTATTTTTCAGCAAAGCAGCTATGCTTTGTCTGAGGCATTTTAGTTCCGATTGTATAAATCGGGCCTTTACCTCGGACAGGCATGAACAACGGCGGTCAAAGATCCGCCGAAGTACCTATGAAATCAAATATTTTTGAAGGAGGGAAGTAAAGTGCCAAGAAGAGGTAATGTCCCCAAGAGAGACGTTCTGCCCGATCCGCTTTATAATTCCAAGCTCGTCACCAAGCTGGTAAACTCTATCATGCTCGACGGCAAGAAGGGCGTTTCGCAGAAGGTTGTTTATGGTGCTTTCGATATCGTTCGTGAAAAGACCGGTCGTGAACCGCTGGAGGTTTTCACCGAGGCTATGGAAAACATCATGCCGACCCTGGAAGTTAAGGCTCGCCGTGTAGGCGGCGCTACCTACCAGGTGCCGATGGAAGTTCGCCCGGAGCGTCGTCAGACCCTGGGCCTGCGTTGGATCACCAAGTACTCCCGCGCTCGTTCTGAAAAGACCATGCGTGAGCGTCTGGCAGGCGAGATCCTGGACGCTTGCAACAATCTGGGCGGTGCTGTTAAGAAGCGCGAGGATACCCACAAGATGGCAGAGGCGAACAAGGCGTTCGCACACTACCGCTATTAATCTGTCGGTTTCCGCATAACGCTTTGAAAGGAGAGCAATATGCCTAGAGAATATTCCCTGGAAAGAACCAGAAATATCGGCATCATGGCGCACATCGACGCCGGTAAGACCACTACCACCGAGCGTATTCTGTATTACACCGGTGTAAACCATAAGATCGGCGATACCCACGACGGTACCGCTACCATGGACTGGATGGAGCAGGAGCAGGAGCGTGGTATCACCATCACCTCCGCAGCTACCACCTGCCACTGGTCCGGCTCTACTCATCAGTTCCCGGAGCATCGTATCAACATCATCGACACCCCGGGCCACGTTGACTTTACCGTAGAGGTAGAGCGCTCCCTGCGTGTACTGGACGGTTCTGTAACCGTATTCTGTGCAAAGGGCGGCGTTGAGCCGCAGTCTGAGACCGTTTGGCATCAGGCTGACAAGTACAAGGTTCCGCGTATGGCGTTCGTAAACAAGATGGACATCATGGGTGCTGACTTCTACAACGTAGTCAACATGATGAAGGATCGTCTGAAGTGCAACGCTGTTCCGGTTCAGCTGCCGATCGGCTCTGAGGATACCTTCAAGGGTATCATCGACCTGATCACCATGCGCGCTGAGGTTTACTACGATGACCTCGGCAAGGATATCCGCGATGAGGATATTCCGGCTGACATGATGGAGAAGGCTCAGCAGTACCACGACGAACTGTGGGAGCACGTTGCTGAGCTGGACGAGGACCTCATGATGAAGTACCTCGAGGGCGAAGAGCTGACCATTCCGGAAGTTAAGGCTGCAATCCGCAAGGGCTGTATCGCCAACGAAATCGTTCCGGTACTCTGCGGCACCGCATACCGCAACAAGGGCGTACAGCCGCTGCTGGACGCTGTTATCGAATACATGCCGGCTCCGACCGACATCCCGGACATCAAGGGTGTAAACCCGCAGACCGACGAGGAGGATTCCCGTCCGTCTTCTGATGATGCGCCGTTCTCCGCGCTGGCGTTCAAGATCGCTACCGACCCGTTCGTTGGCCGTCTGACGTTCTTCCGCGTATACTCCGGCACCATCACCGCTGGTTCCTCCGTACTGAATGCTACCAAGGATCAGCGCGAGCGTCTGGGCCGTATTCTGCAGATGCACGCTAACCACCGTCAGGATATCGACTGCGTATATTCCGGCGATATCGCTGCGGGCATCGGCTTTAAGAACACCACCACCGGCGATACGCTGTGTGATGAGAAGCACCCGATCATCCTCGAGTCTATGGAGTTCCCGGACCCGGTTATCCGTGTTGCGATCGAGCCGAAGACCAAGGCTGGTCAGGAGAAGATGGGTATTGCGCTGGCTAAGCTGGCAGAAGAGGACCCGACCTTCAAGACCTACACCGATGAAGAGACCGGCCAGACCATTATCGCTGGTATGGGCGAGCTTCATCTGGAGATCATCGTTGACCGTCTGCTGCGCGAGTTCAAGGTAGAGGCTAACGTAGGTTCTCCTCAGGTTGCTTACAAGGAGACCATCCGCCGCTCCGCTGACGTTGATCAGAAGTACGCTCGTCAGTCCGGTGGTAAGGGCCAGTACGGCCATGTTAAGATCATCGTTGAGCCGAACGAGTCCGGCAAGGGCTACGAGTTCATCAACAAGATCGTTGGCGGTGCTATCCCGAAGGAATATATCGAGCCTGTTAATCAGGGTATCCAGGGCGCTATGCAGTCTGGTATCCTCGCAGGCTACCCGGTTGTTGACGTTAAGGTAACCCTGTATGATGGCTCTTACCACGAAGTCGACTCCTCTGAGATGGCGTTCAAGATCGCTGGTTCTATGGCGTTCAAGGAAGCTATGAAGAAGGCTGATCCGGTTCTGATGGAGCCGATCATGCAGGTTGACGTAATGGTACCGGAGGAGTACATGGGCGACGTTATCGGCGACCTGAACTCCCGTCGTGGTCAGATCCAGGGCATGGAGCCGCGCGGCGGCGTACAGGCTATCTCTGCCGGCGTTCCGCTGAGCGAGATGTTCGGTTACGCAACTGCTCTGCGTTCCCGCACTCAGGGCCGTGGCCAGTACACCATGCAGCCGAGCCACTACACTGAAGTGCCGAAGAGCATTCAGGAGAAGATCATCGACAACCGTACCAAAAACAACGACTAAAATCTGCTGCAGCCTATTGCATTTTTTCTCGAAATGCAGTAAAATAAATGCAACATGACTTTTAATTCATTTTACGAGGAGGATATCCACAATGGCAAAGGAAAAATTTGACCGTTCTCTGCCGCACGTTAACATTGGCACCATCGGCCACGTTGACCACGGCAAGACCACTCTGACCGCTGCAATCACCAAGGTTCTGGCTCTCGAGGGCGATGCTGAGTATCAGGCATACGACGCAATCGACAAGGCTCCGGAGGAGAAGGAGCGCGGCATTACCATCAACACCGCACACGTTGAGTATCACACCGCTAAGCGTCATTACGCTCACGTTGACTGCCCGGGCCATGCCGACTACGTTAAGAACATGATCACCGGCGCTGCTCAGATGGACGGTGCTATCCTGGTTGTATCCGCTGCTGACGGCCCGATGCCGCAGACCCGCGAGCACATCCTGCTGTCCCGTCAGGTAGGCGTTCCGTATATCGTTGTCTTCATGAACAAGGCTGATCAGGTAGACGACGAGGAGCTGCTCGACCTGGTTGAGATGGAGATCCGTGAGCTGCTGTCCTCTTACGATTTCCCGGGCGACGACGTTCCGGTAATCCGTGGTTCCGCTCTGAACGTTCTGACCTGCGATTCCAAGGATCCGAACGCTCCGGAGTACAAGTGCATCCACGAGCTGATGGACGCTGTTGACTCTTATATCCCGACCCCGGATCGTGCTGCTGACAAGCCGTTCATCATGCCGGTCGAGGACGTATTCTCCATCACCGGTCGTGGTACCGTAGCTACCGGCCGTGTAGAGCGTGGCCAGCTGAAGATGGGCGAGGAAGTTGAGATCGTTGGTCTGATGGACGCTCCGCGCAAGACCGTTGTAACCGGTATCGAGATGTTCCGCAAGCTGCTCGACTACGCTGAAGCAGGCGACAACATTGGTGCTCTGCTCCGCGGCATCCAGAAGAACGAGGTTGAGCGCGGTCAGGTTCTGGCTAAGCCGGGCTCCATTCACCCGCACACCAAGTTCCACGGTCAGGTATACGTTCTGAAGAAGGAAGAGGGCGGCCGTCATACTCCGTTCTTCAACAACTACCGTCCGCAGTTCTACTTCCGTACCACTGACGTAACTGGCGTTATCACTCTGCCGGAAGGCACTGAGATGTGCATGCCGGGCGATAACGTTGAGATGGACGTTGAGCTGATCACCCCGATCGCTATCGAGGAAGGCCTGCGTTTCGCTATCCGTGAGGGTGGCCGCACCGTAGGTTCCGGCGTCGTAACCGCTATCAACGCTTAATTTCAGTTAAGCAATAGCATAACGCAATTTACAAGCTCCCATGCTTCGGCATGGGAGCTTTTTTGTGCGTAAAATCCTCTTTCCTGCGCATACTATGCGAAGGAGGGATGCAATTATGTCGGAAAATCACGAAAACCGCTATCAGCTCCGGGCCGCCGCGAAGGCGTTCGAGTGGCTGCGCCGCAGCAAACCGGCAGTGGCCGCGAGGGAACAGGAAAAGATGAGCGAGGGTATCTCGCTGCCGCCCAATGAACGGGATTGCGGAATCGCCTGTTCCATGCAGGGCACCGATCGGGAAACGCTGAATGAGTGGTGCAAAGAACACGAAACCTGAAAAAGAGACGCGAAAGCGTCTCTTTTTCAGAAATGGAGAATTGAGAATGGAAAGTGAAATTTGGTTATCGTTCTATCATCACGTTCATTCTCCATTCTCAATTTTCAATTATTCCCGGATTTTCTGCTCGGTTTACTTATCCGAACAATTGTGCTATACTATATACTAACAAAGTATTCCCTCCGTGCATAGGCTGATAGCAGGAGGGAACGCTCATGTCTGTTTTTCTGCAATCGGTTCTGGCGGTATTTGCCGCGGTGGGATTTTACACCGTGCTGCACACGGTGTACGAGATCGTCTCCGCGCGGCTGCTGCGGCTGCACGGCTCGGCGGAGCTGACGCTGTACGGCGATGGCTGCGATGCCGTCAGCGAACACCTGATCCGCGCGGCACTGCGCGTGCGGCGGCAGTATTTTCCCGGTCTGCTGATTACATTTGTCGAAATCGGCAGCGGACAGGGACAGAACATCGCCAAGTACATGGCGGCACGGCAGGACATAACCTATCTGGAATGACAAGTTGGGACGGTGGGACGTTGGACGAAAGAGAATATTTGATCGTGCGTGGCACGGTGCAGCAGATCGTTTACTACAACGACGAAAACGGCTATGCCGTGCTGCGCCTTGCTGCGGAAAACGGAGCCGAGGTCACGGCGACCGGCACGTTTCCCAACATTGGACTGGGTGAGGAGGTCATTCTGACCGGCTGCTGGGTGACGCACCCGACCTACGGCGAGCAGTTTGCGACCGAGGCGTTTGAGCGCCGGCTGCCGACCTCGGTGCGCGGCATCGCGGAGTACCTCGGTTCGGGTCTGATTCGCGGAATCGGTCCGCGGCTGGCGGCAAAAATTGCGGAAAAGTTCGGTGAGGACACGTTTGACATTCTTATGCACGAGCCGGAGCGTCTGTCGGAGCTGCGCGGCATTACCGATCGCAAGGCGAAGGAGATCGGCCGTCAGTTCACTGAACAGAGCGAAATGCGCCTGCTGATGGACTTTCTGAGCGAACACGGTCTGCCGGTCGCGCTCACGCCGCTGCTGTACAAGCGCCTGCACGACAGCGCCATCGACGCGCTGTGCGAGAACCCGTATCTGCTGTGTGACCCATACTATGATGTGGATTTCAAGCTGGCGGACGGTCTGGCGATGGAGCTTGGGCTGTCGCTGCTGAGCGATGAGCGCGTGGACGCGGGCATTCTGTATACGCTGACCTTCAACCTGAACAACGGCCACACATTCATCCCGGTGGAGAAGCTGCTGTACGCGGTGTGCATGCTGCTGAGCGACGATGACGTGGTCGTGGACGAGGACCGGGCGCTGCACGGCATTGCCCGTCTGGAGGAGAAGGGGCGGCTGGTGCGTGAGCACATCGCAGGCCGCGACGCGGTCTATCTGCGCGATATGCACGACGCGGAGGCCTACCTTGCCGAAATGCTCGGCTGCATGGCAGAGCGCAATTATGAGTACGATTTTGACGTGGATGAGCTGCTTTCCGCGCTTTTGGAGAGCAGTGAGTTCACTTTTTCCGAGAAACAGCAGCTTGCGATTTCAACGGCTGCACGCAATGGTCTGGTTATCCTGACCGGCGGCCCGGGCACCGGCAAAACGACCACGGTGCGCGGCATCCTGCAGGTGTTTGAGGCACTGGGACTGGACACGCTGCTCGCCGCGCCGACCGGCCGCGCGGCAAAACGTCTTTCCGACCTGACCGGCATGGAGGCGAAAACTATTCACCGGCTGCTCGAGGCAGGCTTTGCGGGCGGCGGACGCACGGTGTTTGCCCGCAGTGTGACCAATCCGCTCGAGTGCGACGCGGTCATTCTGGACGAGGTGTCCATGGTGGACATCACGCTCATGCAGGCGCTCATCAATGCGCTGCCGCACGGTGCGCGGCTCGTGCTCGTCGGTGATGCCGATCAGCTGCCGCCGGTCGGTCCGGGCAACTTCCTGCGCGACCTGATTACCTCACATCGGGTGCCGACCATTCAGCTGACCGAGATTTTCCGTCAGGCGCAGCAGTCGGATATTGTCATGAACGCGCACGCGGTCAACGCGGGTGAAATGCCCAGACCATCCGGCGCGGACGGCGACTTTTTCATCATGAAACGGGCGGATCCGGCGTCTGTTATCGAAACGGTGGCACAGCTTTGCGCCCAGAGATTGCCCAAGCACTACGGCTTTACTCCTGCACAGATACAGGTGCTTTCGCCTGCCAAGCGGCACGGCAGCGGAACCATTCCGCTCAACCGCCGTCTGCAGGAGGCACTCAATCCGCCGAGTGAAAGCAAGCTGGAAAAGCGCTTCGGAGACACCATTTTCCGCGAGGGCGACCGCGTGATGCAGGTGCGAAACAACTACGACATCGTGTGGGAAAAGCAAGGCGATGACGAGCAGGGAACCGGCGTGTTCAACGGCGACGTCGGCGAGATCATCCGCATTTTTCCGCAGCAGGAGTGCATGGTGATTCGCTTTGACGACCGCATTGCGACCTACACCTTCGATATGCTGAACGAGCTGGAGCTGGCGTATGCCGTCACCGTACATAAATCGCAGGGCAGCGAGTTTGACGCGGTGGTGCTCGCTCTGTCGGACGGTCTGCCGCGCAAGCTGCTCACGCGCAACATTCTCTACACCGCGATCACACGCGCGAAGCGTCTGCTCGTTATCGTCGGCAGTCAGGATGTGGTAGCGTATATGGTAAATAACAACCAGAAGGGCAGACGGTACAGCGCACTGAAAGCTCGTCTTAGGTTAGCCGAAACTCAGTAAAAGGTGCTGATAAAATGCAGAAGAAAGAGAAAAATACCCGCAAGGGATTTACGCTGGTGGAATTGATCGTTGTGCTGGTCATTCTGGCGATCCTTGCGGCGTTTATGATACCGGCGCTGATACAGTATATCGAGAGAAGTCTGGAGGCATCCGACCTTATCGAGGTGCGGGCGGCGTATATTGATGTGCTGACTGCGGTTACGGAGCAGGACAGCGAAAACATGAGCAAGACGGTCAAGCTGAAGCAGAAACAGGATGACTGGCAGTCGAGAGATCCCATTACAATTGCAGGCGTTACCCATTATAAGGATGAAGGCGATACCGCGAACTGGAAAGGAACCCCTGCCGCGGGCGGGGAATGCAAGGTGTACTACGACAGCGCAGCGGCTGTGATCGTGTTTGACTGGAAGGGCAAGAGCACAGCGGGCAGCACGATCAAATGGGACGAGAATCTGCACGGCATACTCGATCGGACCGGCATTTTGCCGAAACTGAACTATAATCAGTATTTTGAGATCGACTCGAAGTGCACCAATTCCAGTATGGTGCCCCAGGTGGTGGAGCAGATCGGAAACGACAGCCTGCTGAAAAAGGGGACATGGGCGTTTCTCGGCAGTTCCACGAACAAGAGCAACCGCTATTTGTTCTGGACATCGGTCGATACCAATGCCGTCGGTGCGACAAAGCAGATACCGGTCATTATCAGCCCGGCGAGCGGCGGCTTTTACATTTCCAAAACGATCACCGCGACCCGGAGCAACAAGGGCGAAAGCTATGTTGCGATTATGGACCATATCAACAGTTACAGCAGCTTTCAGACATATACCACCGGCAAGAGATATGAAACGCTGACGGAGGCTTATAGCGCATATAAAAAACAGGTAAACGACAACGCAGAATTCACGAAGTATAAGGACACACTGCCGGAGTGATGCCATTTTCTCTGTCGAATTTTCGGTATTTGCCCCGGAGTCTTGCAAATGGCGCACAAAATCTGTATAATGGTAATACTGTCAATCCACGCGAACAGAGCGCGGAGAAAGGAATGAAATATGGCTTCTTTTCTGCAAAGAATCGCGAAAAAGATGTCGCTTTTTTCGAGCGATATCGGCATCGACCTCGGCACGGCAACCGTGCTGGTCTATGTCAAGGGCAAGGGCGTTGTACTTAACGAGCCGTCCGTTGTGGCGGTGGACAAGGTTTCCGGCAAAATCCTTGCCGTGGGCGAGGAAGCGCAGAGCATGCTTGGCCGTACACCGGGCAACATTGTCGCCATCCGTCCGCTGCGCGAGGGCGTTATTTCGGATTACGAGATGACCGAGCGCATGATCAAGGAATTCATCGCAAAGGTGCAGGGTATCCACCTGTTCAAGCCGAATGTGGTTATTTGCGTGCCGTCCATCATCACTGAGGTGGAGGAGCGTGCCGTCATTGATGCGGGCACGCAGGCGGGCGCAAAGCGCGTTTTTCTGGTCGAGGAGCCGGTCGCGGCGGCCATCGGCGCGGGCATCAACATCAACAGGGCCAACGGCAATCTGGTGGTCGATATTGGCGGCGGCACGACCGACGTGGCGGTTATTTCGCTCGGCGGCATTGTCGAGTCCACGTCCATCAAGGTTGCGGGAGATAAGTTCGACGAGGCCATTGTCAAGTACGTCCGCCGCAAGCACAATGCGCTGATCGGCGACCGCACGGCAGAGGAGATCAAGCGCACGGTCGGCTGTGTGTATCCGCGCAGCGAGGAAGCGATCATGGAGGTCAGGGGACGCTGTCTGATGACCGGTCTGCCGCGCACGTTTACCGTAAGCTCGAGTGAGATTCTCGATGCGCTCGAGGAGGTCTCCTCAGCGATCGTCGAGGCGGTGCACTGGGTGCTCGAGCGCACACCTCCCGAGCTGACCGGCGACATTTCCGCCAACGGCATCACCATGACAGGCGGCGGTTCGCTGATCTGGGGCTTTGATAAGCTGATCGCCTCCAAGACCGGCATTCCGACGCGCGTTGCGGACGAAGCGGTTTCGTGCGTAGCGTACGGTACCGGCAACTGTCTGGAAAACCTGTCGAAAATGCAGGACGGCACGATGAATCTGTCGCGGCAAAGACAAATGAAAGCGCGCTGACGCTTTATAGGGGGGGTATCCATCCCCCTGTATGCAATTTGCAAGCAAATTGAAATTTTTAACATGGGCTTTATTGTGGGGTAGGTGAATCTTGATGAGTAAAAACGTAGTTGCAACCATTCGAGAGGACGCACCGTTCGTACCGGCGGGACGCTATTACTTATTTTCCGAGCCGGCGGCGTGGACGCTGATGCCGACCGACGAGGGCAGCGGGCAGCTGCCGCTCACGCTGGACAAGGGCGCGTACACGCTTACCGCGGACGCGGCACCGACCGAGCCGGACGAAATGCAGGGTATGCTTCGTGTGTACAAGCTACGCCCGATTGCGCTGACCCTGACCGACAGCAGCGGAAACCATGCCGCGCTTTCCGTGTCCTACGGCGCGGACAATCTTGCGGTGCTGCAAAGCTGGGGATTCGACTGCCGCAGTGCCGGTGAGCCGACGGACAAGCCTGCGGAAACCTTCACGGTTGCCGTTAAAAACGGCGGCGGACTGCTGCCGAAGGGCAAGCTGGAGGTCTGGCGCGACGGCGATGCGCTGCGCTTTTTCCGTCGGGACAAGGGTCTCTACACGGGCAAGGGCAGCCTGCAGATGGGTGAGCTGCCGGTTCGTTCGATTCGCTCGGTAAAAGCAGCGGGTGAAGTGCGTCGAGAGGCTTATCAGGTACACGGCACAGAGGGCGGTCTTATGACCGGCAGAGCGATCGCGATCGGTTCGGCGCTGGCACTTGTCTTTGGCTTGTTCGGTACACTTCTGCTGAATATTGTCGGTCTGGTAATCGGCATCGTGATCGGCATAATCGTCGGCATTCAGACCAGTTTGCAGGAGGGTGAATCGGACCGTACGGAATACCGCGAGGTAGACGAGCGCAGCACAGCGGTAGAGATTGACGCACCGACAGGCGGTGCTGCAACCTTGTTCTTTGAACCGCAGGCAATGGAGAGCTTCGCTAAATTGCTGACGTTCGAGGAAATGCGCGGAGAAGCAAGGAAAACTGCACCCAAGGCGGATATGATCGACCAGTTGGAGCGGCTGGCTGGACTGCACGAAAAAGGGCACCTGACAGATGAAGAATTTGAGCAGGCGAAAGCGCGTCTGCTCGGGAAAATCTGAGGAATTTATGACCGAACAGGAAAAATACATGAAGGCCGCACTCAAACTGGCGCAAAAGGCGGCGGACGAGGGCGAAGTGCCGGTCGGCGCGGTGGTTGTCTGCGACGGCAAAATTGTCGGACGCGGACGCAACCGACGGGAAACAAAGAAAAACGCACTGCACCATGCAGAAATCGAGGCCATCGAGAAGGCGTGCAAAAAGCTGGGCGGCTGGCGGCTGCACCGCTGCGATCTGTACGTTACGCTCGAGCCGTGCCCGATGTGCGCAGGCGCGCTCATCAACTCGCGCATGAAAACCGTGTACTACGGTGCACCCGACCCGAAGGCCGGCTCGTGCGGCTCGCTGATAAACCTGTTCGCACTGCCGTACAATCATCAGCCTGCGTTGGTGAGCGGCGTGCTGGAGCAGGAATGCGCGGACATTCTGCGGAATTTCTTCCGCGAGCTGCGTAAAAAACGGAAAGAAATCCGAAAATTAGAGAAATCACGCGTCGAAGAACAATCATGACGCTTGATTATAGTATGTAAGTCGTGCCGATATTGCAGTTTGCTCAATACGCGGCACAGAAAAAAGGGGAAAAATAAACAATGCCAAGAGAAAGACTCGGTTCACGTCTCGGCTTCATCCTGCTTTCCGCAGGCTGTGCCATCGGCGTGGGCAACGTATGGAAGTTCCCGTGGATGGTCGGTCAGTACGGCGGCGGCGCGTTCGTCGTGTGCTATGTGCTGTTCCTGCTCATCCTCGGTCTGCCGATCATGACGATGGAATTTGCCATCGGCCGTGCGAGCCAGAAAAGTCCGGTGCGGGCGTATCAGGCGCTCGAGAAGCCGGGCAGCAAGTGGCACATTCACGGCTATCTGGCGATGATCGGCAACTATCTGCTGATGATGTTCTACACCACCGTGTGCGGTTGGATGCTGTACTACTTCTACCTGACGGTCAGCGGCCGATTTGTCGGCGCGACCGGTGAGCAGGTGCAGGCAGCCTTCCCGGAAATGCTCGGCAAGCCGGTGGTTATGACGGTCTGCATGGTTGCGGTTGTTGTCATCGGCTTTATGATCAACTCGTTCGGTCTGCAGGGCGGTCTGGAGCGCGTTACCAAGGTGATGATGATCATTCTGCTGGCCATCATGGTCGTTCTGGCGATCAACAGCATCATGACCGAAGGCTCGGGCGAGGGCCTGCGCTTCTATCTGATTCCGGATCTCGGCCGTATGCAGGAGTGCGGCATCGCCAATGTTATCGTTGCCGCGATGAATCAGGCGTTCTTCACGCTGTCGCTCGGCATCGGCGCGATGGCTATCTTCGGCAGCTATATCGGCAAGGGCCGTGCGCTGCTCGGCGAGGCCGTCAATGTTGCGATTCTGGATACGTTCGTAGCCTTTACTGCCGGTCTGATCATCTTCCCGGCGTGCTTCGCCTTCGGCGTGGCACCGGACAGCGGTCCGAACCTGATCTTCGTCACGCTGCCGAATATCTTTAACCACATGGCGCTCGGCCGCCTGTGGGGCAGCCTGTTCTTCGTATTCATGGCGTTTGCGGCCTTCTCGACCGTCCTCGCTGTGTTCGAGAACATCATGTCCTGCTGCATGGACCTGACCGGCTGGAGCCGCAAAAAGACCGCAGCCATCAACATCGTGCTGATGATCCTGCTGTCGCTGCCGTGCGTGCTCGGTTTCAATGTCTGGTCCGGCTTCCAGCCGTTCGGCGCAGGCTCGAACGTGCTCGACCTCGAGGACTTCCTCGTGTCCAACATCTGGCTGCCGCTCGGTTCGCTGGTTTACCTGCTGTTCTGCACCTCCCGCTGCGGCTGGGGCTGGAAGAACTTCAAGGAGGAGGCCAACGAAGGCGGCGGACTCAAGGTCAAGGATAATATCCGCTTCTATGTAAGCTATATCCTGCCGATTATCGTGCTCATCATCTTTGCACTCGGCATTAAGGATAAGTTCTTCTAAAGAAATGCGAAAAGCACCGCGAAAGCGGTGCTTTGAGGCTGTCGAAAAACTATCGTTTTTCGAGCAGCCTCTCGATTGAAACCACGCTTTCAATCGAATCTTGACGAA
>ERZ772885.595-NODE-595-length-25521-cov-6.431791_pt1 | contig 25521 bp, 30 predicted proteins | sample MGYA00580580_ERZ772885 | MGnify/ENA primary metagenome ERZ772885 (study PRJEB29015, sample SAMEA2737673) | human gut metagenome | biome: human gut; feature: human-associated habitat; material: faeces | place: China | collected 2012 ...
GGAAAACGGAGGAGAATACAATGAACGCTCCGTAGAGTTGCGGAAAATTGAGAATTAACGTAAGAGCGAACCTGCGGCATCCTGCTCCCAAACTTATCGAGAATACTTTTCCCACTCGTTTATAGCGGCTTTTAGTACTTTTTAATTTGTTTTGCTTACTCTTTGGCGCTCTTATCTCCACTGTTTCCGGGTGTTCCAGCGCCGTCTGTGGTAATCTATGTGGTCAAAAACGCTTCCCGTCCGGTTTCTGGTGAAGGTTCACCGGTGCCGGACGGGAAGCGTTTTATATTTCAGGTCGTCTGCATTGTAACTCTGAGGAGAAGGATATGCAAGTCGTTTCTGCAAGGGTGGTAGCTCAAGAATTGAGCCGCTATAGGCAAAGAATAGGGGTAAGACTTGTTTTTAAAATATTTGTCGGAGCTAATCAGAAATAATCCGTATAATCCCGCATTAATCCACGAAAACATTGCAACTGCTGTACTCTTGTGTTATCATTTATTTTAAAGGTCTGTATACTTATCCGAAAGTGAGGAAATCTCATGGATACAAATATCGAACGTTGGTACTCTATGAAAGAAATTACAGAATACCTTGGGGTCAGTCGCGATACGGTTCTCAACTGGATTGAAAAGCGTAATATGCCTGCAGCCAAGATGGGGCGTCTCTGGAAATTCAAAATCAGCGAAGTTGATGCGTGGATGAAATCTGGAAAGTCTGCAAAGTGATATCACTCGAGGTGTGACATGGGATTGGTAATAGAAAACGAAAAAACTAAAGAAAAATGTCAAATCTTCACCCCTGATGATATCGTGAAGAGTATGTTGGATCATTTAGGGTATTCTGACCATTTGTATGGAAAAACTATTTTGGAAAGCTCTTGTGGCAACGGACAATTTCTAAAAGAAATTGTCATACGGTACATCAAGGACTGTGAAAGCAGAGGTTTATCAAGAACAAAAATTAAAAATGGACTTGGTCGCGATATTTTTGGAATTGAATTGGATCCTGTGCGATATCAGGAATGCATAGATGTATTGGATTCGATTACTGATAAATTCAATTTAAAAAGGGTTAATTGGCAAATCAAGCAGGCTGATGCCCTTCGGGAGCCATATTCTCGTACATTTGATTTTATCGTAGGGAACCCACCGTATGTATCATACTGGGACTTAGACATATCCGAACGAGAATATATCGAGAAGAACTATACTGTCTGTCAATTTGGTGCCTGGGACTATTCTTACGCATTTTGGCAGAATGGATTTAGCCACCTCAATGCCACTGGAAAAATGGCCTACATCGTCCCCAATAGTATTTTTAAAACCAAGTCTGGACGACATATACGAGCGCTTCTGCGGCGTAGTCTTATAAAAGTGTTCGATTATACAACTACCAATGTTTTTGGAAAGGCTCTTACATCTCCGGCTATCATCATAGTTGATCAATCAGCGCAAAGCCAACAAGTTATATATCAAGACTTGTCGAAGAATACGAAGTTGTCAGTGGAGCGTTCGACACTTGTTGATGAGTGGCTGTTTGGATGCCAAGCGCAAGCCTCTAATTTAACTCATAAATTTGGCGAGTACTTTAGAGTTGCTACAGGTGTTGCGACTCAGCGTAATGAAGTTTATGTTCTTTCTGACTATACTGATGAGGGCGAATACTTGATATGCAACGGACAGAAAATCGAAAAAAGCGCTGTGCGGAAAGCAGCAAGTCCTCGCGGAAAGGCGAAAGGATTGACAGAGTACATTATTTTTCCGTATTACTATTCTGACGGCGAATTAAAACGCTACGAAGAAAAGTCCTATAAAGAAAAATTTCCTTTTACCTATGCATATCTTGAAAGCTATAAAGAAACGCTGGATGAGCGAGATGCAGACAAAAATGCACAATGGTTTGAGTATGGTCGTTCCCAAGCCCTTACGCGCATAAATCAAAGCAAAATTCTCATTTCAACGGTCATCACCGGAAAGATTCGAGCATACCCATTGGAAACTGATGAAATCCCCTATTCGGGGCTATTTATTACGGTTAAAAATCGGCCCGATGCATTACCCCTGACTGAAGCAATGGCAATTTTAAATAGTCCGGAGTTTTTACAATATCTTGAACCAAGGGGGATAAACGCAAGAGGAAAATCTATTCGAATCATAGCTGATATCATAGCTGATTATTGTTGGTAAGTTATCTGTCACGGAGGTATTTATATGGCGAAAATGAAATATAAAATGTCTTCTCGTGCAACGATTCTGTTAGGCAGAGAAAGTGTGTCGCGTGTAGATGGTGCAATTATTGAATTGGTAAAAAACACATACGATGCAGATGCAGGTTTTTGCTGTCTCTGCTTTGATGTAGAGCATGACCAGATTTACATCTTAGATAATGGTATAGGTATGACAAAAGAAACCATCGAAACTTGCTGGATGCTCATTGGAACAGATAACAAACGGGTCGAATATTTATATATAAAAAAACGTATTAAATCTGGCGAAAAAGGCATTGGACGCTTTGCGCTCGATAGGCTTGGCAGTAAGTGCAGAATGTACACAAAGCACGATAGTGAAGATTTGATTTGTTGGGAGACTGACTGGAGTAATTTTGAAAAATCAGGTCAAATCATTGATGATGTAGAGGCAGACTTTACTTATTGCGTAGGCCAGAGGTTCGAAAACATTATCCCAGCGGAAATCAAAAACGCTGTTGCAAAGTTTGCAGAAGAAGCTGAAGATGACCAGTTTGCGCTAAACAGGGGCACATTGTTTATCATTTCCGGATTGCGTGATAAGTGGACGACTCGCGAAAAAGAGAAGGTAATAGATGTACTGGGTTATTTGATTCCCCCTGTAGAGCAGCAAAACTATGCAATTATTACACAAGATAGTTTGGATGCTATTGCTAACAAGGTTGATAATGACATCACCGACGATTTTGATTATAAGGTCCATGCACGCTTTGACGGAGAAAGGGTCATTGCTACAGTTTTCAGAAACGAGTTTGACTTGAATGTTATGCCTAAAGAGCTGTTCAGACAATCAGCTTTTTGCGATGAACCATACCGCATGGAGGACTTTTTCAAAGGATCCTATGAAGTAAAATATACTATTGCCGAACTTACGGGAAATGACACATCTGTATTTGCAGATATGTGCAGACAAGTAGGTCCTTTTGACTTCCGCTTCATGTTCATGAAGCTGTCTAACCGTGGAGAAGGACCGTACTACTATAAGGCGGTAAGTAAAAAACGTAAGGCGTGGATGGAAAACCACGGTGGCCTCAAAATCTACCGTGATAATTTTCTTGTTCGCCCCTATGGCGATCCAACCTCGAAGTCATTTGACTGGCTTGGTTTGGATGCACGAAAAGGCGTTAACCCCGTTGCTATTTCGGATAAATCCGGGCAGTGGCATGTCAACAATTCGCAGCTCCAGGGTACTGTTTTAATTTCGCGTGTTTTTAATGCATCTATTTTAGATAAATCCAATCGAGAAGGAATTATTGAGAACGAGTATTTTGAAACATTATCTTCCCTACTGATCAGTATTATTTCGATATTCGAAAAGGATCGCGCATATATCGTTCGAAACATTAAACAGTATAACGATAATCAAAACCAACGAGAAAAGGCCAAAGAGGAAGCGACCGACATTGCAAAGACTCTGTTAGGGAAAAAGCACAGGCGGCCCAAGGAACAGCAACAAGGAACAGCCAGCGATGCAGAAAAACTTGCCGAGGCAGTTCAGATTTTTCAAGAAGAACGCGAAGAGTTGATTTCCGAAATAAAGCTTCTGCGTGCATTGGCCACAAATGGACTAATGACAACTACCATGGTGCATGATTTGAAAAGCATTAATGCACTATTAGTTTCACGTGTTCGTGGATTTAGACTGGCAATCAAGCAAAATGATACTTCTCAGATACAAAGAAATCTTGACGATTTAAAGACAAACGACGAGTTTTTGAAGTCGTGGATTACAGTTATCACAACTCAAACAAAAAAAGACCGTCGAAAGAGGCTGAAGAAAGACATATATAAGACAGTGGCAGAGTCACTAAAACTTATCAAGCCAATACTTGATCGCAAGATGGTGAGAGTCGATTTTTCGACCGATGGTGGTGAAGCATACAAGAAAATATTTGCAACAGATTTTGATAGTATTATTTATAATCTGATAATTAATTCTATTGAGTCTTTTGAAGAAACAAAGGTTGCTGAGAGATTGATAGAAATCGCAGTTGAGTCCGGGGATATACTAACGATACATTATTCTGACAATGGTCACGGCTTAACAGATGCCTTCAAAAAGAATCCGTATAGCATCTTCGAATACGGAACAACGAGTAAGTTTGATGCTGAAGGGAAAGCCGTAGGGACCGGACTCGGGATGTACATAGTAGCATCCAGTATAAACGAATATAATGGCAGATATACTATAACAAAAGTAGAGAATGGTTTCGGATTAGATATCACTATCCCGCTGTCGGAGGAGGGCCTTTAACGATGAAAGAGCTATATCGCATCGGAATTATTGATGATGACCCATCAAAAATCACTCAGATGATTACAATGATTAGGCTTTGCTGCGATGACGAAGACGGACAACCGCTTAAGGAAAAGTACGCAAACTATAAACTGAATCCTATAGAAATTACACTCGAGAAAACAACCGATGATATGGTTGAGCGCATTGTCGAGGCAGACATCGATGCTGTGATTATTGATTACAAACTTTCTTCTCAACAATCCGTTTCATATTCGGGCGTGTCTTTGGCCAAAGAGCTTAATCAGCGGCTGTGGGGGTTCCCTATTTTTGTGCTGACAACCTATCAGGATGATTTGTTTGACCATGAACTGTTTGATTCGTACCTCGTTTTCGATTTCGACAGATATATCGGAGATGACAAAGAACGTATAGAGTTTAATTCTAAACTAATTGAACAGATAAAAAAATATCGTATTGAAATGGCAACCTGCAAGTCAGAATTAGAAAGTCTATTGCCAAGAGCAGGAGAGTCAGCATCCATTGATGCGCGAATCCTCGAATTGGATTCACAGTTAGAGAGAAGCGTTTATGGAAACGCAGCTATCGCTCTTCCAATAAAAAAAGATTTTACGGCGGAAAAAATAAACGAATTGATTTCAAAAATTGATTCACTGATAGAAGGCGAATGAAGAGATGCTTAGAGAGAAAAAGCCAATCAGGAGTTATCATGGAGAGCAATTTCGCACTAATCCGACGAACAAAAAGCATTTAGCAGAAGACTTTGGACATCGTTGCGCTTACTGTGATGATCTCGATACTTACGGCGGAGGTTATCGGGCTTATCATGTCGAACACTTTGCGCCCAAAGAGAAATTCCCTGCTCTTCGGTTCGATTACGACAATTTGCTCTATGCGTGTCCTTGGTGCAACCGAGCCAAGTGGGACATATGGCCAAGTAACGACCCGAAGATAAATGTCGTCGGAAAGGAAGGCTTTATTGATCCTTGTAGCGAAGAATATGACCGGCACTTGGAGCGCCTTGCGGACGGTTCGATTGCAGGAATGTCGCCTCTCGGAAAGTATATGCATAAAACGCTTCAACTCTATTTGAAGCGTCATGCTATTGTACATAATATGGACAAACTTAAGCGCAAGAGAAAAGAACTCGAGGACAACATTGCAGCTGACAAAAAATTAGGCAAAGACTGTAGTAAGAAAGAGGCTGCGCTGCAATTGGTTACAAAGGACTTCTTCGAATATTTTGATATGTGGGAGCACGAGTCCAAAGGTTCCGCATAACTCTATTTGCTTCGATGATGCACATTTTAGAAAGGCGGGCATTTAGAGCAGTATTTTCCGAGAATGAAATATTGTTGCTGAAATACTGGCAGCATTGTGGTATACTATAAGTTATAGACCAACGATCCGGTGTCTGCCGGTGCTAACATGAGCTACGGCTCGGTCTATAAAAAATAGGCGAGTTGACCGCAAGACGGTCAAAGGAGGGCTTTATTATGCAAAAGACTATCTGCGAATTATTCGCAGGAGTCGGCGGATTCCGATTGGGATTCGACCGACTTGAATCAGGCTGGGAGACTACATGGTTCTCACAGTGGGAACCTGGTGCAAGGACACAATGGGCACATGACTGCTACGTGCAGCACTTTGGAGACAGTCCCGACCTGAATAATGAATTTCATACTGGAGAAGACATCAGCACGATGGACAAGCAGGCCATTCCCGACCACACGCTTCTCGTGGGGGGCTTCCCTTGTCAGGACTATAGTGTAGCACATACCCTGTCGTCTTCTCACGGTATCGAAGGTAAAAAGGGCGTACTATGGTGGCAGATAAGAGATACAATCATCGCAAAAAAACCACCGTTCTGCATCTTTGAGAATGTAGACAGATTACTTAAGTCCCCAGCCAAACAGCGAGGACGTGACTTCGGCGTTATTCTTGCGTGTCTTTCCCAGGAAGGCTATAGTGTGGAGTGGCGAGTTGTTAATGCAGCACAATACGGTGCAGCGCAGCGTCGTCGTAGGACATTCATCTTCGCATACAGAAACGACACGATTTATGGACAGAAAATGGCCGACATATCTGCAGATATAATCATCAAAGATAGTGGCCTTATGGCGAAAGCCTTTCCCATTCAAAACATGGGCCGGATAACGGAGACGGTTATCGGTGGTGACATCGTAGATGTGAGCGATAACTTTGCCTTCGCATTCGAAGCCGCAGGCTATATGTGCAAAGATAGAATTTATACAGCGAAAGTAATTGAGCAGGAGGAAAAACCAATTACCCTTGGAAAAATCCTGCAGAAGAATGTCGGTGACAAATTCTATATTACTAACGAGAAAATGCCAAAATGGACATATCTTAAAGGTGCAAAGAAAATCCCAAGAAAAACAGCAGATGGTCATGAGTATACATTCTCAGAAGGCCCCATTGCCTTCCCTGACCCGTGGGATAGACCTGGCCGTACGATGTTGACCAGTGAGTCCACGCTCAACCGTTCCACGCATGTTGTGTCAGATTTGGAAACGGGACGTCTCCGGTTACTGACTCCAGTCGAGGCCGAGCGCCTCCAGGGGTTTGACGACGAATGGACGAATACGGGTATGCCCGATAGGATGAGATATTTTTGCATGGGCAACGCCCTGGTCGTACCGATGATAACCCGGATGGGTAGTATTCTTGATGAAATAATCGAATTAGAAAACTAACACGCAGGATAGGAGTGATAATATGTCTCCCGTGGAACGCCGCATGAAGGATGTCCTTCGCTGTCCTGAGAAACAGAACAATTATGATGCAACGGATATCGATTCGATTTTTCGTTATGCCCTGGGTATCGAAGGGAAAACACTACTGGATATTCTACAAGAAGCAGGTCTTACAGAAGAAGAAATCACATGGGTCCGTTCCAAAGAGTCTGATAAGGGTTTGCCTGGAAAAATTGTTGAAGCTTCGTACTTTGGCTATGAACTCAACAGTCGACAGGAGGCAGATTTTGAGACCGTTGGGGCAGAATTGAAAACCACGGCTGCGGACTATGATAATGCAACATCTCGCTATAAATCGGGTGAAACAGTCAGCGTTACACAAATCGATTTTCGTGGACCAGTCGAGACGGATTTCTATGCATCTCACCTGTATGACAAGCTAAGGATGCTGATAGTCATCTTTTATCATCGCGATAAAACTTTGGCATCCAAATTGTTGTATGAAGTGTTTTTTGCAAGTTTGTTCCGTCCCTCAGAGGAAGATTTGGCAATCATTAAGAGTGACTATCGGGAAATTATCCAGAAAATCAGTGCAGGACAGGCACATACCCTTTCCCGTAGTGACGGCACTTATCTAAGCACTGCTCCTAAAGCAAGAAGAAGCACCAATTTGATCACTCCCTATTACGGTGGAGAGCGAATCGTTAAGCGTAGCTATACATTACGGAAAGAGTATGTAAATGTTATTCTGAATGGATACTATTCTCGCCCTGAGCCGGAAGAACGCTTAATAACAGATATTCGCGAACTGGAACGCATGAGTTTTGCCCAAATCATTCAGAGCAGATTTGAGCAATATATCGGTTTGGACATTTGGGATATTGTCGGAACTTTGAATCTCCATGCAGAGCAAACACGGGATATCTTTGGATTACCGGACATTCCTGTGGGAGTCATGAATAAAGCCACGCTCCCAATTATTGCTGCTCGGATGCTTGGTTTAAGGTCTCTGAAATCCGAGGAATTTACTAAGGCGGGTATCGCTGTTAAAACAGTTTTCTTTAATCGACACGGGACGAATAAAGAAAAGTTCAGACTTGGCGATGTGGATTTCATGGAAATTTACAATGCCCCCGCACCGCATATTGAAAGCGAAATCGATGACGATGGCAACGAGGAAGAGGTCATCCGAACCGGTTGGGAGGATAGTGACCTTTTTGCGCAACTTGATAGCATAAAGTATCTTTTTGTTGTTTTCCAAGAAGATGTTGATGGGAATATTATTTTTAAAGGTAGCAAAATGTGGGCAATGTCAGACGAGGATATCGATGAAGCGCGGCGGGACTGGATGGACATTAAGGCTGTGCTTACTCACGGAGTGCAACTGACCATCGGCGAAGATGGGCGTACATACAATAACTTTCCCGGTGTTGCTGATGCAAGACGTGTCCACTTGCGTCCTCACGGTGCAAAATCATTTTATGTGAATGCTGATGGAAGTTCGTGGGGAAATGGACGTATAAGTGATACTGAACTTCTGCCTGATGGAAGAAGGATGACGAGGCAGTCTTATTGGCTCAACAACAGTTTTATTCGAGAAATTGTTCGTGACCTAATTGATATTGACTGATTTTCTTGAGGAAAACTCGTCATTACGAAGGCGGTGACTATCATTGAAACACCCCAAATCGTACGACTCCACTCCTGAGACCCGAAAGCGTATGTCCAAGGTCAAACTGAAGGGCGGCAAGGCAGAGACGCTTTTAGCAAAGGCACTTTGGCATCGAGGCTATCGTTACCGAAAGAACGACAAGAGGTTGCCTGGTTCCCCAGACATAGCGATACTAAAATACCATATCGCTGTCTTTATAGACGGCGAGTTTTGGCACGGGAAAGACTGGGAAGCCCGAAAGATGCGGCTTAAACGGAATCGAGAGTATTGGATCGAAAAAATCGAAGAAAACATGGCTCGTGACCTGCGGGACGACCGGTTGTTGATGCAAGCTGGATGGGTCCCCATTCACTTTTGGGAAAAAGAAGTCATCAAGGACTTATCGACATGTGTTGATACGATTGAGGAAGTCATCCTTGCGCAGTTGATAGATAGTGCAGATGCGCAAGAACCCATTGACTATGAAGAGTGATGTCAGCGCCTTACATAGGAGTTACATTTATGGGGACTATCAGAACAGTAGAGCTTTTTGCAGGCGTAGGCGGTTTTCGCTTAGGCTTGGAATCTGCGTCTGATAGGTTCAAAGTGATATGGGCAAACCAATGGGAGCCGTCTATGCGAGAGCAGTATGCTTTTGAGTGCTACGCTGCGCATTTTGGCAGTCAAAAGTACCATGTTTGCCAAGATATCGCCAAAGCTAAAATCGATGTACCTGACCATGATCTGCTTGTTGGAGGATTCCCGTGTCAGGACTATTCTATCATGAAGAAAAATTCCGCAGGAATCAAGGGAGCTAAGGGTGCGCTTTGGTGGCAAATAGATGATATCCTCAGAGAAAAAAGGCCAAAGTATGTGTTGCTGGAAAATGTGGACAGGTTGATCCGCTCTCCGGCCAAACAGTCCGGCCGTGACTTTTCCATCATATTACGATGCCTCTATGAGAAAGGCTATGCCGTAGAATGGCGAGTCATCAATGCTGCTGACTATGGATACGCTCAACGACGGCGGCGGACCTTTATCGTGGCCTATCATAATCAAACGGAGATTTTTTGCGATTTTGCAGAAGCGGTATGTGTGCAAGGCCTTAAGTCTATGCACAAACATGTTATGGAGAATGGTATTTTGGCAAAAGCGTTTCCTATTCAAAATCATAGCAGGTCATATGTTGAAAGTTGGATCGACGAATTAGAATATGCTGATATTTCAACTGTTTCAAGAAATCAGCGGGTATATTTATATATCGCTGGCGTTATGATGAACGGACGGATATACTCTGTTGATGTGACTCCGCAGCGAGTAGAGGCCACGCCTCTAAAGGATATATTAGAAACAGGTCCAGTGGATGAGCATTATTTTCTTCGCACCGAAGACCTGCCCCGATGGACCTACTCCAAGGGGGCAAAGCGTGAGAAACGGCAGCGGCGAGATGGCAGTCAGTATTATTTTTCCGAGGGCAGCGTTCGATTTCCAGAATCATTGGACAAGCCCTCAAGAACGATGCTGACCTCGGAATCTCAGGTAGGCCGGACTTCTCATGTCGTACAGGACCCGATGACTAATCGCCTACGAGTGCTGACTCCAATTGAATGTGAACGCTTAAATGGTTTCCCGGATAACTGGACAGATACAGAAATGCCTGAGCGAATGCGATATTTTTGCATGGGTAACGCCTTAGTCGTTCCGCTTGTAAAGAGGATCGGAGACGCATTGTTAAATGCGGGGATATGATCAATAGTTCGCATGTATACCCTTAACAATGATGAAAGTAGATGATAATCATGCCGAGAATTATCAGGAATGCGATCAGATGCAAGAAATGTGGAGACATTATCGAAAGTAAGACTGTCCATGATTTCAAGTTTTGCAGCTGCGGCTCATGCGCCGTGGACGGTGGCCACGATTACCTTCGCAGATGCGGAAATCGTGAGGATTGGGAAGAACTGTCCGAAGCGGAAAAGGTGGAAGACAAAGATACATTGACTTGATCCTGTCTTGCGGAATTGGTGGTGCCAGGATATCACTTATCATCATTCGCAATGTCACCACGAATTGCCCAGGGCTGTCATCGTCATAAAAACTCTCAGCATGGATGCAAACAGAAGTAAAAATTGCTTAGGGGTATAGTTAACCTGTGAGCCCGCGCCACGAGTACCCCACATCTTAAATAGCGGCTGAAACGCAATGTTCCAGCCGCTATTTTTCTAAAAAAGTTTCAGTAGCAGTTTCCGTCGAACTGTGGTATATGTTTGTGCTGCAAGGAGGCGAGCGCATGAAATACAAGCTGCTGAAAGACCTATATGACTGCTTTTATACCCCACCTGAACTCCAGGCTCAGAAACAGGAAATTGATGAATGCCATCAAGCTCTTAGTGAGGTGTTGGGAAAGACGGAGCGCCGGTTGGTACTCCAAATCATCGACGCAAAGGACCGTATTGCGGAGGATACCTCTATCGACAGCTTTATCGCCGGATTTGAACTGGCGTGGAAACTCTCCGCAGAATTGAATCACTACGAAAACGAGCACTCAGTCTCCTGCCGAACGGCAATGGGATTGGGCGCTCGTTTCGCATCTAAGGAGGCAGAAAAATGAAGAAATTCATCATAGTGACAATGATTGCCGCATGTGCCGCCCTGTGCGCCGCTGTGTGGCCTCATGACAATGCAATCGAGGAAACACCCGTCCCAGCCGCAGAAACCGCTGTGAACGCAAAGGAAGCGACCGTTGCGAAAATTGAGGAACCCGCAACACTGGCAGAGAAGGAAAAAGGAACGATTCCGCGACAAGAAGCGCCCCGAGAAGAGCAACCTGAACCGGAGATAGGGCCTATTGAAATGCCCGTAGCTTCCGAACTCCAGCCTTCCACGGGGCAGGCATCCGCTAAGAAGTCCGCACCAGAGCCAACTCCACCCCAACCTCCTAAAGAACTGCAGCCCGGTGACAAAGTCTATGTAGCGGGCTTCGGTTGGGTGGAGTACGAGGGTCCCAACCACTGTGAAGATGGTACGGATATTTACGAAAACGGCAATAAAATTGGAATCATGGGGTGAAATGTGTAGTTACCCATTGCATTCGCTTCCCATTCATGTTATCATGATAACGCTAAATTGTTGGACCATCCTAAGTTTCAGTCGTTCGTATCATGAGAGTACGAATTATACTGAACCTATGTAGTGATATAGACAATTTTGCAGACAAATGAGTAAATCCTCGAAACTATCGATTCCAATCAAATTCTCATTATGGAATTGAGAAAGCAGTTTGCTGGTTGACTGTCGTTGTCCCCCTGTTGTTTCGATGCTTTGCACCACAAAATCGAACCGAAGAAAGTGTTCTTTCGTCGGCTCTGTTTTGTTGTGTGCAAAGCGGTCTTCCGGATGATCGCAGTCCACGCACAAAGCAAAGTGCGTGGACTTTTTTCGGCTCAGAAAGGAGGCCAATTATGGGAAAGGTATCAGGAAAAACACATACCAAAGAACAGCTGGATCACTGGGCGAATCTGCATAATTCCAATAACAAGGCATATCGGGCTGACGCTGACAATCGTGCCAATCAGAAGAATCCAAACCACAGATTGCACCAGAGAACTCACAATGCAAACCGCAGAAACAAAGCATATTGGGTACCCGACTGGGTACCTGACTATCCGGAATACGATAATTAAAAATTGGAGGTACATGATGTCAAGGCGCTTTTTTGACTACGATGACGGCGACTTCGCCGTGAGCATTTCGGACAGCATGGCGATGGACTCCGATGGGGATCTCATGATGCGCATGGGCGATCACATGGCGATGGATATGGACACCGGCGATATTCACATGATCTCATCGTGGCCCGATGATGACGAATGAACCATAGGCAGTAGCTCAGCGATTGAACCGCCATAGACAAGGAAAACACTTTCAAAATCCAAACAGAAAAACAGCGGGACAGGCCTTTACGGCTTGTCCCGCTGCTTGTGTATTATGGCAGATATTCTTCCGTGACCCGATACCGGCTGATGCCGAAAGCGTTGCTCCGATTCATGATTTCCGCCGGGATCTTGGGCAGGTGTTTCTTGCTGAAGCTGGTGTCCCCAAAGTAAGCGTCAAAGTTCGCCACCGGCAGGACCACCCATTCGCAATCGTCCTGCCGGTTGGCGAGATAATAGCGGATCAGCGTACAGATAACTTCGGCTGGAATTTCCTTCGGAAGCGCCGCTTTTACTTTCTCTGTCAGTTCGGGCGGCAACTCTGGCCCCTCTCTGCGCAGCGGGCCAAGCTCCAGCGCATCGGCAAGGACATCATCAAAGCGCAGCGTCCAGGAACCCTTGGTTTGGGGCGCAAAAATCGGGATCTGATACTGTATCACCTTGCTTCGCCATGCGGCAGTAAACTTGGACTGAATGACCTCCGCATACTTGAGCGAGGTGCTGCGCACCTTTTCCGGGTGCGTCAGCATGAAGTCCGCAGCGCGGAGGACATGGCGGAGGAACCAGCCGGTCCCGTCCGCATCCACCAGCTCCGGGAACTCTGTGTGCAGCTCCGAAAAGTTCGTCTGGAACTGCCATTCCTTGTTTGGCACACGCTTTACGCCCTCCGGTACACTGCACCAGGCGCAGAGCGCACGGCGGGCGTAGTCGATCCGATCATGCGGATCACCCGAAATGACCGCTCCGTCTTTACCGTGGAACAGGTATCCGCGGGCCAGGATGGTCAAAATCCGAGCCATCCCTTCAAACTCCAGGATCGTGGAAAAGGTGAACCGGCCCAGCCATGTTGTATCGCTCTTCTTACTGGCGGTATAGGAAATCGTTCCAGTATATGCGCAGAATTCCTCCCATTCGTTAATCATCCCGCACCTCCAGAACATTTTTCTCAATGTATTCCGGCAGCAAGTCCCACAGCAGATCACGCCTGCCGAGGGCTACCACATAGCGCACGGCCAAAGTCGGCCTCACGATAGTAGTCAGCAGCTCCCGGCACTTGGCCATCACTGCGTCACGGTAGCTCCGGGAGGCGGACTTGTCCGCAAAGGCTCTCATCATGGCGGTGAAGGCCTTCGAGTCGTTTTCGCGGAACAGCAGCTTTTTCTCCCTACTGGTGTTCTCGTCCTCCATATCACAGACAATGTCTCCCAAGATGCGATAGCCGCCGAAGCGGAAATCGGTCAGCAGATCGTAAACATCTTCAAACTCCGGCAGCCATTCCCGCAGGAAGCGCTCCCGTGCATCCTCATCCATGAAGTGCCATGCCCGTTCTCGCATGGCATGCCGCAGAGCGGACACCCTTTCCGGCGGCAGACTGCCGAACAGAGCGTACAGCTCGTCGGGATCGTACGCATCCTCCTGCCCTCTGGCATACAGGATGCGCTCCACATCGCTCTTCCGCTTTTTCTCCTTCACCGGAACGCGGCAGGCCCGGATGCGGGAGAGACAGGCGTCGTGATCCCGCAGCAGCGCATCCACCGCCGCCAGCTTATCGGAGTTCAGCTGCTCCCTCCAGTCCGGCTGCTGGGAGAAAGAAAACAGCTCCTCGTCCCTGGCGGGCTTTGCCTTGATACGCGGCGTGTTCTTTTTCAGTTGCTGTGCCAGATACGGCAGACGCTCTACATTGGAGTCCACCTTGCTCCAATCCACCTTTTTGAAAAACGCCTTTACCTTGGCAGCGTGGGTAGGCTCGTACCAGACACGCCGGGTCTCCATCTCCTCTACCAGCGTTTTATATTTGAGAAAGTCGCTGCGCTTGACGGTCTTATGGGTCAGGTACTCTTCCAGATCAGGGCGGATGCCGCTCTTGGCCGAGTCGATCTCCAGCCCGGTGAGAATGGCCAAAGTTTCCGTCTCCTCCCGGCATCGCTCCCGTTCCGCGGCGTCAGAGTTTTCGTTGTAGGCAATGATGCTGCGATCCAGCGCGGCATTGCAGATCTGGCCGACACGGGAGGAGAAGGTACTGCGGACCGTTTCAAACCGGGCCTCCCAGTCATCGGCGCTGCGGATCTGAGGCTGGACCGTGGGGATCATCAGCAGCGGCAGGTTGTGCGACCGGGAAAATATGCTCCGCGGCCGCGGAGGATCATGATGGATGTTTCGTTTCACGCATTCGTTCAAAATGGGATCACTGATTGTCTTGATCATATCGCCATCGTAGTCGGCTCCGCCCAAACGTTCCGCAGCGAGTGAAGTGTAGCCGACCATAACAACATCCGTCAGATGGCTGAGATATTGATCGTATAGATGTCCCCGCTCTTCGAGAGGATAAAGCTGTATCTCTTCATTCCGGGCAATGTGCGGATTGCGCAGCAGTGTGCAGACATGACCGGATTGGTAAGCCGCACCCGGAGCAAAGAAGTTCTCACGGCCCAATCCTTGTGTCCAGCGAAAATCGATAAAGTCGTTCGCTTTTTTGCTTGTTCTGGTTTTCGTAACAGGCAGGCAGTTCAGAAAATCCAGCAGATCCCCGGAAAGATACCGGTTGTCTCCCCCCACAATCAACCGTCCGACGGCGTACTGCTCTGCGATCTTGTCTGCTTCGGCCTCCAAACGCTTGGCATAGACCGGTTCGTTGATGAAACGCGGATTCTTTTTCAGCACGGCGGCAAGGATCTGGTCTTTGCCCTGATGACGTTCCCACCAGCTGACCCGCTCAAACTTCTCCAGAAAGTAATTCTGCCGAAACGATTCGTTGGCACAGAAGTTGTAATACGCCAGCTCTGTCTGCTTGGTGAGCCAATTTCGCTCGTCCGTCTCCGGGCTGTGATCCCAGCCGTCCGGCAGATCAGCGGGGCGGAACTCATCCGCCTTGAGTGACACCGTGTTCAAAAACTGATAGTTCAGTTCCGTCGTTTTCTCCGGCTTTTCCTTGCTGACATTCGTGATGTACAGCGCATGGCGGTACTTGCGGAACCCCGCCCAGTAGTCCTCCCAGCTCATACTGCTCTCATTCAGCCAGCCGCAACCCTTGAACATACTCTTGGTGAGGATGATATCGACCTTCTGAATCGGATGCTGCACGCCCCACAGATCGGTGATGGTGTCTGCGCCGCTGCGGTCAAGATAATCCTTGAAGTCCACCTCGTGCAGCATGCCCTTCACATAGGGCATACGGATCTGGAATGAGGTGTGGACTTTCTTGCCGCACAGCTTCTCGTCAACAAGGCGGGCATATTGTTTGGAGATCAGCCCCTCGCCGTCGAAGCAGGTAACCTCAACATCGGCCATTGTCTCCACCCGGTGATATTTGCGGGTGCTGTTCTGCGTCCCGTCGTCCTCCACCGTAATCACCTCTGTAGGCGGGGGCGTTCGTACAAGATTGCCGACGACCACCACCCGGTGAGGCCGGTCAATGCCGATGCAGTCAATGCGGATACCGCTGGACAGCATCAGGCCGTTGTAGGCATAGAGCTTGCTGAGCTGGCAGTCACCGATGGTCATATCCATCATGATGCGGCGGCGCACGGCGTCATAAAAATCTTCCCGAATGAAGGACAGCCGCGCCTGCCGGCTCATGCTGCCCGAACGCTCAAAGGCAAGATAGCGATGCGGGCCGGAGCCAAAATCAAGGCTCACGCCCTCGGAACGGAACAGGGCCTTCGCTTTTTCCTGCCGGACCCGGTATTTCTTTCTGGCACCGCTCCGGTCGAAGATGCCGGAGAAGTCCATATAGAAAATGATGTCCGAGAGGTCTCAGTCACCAGCTGCCCACCGGGTCTTCCGGTGAAGGCATCGCCGTGCAGCACGCACATGATCTGATAGAACAGTGCGTTATCGTCCTGCTCGTGAGGTGCGGAAAGTGATTTGCATTTCTCTGTCTCGGCGGCGCTGAGATGGAAGGTATATGTCCCGTCCTGCTGCCTGCCATAGCTGATCACGGCTCTGGCGGACAGTTCGTAAATCCTGTATTTCACCAACGGCATTGGCTCACCTCCTGATGCTTCTATTCTATCATGAGGTTCTAAATTTGCAATATGGATACTGCTCCCACTTTTTCGGCGGGAGCTTTTTGCTTGCAGCTCTCAACAAAAAATTATAAAGGAGGAATCCAATGCAAGAATCCACATTCACCAACTACGACCAGCTGCCGCTGTTCCTCAATGCGAACACGGTGGCGCAGGTGCTGGGCGTGTCCATCTCCAGCGCCTATGAGCTCATGCACGAAACGGGCTTCCCCGCGCTGCGGATCGGAAACCGCATCGTGGTACCCAAAGAAAAGTTCCGCCGGTGGGTGGAAACGCGAGTGGGAGGTGATGCCTGATGTACCAGCGCTGGCCCAAGCGTGACCCGAATAAGCACTACTATCTCGTCCCCAACGAAGTCTTCAATCTCGACCTCACTTCTCACGAGATCGCCGTCTACAACTACCTCCTGCGCTGCGAGGATCGCAGAACCTACCAATGTCATCCCAGCTACCGCACCATCGGAAAGGCGGTGCAGCTGAGCGAAAACACCGTGCGGAAGTATGTGGCCGGTCTGGAGGAGAAGGGGCTTATTCACACCGAGCCCAGTACCATCACCACAAAGGACGGCCGCGTGCGCAACGGAAGTCTCATCTACACCATCCGCCCCATTCAGGAAGCACTGGAGCTGAACTATCAGCGGCAGTTCCTGCGGGCGGAGCGTGACATAGAGCGGGCGAAGGCAGAGAAACGGCTGGCCGAATTGAATCGGCAGAACAAAAAGGAGGAAAGCGCATGATGCAGCAGCTTGCAAACTTTATTGTAGACCATGACCCGATGATGGTTCTCCAGCGCACGCACGACACAGTACGCTACATCCGGTGGGCGTGGAACAAGGATCATGCCGACCTCATTGATGAAGACGGACTTCGCCTGTTTCTCTGCGATGAACATCGCGGCGATCTGACCGAGGAGCAGAAGGTTTTCGCCCGCCGATGCCGCGACGAGATGCGGAGCGTCTATGAGGAAATGTGCGTGCGCTTACTGCAACATGAGATCATGCTGGAGCGTGGCATGGTGCCGGATGTCAGTACCTACCGCAGCGTGTTCTGCACGGAAGGAGGTGATGCGCCATGGATGCTTGACCAAGCGGGATGACTGCCTTTTCCGCAAAGCGCCGCAGAGCGGCTGAAGTGCGCGTCAGCGCCGAAAATTCTCGCTTCGAGAATGACAAGTTTCGCCTTCGTGGTACGGAACGGGGCGATTGCCCCGTTCCGACCCCTTCGGCAGGCGGGCTAAGCCCACACCCCTATCAACACAAAGAAAAATGAATTTAAAGGAGATAAAGATTATGACGAAGAACACCTATAATCCCTATGAAATTATGATGGACAAGTACGATAAGGAAGAGATGCTCAGCGATGTACGGGAAGCCATGTTCTATCAACTCGGCGCGGATGTCTCCTGTGAAGAGTTGGATCACTTTTTCACCGGCAAGGGCAAAGCCGTACTGCCTGGCTGTGCGGAGTGGCAGCAGTGCTTTGCAGTCGAAAAGATGCTGGAGTTCTATTATATGCATGCGCGGGATGAGACGCTGGCTAAGCAGATTGAGACGATGACTATGCTGGCAAGCAGAGGTAACGAGCACCATGGCTAAGAATCAATTTATCCGCGCCCGCGTTGCCGGGTGGGAAAAGGACTGCATCCGCCGCAAGGCGGATGCAGCTCACATGACCGAGAGCGAGTTTGTGCGCCGGGCGGCTATGGATCGTGAGGTCACGGTCATTGAAGGTATGGATGAGCTCCTGCGGGAGTTGCGCTATCAGGGGAATAACCTAAATCAGCTCACGGTCATGGCTCGGCAGGGGCGTATCACGCAGGTGAACTATGAACCCTTTACGGAGGTGTACCGGAACGCATGGCAAACATTAAATTTATTGCTGTCTCACGCAGTCTGAGCGGTATCCTGGACTATGTTACAAACCGTGAGAAAACGGTGGAGCGTCTCATATCCGGTGTCAACTGTGTGGCTCAAACAGCTCAGGATGAATTCGAAGCGGTAAAGAAACAGTTCCGCAAAACAGATGGCCGTAGCTATTATCACATCGTCCAAGCCTTCGCCCCGGACGATCCGCTGGATTTTGATGCAGCGCATGAGATCGGTTGAAGTTTGCGGAATACTTCAAGGGCTACCAGTGCGTGGTGGTCACGCATATGAATACGGCGCACATCCACAATCACATCATCATGAACTCGGTAAACTTTGAAAACGGCCAGAAGTTTCACCAGAGCGCCCGGGAGATGCAGCAGGCCAAGGAATACAGCAACCAGCTCTGCCGGGAGTATGGCTTGTCCTTCACCGAGAGCAAGGCAGATCCGTTCCGTATTCCTGCTTGGAAGAAACGGCTGTGCCGTACCATTAAGGAAGCTATGGAGAACTGTGCTACCCGTGAGGAGTTCATCGCATTCATGGCGGAGTACGGCTACAAGGTGCGATGGGAGGCGAATCAAAAATACATCACCTACACCACACCGGAGAATGTCCGATGCAGAGACAATAAGCTCTTCGACCAGACGATTCTGCGCAGCAGCATGGAAGCCTACTTCGATATGGGCGGCTGTGAGTATCTGGAAAGCCGCATCGATGCCACCGAGTACGGTGAACTCCTGCCTACGGTGGACGATGCCGTCTGCGGTTTGATCTCCATTCTGGATGCGATGAACACCGGTGACAATGACCGCTTCCATCTGGAAACATTGCATCACAGCAAGCAGGAGATCCGGCGTATTCTGGAACGCGGCGGCAAGATCGACCGCACGGTGGAATACGCTGTAGATAATGAAGAGGAACAATACGAGCAGTACCACGGGTTTTCTATGCGGATGTAATGACGAACAATTCCAAAGTTCTGATAGCTATTTCCGCAAAAGTGTGGTAGTTGTTTGTGTTGCAAAAAGAAATCTCAGTCAAAGGAAGTGAAATACATGGCAAAACGAAGACCGGCCGGTGACGGCATGGTGCGAAAGCGTGACGATGGACGCTGGGAAGGCCGCATCGTCATTGGACACCGGGAAAACGGCGAGCCGCTGTTCCGTCACGTCTACGCCAAGACGCAAAAGGCACTGCTGGACAAGCTGCACCAGAACATCGAGTGCTACCGTGATGTGGAGCTGACCGAGGACAGCCGGATGACGCTGAGCGAGTGGCTGGATCGCTGGCTCACAGAGTACAAGGCGGGCACGGTGCGGCCCGGCACGCTCAAAAGCTATCGCTGCTATATCGAATACTACATCAAACCACAGTTGGGCGATAAACAAATCTCCCTTATCTCTCAGCAGGACATCCAGCGAATGTACCGCCGTCTGAAAACGGAGGGGCGCATCCACGAGCATCCCGAGATGGATCATCAGCTCTCGGACTCCATGGTTCGCCATATCCATACCACCCTCCACGCCGCGCTGAAGGACGCGGTGCAGGCGCATGTCATTCCCAGAAACCCCACCGAAGGCACAACGGCGCCCAAACCCAACTACAAGCCCAAGCGCATCCTGACCGACGAGGAGCTGGATGCCTTCTGCGCGGTGGTGGAGCAGGACGAGGTGTGGCGAGACTTCTTCCAAACGGAACTGATGACCGGCCTGCGCCGCGGAGAAATCTGCGGTCTGCAATGGAGCGACTTCGACGAGGAAGCTGGGACGCTGAAGGTGTGCCGCACCCTCCACAGCCAGCGGAAGGGCGAGTACACCGTCGGTGAGACAAAGACCAATCAAGGTATGCGCACCATCATTCTGCCGCACAGCGTGACCGAAATCCTGCGGCGGCGAAAAGCGGATGCCATCAGTCAATGGATATTCCCTGACCCGGTGAATCCGGAAGATCCCGTCGACCCCAATGCGGCCTATCGCCACATGAAGACGTTGCTCCAGCGGGCTGGCCTGCCCAGCATCCGCTTCCACGATCTGCGCCACACCTTCGCAACCCATGCCCTTACCAGCGGCGTGGACGCCAAGACACTGTCCGGAATCCTGGGCCACACCAATGCGTCCTTCACGCTGGACACCTATACCCATGTTACATCGGATATGCAGAAGACAGCCTCTGGCATCGTAGGCGGCTTCATGGAGGATATCTTCGGAAAGGAGTTGAAACCGTGGCAAGAAAACGAAAAGCCGGAGACGGAACTGTAAGGCAGCGCAAGGACGGGCGTTGGGAGGGGCGCATCGTCATTGGCTACGATGACAATGGCTACCCCAAAACGAAAAATGTTCTCGCCAAAACCAAGAAGGAGTGCGTCGAGAAGCTCCAAAAGCTCAAGGAAGAATGTGGCGGGCTGAAGCCGGAGAAGGTGCGGTCAGAGACGCCCTTCGGGGTCTGGTTGACATATTGGTACGAAAATCATTCCAAGCCAAAAATTCGCCCCACCACACAGGAAACCTACGAAAGCTGCATCCGCCTGCACATCATCCCGGAGATTGGGGACATCCCGCTGAACAAGCTGACGCAGAATGACCTGCAGCAGTTCTACGGGCGGCTCAAGAAAAGCGGCCGGAAGCGTTTCACCGACAAGTACGGCGAAGGGCTGTCCGACCGAATGGTGCGCATGTGTCACGCCACCTGCCGCTCCGCGTTGGAAAAGGCAGTGCAGGATGGATTGATCCGTGTGAACCCGGCCATCGGCTGCAAGCTGCCGCCGAAGAAGGCACGGGAGATGCAGGTGCTGACCCGAGAGGAACTGCAGCGGTTTCTCATCCAGGCGAAGTTCGAGGGCTACTACGAAGTGTTCCTTCTGGACTTGGCAACCGGCCTGCGCCGGGGTGAGCTGATGGCGCTGCAATGGGACGACCTGAACTTCAAAACCGGCGTGCTGAATGTGAATAAGCAGGTCTACGATGTGCGGGGCCAACTTCAAATCAGCACGCCCAAGACGAAGAACTCCGTCCGCAAGATCGTCCTGCCGCCTGCCGTGGTAGCAGTGCTGCGGGAGTACAAAGAGACGGTGGACTCCCGCTGGATGTTCCCGTCCCCGGTGAAGGAGGACTGTCCCATCACACCCGGCGTGGTGCGGCGCAGGTTGCAGTTCATTCTGGAGCACGCAGGATGCAAGCATGTACGCTTCCATGACCTGCGCCATACCTTCGCAACGCTGGCGCTGGAGAATGGCATGGATGTGAAAACACTCTCCGCCATGCTGGGTCATGTGTCGGCGGCCACCACGCTGGACATCTACACCCACATCACCGACGACATGCGGCTCACGGCCGCCGCCAACATTGACCGCGGCATCGGCAAAGCAGCGCCGCAGGAGGACGCTTCAGAGCCGGGGCAGGAAACTGCCCCGGCCCAGGCGGAAAAGCCGAGTATGACCGATTTCAAGCCCTACGTGGGCCGCAAGCGCAGGTCCGGCACCGGCTGCGTCTCCGAGATCAACGACCACCTCTTCGAGGGGCGCTACTCTCCCAAGTGGCCCGATGGTAAAAAGCACGCCCGCAATGTCTATGCCCATACCCGCGAGGAGTGCGAGGAGAAACTGAAGGTACTGATTGTGGAGATGAAAGCGGAGATTGCGGAAGCACAACGCTTGATGGATCTTGGCCAGGGGGATGGAAGTCCGCCAGAAGACAAGAAAGGAAAGCGGACAATGAGAAAGTGATAAAAAGAAATGCCAACAAAGCTGTCAGCTACTTGACAGCTTTGTTGGCATTATATTCATCCAAGCAAAAACTCATAAACAGCAGCATACGCTGCGTTTTTAATAGAACGAGCGCGCTTCCCTGCAATATAAGATGCTTTCATAAGTGCAGATTCATCCGCACCTAACAATTCTCCGATTGTGTTTATAGATACGGAGCGAATCTTATCAATTTGCCATGGTGTTAAGTCGAGGTACCCTATATCTAACTTTAAATGTTCTCGAAGAACATTTGTCATATCCACTTCCTGAATGTCTGGCAATAGATCATAGGATTTATAGTTGGCACCAAATTCTGTCATTCGTTTAATAGTAATTCGGCGGACAATATTAAGTCCTATATTAAGGGGAGTGGATTCTGCTGATAGTAAGCAACCCACATTTATGGCATACCGAGTTCCAATCCCGTCCCTGGTAGCTCGAATACCTTTAGAATGTTCGTAAACAATGCCAGAGTACTCTAAGATACGCAGAGCCTCTTTTACTTTTTGAGGGGCATTTCTATCGATCCAGAAATATACAGATGTAGGTTTTTCCTCTGCTAAATAAGAATCGTTTTTAGCTTTTATAGACGGAATTACTTCTTTTTCGACAAAGTCGCGGCCCCAGGTAATAAGATCTCTATAGCCTGTGTATTTTTCGGCCAAACCCGAATGCTCAGCCCAAATAGTTTCGCGATAATATGTTCGTATAATCGTATTCACACTTGAGGAATCCATCTTACCAGCTCGAGCCACGGTTTTTAACAAATGCCGTGGATTACCGCCTGCGGAATATGCTAAGATGCTAAAATGCTCACCTTGCTGTGACAATACTTTTGCTTGCGAACTATCAGATACTTGCTTGAGAACCATAGCTTTCATGTTCTCAATATAATCAGCATCCTCTATTTTTCGATTTAAGTAAATTACCTCTGCATCTTGTTCTGGTTCGAAAGTTTCACCATATACTGTCACGCCAGGGTAAACGGCAGCGTTGCATTTTATATAGGCAGATCTCAGATCTCTAAATAGCGTGAAAAATTGTCGCTGCTGCTCGGGATAAAATACATGCGCAGCCTCATCGATAAACAGGATAATTCGTTTTAAACCAAAACTTAAACATATATCCTCAACTGCATCCATAAAGTCATCCAGTGAGGGAATGGCGGTTTCGTCGATTTCTGCCTCTGGAGTACGCCAAGATGATTCGAATTGTGTAGCTATAGCTTCAATTTTACTTTCAAAACCGTCTTTTGATTCGCCTAATAGAAGTTTGGCCCCATAGCTTCTACGGACATCAAAGCCAGTCTTTCGTAGCTCCTTAACGATATTTGAACATATCCGAGACAACATCCACGATTGAAATTGAATGGGTCTTTTGACTTGTATTACGGATGCCTTTCTGAAAGTGATATACACAGGTAAAATCTTTTTTGTGGAGAAGTTTTCCAATAGTTTGGATTGAGCAACACGAAAAAGAAAAGTCTTACCTACCCCTCGACTCCCAACCAACAAGACCGGATTCCGGGATGATAATTTCTGCACAGTAGCAATATCATCGGTATTTTCAACATAAAACTCTTGTATTTGTTCATTTGTCATTTCTTCTGTTCGAAAAATAAAATCACTCATATCGCACCTCGTTAGTTTCCGTATAATGCTATTATTTCGGGAATAGTACTCAAATATGACATTATTGGCGTCTCCAACGATGCCAGAGTGCTTCCTTTTAAATTGCCCCAAAATCTAATTGTTAAAGCAAAAGTAATCAGGTATGCAACTGAGTCTGCTTTATCAATAAAGCTGTCAAAAAGCTGATTCTTATATTCGACTTGCAACGGGGTTTCCTGCATGACTTCGTAGTTTCCATGAACATATTCGGAACATTCTCTATATACATCTCGAGCAAGCGTTTGCAATGATGCTCCGTGATTCTTTAATTCAGGAGCAAAAGCCTGAATAAAAACGGAACCATATACCCCTGTTTGGGCATGTATAGTTTCTGCCCAGCATTCATCTTTTTGATGGGTTTTCCATAGACGATAATTGAGTTCGCTGGAAGACAACATTATGGAAAACAGGGTGTACTCTAAGGAAAAACGCAGTGAAGCCATCGCCTGTTTATAGAGACCTGAGGCAACAAATAATAAAGACAATGTATACTCCCGTAACGACAGTTCAAACATAGAAATCTGCTCTACACCGAGTTCTTTCAACGCAGTAATCCAAACACCATAAAAGGAAGAAAACTGTTCACAATTTGCAAATTGGGTTGCCTTTTCGCCGGTCAATGACATGTTTTGTATTTCTCCTAATTTTTTCAAGAAATCATCACAAATATTATTTGCAACCATAATCTTCTCCATTCATTAGCCCATAAGTTATCAGCAAATATCTTGCAGTGTCTTTTAAACATTATAATGCAGGATAGCATAAATCACAAGAGCATGTAGAAAAAACACAGCTTATCGCATAATGCGTAAGAGAATAAGACTTCTTAGCTATTTAAATCGAATTTCACTGAAAGTTAACAATGAATAAATCCGTACTGTTGTCTGTGCGAGTGTTGTATATTTAGTTTCAGCCTCACCCTTTGCGCCGCAATAGACAAAGAATAAGAAAAATTCCTCTGAAATCAACGATTTCAGAGGAATTTTGGTCCGAGTGAGGTGACTTGAACACCCAACCTCGACATCCCAAATGTCGCGCCCTACCAGTTGAGCTACACCCGGATATTCATTTTTCTGCCATGATACCACGGCGAGCGGTAAAAATAAAGATTTTTCTGTCTGTGGTCATTCCTGTGGTCAAAGCCGCTTTTGTGCCGTTTTCGGCAACCGGAGGAAAACCCGCTATCGCCCGTGCCGCAAGGCTTTGCGGGCTTTTGTCCAAGCCGCGCATGGATAGGGTCTACGCACTCCCAAACCAGGCGCGATACCAACTTCGCTATACCCGGATATTTAATTTCTGCCATTATATCACGGTGGGGGAGAAAATCAAAGATTTTTCTGTCTGTGGTCATTCCTGTGGTCAAAGCTGCTTTTGTGCCGTTTTCAGCAACCAGGAAAAACCTGCTATCGCCTGTGTCG